>Ga0181521_10001648_pt1 | contig 27302 bp, 21 predicted proteins | sample PEATcosm2014_Bin_32_FD_119764 | JGI IMG/M metagenome (GOLD analysis project Ga0181521, IMG submission 119764) | Peatland microbial communities from MTU Mesocosm Facility, Houghton, MI, USA - PEATcosm2014_Bin02_60_metaG | ecosystem: Environmental > Terrestrial > Soil > Wetlands > Peat | place...
CCGTCGGCCGGATAGTCGATGACGATGCGGGCGGTTCCGTTCTGCGCGCAGACAGACGCCGTACCCAACCCGGCCAGAAGTAGTGCCCGGAGTAGAGGCCACTTCATCATGGGCTCGGCTATCAGAGTATCACATCCTCTGCATCAACTGCGGCTCTCAGCTTGGCCTGCGCTGTAAAATGCATACTGCATCAGTTAAATCGAAATGACGCGGCCAAACTCGTTTGATGGCGGAGCACTTACTCTGAGACTTAGCGCAAACGGATTTGGCCGGTTAATTTGTGACTTTTCGCCTTTTAACTTTCGCCTTTTAACTCTCGCCTGTTAACTCTCGCCTGTTAACTCTCGCCTCTTAACTCCCGCCTGTCACTATGGGCTTGACACCGGGTATTTTTAAGCACATATTTTCAGAGGAGAAAGTCCGAAGAATATGAAACCGAAGGGTGTCGTGTGTATTGCCTTTGTCTTGGCTCTCTGTTGCGCCAGCCTGTTTGGGCAAACTGTGGCCAGCTCCGTCGAAGGAACGGTGGTCGATCCGGCGGATGCGGTTGTTGCGGGCGCTCCGGTCACGCTGACCAGCGCCGAAACCGGCGCGGTTCGTACGGGAACCACGGACAGCTATGGTACATTCCGGTTCCTGAACCTGCGGCCGGGTACTTACAATGTGACGGTCAAAGCAGCCGGGTTCAAGACCGCGACCCGGGACGGTATCGTGGTGGCCGCCGAGGAAAACCACAACGCGGGTAGGATGGTCCTTGAACTGGGCACTGTAACGGAGACGGCGACCATTACGGCCGAAGCGGCCCAAGTGCAAGTGACGAGTTCCGAGGCGTCCCAGACCATTGGCGCCGCCCATTTGGAAGATCTGACGCTGAAGGGCCGCGATCTGTTCGGCTATGTCAGGCTGGTTCCGGGGGTGATCGACACCCTGGCGACCCGCGACGTGACCAGCCACTCCGCCTTCAGCGGCATCATTATCAACGGCAACACGGCGTTATCGAACACGCTGAACTTTATGGTCGACGGCATCACCGACATGGATACCGGATCGAACGGTTCAAACCATTACGAGCCCAACCTGGACTCGATTCAGGAGCTGAGGATCCTGACGACGAATTATCAGGCCGAATACGGGCGCAACTCGGGCGGAACCATCACGGTGGTCACCAAGAACGGAACAAAAGACTTCCATGGCACGGCCCAGTGGACTCACCGGCACGAGGAATTCGACGCGAATACCTGGGTGAACAACCACACCATCAAGAACGGCGCGGCTACTCCCCGAGTGCCGTACCGGTACAACGTCGAGACCTACAGCCTCGGCGGTCCGGTGTTTATCCCCAAGCATTGGAACAGGAACAGGCAGAGACTTTTCTTCTTCTGGTCCCAGGAGTATACCGCCCAGTTCGTAGCCGGCAGCACGCAGAATGTGTACACACCCACGGCGCTGGAGCGCGCGGGCAACTTCTCGCAGAGCTTTAATAACAACGGCAGTCTGATCAGCGTCCTCGATCCGTCCAACAACAACATTGCGTTCCCCGGCAACATCATACCCGCGTCGCGCATCAATCCGGTGGGCCAGCAGTTGCTCAACTTCTTCCCGACGCCAAACTTTACCGCGACGTTGCCGGCGCAATTGAACGTGGTGAACTACACCGAGCAATCCAGCGCCAAGCACCCGCGGCGTAACGACGTGCTGCGTTTCGACACCTATGTTACGTCGAAGCTCAGCGGTTATTTCCGCTGGATCAACGACTACGACGACACGGTGCAACTCTACCAGGGGGTCCAGTTCAGTTCGGACGTAGGCGGCGTGCTGGGCCAGGCGGGCATTTCGCCCATCGATCATCCCAACGGGGGACACGGCTATTCGGGTACGGCTACTTACACCATCACACCGACGCTGATCAACGAAGTCACGGTCGCCGAGAGCTGGGACACCTATTCGTTTTACACGCTGGACAACATGAAGAGCGAATCGCGCACGCTGGAGCCGGGTCTGCCCTCGCTGTTTCCGGTGCCCACGGCCGCGGATAACAATGGTGTATTGGCTATCAACGGTTACCTGAACATCCTGCCGACGTTCAGCTTCGGCAGCGCACCCGCCAACGCCGTGTCCTATTCGCGCAACGGCTCAACGGCCGGGACGTACCAAAACGCCAACCCCATCTGGACCTACCAGGATAACCTCAGCAAAGTCTATGGCCATCACGGGTTCAAGATGGGAATCTACGTGGAACACAACATTAAGTATCAGCCCAAGGGGAACAACTACATGGGGGCCTTCAGTTTTGCGTCCTCCACTTCAACCCCGCAGCTCAACACCAACGACGGTTTCGCCAATGCCCTGCTCGGGAATGTCAACAGCTACAGCCAGTGGACCGCAACCACGACGTTTGACGTCAAGTACTGGAACGTGGAGTTTTATGCGCAGGACAACTGGAAAGTGAGTCCCCGACTGACGCTCGATGTCGGGTTGCGCTTCTATCACCAGACGCCTCAGGTGGATTACGACGATACGTTCGTCAATTTTAATCCGAGCGTCTATTCCGCGTCGTCCATGCCGCGGCTTTATGTTCCGGCCTGTTCGAACGGCGCCGCGACATGCAGCAGCGCCGCCAACGGACTGGTGGCGAAGGACCCACTTACGGGCGCAACCACGTCCAGCGGATTCGTCGGGGATTTTGTTCCTAACTCGGGCAATCCGACATCGGGAATGCAGGTGCTTCGGACAAACGGCGCACCGAACGCTCTCTACAGTATGTCGCCCCTTGCTCTGGGACCGCGTTTGGGCTTTGCCTACGACGTGTTTGGCGATGGCACGACGGCCATCCGTGGCGGGTTTGGAATGTTCTACAACCGGCTGGATGGCAATCAGGTGTACACCAGTTCCGGACAGGCGCCGATCGCGTACCAGGTGTCGGTCAGCAACGTGAGCCTGGCCCAAATCGCAGCGCAAAACACGGGAGCCCCGCCCAGTCTGGCTAGTCTGAGCACCGCTCCCAACGGTCCCCAAATCTGGCTGCCCTCCAAAGTTCCGTGGGACACGGTCATGAACGCCAGTCTCGACGTTCAGCGAAGCTTCGGCACGAACACCGTGGTCAGTGCCGGTACCACGTGGGACCGCGCCTACAACCAGCACATCCTTTACAACCCCAACTGGATTCCCATCGGAACGGGCTGGCCATTCACGCCGTCGAATATCAACCCGACCACGGCGGGCAGTACGAGCGCCGACATTGGCTCGATTTTCGAGCGAAAGATATTCCCGGGGTACAGCACGATGAGCACTGCCGCCTTTGTGGGGGAAAGCGTCTACAACGCTCTGAACGCCACTCTAAACAGGCGCTTGTCGCACGGTGTGGTACTCGGTGTGGCGTATACGTTCTCCAAAGCCATGGGCGATACCACTTACACTCCTGCGGTTGCCAATAACAAGGAGTGGAATTATGGGCGGGTGGCTGGGGACCGGCCGCAAAACCTCCAGATGAACTTCAACTACAACATCCCGGGCCTCGCCAAGAAGCTGGGCGTGAAGGGGCTCGGCGCTTTGACCGATCACTGGGAACTCTCCGGAATCATCTCCTCGCAGAGCGGCGCACCGTTTAGCCCGACTTGCGGCCTCACGTCGGGGTCGCCATCCGTCACCGGCGGTTATACCGGCACGCCGGACGTAAGCGCCCGCTGCGAGGTGATCGGGAATCCGCTGGCAAACATTCCGACCAGTGGCTACGGGAAAGTATACTTCAATCCAGCGGCGTTCGCCCTACCCGGGATCGCCACGGGGCCGGACAACTCGATGGTGGGACCGCCGGTTTTGGGCGACCTGGGCGGCGGCGCCGGAGTTCTAAGGCTTCCGCACATCACGAACTTCGATCTGACAGTAGCCAAGAACGTCCCGCTGGGCAGCAGCGAAAGGCGCGTGCTGAGGTTCCAGGTTCAGGCGTACAACGTGTTCAACCACACGGAAATCAACGCCCTCGGTACCGGCATCACGTTCACTCCGTCTACCAACCAGGTGTCCAACGCTTCGGCGATGGGATATGCCACCGGAACTTTACCCGCCCGCGTGCTGGCGTTCACCGTCCGGGTCGAGTTCTAGCGGTTCTTGCAGCCGTTTCAAAAGGGGGCCAATGCGCGGCTAACGGGCGTCGGCCCCTTTTTCGAGTTCCGTCCCAGATCGGATAGCATATAGCAGGGCGAGCTTGGGACGCGCGCGCCCACTGGAGGTCTGCTGAACCATGTCGAGCCAAGGTGTCTCGCGACGTTATTTCTTCTTTGGAACGCTGCTGGCGGGGGCCGTGCCGCGCGGCGGTTTTGGGAGTGTGCCCACGCTCCGCGCACTGGGGTACAAGCCGTTTTACGACAAGCTGAATGTGGCCGCCATCGGCTGCGGCGGGCAGGGCGGGGCGGATCTGAACGATGCCGCCCGCACCGAAAACATTGTGGCCTTGTGCGATGTGGATGAGAGCCGCGCGGCACAGAACTTCAGCCGCTACGAAAAGCTGCCCAAGTATAAAGATTTCCGCGTGATGCTCGATAAAGAAGGCAAGAACATCGATGCCTGCACCATCGGCATCCCCGATTTCATGCACGCCACGGTGGCTCTGACCTGCATGCAGCACGGCAAGCACGTATACGTGGAAAAGCCGCTGACGCGCACCCCGTGGGAGGCGCGGCTGATGCAGGATGCGGCCGTGAAATACAAGGTCGCGACCCAGATGGGCAACCAGGGATTCTCGCTCGAGTGCCACCGCGTGGCGGCCGAGATGGTGTGGTCGGGCGCCATCGGCGATGTCACCGAGGCGCACATCTCGACCTCGCCGGGATCGCATCCCACCGGCCTTCTCGAACCGCCGCCCGAAGACCCTGTGCCCCAGACGCTGGATTGGGGCCTGTGGCTGGCGGGCGCCTCGGCGCGTCCTTTCAGCAGCTACTATGTGCCGTATAACTGGCGCGGGTTCCTGGATTTCGGGACCGGGCAGATCGGCAACTGGGCCACCCATACGGCCGGGCCGGTGCACGCGGCGCTGCAACTGGGCGCGCCCACCAGCCTGGAATGCATTGCGGTGGATGGCCGCAGCGGCATCACATATCCCCACCGCGCGGTGGTCTGCCTGGAGTTTCCGGCGCGCGGAGAAATGCCTCCGGTGAAGGTCTACTATCACGACAGCACGCGCACCAGCGACGCAGGAGCCTACCACGTGCCAGGCATGGAGAACGAGACGATTCTGCCGCCGACCAACAACCTGGCCGATAAGGGCCGGCCTACGGGCGGGCGCGGCGGAGCCGGGCGGGGTGGCGCCGGCCGAGGCGGCCCGGGCGGAGCGGCAGTGGCAGGCCCGGGAGCGGGGCGCGGCAACCGTTTCGGGAACAATGGCGGAGCGCGGCAGGGCGCGGGCGGCCCGGGCGTGCGCGTGTTCGGCGATCCGGCCGGCCCCGCGCAGCCCGGCATTCTCACCGGCAATGGCAGCGTCTTCATGGGGACCAAGGGCATGATGGCTACGGCCTCGCGCGGGGAAGGGGTGTGGCTGCTGCCAGCCGCGCGGTGGAAGGATTACGTGCTGCCGCCGCCCCTGCTGACGCGCTCGCCGGGCCACATGCTGGATTGGATTCGCGCCTGCAAGGGCGGCCAGCCGGGCTGCTCGGATTTCAGCATCACCGCGCCGTTCGCCGAGTGGCTGGCGCTGACCGCGATCGCTCTGCATGTGCCGGGGAAACTCGAGTGGGACAGCAGGAACCTGCGTTTCACCAACAGCGCGGAAGCCAACAGGTTCGTCAAACCGGTATTCCGCAAGGGCTGGGAACTGAAATTGTAAACCATGGGATATGATAAGTGCGTCTCGTGCGTAAGATCCGTCCCCGCTCCGATTTTTGGATCTGCCTGGCTCTGCTGCTGACCAGTTTCGCGGTGTATGCCCCGGTGCGGCATTTCGATTTCGTCAACTTTGACGACCCGGAGTTCGTACGCGACAACCCCCACGTGCGCAATGGCCTCACACCCGAGGGCCTGACGTGGGCATTCACCTCCGGCGATTCGGCCAACTGGTTTCCCGTCACGCGCCTGTCGCACCTGCTGGACGCGCAGCTATTCGGAATGCGCGCCGGGCCGCACCATATCACCAGCGTGCTAATCCACGGGCTGGCCGCGCTTCTGCTGTTTGCCTTCCTGCGCCGCGCCACCGGCGTCCGCTGGCCCAGTGCATTTGTGGCGTTCCTGTTCGCCGTCCATCCGCTGCACGTAGAATCGGTCGCATGGGTGGCCGAACGGAAGGACCTGCTCTGCACGCTGTTCTGGTTCCTGGCGTTGTTGGCCTACGTGCGCTACACCGAGCGCCCCGGCGCCGGCCGTTACCTGCTGGTGTTGCTGCCGTTCGCTCTGGGACTGATGGCCAAGCCCATGATCGTCACCCTGCCGTTTGTGCTGCTGCTGCTCGACGTCTGGCCGCTGCGGCGGCCGCCCGGAATTTGGGAAAAGATCCCGTTCTTCGCGCTTTCGGCTGCGGGGGCCATTGTCACTTACGTGGTGCAGCAACACTCCGGCGCCGTCGGGGTGCTGGCCGCATTTCCCTTCGGCCAGCGGGTGGAAAACGCGGTGGTTTCCTATGTCGTCTACATCGCCAAGATGCTTTGGCCGACCCGGCTGGCGGCGTTCTACCCCTACCCGAGCGATATACCGTTATGGCAGGCAGGCTTGGCCGCGGCGGCCCTGGCGGGTATTTCGATTCTCGTTCTGCGCTCCTTTCGGGCTTATCCTTACCTCGCCGTCGGATGGCTGTGGTATCTTGGCACCCTGGCGCCGGTGATCGGATTGGTGCAGGTTGGCGCGCAGGCGCGGGCCGACCGGTACATGTACGTCCCCATGGTCGGCCTGTCCATCATGTTGGCTTGGGGCGTGGCGGACTTGGTGCGGCGTCGACCGCGTGCCCGGCCGGCGGCTGCCGTATTGGCAGCGGCGGCATGCCTGTGCTGCGCGGTGCTGGCGGCGGCGCAAGTTCAACACTGGAGGAACAGCGAGTCGCTCTTCGAGCACGCGCTCGCTGTGACCGGCGGAAACTACGTGGCTCACAACAACCTGGGGACCGCGCTTGAGGAAATTCCGGGTCGATTGCCCGAGGCCATCGCGCATTACCAGTCGGCGCTGCGGATCAATCCAGATAGCGCGGAAGCGCACAATAACCTGGGAAACGCCTGGGCGCAATTGCCGGGCCGTCTGCCGGAGGCGATTGCCCAGTACGAAGCTGCACTGCGAATCCGGCCGACCTACGCGGCAGCGCATCTAAACCTGGGCACCGTCCTGATGCGGACGCCGGGCCGGCTGCCGGACGCGATTGCCGAGTATCATGCGGCGGTGCGGCTCGGTCCCAATAATGCGGAGGCGCACAACGATCTGGGAAGGGCTTTGGCGCAATTGCCGGGGCGTCTGCCGGAGGCGATTGCCGAGTATCGGGCGGCGCTGGGAGCCGATCCCAATTATGCGGAAGCGCACAACAACCTGGGAAACGCGCTGGCACAATTCCCCGGATGCCTGCCGGAAGCGATCGGCGAATATCAGGCGGCGCTGCGGGCCAAGCCCGATTACGCGGAAGCGCATTACAACCTGGCAGTGAGTCTAGGCGAAGCCGGCCGCACGCCCGAAGCGATTGGCGAATATGAGGCGGCGCTGCGGGCCAAGCCCGATTACGAGGAAGCGCACTACAACCTGGGAGTGACTCTAGCGAAAGCCGGCCGATTGCCGGAGGCGCTTGCCCACTTCGATGCGGCCCTGCGGATCAGTCCCAACCCGGATGTGCAACGCCTGGTGGACCGGCTGCGCTTCAGCCATCAGCCATCAGCCGTCAGCCATTGACTCTTCCGTGCCCGTTGTGGGGGCACTCTCGAAAGCTCGGGCCACATGCCTGAAAGCACAAAACTGGGCCGGGACCGAAGGTGCGGGACGTCATCACGGAGACGATTCTAACGGCGGGCAGCCCGCCTCGCTCACGGCCCTCTGCCCCGTGCTGACGGCCATGGGCTCTTGCCCCATCCGCATGTAGAGCTGCTTCACATTCCGGAAGGCCGTGCAGACTTGGTCGTGCACCAGAGGACAGGCCGGGTCCAGGCTGAGTGCCCCGCCGGCGTCACGGACGGCGCAGCTCCCGGGATCGGTCTGCCGGTACAGTTCCACCAGTTCGGAAGCCAGCTTGGTGTAACTGTTGTCTACGAGCAGGCCCTCGATCAGCACGATGGCGGCCTGCCGCGGGTCTCCCATCACCCGCCAGGCGTCCGACATGTCCTCGAAAAACTCCGGCGCCGCGCGGAGAGTGCGGCCGTACTCGAACGCTTCCAATGCCTTGCGCGGATCGGACAGGCGAAGGTACGCGTCGCCCAGCGCCAGGTACAGGGGATCCCAGCCCGTGGGGGATATCCTGATGCCGCGCAACTGATTTTCGCGGCGGAGCTCCTGGGCGGCCGCGCGATCGACTCTCTCGCCGCGCAACAACACATCCAGCGCTTTTCGATACCACTGTTGGCTCTCGGCGCCGGAACCCTTGGCGGCCAGCAACTCGCCCTGCATGAGGTAGATCAAACCAGCGGTGGAGTAGGCCTGAGGCACGTTTCGATCGTCGGGCAGGCCATCCAGAATGGCGAGCGACCGGTTCACCTCGGCGATGGCGCGGTCCATCCCTTCCCCTTGGGGTCCGATCACGGCAGTCGCCAAGTGCAGGTGCGTCTTGTAACTGGCGGGGCACACCTTGGCAGCGCTGGCCCAAAGGCTCCGGTCATCGAGCCAGTCGATGTTACGGGCGTAAGTGCGGACGGCCAACGCCGCGCAGATGAGGGCTAGCACCACCGGCGCAATGCGCGGCCGCCTATAGATGGCCCAAACCAGACAACCGGCGAAGCCCACCGAGGGCAGGTACAGAAATCTCTCGGCCAAGATGCTGCCGATGAGAATCACCAGGTTGGAAGCAGGCGCCAACGCCGCGAAAAAGAATGCCACGAAAAAACACACCACTTTGTGCCGGCGGTAACAAAGGACGGCAGCCGCGGCAGCCGCGGCACAAACCGCCAGCGCGGCAAAACCGCCGGCCACCGGGATTTGGTTGTAGGAGTAATCGCAGGACAAATCGCGCGGCCACACCAGCAGCCACAGGTATTTGCCGATCACCTTGACGGCCGTGAGGCGCGCAGTCCAGAAACCGGCGCCGACCAGAGGATTGTCGGTGAACGGAACCGGCACCTCGGCAAGCCCGGCAAAGACCCGGGACCGGACGTACAAGAAGATCACCACCGGCAGCGCCACCGCCGCGTAGCCGGGCAAGCGGGCGCGCGCGCCGCCCGTTGCGAATGTGAAGTCGTAAATCGCCATGGCGGCCAGCAGCACCACGCCACTTTCCTTCGAGAACATCCCGATGGCGGCGGCCAGCATCAGCGCCGCCAGCCACGCCAGCTTGCGCCGGCCGGAAGCAGCCGCGCTCTTCGCGTGGCACAGCAGGCCCGCGAGCACCCCGAAACCGGCCAGCAGATCGGCGCGGCCCACAATATTGGTGACGGATTCGGTGAGGATGGGATGAAGCGCCCAGACCGCGGCCAGCGCCCATGCCGGTCCCATCTCCTGGAACAGCAGTAGGCCCAGCCAGTAGACCAGCAGGATGTTCACGGCATGCAGCACGAAATTGACCCAATGGTAGCCAGCCGGATGAGCACCGCCGCCGAGGATGGCGTAGTTCAGCAGGTAGGAAAACGTAGTCAGCGGGCGATATAGCCCGCTGGATGAGTTCTGGTACGAATAATCTTGCGTCAGGATCAGGCGCGCATTCTCGGCGGTGGCGGCCTGCACGCGAGAATCTCGTAGAATCGCCCGCTCATTGTCGAACACGAAGCCGGCCCGAAAGGAATTGGAATACGCCAGCAGTGCGAAGGCCCAAAGCGCCAGCACCGGCAGGGCGCGCCGCCGCCAATCCACGCGAGTCGCCGCCTTGGCCTGCATGCTCATGGCGCCGTGACCAGCGCGAAAGCCACCATGGTCTGGCCGCGCGCGCCAGTGGTCCGCTCCATTTCTTCCGGCGACCGGGATTCCAGGCTCCGCGGATCGATTTCGACTTCCCAAGCGGCAATTTCCTGGTTGCTGGCCCCCTGGAAACATAACTCGCAGACGCCCACGGCCCCGGAGCCGCAACGCACCAGCGGGCCGAAGATGCGGCAGGCGATGAGCCCCTCTCGCAGCCTTCGAGCGTCAAGCTGGGTGATGGGGAAAGGTCCCATGCAGCACTCGGTGCAGCCGGGGCGGCACACCAGCCAGGCCCCGCTCTTGCGCGCGGCCTCGGCCAGTGCGGTATCCACAATCTGGGTCAGGGCTGCGTCTCCCGGCATGCTTCGAGAATAACGCAAGCGCGGCGCGGCATCTTACCATCGTTTTTGTTCGAGGCTTAAGGAATGCTCGAACGTTCGCTTCACGGGAGAGGCGCCCCATAGGGAGCTATGGAAGCATCTCGCGACGTGGTCTGTTGCGACCATCCCGTTTTTGCGGAGTCCTCTTACGCTGGCGGCAAATCCGATCGAGATTTATGAGTACTTCAGCGCCGGCCTGCCGGTGGTGGGCACGCGACTTCAGGAAATCGAGTTGTTTCGGAATCTGGTGTATATCGCCGACATTCCGCAGTTTGCAGCATGCGTTGCGAAGGCCATAGCCGAAACCGACGCATCGCTCCGAGCCAGGCGCAAAGCCCTGGCATCCCGAGAGACATGGACAGAGCGCGCAAATTCCCTGCTTTCGCCGATGGAGCGCGCTCGCGCGGATTCCCGTTAAAGAACTACCGGCGAAACCCGGCGAAACCTCCGGTCTCCGGTTAATGCCAGCCGCCGCCCCAGCGGGTCTGATCATCGGCACCGTTAGCTCTGGTATGATCGTTCCTTCCGAGTTGGCGCACCAAAAGGAAGATCCGATGCCGTTGCAGGCCTATCTTGCGCAGTCTATACAGGTTCTGGAGTTGGCTGGCCGGACCTGGAACGAAGAATCGGTGGCCGGGGCGGTGGAGTCCATCACTAGCGCGCTTCGCAGCGGCAAGCCGCTGCTGGTGTGCGGTAACGGCGGTTCCGCGGCTGATGCCATGCACATTACAGGCGAGTTAGTCGGCCGGTTTTTGGCCGAACGTGAAGCCCTGAAGGTCATTTGCCTGTCCTCGAACCCTTCGATTCTCACCGCATGGGCAAACGACTACAGCTTCGAGACGGTTTTCTCGCGGCAGGTGGAGGCATATGGCGAGCCGGGCGCCGTCCTGTTGGGCATCAGCACTTCGGGAAACTCGAAAAATGTGGTCGCGGCTTTCCAGCGGGCGCACTCGCTGGCCATGACGACGATAGCGCTTACCGGCGACGGTGGCGGCGAGCTTGCCGCCTTGAGCGATTATCTTTTCGCCGTGCCTTCGCGCTCCACGCCTTTGATCCAACAGGCCCACATCTGCCTCTACCACTACTTGTGCCAGACAGTCGAGCAGAGGATCGCGGAAACACTATCCAGCGGCGCATCGCGGGCGAGTTGAGCTAATGTCATCGGGGGCCGACCAAGGCCGTTTTCACGAGGAACCCGGCATCTGGGCCGCTATGACGGGAACTGTATCTCCAAAGACCCGCCCGGCAATTCCTGAATCTCGACCTCGACAATTCCTGGATTGCCGGCGACAAGATCCGCGGCCTGCAAGCGGGCTACAACGCGGGGTTGCGCTGCGGATTGCTCGTCCTCGCCGGGAAGGGTTCCGCGAATCATGATTCCGTGCGTGAGTGGAAGCCCGAGAATTTCGAAGTGCACATCGGCTCTTCAGTTTAGGATGCCGGCAAGTTTCTCGAATTGTGAGCCGCCGGGTTTCCGCCGTTCGGGACCCGAGAACATGCCGATTTCGAAACGAGTGACAGCGTGAAAACAAGCCGGGATCGTCTATAATGGGGGACTGTACGGTCTCAATCCTGCCGGATGGCATGGCTTTGGACGTACTGCCGATTATGTGGCATGGCGACTCTCTGTATCTGCTGGAGAACCTCATCCTCAAGGATTTCCGGATCCGCTACCGGAACATGTCTTTAGGGGTGCTGTGGTCTCTCCTGAATCCGCTCGTGATGATGGGCGTGCTGACGTTCGTCTTCACGAAGATCTTTTCCAACCCAGGTACTCAGAACTTTCCGGTCTTCGTGCTGTGCGGACTCGTCCCCTTCAGTTTCTTTTCGATCGCATGGATCACCGGCACCACCTCGATTGTGGATAACACGAGCCTGGTGAAACGGGTGCCGCTGCCGCGCGAGATCGTCCCCATCGCTTCCGTGTTTTCCAATTGCATACACCTTCTCGTTCAAATTCTTCTGCTGCTGTGCGCGGTCCTGCTATTTGGACGCGGAGTCAACCGGCAGTGGATCTGGCTGCCGGTGGTGTGGGCTCTGGAAGTCGTGTTCGTCTGCGGGATGGTGCTGATCACGGCAACGCTGAACGTGTATATTCGGGATACGCGGTATATCGTGGAATCGGCCAACACGGTTTTGTTCTGGCTGGTGCCAATCTTCTATTCCTTCGACAAGATCCCGGCGCGCTATAAGGAGGTTTACCAGCTCAACCCGGTGGCGGCTCTGGTGCTTTGCCTGCGGCACATTCTGCTGCAAGCGGAGGCGCCGCCCACCTCCACGCTGGTGAGGCTGACGTTGGTTTCCTTGGCGGCACTGGCGACGGGCCTGCTGGTGTTCCGACACGGGAAGCCCGGATTTTACGAGCACATCTGACATGGCAGTCGTGACCTTCGATCGGGTTTCCAAATACTTCCACCGGCACGCGGGGCAGATGCTGTTGCGCGACCGGGTGCGGCACCTGCTGCAGCCCTCGCCGCCGGAGCGGTTCTACGCCCTGCGCGGCGTCTCGTTCGCAGTGGAGCACGGCGAGAGCCTGGGGATCGTGGGGAGCAACGGAGCTGGGAAAAGCACGCTGCTGAACGTGGCGACGGGCGTGAGCCTGCCGAGTGAGGGGACGGTGGCGGTGCAGGGCCGGCTGGCGGCGCTGCTGGAATTGGGATCGGGCTTCCACCCGGACCTGACGGGGGCGGAGAACGTTCGCATCAACGCCGCCCTGCTGGGGCTCTCGCGGGCGAAAGTGCGCCGGCGATTCGACGGGATAGTGGAGTTCTCCGGAATCGGCGATTTCATCGACGAGCCGCTGCGCACGTACTCCGCGGGGATGATGATGCGGCTGGCGTTTTCGGTGGCCATCAACGTGGAGCCGGATGTGCTGATCGTCGACGAGGTGCTGGGGGTGGGAGACCAGAATTTCTTCGCCAAATGTTTCGAAAAAATCCTGGAATTCCGGCGGGCGGGAAGAACGATTCTGTGCGTCTCGCACGCCCTGGAGACGCTGGAGAACCTGTGCGAGAGGGGGCTCTGGCTGGATCGCGGCCAAGTCGTGAAGGCGGGGCCGATCGGCGAAGTGATTCAAGCGTACCAAGAAACACCCGCGGCCGCGTTACAGGGCACCGCCACCGGGCAGTGAGCGGGCGGCGGTTCGCGTTTCGGGGCGGTGAGGGTCTTGGGAGACCCGCCGGTAAGTGTCCGTTTTTGGGATTAGGTTCGTTTGGCAGGGCGAGGGTGGGCAGCCTGGCCGTGGGGAAAGGAGGCTTGCGCTTTATGGAAAGCGGAGGGAGAGGCGAAGGATTCGGCGAGCGTCCTCCCCTGGACGGTGCGGGAGAGGCGCACTTGCGGGTCGTGCCCGGGATCGTTGGGCTTGGCGCAATGGCAGGTGGGTTTTCCGCAGCGGCGGGAAACGGCGCAAATCGAGCCTGGGCGGAGATCGCCCAGCGCGGCGATCTGGCGCAAGATGCGGGAGCGTTCCGCTTCCAAAGCGGGCAGGGAATCGGGCATAGGGGTTCCGTCTTCCGAGTACTTATCAACCCTCAGAAATATAGCGCAAAAAAACGGAGCGAATTGCCCCATCCAGGCCGCGCACCCGAAGCGGAAGGAAAGCTTGATCTCCTGGCAGCGCTAATGGTATAGGTAAATGACGGGATTGGCGCGCTCCACGTACACCGTCCGGGGAGCGGCCTGGACGAGCGCCGGAGAGATAACCGTCGCGTTGAGCGACGGATCGTCGCTATAAGCGATTTCCATCCGAAAAGGTGATTCTGCAATGCCAGGCAAGTCAGGGTCCGAGATTCTGGTCTCGATCATTATCCCTTGTTACAATCCCACGCACTTTCTGCGAGAGACCGTCGACAGCGTGTCGGCGCAAACCCATCAACCAACAGAAGTCATCATAGTCAATGACGGGACCGACAAACCGGACGCGTGCGAACTGCTGAGGTCTCTCGCCCCGCGTGTGACGCGTTGCATCGATCAAGCGAACCTGGGACCGGCGGCCGCGCGCAATACCGGCTTCCGGGCGGCCAATGGCAAGTACCTGCTGCCGCTCGATGCCGATGACCGGCTCGCTCCCACCTTCGTCGCTGAGTGCGTGGCGGCGCTCCAGGCCCATCCGGAGGCGGCCTTCGTATACACCGACTATCGTGTTTTCGGCGACACCCGTTACGTAGAGCGTCTAGGCGACTACAACCTCCACGGTTTGCTCGACCGGAACACCATCATCTATGCCTCCTTGATCCGGCGTGCCGACTGGGAACTGGTTGGCGGGTACGACGAATCCTTGTGTGTTCTAGGCTATGAGGACTGGGATTTCTGGCTGCGCCTGGGCGAGCGGGAACGCTTTGGATATCATCTCCCGCGGGTACTTTTCCACTACCGCAAGAGCGGCCGGTCTCTATTCACCCTGGCGAGAGAACACGACGAGGAGCGGAGAGAATGTATCCAGGCCAATCATCCCCGCTTGTATTCGCGGGAAGGCCGAGCGCGAATCAAGGCGCGCTGGGCGCCGGCGGTTTGCGTGCTAGGTTCCCAACTCGGGGCGAAACCGATCATCGAAGACTGGGAACATGTGCCGGTTACCGACACACGCGTGGCGCTGGAACGGTCCACGGCAGATGCGTTCCTGGTCCCCTCCCCGGGTACAGCCGGAGATCCTCACGACGCGGAGCTCTGTGCGCTCGCGGTGTGGGGCGGGAACGCGGTAGCCAAGCTGCCGGACGGCGCCCTCTGCGCCTCTCGAAGCGCGCTCTCATCGGTTCGCAGCCTCCTCGAACTGGCCGACAGAGTTGGACGGTCCGTAGCCACACGGCGAGCCTACCGCCCGGCATGGTCCGGCCGATTGGAGCAACTTCACAGGCATTTGGTCAATGCTGAATTGACCTTGCTCGATAACTGGCTCCGACACCCTGTACGCTCTCTCGGGCGGTTGATTCCCTTGCGGGTAAAGGAACGCATCAACCGCGCGGCAGGGCGCCCCGTCTTCGACTTGAGCTTCTATCTCAAGTTTCAGCCGCAGTCGGTGCTCATCACAGACACAGTGGTCCCGCTGCTCCGCTACATGCCTCCCCGGCCGGAACGCCGCCGAATCGCTTTGGTGACGCCGCATCTCGGCCCGGGTGGCGCGGAGAGCGTCCTGTTGGAACTGGCCGGCGCGATCGATCGCCGGCGAGACGAAGTGTTCCTGCTCGCTACTCAATCGCAGGACTCGCGCTGGCGGCCGCGCTGGGAACAGGTGGCGGACCATGTTTACGATCTGGCGGCGCTGGTGCCGCCCGAACGGCTGGTTGCAGCGCTGTGCTCCATGGCGGCCAATTGGGAATTCGACACGCTGTTCCTCCAGAATTCGCTCGCCGCCTATAGCGCCGTCCCCCACCTGCTGCGAAAACGGCCGGATCTGAGGATCATCGATATAATCCACGCTGTCGATCCCGCGTGGGACTTCGTTGGCTCCGCCGCGCCAGTGGCTGCCCAAATCGACCTGAGGGTGGTGATTTCCGAGTGCAGCCGGCAACGGTTGCTTCAGGCTGGCGTACGCGACGAAAAAATCCGGCTGATCCGGAGTGGCGTTGACTTGGAGCGCTTCCGGCCGGCGCCGCCGCGAGCGGCCGAAGCCCAGGGAACGATCGTGTTCGCTGGAAGGCTCGAGCCGGTCAAGCGTCCTCTGTTGCTGGTCGATATCGCCTTGGAACTGATCGAGCTCCGGAGCGGCCGGGACTTCCGCGTTCTGGTTGCAGGCGATGGGCCGGAGGGCGAGTCGCTCCGCATCCGCGTGCGCCGGGCGGGGCTCGATTCGGTTTTCGCTCGCCCGGGACATGTGGATGACATGCCGAAGGTGCTCGCCGGGGCGGATGTAGTGGTGCTCCCGTCGCAAGCGGAAGGCATTCCCCTGGTCGTGCTCGAAGCTATGGCCGTCGCGAGACCTGTGGTTTGTTCCCGAGTTGGCGCCGTAGCAGAAGTGGTGGATTCCTCCAATGGAATTCTGATTGAGCCTGGGCCGGGCGAGGCCACGCGCTTCGCAGTCGCATTGCAGCAACTGCTCAACAACCCCGGGGAGCGGGATGCGATGGGCCGGGCCGGCCGGCGAAAGGTGGAGGCCGAGTACGATCGCCGACAGTCTTGGAAGGCGTACCGGGATTTGTTGGCCGTGTAGGGTTCCGACTCCCGCTGGTCTCAGCTTGCATGAGACAAAGCTCCTTCTTGCGCCACGAAGGCCGCTGCGGCTGTGTTACACTCGTGATTCTTCTAATGACGCTTCACTTAGCGGGTAGCCAGTGATCTCCGTCGATGTTGTGCTGGGCAGCAATGTGAAGATCTTCCAGCCGGACTTGGTGAACCTGTACGGCTGCTCGATCGGTGACGGAACCAAGATCGGCGCTTTCGTTGAAATACAGCGTAATGCGAAGGTCGGCGCAAATTGCAAGATCTCCAGCCACACTTTTATTTGCACCGGCGTCACGATAGGCGACTGTGTTTTCGTCGGGCATGGCGTTATGTTCATTAACGATTTGTACCCCGGTGCCGTAAATCCCGATGGCAGCTTGCAGACGGAGTCGGATTGGAAGGTGGTCGAGACGAACGTCAGGGACCACGCCTCGATTGGGAGCAACGCGACGATCCTGGCGGGCGTCACTGTTGGCGAAGGCGCACTGGTGGGCGCGGGCGCAGTTCTCACGAAAGACGTCCCCCCGTTTGCGATCGTTGCCGGTGTGCCAGCTCGCATCATTGGCGATGTCCGCAAACGAAGGAGCAGGCGGTAGGCTCCAAGTCATCTCGACGTAGGGACTCAGTTCCAGTCAGCCGATCCTGGTCAGCACGACCTCTCGCTTTCGAAAACCCCCGGCATCGCGCCGATTCCCGGTGGTATCATAATCGTCTCGCGGTTATAAGGGGCGTTCAATGGTTCGTGTGGGTGTGGTTGGCTATGGATACTGGGGGCCGAATTTGGCCCGCAATTTCAATGAAGTGGCTGGTTTTCGCGTCGTCGCGGTGGGCGATCTGCAGCCCTCGCGATTGAAGGCCGCCACGGCTCGCCACCCAGGAATCGACACAACCACCGACATCGCCCGACTGCTGGCGCGCCCGGACATCGATGCGGTGGCGATTGCCACGCCGGTTTCCTCCCATTTTGACCTGGCGATGCGAGCGCTGCAGAACGGCAAGAATGTACTGCTGGAGAAGCCGCTGGCCTCTTCTTCCGAGCAAGCCGATCGCTTGATCGAGGAGGCGGCCCGCCGCAACCTGGTCCTGATGGTGGACCACACCTTTGTCTACACGGGCGCGGTGAAAAAGATAAAGGACTTGGTGCAGAGCGGTGAACTCGGCGATCTCTATTATTACGATTCGGTCCGCATCAATCTCGGCTTGTTCCAGCACGACGTTGACGTCATCTGGGATTTGGCCGTGCATGATTTCGCGATCATGGATCACGTTCTGGCGCAAAGCCCCGGCGCTGTTTCAGCCACCGGTATCAGCCATGTTGCCGGGGGCCCGGAGAACATCAGCTATATCACTGCATTTTTTGATAACAACGTCATTGCCCACGTGCACGTGAATTGGCTTGCGCCGGTGAAGATTCGCCGCACGCTGATCGGGGGCAGCCGAAAGATGATCGTCTACGACGACCTTGAGCCCAGCGAGAAGGTGAAGGTCTACGACAAGGGAATCCAGTTGACCGACTCGCGGGAAGGAGTCTACCAGATGCTGGTCGGCTATCGGGCCGGAGACATGTGGGCGCCCCAACTGGAGCTGACCGAGGCGTTGCGGGTTGAGGTCGAGCACTTCAGCCACTGCATTGAGAGCGGCGAGAAGCCGATCAGCGGCGGCGAGGCGGGCTTGCGCGTAGTGCGGATACTCGAAGCGGCCACCCAGTCGATGAAGGAGAGGGGAAGACTGGTGGAACTTAGCGCCAGGAGCCCGGCCACGTGATTCCGTTCGTAGATTTGAAAGCCCAGTATCGGAGCATCAAGGACGAGATCGACTCCGCCGTGGGGCGCGTTCTAGAGAACGCTCAGTTTGTGCTCGGACCGGAAGTCGCAGCTTTCGAGGAGGAGTTCGCCGCTTACTGCAACACGCGATACGCTGTCGCGGTGAATTCGGGTACCAGTGCCCTGCACCTTGCGTTGCTGGCAGCCGGAATCGGCCCGGGCGACGAAGTGATCACGGTCTCCTTTACTTTCGTTGCGACGGTGGCCGCGATCCACTACGCTGGCGCCCGGCCGGTGTTCGTGGATATCGATCCGCGTTCCTTTACGATGGACCCGGCGCTGGTGGAGGCGGCCATCACCCCCAGGACCAAGGCCATTTTGCCGGTGCATCTGTACGGTCAGACCGCGGATATGGACCCGATCCTGGAAGTGGCCCGGCGCCGGAACCTGTTGGTGATTGAGGATGCGGCACAAGCCCACGGGGCCGAGTACCACGGCCGGCGAGCAGGCAGCATGGGCGACCTCGGCTGCTTCAGCTTCTATCCTGGCAAGAACCTCGGCGCGTACGGCGAGGGAGGAATGGTGACCACCGCCAGTTCCGAATACACCCGGAGCATCCGAATGCTCCGCGATTGGGGCGCGGAATCGAAGTACTTACATAAGCTGAAAGGATACAATTACCGAATGGAGGGCTTCCAGGGCGCTATTTTGCGGGTGAAACTGCGCCATTTGGAAGCCTGGACGGAAGCCCGCCGCTCTCACGCGGCGGCCTACCGGAAACTGCTCGGCGGCGGCGTGTCCACACCCGAGGAGATGCGCTGGGCACGCCACGTCTATCACGTCTTCGCGGTCCGCTCTGCTTACCGCGCCGCCCTGCAAAAGGCCTTGGGCGACTGCGGGGTGCAGACCGGAATCCACTATCCCATACCGGTGCATCTCCAGGAGGCGTACCGCGACGAGCGATACGGCCCCGGCGATCTCCCCTGCTCGGAGCGCGCGGCGGAGGAGGTGCTGTCCTTGCCCATGTACGCGGAACTCACACATGCTCATATCGAACAGGTGGCTGCCTGCGTGCACCACTTTACACACGTGGCCGCACGACCGGGTAACATCGGGGCTCAGGCCGAGGAAGGGAGCACGTGATCGAAGATCTGATCATCGTAGGCGCGGGCGGATCTTCCCGGGAAATCGCCGGGGCGGTCGAAGACCTAAATCGCATCGTGGAGACGTGGCGCTTGCTGGGTTTCCTCGATGACGACCCATCCAAGAGCGGGGCAATCGTCGACGGCTACCCGGTTCTCGGAACCACAAGCGCCGCAAACCGTTATCCCACCTGCCGGTTCATCGTGGGAATTGCCTCTGCACGGGATCCTTGGCGGAGGAAACTGGTTGTCGAAAGCCTGGGGTTGCCTCGTGACCGTTACGCCACTCTTGTTCACCCCTCAGCCTCGATTTCCAGGTATGCTAGCATTGGTGCCGGGACAGCAATTCTACAGAACGTGGTGATCACTCCAGACACCACAATCGGAAGCCACGTGATCATCTCGCAGGGCGTGCTAATGGCTCACGATCAGGAGCTGGCCGATTTTGTGACGATCGCGCCAGGCGCAGTGGTCGCTGGCGGGGTGCGTCTCCACCAGGGAGTCTATGTCGGAGCGGGGAGCGTAATCATCCAGGGCGTTAGCGTTGGCGAAGGAGCCTTGGTGGGAATAGGTTCCGTGGTGACGAATCACGTGCCTGCAGGCGTGACAGTCCTGGGAAACCCGGCCCGAAGGCTGCCGCTACTGCGGCGAGCGAGGTGATACCAGAGTAATGATTGAGGCCCGATTCAGACATCTGGGAGTGGCGGTTCCCGACATTCGGCGTGCCCTCCCGATCTATTGCGAAGTCTTGGGGTATAAGATAGTTGGGGAGCCGATTGAAGATGCCATTCAGAAAGTGCGGGTGTGTTTCCTAGAGAAGTTGGGTTCTGCCGATCCGGTCATTGAACTGGTGGAACCGCTTTCTGAGGATTCCCCCGTCGGCAAGGTTATTGCTAAGGGCATCGGAGCTTACCACGTCTGCTATGAAGTGCAGAACGTGGATTCGGCACTGGCGGAAGCCGGTCGCGCAGGGTGTTTGATTGTAGCCCCGCCCGTGCCAGCGGCGGCATTTTCGGGAAGGCGGATAGCTTGGTTCTACACGCCGACCCGCCAACTCATGGAGATCATAGGATCTTGAACACGCGGGCCATCGAGACGCAAGACTCTTTCCGGCGTGACATCGATTTGGCGGTTTCTCGCGGAGACGCTAGCCTGGCGCTATCCCTCTTAGGAAAGTTCTGGCGTGAATACCCAGGCCCGGCGACCGCCAGCTATTTGCTCGCCTCTTTCGAAGAGCTGCGGCCTGTGTGGAATCCGCGCGTCTTCCAATTAATCGTCCTCCGGTCCTTCACGGTGGAACCGGTGATAAGTCTGTTACAGGCGTCAGCCGCGGTAAACGGCATCGATCTCCGCGTCGAGATCGGTGGTTTTAACGCTTACGCTCAGGAACTTCTGGATCCTCATAGTTCCATCTATGAGACAGCGCCGGATGGAGTGGTGCTGGCGGTACAGACCCGGGACGTGGTTCCGCAGTTGTGGTCCGAATTCGCCGACCTTTCTCCCGCAGCCATCGCCCAGACGGTTGAGGAGGTTCTGCGAAGCTACCGGGGTTGGATTGAGGCGTTTCGATCTCGCTCTCGAGCCCATTTGATTGTTCACACGTTAGAGATCCCCGAGATGCCGTCGCAAGGGATCCTGGACGCGCAAGTCCGGGAAGGGCAATGTGAGAGCATCCGTTCGATAAATCGTGGACTTCTGCAAATTGCCCAGGAAACCGAAGGTGTCTACGTTCTGGATTACGACGCGCTCGTGGCGCGGTTTGGGCGTGGTGTGTGGCACGACGAAGGGAAATGGCTCAGCGTCCGTCTCCCGATCGCAGCCCATTGCCTCGTCCATCTCGCCCACGAGTGGCTCCGCTACATCTGCCCTCTAGCCGGCAAGTCCTGTAAGGTCCTTGTCGTGGATCTGGACAACACCTTGTGGGGCGGGGTCGCCGGTGAGGACGGATTCGAAGGAATCCAGATAGGCCCAGACTACCCCGGAGCGGCATACCAAGCCGTCCAGCGAGCCATGTTGGACCTGTACCACAGGGGCGTGGTTCTAGCTGTCTGCAGCAAGAACAATCCGGCTGAAGCGATGGAAATCCTGGCGCGTCACCCCGGTATGCTCCTGAAACCACAGCAATTCGCGGCCCTTCGGATCAACTGGAACGATAAAGCCCGGAACTTACGGGAAATCGCCGCCGAACTCAATGTGGGCGTCGAGGCATTGGCATTCTTGGATGACAATCCCGTGGAGCGTCAATGGGTCAGGAGTCAAGTCCCTGAAGTCAGCGTGATCGAATTGCCGAAGGATCCGATGGATTACGCGCGCGCGTTGCGGGAAGCTTGCGTGTTCGAGACGCTGAAGTTGTCCGCGGAGGACCGGGAGCGAGGCAAGTACTATGAGGAGCAGAGACAGCGTCAAGATTTGAAACGGGGTTCCTCCTCTCTGGAGGATTTCTACTCTTCCCTGCAGATGGAGGCCGAGATCGGGGAGGTCAAGCCGGAGACGATCGCCCGTATCGGTCAACTCACTCAGAAGACGAACCAATTCAACCTGACCACACGGCGGTACACGGAGCAGCAAATCAAGGCGATGTCCCTGGACCCAACATGCCGGCTGTATGCTCTGCGAGCCCGAGACCGCTTTGGGGATAACGGCTTGGTCGGGTTGGCGATTACCCGCCAGCGGAGAGGCCAAGTTGAAATCGATACCTTTCTGATGAGTTGCCGGGTGATCGGTCGCACTCTTGAAACTGCATTGCTCGCGGTGATTGCGGACGACGCGCACAATGCCGGTGCGCGGCGGCTGAGCGGGTGGTTTGTGCCCACGCCGAAGAACGCACCAGCCCGAGAATTCTATTCCCGACACGGCTTCACTCGGACTGGCGAGAACGAACAAGGGAGCCTCTGGGACCTCGATTTAGAGCACAGAACGATCCAGTCGCCGCCTTGGATCCGGGTTCGCGTCTGCATAAAAGAGGCTATCTCATGACAGATTCGATCGCTGAGAGAGTACGCCGGATCGCCACTGGCATCTTTCAGGTGCCCCTGGATCGGGTCCTCATCCAATCCTCGCCGGAGACTATCGAGACCTGGGACTCCTTGCAACATCTGAATTTAGTGCTTGAATTGGAGCAGGTTTTCGGTGTCAGGTTCTCCCCGGACGAGATGGCCCAGATGGTCACCGTCGAGGCGATTGTGGGAATACTGGAGCGGAAGGGCCTGCCAGAGGCGGACTCGGGGTCGTGAGAGATGGCTGAATCACATTCCAGGCGGAATCAGTTCATGTTCGACTACCTCCGAAAGAGATTGAGAATCCCGGCTGAGAAGTCTGATGGCGCGATGCGACACAGCGGGAACACCGTGTCCGCAACAATTCCCATCGCGTACCAGCACGCGATCGAGGACGGCGGCCTCCGGAGGGCGTACCGGGTAATGCTGATAGGTTTCGGGGTGGCTTACTCGTGGGGAGGAGCACTCGTGCTGTGGCAATAGACGCGGTACCTTCAATTGTTACGTCGACTGTTAACGAAGCTGAAGACCTTCCTCCCGAAGCCGACCGTTGCGGCGCGCCTCCGATCATGAACCACGGGGACGGGCCGGCGCTTTCCATCGTGATTCCGGTTTTCAATGAGGCCGAGTGCATCCCGCAACTGGCGGGCAGAGTGCGGCGGGTGATGGATGAACTTGGGGTGGAGGTGGAAGTGGTGTTCGTGGACGACCACTCCACGGATGATACCTCCCAGTTGCTGAAGCGGCTCTGCTCCGAGGACGGCCGATTCCGATATATTCGGCTGTCGTGCAACAGCGGCAGCCATATCGCGGTGCTCGCCGGTCTGGAGCACAGCCGCGGCGCCTGCCGGGTATTCATGGCGGCGGACCTGCAGGATCCGCCCGAGCTGATCGCCAGGATGCTGGGGCTCTGGAAGGCGGGCAACGACGTAGTCTGGGCGGTGCGGGAGCAGCGCCAAGGCGTCGGGTTGCTGGAACGAGTGTTCTCACGATTGTTCTACTGGTTGATAAACCGGTTCGGCGAGGTGAACCTCCCGCCCGACGGCGCCGATTTCGCGCTGCTCGACCGGCGCGTGGCGGAGGCGCTCGCGGCCTGCGTCGGCGCGCATCCGAACCTGATGTGCGAGCTGGCGAAGATTGGCTTCCGGCAGGCATCGTTTCCCTACGCCAAACAGGGACGCATTTCCGGCCGCTCGAAATGGACCTTCCGCCGAAAATTGAAGATGCTTGTCGACACGTTCGTCTCCTTCTCGTATGCCCCGCTCCGCGCCATGTCGTACGCGGGCATCGCCGCCAGCTTGCTCGGGTTCCTGTACGCGTTGTTTGTGGTCGCGATGCGGGTGGTCCGGGACTCTCCGGTCGAGGGGTGGGCCTCGCTTATGGTGGTCGTGCTGATTCTTGGCGGCGCGCAGATGTTGATGCTCGGCGTGCTGGGCGAATACGTGTGGCGGGCGCTCGACGAGGCCCGCCGACGGCCACGATATTTCATCGAAGAGACTGCGGGGCGTGAAATCCAGCCGCGTGCAGGGGCGCCGCCGGGAGAGGAGCGATGAAGACGATGGCGAGCCCAACCAAGGGAACGAGAATAGTGGTCACGGGCGGCGCCGGGTTCATCGGCTCCGAGCTGTTGCGGCAACTGGCCGCCACCGGTGCCGAGGTCGTCGCGGTGGACAATCTGGTGAACGGCAAACGCGAGAACATCGAGGGAGTGGACGCACGGCTGGCCGTCGAGGACATTCGGAACACGGGGGAGATGGAGCGGCTTCTCGGAGGAGTCGATGTCGTGTTCCACCTGGCTTGTCTGGGGGTGCGGCACTCGATCCACTCGCCGCGTGAGAATCACGACGTGAACGCGACGGCGACGCTTGACCTGCTCAGCCTGGCTCGTGCGGCGGGCGTGAAGCGGTTCGTCTACGTCTCCAGTTCGGAGGTCTACGGCACGGCGCGCTCGGTGCCCATGACTGAAGAGCACCCGACCTTTCCGAAGACCGTGTATGGCGCGGGCAAACTGGCCGGCGAATGCTACGCGCGCGCGTTCCACGATACCTACGGGTTCGCCACGGTTGTGATCCGCCCGTTCAACACCTACGGTCCCCGCTGCCATCACGAGGGCGACAGCGGCGAGGTGATTCCCAAGTTCCTGTTGCGGACCATGGCCGGGAGGCCGATGATCGTTTTCGGCGACGGAACCCAGACCCGCGACTTCACCTACGTGAGCGATACCGCAGCCGGCATCCTGGCGGTGGGCTGTGCGGATGAGGCGGTCGGCAAGACCATCAACCTCGGCAGCGGACTGGAGATCTCCATTAACGACCTCGCCCTGAAAGTCCAGCAGGTGCTGCAGTTGAGAAACGCGGCCATCGAACACATGGAGCCGAGACCCGGCGATGTCTTGCGCCTGTCCGCCGATATCGGCAAGGCCCGCCGGCTGATCCAATACCAGCCGGCGGTTTCGCTCCCCGAAGGACTGGCGCGGCTGCATCAGTGGTACGTGGCGCAAGACACGCCCCCGGAGAAACTGCTGGAGAAGGAGATCGTGCGCAACTGGCGCCGGGAGGAGTCCACCAGTCATGCCTGAAACTCGGATTCCAGTTGCCAAACCGTGGCTGGGCGAGGCGGAAGCACTCGCCGCAGGGCGTGCCATCCTATCCGGCTGGGTGACGCAGGGGCCCGAAGTGGCCGCCTTCGAACGCGAGTTCGCTGCCTCTGTGGGCGCTTCGCACGCCTGCGCGGTCTCCAGTTGCACGACGGCCCTGCACCTGGCCTTGCGGGCCGTGGGCGTGCAAAGCGGCGACGAAGTAGTGACGGTGAGCCACTCCTTCATCGCCACCGCCAGCAGCGTGCGGTACTGCGGCGCGAAGCCGGTGTTCGTCGATATCGACCCGGGCACGTTCAACATGGACCCCGGGCGGATCGAATCGGCGCTCTCGGATCGTACCCGCGCCATCCTGCCCGTGCACCAGATCGGCATGCCGTGCGATATGCCGGCCATAACAGCCGTGGCGCGGCGGCACGGACTGCCGGTGATCGAGGACGCCGCCTGTGCGATCGGCAGCGAAATCCGATGGAATGGCGCGTGGGAGAAGATCGGCAGGCCGCACGGCGACATCGCCTGCTTTTCCTTTCATCCGCGCAAGCTGATCACGACCGGGGATGGTGGCATGCTGACCACGTCGAACACCGGCTTCGACCGCCAGTTCCGGTTATGGCGGCAGCACGGCATGAGCCTGCCGGACACCGTGCGGCATTCCTCCACACAGGTGGTGTTCGAATCCTACGCGGAACTGGGCTACAACTATCGGATGACAGATATACAGGCCGCGGTCGGGCGCGAGCAACTCAAGCGACTGGAGGCCATCGTGGCGCGGCGGCGGTACCTGGCGCAGCGCTACACCGATGGTCTGGGCGGCATGGGCCTGGGCCTGCCACCGGAGCCCGACTGGGCGCGGACCAACTGGCAGAGCTACTGCGTGCGCTTGCCGGAGGGCTGCAGCCAGCGTACCGTCATGCAGGCGCTGCTCCACAAGGGGATCGCCACGCGGCGCGCCGTCATGTGCGCGCACCGGGAGCCGGCTTACCCAGCCGGAAGTTGGTCCGCCCCGGGAGGCCTTGCCGAAAGCGAGCGGGCTCAGGATAGCGCGCTCACTCTGCCGCTTTACCACCAGATGACCGAGGCCGATCAGGACCGGGTGATTGACGCAATGAGGGCGCTGGCGCCGAGCTAGGATTTACTGTAGACGGTCGCCAGGCGGGAGGGGGCCGGTTCCAGAAACAGCCGGAGCGCCTGCGGCGAGCCATGCGCCGTGGTGCAGCACTGTTGCTTCCGAGTGTGGTGGGTGCGACCGAAACGACCTACGGACTGGGGGCAGCGTTGATCGTCGTAGTTCCCATGGTTTGCCATCCCACGAGCACACCGGCGAGGTCACGAGCCGCCGCGTAAACGTTCATTGTGCCGGTGAACCCGGATTTGTATTGCACGCCGAACTGCACGGTCAGTGTGTTTCCCGCTCCGGTGACCGGGGAGTAGGCGGCTGTTAGCGTGCACTGCGAATTGGAGACTGTCGCGGCGGTGCCGGGAGTGAGCGGGCCGAGCCAGGCACTGCTGCCGTCGTTCAGGAGGTAAAGTTGGTTCGTGCCAACGAAGTATCCGGGGGAACATGAGTTTACCCCATTGAGGGTCGAATTAATCAGCAAGTACACCGTCTGGATATCGGAGTACCCATTTCCGTCCTGCACCGTAATGGCAAATGTTGAAGCGCCCCCCGATGCAGTTCCCTGAACCACCGATGCGAGCTGCGGGAGCAGACTCGCAATCGTCGTAGTTCCCATGGTTTGCCATCCCACAAGCGCACCGGCGAGGTTGCGAGCCGCCACGTAAACGTTCATTGTGCCGGTGAACCCGGATTTGTATTGCACGCTGAACTGCACAGTCAGGGTGTTTCCCGCTCCGGTGACCGAGGAGGAGGCGGCCAATAGCGCGCACTGCGAATTGGAGACTGTCGCGGCGGTGCCGGGCGTGAGCGGGCCGAGCCAGGCAGTGCTGCCGTCGTTCAGGAGGTAAAGTTGGTTCGTGCCAAGGAAGTATCCGGGGGAACATGAGTTTACCCCATTGAGGGCCGCATTGACCAGCAAGTACACCCCCTGGATATCGGAATACCCATTTCCGTCCTGTACCGTAACGGCATATGTCGAAGCGCCCCCCGCTGCAGTTCCCTGAACCAGCAATGCGATCTGCGGGAGCGCATTCACAATCGTCGTAGTTCCCATGGTTTGCCATCCCACAAGCGCACCGGCGAGGGTACGAGCCGCCGCGTAAACGTTCATTGTGCCGGTGAACCCGGATTTGTATTGCACGCCGAACTGCACGGTCAG
>Ga0181521_10001649_pt1 | contig 27287 bp, 14 predicted proteins | sample PEATcosm2014_Bin_32_FD_119764 | JGI IMG/M metagenome (GOLD analysis project Ga0181521, IMG submission 119764) | Peatland microbial communities from MTU Mesocosm Facility, Houghton, MI, USA - PEATcosm2014_Bin02_60_metaG | ecosystem: Environmental > Terrestrial > Soil > Wetlands > Peat | place...
AGTCGGACCGAAGAAAGCGTTGCAGGGATTTGCCGAGGATGTGCTCGGCGGCAGTAGCGATGTGGTTTCGCTATTTACGAATCATCCAAAAGTCGGCGATATCGTCGCCTTCAACCAGGCGCTATGCGGACTGTTCGCGGCGGGACTGGGCCGCGGGACTACGGATGCGTTGTGCGAGACCTCAGTGACACCCGTGACAACTGTCTCGTCGCCAGTGGAAACTTCTAAACCAATCCCGGTGGCAGCGCTCCCAACGAACACTCCTGCCACGCGAACTACGCCATCAAACGGCGATCACTATAACGAGCTAGGCCGTTTGTTCGCCGATGTTCTCGATCGCGGCTACGAGATCTACCGCGGCAAGAATGGGCGCTCCACCTCTGAGCCCGTTGTCATTACGGGAGCGGCGTTGGGTCTGCCCGGAACCGAGCACATCTTCGATGACACCAACATCGGCCGCATTCTGCGGGGCGATCAGTTTATCGATTTGATCCCCACGCGCTTCCGGCAAGCCATGCTCGACAAACACATCACGCGTCTGGTGAAGAGCGAAGCCGGAGAACCAAGGTTTGAAACCCTCACTGATGTCGCAGACGTTATCAAGCTGGCGGGCCGCGGAGGCGCTTTTGATCTGGAAAGTGAATTTGGGATTTCCGCCGAACGCGTAGGAGCCCTCGACCGTGTCACCCAACTGGCGATCGCCGTGGGCATCGACGCACTGCGCGACGCCGGCATCCCGCTGGTCATGCGCTATAAAACCACTACCAAAGGCACGCAGTTACCGGAGCGCTGGGGATTGCCAGACTCCTTGCGTGACGATACCGGTGTGATTTTTGCTTCCGCCTTCCCCGGATACGACGCGTTCGCCGATGAGATGGCGCGCTATTATGCGGACCACGAACGTCGCGAGCAGTTGGCCATGCTCGAAAGCCTACTCGCCCGGGAGGCGAATGGTCATTCCAATCTAGTACAGGAAATCAACCGGCGCATCGACGAGTTGCGCGCCGCCATCGACAAAGAACCGTATGTCTTTAACCGGCGCTTCCTGCTGCGAGTTTTGTCCATGGGACATTCGCAATTCGCCGAATTCATCGGCGCCCGCGGTCCCAACACTCAAGTCAACGCTGCCTGCGCGAGCACCACACAAGCGATATCGCTGGCGCAGGACTGGATCCACGCCGGGCGTTGCAGCCGCGTGATCGTTGTCTCGGCTGACGATGTCACCTCCGATCACCTGATTGATTGGATGGGCGCTGGCTTCCTGGCCAGTGGAGCAGCAGCTACCGACGAAGTGGTTGCAGATGCTGCCATTCCCTTCGACCGACGGCGGCACGGCATGCTTATCGGCATGGGTGCCGCGGCTCTGGTGGTAGAGAGCGCTGCCGCCGCGCGCGAGCGTGGAATACAACCCATCTGCGAAGTGTTGTCCACCACGACGAACAACAGCGCGTTCCACGGCACGCGTCTCGATGTCCAGCACATCGGCCAAGTGATGGAGACGCTGGTGGCCAAAGGCGAAGCGGGCGGCGGTATTTCGCGTCGCCAGATCGCGGCGCAGACAGTTTTTGTTTCCCACGAAACCTATACACCGGCGCGCGGCGGCAGCGCCTCCGCCGAGATCCATGCACTTCGCCGCGTCTTCGGCGACGTCGCGGATCGCATCGTGATCGCCAACACCAAGGGCCTCACTGGTCACGCCATGGGCACAGGCATCGAAGATGTGGTCGCGGTTAAGGCGCTCGAAACCGGCTGCGTGCCGCCGGTCGCGAACTTTAAGGAAGTTGATCCGGAGCTGGGACAGTTGAACTTGTCGAAAGGTGGCGCCTATCCCGTCGAGTACGCAATTCACCTCGGAGCGGGGTTTGGTTCGCAGATCAGCATGATGCTCCTGCATTGGGTAAAGACGAAAGACGGAACCCGTCCCAGCCCGAATGCTCTCGGCTATGCCTACCGCATCGCCGATGCCGCCGCCTGGAGTACCTGGTTGAGCGGCATTGCGGGCCGTCCGGTTGCCGATCTGGAAGTAGTCCACCGTACGCTGCGCGTGCGAGATCAGGGATCGGCGCGGGTCTCCGAAGCGACTCAGGCATCACGAACCGCAACGGCAACCGCGGCAGCAACGACGACGCCAAGCCGCACGCCGGTAGCCCCGCCGCCCACGCCAGTCGTCACCGCGAAACCGGCTCCAGCGGCGGCGCTTCCCGCAATCGCGAAAGCGAGCGCTGATGTTACAGTCGCCGCTCCAGCTTCCGCTCCTTCCGCACCGCCAAAACCGGCGGCGAAGGTCGATCCAAAATTCAGTCCAACGCTTAATCCAAAGAGCGATCCAGTGAAAGAGAGAGTACTGGCCCTGGTGGCCGAGAAAACCGGTTATCCGGTAGACATGCTCGACCTGGATCTCGATCTCGAAGCGGATCTGGGCGTCGATACAGTCAAACAAGCGGAGGTCTTTGCCACGATCCGCGAGGCTTATAACATTGCGCGCGACGAGAACCGCAAGCTACGTGATTACCCCACATTGGCGCACGTGATCCGGTTCGTGTATGAGAAGCGGCCAGACCTGGCTGCAACCCCGGCGGCAGCCCAGGAGGAAGTCAAACTCGCCACGCCGACAACACCCGTGGTCGCTGAGAAAGCGGCAGCCGTCGCGGCATCTGCGCAAGTTGTCGCTGGCGATGCTGTCAAGGAACGCATTCTCGCGCTGGTGGTAGAGAAGACTGGCTATCCGAAAGACATGCTGGATTTGGATCTTGATCTCGAAGCCGACCTCGGCGTCGACACTGTAAAGCAAGCGGAGATGTTCGCGGCCATCCGCGAGATCTACAGCATTCCTCGCGACGAGAATCGCAAGCTCCGCGACTACCCCACATTGGCGCACGTGATCCGGTTCGTCTTTGAAAAGAGACCCGACTTGGCTGCAGCCCCAGCGGTCGCGAAGGAAGAGCCCAAACTCACCATCCCGAAACCTGCCGCGGTCGCTGAACGTCCGGCATCGATTGCCACACCTGCGCAACAGATCACTGGCGACGACGTCAAAGAACGCATTCTCGCGCTAGTGGTGGAGAAGACTGGCTATCCGAAAGATATGTTGGACCTGGATCTTGATCTCGAAGCCGACCTCGGCGTCGACACCGTGAAGCAGGCGGAAATGTTCGCGGCCATCCGCGAGATCTACAGCATTCCTCGCGACGAGAATCGCAAGCTGCGCGACTATCCCACGCTGGCGCATGTGATCCGTTTCGTATTTGAGAAGCGTCCCGATCTGGCCGGGGTGCCTGCAACCGCATCCTCACCCACTATCAGCGAGCCGACTGTACCGACGCCGCTCCCAGTGGTGGCCAGCGCGACCACGGACGACTCCATTAAGGAGAAGGTGCTGGAGATCGTGGCCGAGAAGACCGGCTATCCGAAAGATATGTTGGATTTGGATCTCGATCTCGAAGCCGACCTCGGTGTCGACACCGTCAAACAAGCAGAGATGTTCGCGGCCGTGCGAGCAGCGTACAACATTCCGCGCGATGAGAATCTCAAGCTGCGCGACTTCCCTACCCTAGCCAGCGTGATCAAGTTCGCTCGCGACCGGCAGCCCGGCTTGGCTAACGGTCCCGCTCCAGGCTCTTCCGCCACGCAAGAGAAACAGGAACTGCCGCAGAAGAAACCAGCAGCAGCTGCGTCTTCGGGTTCGAAGTCGATTGCGACTCCGCGTCCGGTGCCAGCCAGTTTCGACGCCACCAATCGTATTCCGCGCCGCGTACCTGTTCCTAACCTGCGCCCGCCGCTTGCTATTTGCAAGCCAACCGGTGTGACGCTCGCACCCGGTCGTCGAGTGGTAATCATGCCCGACAAATCCGGGATAGGAGACGCGCTGGCCGAACGGCTAAAGACAATGGGGGTGGAAGTTCTCCGCATCACAGCCGACGAGACTCTGAATGCAGACGCATTGGCCAATCGCCTCAAGACCTGGTTGGCCGCCGGCGCGGTGCACGGAGTGTACTGGCTGCCCGCGCTGGACAACGAGGGGAATCTCAGGGACATGGATCTCGCCAGTTGGCATGGAGCTCTGCAGGTGCGTGTCAAATCGCTGTATGCCACCATGCGCGTTCTGTACGAACAAGTGGCGGCGCCGGGCACGTTCCTCGTGTCAGCGACGCGGCTGGGTGGACAACATGGCTACGATGAGGCGGGCGCGATTGCGCCGTTAGGTGGCGCAGTCACGGGCTTTACCAAGACCTACAAGCGAGAGCGGAAAGACACTCTCGTCAAAGCGGTTGACTTTGAAGCCGAGCGAAAGCCGTCAGAGATCGCATGCATTCTGATTGAGGAAACCCTGCGCGATCCTGGCGCAATCGAAGTCGGATACAAGGAAGGACTGCGTTGGACGATCGGCCTGCAGGAACAGTCCGCCGTTGATGGTAAGCCCGGCCTGACCTTAGACCGCAATACGGTCTTTCTCGTCACTGGCGCGGCCGGAAGTATCGTATCGGCCATCACCGCCGATTTGGCGACGGCCTCCGGAGGCACGTTCTACCTGCTCGATCTGGTGCCCGAGCCCGATCCGGAGAATCCCGATTTCAAGCGTTTCGTCACTGACAAAGACGGCCTCAAGCGCGATCTGTTCGCACGCATCCAAGCGCGCGGCGAGCGCGCCACGCCGGCTCTGGTTGAAAAGGAGCTGGCAGCGCTGGAGCGAGCGCAAGCGGCAAACAGCGCAATCGCTGCCGTGCGAGCCGCCGGCGGCACAGCACATTACTTCAGCGTCAATCTCACCGACGCAGACGCCGTGGCCAAAGTCATCAAGCAAGTGCGCGAGCGCAGCGGGAGGATCGACGTGCTGCTGCACGCCGCCGGCACGGAGCGTAGTCACTTCCTGCCGGACAAGGATCCGCGCGAATTCGATCTGGTCTTCGACGTCAAGAGCGACGGCTGGTTCAATCTTCTGCATGCCATCGGCGACATGCCCCTCGGGGCAACGGTGGCGTTTAGTTCGATTGCCGGGCGCTTCGGCAACGCCGGACAAACGGATTACAGTTCGGCCAACGATCTGCTGTGCAAGATCACATCTAGCTTCCGCACCACTCGACCAGCTACACGCGGCATCGCGATCGATTGGTCGGCATGGGGCGGGATAGGCATGGCCACGCGGGGCTCCATTCCAAAGATGATGGAACTGGCAGGCATCGACATGCTACCTCCCGAGGCGGGGATTCCTTTGATTCGCCGCGAACTCACCACCGGAGGCACCAAGGGTGAAATTGTCATCGGCCAGCGTCTCGGTGTTCTGCTGAACGAATGGGACGCCACTGGCGGGCTGGATACGTCAACGGCTAAAGCCTCGAAGGACTTACCGGCACAAGGACCGATGATCGGCAAGATCGCGAGTATCGGCCTGCAGAGTGGTCTCAGCATCGAAACCACGCTGGATCCAGCCATTCAACCATTCCTGCACGATCATCAAATTGACGGCACACCGGTGTTGCCCGGAGTGATGGGTGTCGAGGCGTTTGCCGAAGCTGCGCTATGCCTGCTTCCTGGCTGGCATGTCGAGGCGATTGAAGACGTGAACTTCCTGGCGCCGTTCAAGTTCTATCGGAAAGAACCACGCACCGTGACGGTCGAGGCGGTCGTTTATCCGCAGGGCGTCATTCATCCGCAGCGCGACAATCTGACCCTGCTAGCAACCTGCCGCTTGACTGGTAGCCGATCGCTGCCCAACCAGGCTGACTCCCAAGTAACCACGCACTTCACGGCACAGGTACGGCTCACAAAAGAGACACCCAAAGTGGTGACCGTGCCGGCGCTAGGCGTGCCGAAAGGACACATCATCGAAGCCGCCGACATCTATCGCCTCTACTTCCACGGACCTGCATATCAGGTGGTGGAGCGGGCCTGGTGGGACGGACACCGGATTGTTGGCCTACTGTCCAAAGGCCTGCCCGTAAACCATCTGCCGTCCGAGCTGCCGACACTGATGGCGCCGCGTCTGGTTGAGCTTTGCTTCCAAACAGCCGGATTATGGGAGATGGGCATACACGGCCGTATGGGTCTGCCGCAGCACATTGATCGCGTTTCATCTTCATTAGGTGCGCCGGAGTCGGCCGGCACGCGCTTATATGCCGTGGTCACTCCCGACCCGAGTCGCGGCTGCTTCGATGCCGAGGTTGTGGATGCGAAAGGAAACTGCTACCTGCATCTGGGCGGCTACCGGACAGTAACGGTCCCGAACGCAGTGGACGCCGAAGGGTTGAAGGCACTGCAAGCTGCGATGTCACTGGAAACCGTCGCCGCATGAAGAACATGAACTGGTTGTCCTGACGATTTTGTCCTGACGATCTGCTGATCGGGGGACTTATGGAAAACGAATTTCAACGCGTGGCCATTGTGAATCGCGGTGAAGCCGCCATGCGTTTCATCCACGCCGCCCGCGATTTCAATCAAGAAAATGGCACGTCGTTGCGCACAATCGCACTCTTCACCGAGCCTGACCGCCACAGCATGTTTGTGCGTGAGGCCGACGAGGCGGTCTGTCTGGGACCCGCTCAGATTCTCGACCCCATCACCCAAAAGACCAAGAGTAGTTACGTTGACTATGGCCGAGTCGAACGAGCGTTGGTGGCCGCGCGGGCAGACGCGGTCTGGGTAGGATGGGGCTTTGTCGCCGAACACGCCGCATTCGCCGACCTCTGCCGCGAGTTGGGTGTCGTGTTCATCGGTCCAAATGGCGATGTGATGCGGCATGTCGGCGACAAGATCGCCTCGAAGCGATTGGCCGAGCAGGCACAGATACCGGTAGCGCCCTGGAGCAATGGGCCGGTGGAAACCCTCGCCGACGCTCAGGGCCACGCGGAGCGCCTGGGTTATCCGCTCCTTATTAAGGCGACCGCCGGAGGTGGCGGTCACGGGATTCGCCTGGTACGCTCGGCGGACCAACTCCCGCAAGCCTTTGCCAGCGCTCGCGCCGAAGCGTTCAAGGCCTTTGGCGACCCAACCATTTTCCTGGAACAACTGGTGCAAGACGCGCGCCACGTCGAGGTCCAGATTATTGCGGACCACTACGGGACGACATGGGCCGCCGGCGTGCGCGACTGCACCATCCAACGACGCCACCAGAAAATCCTCGAAGAAGCGCCCTCGCCGGCGCTTTCTCCGGAGCAAGATCAGTTCCTGCGCGAGGCGGCGGTGCGTTTGAGTCAAGTAGCTTCCTATTGCAATGCCGGCACGGTCGAATTTTTGTACCAGCCGGAAACTAACCGCTTCTCGTTCATGGAGATGAACACCCGGTTGCAAGTCGAACATCCGGTGACCGAATGCACCACCGGGCTCGATCTGGTGAAACTTCAGATTCACGTCGCGCGCGGAGGCCGACTGGAAGGTGAACCGCCGCGAACTACCGGTCACGCCATTGAAGTGCGGCTGAATGCGGAAGATCCGGACAATGGATTTGCTCCGGCCCCGGGCGCGATTGAGAGGTTTCGCATTTTGCCGGGGCCGGGGGTGCGTATCGACACCGGCGTGGCGGAAGGCGACGCCATCTCCTCGGACTTCGACTCGATGATCGCCAAGATCATCGCCTACGGCAAGAATCGGAAGGAAGCGATTTCCCGCCTGCAACGAGCGCTGCGCGAGAGCGTTGTCGTCATCAAGGGTGGCACCAGTAACAAGGCATTTCTGCTGGAATTGCTGAACCGCCCCGAGGTGCAGAGTGGAGATGTACATACGGGGTGGATGGACCGCCTGGCGGCAAGCGGTGAGCACCTCTCCAGGCGTTACTCCGATGTTGCTCTGGTTCAAGCCGCGATCGAGGCCTACGACGCCCAGTTGGCGGTGGAGCAGACACAGTTTTATGCGTCGGCGGTGCGCGGGCGGCCGCAGATCCGGAGTGAGGTAGGCCGGATCGCGGAACTACGCTATCGAGGCCATTGCTACTCGCCTAAGACCTATCGCCTCGGCCCGCAGCGTTATCGGGTGGAGGTGAATGGGGCACGCATCGATGCCCAAATCGATCGATTAGATCAGTTCGAATCCTGGCTCACCGTCTTCGGGCGGCGTTTTCGCATTGTCTCCATAGTCCAGGGACTAAGTTATCGGATCGAAGTGGACGGTGTTTCGCACCAGATTGATCGAGACGACGGGGGCGTGGTACATGCGCCGGCACCGGCGGTGGTGGTTTCCATTCTCGTCAAGCCGGGTGACACGGTTGCGGTTGCCGACCGGCTGGCTGTGCTCGAGGCCATGAAAATGGAGACGCAGGTTGTGGCCCCGTTTTCAGGAAAAGTCCGGCAGGTAATGATCATTCCCAACGTGCAGGTGGATACCGGGGCCCCACTCCTGCAGATCGACCCCGACGCTGCCGGCGATACCATTGCGGCCGCGGAGCGAGTGGCGTTTGGCGCGTCGCTCGCCTCGGATGGAAACGCAGAAGCCATCCAATCGAGCTGCCGCCAGAGCCTGGATGAACTGCGCCAGCTCATGTTGGGCTTTGACGTGGATCCGAAGCACACCGCGCGGCTGCTTGCCGAATGGAGCCAGAATTGCCCCGTGGCCAGCGACGAAATAAGACGCCGCGAAGATGAGATCCTCAACATCTTTGTGGACATATGTTCCCTATTCCAACGCGAGCCGGAGGTAAACCACCGGGCCAGCGGTGAAGAGCCCAGCGCCGAGGCCTATCTGTTTTCCTACTTGCGCATGCTGGAAACGCGTGGTCAAGGACTCCCGCCCGGCTTTGTCAGCGCGCTCGAGCGCGCACTGGCTCACTACTGTGTAAAGACGTTGGAGCGCTCACCTGCACTGGAAGAGAGCTTGCTCTGGATTTACAAATCGCATCAACGCGTGGAGCAGCAAATCGCGCCCGTTGTGGGCGTACTCGAACGACGCCTGCGGAGCGCCCAGACGCTGTCGCCGCACGCTGAGGAATCCTTTCGGACGCTACTCGACCGGATGGCCTCCATGAGCAATGGTCTTTTCCCCGCGGTCACCGACCTGGCCCGGGAATTGCGCTATCGCTACTTCGACCAACCGCTGTTTGAGCGGGCACGCCAACAGGTGTACGAGCAGGTGGAGGAGCAGCTCGCCTATCTGGCTGCCCATGCCGATGCCGCGGACCGCCACGAGCGAGTCCGCACGCTCGTCGAATGTCCGCAGCCGCTGGTCAGCCTACTCTCCAGCCGGTTCGCGGCCGCCGACCAGGCCATGCGCAAATTGATGTTAGAGGCGCTCACTTGGCGGTACTACCGGATTCGAAAGCTCGAGAACTTCCGTTGCGTAGAGGTGGACGACGGGCAGTGCTGTGCAACGGCTGAGTACGATTATGAGGGAAAGCGACTCCACGTCTTTACCACGCATGCCGAATATTCCCGGCTCTGCGATGCGGCGCGGACGTTGTTTCCAATGATTGCGGAAGTCCCGGCGGACCACGACATCCTCATCGATTTTTACCTTTTCCACTCCGGGCGGCTGGGCGACCCGGAGGCTAGCCAGCAGGAGGTGCGCTCGGTGCTCAACCAGGCTGGCTTCCCGCGATCGATTCGGCGCATCGTGACGACGGTCGCCGGCCCCGGTCACGGCCAGGGTGTGGGCGGCGCGCAGCATTTCACCTATCGTCCGAATGCCAGCGGGAATATGTATGAAGAGGAGAAACTCTACCGCGGAATCCACACCATGATGGCTAAGCGGCTGCATCTCTGGCGGCTCAGCAATTTCAAGATTGAACGGCTGCCGTCAGTCGAAGATGTGTACTTGCTGCATGCCGTTGCCCGCGACAACCCGAAGGATGAGCGGTTGTTCGCGTGCGCGGAAGTGCGCGATGTAACTCCGGTGCGGGATGAGACGGGGCGCGTCGTGCAACTGCCGCATCTAGAGCGCATGTTAATGGAAGCGATGGCTGGCATCCGGCTGTTTCAGTCGCGGCGGCCGACCTATCAGCGCCTCCATTGGAATCGCATACTGCTTAACGTGTGGCCGCCGTTAAATCTTACGCGGGATGAATCGCGCGATCTGGTGCGCAAACTGTCACCCGCAACTGAAGGCCTGGGGTTGGAACAAGTGGTGGTGCGCGTCCGAATTCCCAGTCCTGCAACCGGCGAGGTGCGCGATATGGTAGTACGCATCTCGAGCCCGGGCGGCAGCGGTATGCTCATAACCTTCCGGCCCGGCGACCAACTGCAACCAATCAAACCGCTGACCGAATACGACCAGAAAGTCGTCCGCATGCGCCAGCGCGGGCTCATCTACCCTTACGAAATCATCAAGATGCTTACGCCCGCTCCGGAACACACGCGGGCGGAATTTCCCGCCGGCGATTTTGTCGAGCATGATCTTGACTCTGGAGGCCGTCTGGTCGCCGTCGATCGTCCTTATGGTCAAAACAAAGCCAACATCATCGTTGGCGTCATCCGCAACTTCACAACCCGATATCCCGAAGGTATGACGCGGGTGCTGCTGCTGGGAGATCCGAGCAAGGATCTGGGCGCAATCGCGGAACCAGAATGCCGGCGCATCCTGGCAGCTTTGGAGCTGGCTCAAGCGAAGGGCGTTCCGCTGGAATGGTTCCCCATCTCAGCTGGCGCCAAGATCTCCATGGACAGCGGAGTGGAAAACATGGATTGGATTGCCCGCGTCCTACGGGGCTTGGTGGAGTTCACGCAGGCGGGCGGCGAGGTGAATCTGGTGGTGAACGGGATCAACGTCGGCGCACAACCTTACTGGAACGCCGAGGCTACCATGCTCATGCACACCCGGGGCATTCTGGTCATGACGCCGAAAGCTGCGATGGTGCTCACCGGCAAGCGCGCGTTGGACTACTCAGGCAGCGTCTCGGCCGAGGACAATCAAGGCATCGGCGGTTACGATCGCATCATGGGTATCAACGGCCAGGCGCAGTATTGGGCTCGCGACATCGATGAAGCCTGCCACATTCTGCTGCGCCACTATGATCACACTTACGTGGCTACAGGCGAGCGTTTCCCCCGGCGGGCCGCGACTGCCGATCCTATCGATCGAGATGTACGAGTCCATCCTCACGGCGGAGACAGCGACTTCGAAATGATCGGCGACATCATGTCGGACGACACTAACCCTGGGCGTAAGAAATCCTTTGATATTCGCAAGGTCATGATGGCGGCCACGGACCAGGACCACGCGCCGCTGGAGCGCTGGGCCGGCATGCGCGCGGCGGAGACCGCGGTCGTGTGGGACGCTCATCTCGGTGGCTACCCAGTTTGTCTGATCGGCATCGAATCCCGGCCGTTGCCGCGCATAGGATTTGTCCCCGCCGACGGGCCGGATCAATGGACCTCCGGGACGCTCTTTCCGCAATCGTCCAAGAAAGTTGCACGCGCAATCAACGCGGCCAGCAACAACCGTCCGGTGGTGATCCTGGCCAACTTGTCGGGATTTGATGGCTCGCCGGAGTCGATGCGCAGGCTGCAACTTGAATACGGCGCCGAGATTGGGCGGGCCGTAATCAACTTCAAAGGCCCAATCGTCTTCTGCGTGATCTCCCGCTATCACGGCGGTGCTTACGTAGTTTTCTCGCGGGCGCTGAACGAAAATCTCGAAGTGGCGGCCCTGGAGGGAACCTATGCCTCAGTCATCGGCGGCGCGCCCGCGGCAGCCGTGGTCTTCGCCAGTGAGGTGGAAGCTAGGGCCAAGAAAGATGCTCGCTTGCAGGCGCTCAGCCAGGCGATGGCGCAGGCTGAAGGCGCTGAGAAAGGCCGGTTGCGCACTCAGTGGGACGAACTTTTCAAGGTCGTACACTCCGAAAAACTGGGCGAGATGGCCTCCGAGTTTGACCGTGTGCACAGCGTGCAGCGGGCTCTCGACGTGGGCGCTCTTAATTGCATTCTTCCGCCCGCCACCCTGCGGCCTTATCTCATCGATGCGGTCGAACGCGGTATTGCGAGAGTGGAAGAAACGGAATCCGCAAAATCGCAGAACAGGCTAACGGCAGTGGCCTGATCTCGGCCTGGGTGAATTGATGAACGTGTATTGGTTGGAACAAAGCGAAGCAGACGTACCGGCGGAGAATGACTGGCTGAGCGCAAATGAAGCCGTTTGCCTCGGCGGCCTGCGCTTTGCCAAGCGCCGCGCCGACTGGCGACTGGGACGCTGGACCGCAAAATGCGCCCTGTCCGTTGCCCTGGATGTGCCGACTCATCACCAGGTCCTCAAGAAAATCGATATACGCCCGGCGCCGAACGGCGCGCCTGAGGCCTTTTTCGACAACCAGCCGGCAGCGGTCACTATTTCGCTCAGCCACCGCGCCGGCATAGCGATTTGTGCCGTGGCGACTCCCGGCGTGGAGATGGGTTGCGATCTGGAAGTGGTCGAGCCACGTAGCGATCCTTTTGTCACCGACTACTTTAGCGTCGAAGAACAAGCTCTGGTTGCGCGCGAGTTTGCAGCGGACCGGCCTCGGCTCTTGGCCCTGCTTTGGAGCGGTAAAGAAAGCGCGCTCAAGGCGCTGCATGCCGGCCTGCGACTCGACACCCGGTCCGTGATCGTTAGTTTTCCCGCCGAGTCACTCGATCTGAATGGCTGGAGCCCGCTACGGGTTCGTTACACCGGCGGGCACCATACGGGAGTTCGTCTTGGCGAAGATAAAGTCTTCCACGGCTGGTACCAATATGCAGACAACATCGTGCGAACCGTAGTCTCGGCTCCGCCGCCGGACCCGCCGATTCTTTTGAAGATCCCGGACCACTTCGTCGATAGTGTTTTCCGGTGCGCGTAGAAGTGCGTGTAAAAGTGCGCGTAAAAGATTGGTGCTCGGCATGACTGCCCGGATACATTTCCGAGGCCCACCGCGGTACCGCCTCCGCAGCGCCGCCGAGTTGAGCCAATCCGTTCTCGAAGTATCGGCTCGCCGAGCGTTCAAGGGTCCACGCCTGCCCGGATGGAGTTGGTTCGTCGAATTGGCCACACAAGTGGCGAAGCGGCAGACGCTCGCTGCCTTCCAGATGCGCGACGTGAAGGAAGCACGCCGCTATCTTGACTCGACCGTGATTAGCTCACCGGCGTTGTCGGAAGTAAGTATCACGCCGGTCGTGAAAGAAAAGTTCAGAGGAAGTTGGTTTGCCGGCAAGGATACAGAGCCAAGCGTCAGCGTCCTGTATCTTCACGGCGGCGGATACTCGTTTTATCCGCAGGCCTACGCCCACTTTATCGCGCTGATCACGCTGGCTGCGAAATCCAGAACATTCGCCCTCGATTACCGTCTCTCGCCGGAACATCGGTTCCCGGCGCAGCTTGAAGACGCGCTCAACGCCTACCGCTGGCTGCTGGAGAACGGCGTCGATCCCGACCATCTGATTTTTGCCGGCGACTCCGCTGGTGGCAATCTGACGCTGGCTTTACTTCTGGCGGCACGGGAGGCGAAGCTTCCTCTGCCAGCACTGGCGGTTGCGCTCTCCCCGCCAACCGACTTCGACCCTGACCACATCGGCGAGGCGGAGTTTGACTGGATTGTGAAGCGAATGCTGGAGCAGTGGGCGGATTGGTTCTGCGACTCCGCCGAGCGCCGGAATCCGCTGGTGTCGCCGATCTGGGCTGACCTGCGCGGACTTCCTCCGATCTATATACAGGCGGGCCGCGCCGAGATTCTGTACGCGAGCATTCAAGCTTTCACGAATCGCGCCCGGGAGCAGGGTGCGAATGTTGTCCTCGAATCCTGGCAGGACATGACCCATGACTTCCAGCTGTTTGGACTCGATTCGCCACAGAGTGCCGAAGCGCTGCAGAGAATCGGGCAAGTGATTGATGGAAGGGTTCGAGGGCAGAAGAATAAAATGGAGACTGTCAGGTTGTGAATAGAACGATCGCAAGAGATTTGGAACGCAGCGACGAGGGATTTGTGGCACACCGCGACGAACAATTCGATTTTGACTTCGACTTCATTGTTATCGGTTCGGGCTTCGGCGGCAGCGTTTCGGCCCACCGGCTAGCGGAGAAAGGCTACCGGGTTGCGGTCATGGAGATGGGCCGACGCTGGACGCCGGACAATCTGCCGCGCACCAGTTGGTCGATCCATCGCTGGATTTGGCGTCCCAACCTAGGTCTGCGCGGCTTCTTCAATTTGCGGTTTTTCAAGCACGCCACCATCTTCCATGGCTGCGCAGTGGGTGGAGGATCCATCACCTACGCCAGCACCTTGCTTCCTCCTCCAGAGAAGGTGTGGGAAGCCGGTTCTTGGACGGGAATAGCCGATTGGAAAGCGGAAATGCCCCAGCACTACGGAACTGCCTCGCGAATGCTGGGTGTGATGGAAAACAGAATCCTTGGACCGGCCGATCATCTCTTGAAGAAAGCAGCGGAAGCCGCCGGTATTGGTCATACTTTCTACTGCACCCAGGTGGGCATCTTCGAGCCTGCGGAGGGAATGCCGGGTAATCAGACCTTTCCCGATCCATTCTTCGGTGGAGAAGGTCCGGCGCGTACCACCTGCATGGGCTGCGGTGGCTGCATGATGGGTTGCCATTATGGCGCGAAAAATACGCTGGACCTTGGCTATCTTTATCTCGCGGAAAAGCACGGAGCGCGACTGTTTCCCGAAACCAGAGTGGTGAATGTCAAACCGCTGGGCGGCATCGGCGATGGCAGCGCCGGCTACGAAGTGGACACGGTCAAATCCACGGCGTTCATTCGCCGCCAACCCCGGCGCGTCACTTGCCGCGGGGTGATCTTCTCTGCTTCGTCGCTGGGCACGATGGAACTTCTCTTCAAGCTCAAAGAGAAAGGCTCATTGCCGGCCATCAGCAGCCAGCTCGGCCAGCATGTGCGCACCAATTCCGAATCGCTCATCGGGGCGCGCACACCAGGGTACTCCCAGGATGTGTCGCAGGGCGTAGCCATCGGCTCCGGCATTTATATCGACGAACACACGCACATTGAAGCGGTCCGCTACCCGAGCGGCTCCGACGCTATGGGGTTTCTGACCACAATCCTGACCAATGGCCGCCCTGGTCCGCAGCGCATTGCGCTCTGGCTGAAGAACGTTATCGCTTCTCTGCTGCGCCACCCGTTCAAGACGTTGCGTGTGCTGCAACCGTTGGGATGGGCCCGGGAGTTTGTGGTTCTCCTTTGCATGCAGGCCATAGAGGGAGAGATCGAGATGCGCTGGCAGCGTCCGTGGTTCTGGCCGTTCCGGAAGTTTCTGGTCAGCCGGGGCGAAAAGGTGCCTACCTACATTCCGAAGGCTAACGAATTCGCGCAGAAATACGCGGAACTCACCGGTGGTTTTCCGATGAGCATGCTGCCGGAGATCCTCTTCGATGTTCCGGGCACTGCGCACTGTATCGGAGGGTGCGTGATCGCCGATTCTTCGACCCACGGCGTGGTTGATTCGCACCACCGCGTTTTCAACTACAAGAACATGTACATCTGTGACGGGTCCGTAGTGGCGGCCAACCTCGGGGTCAATCCCAGCCTGACTATTACTGCTTTGGCCGAACGAGCGATGAGCTTTATCCCTCCGGCGGCAGAGACGAAGTGGGACGATTCCACTAAGGCGACGACCCAACCATGTTTTTAGAATCGATCATCTTCTATACATCGATGCCGAGAAAAAAAATTCATCCCCTCCATTAGAATCATTGAGTTGAGTGACAAATCCCGCAAAAATCTTTGAGTTTAAAAGACTTATAGGTAAAATATTCCGGAATAAGGGACTTAGCAGAAGATAGTTGTCAGTTCCCGGTTCTCAGTTCTCAGGAGAAGCTTGGTTCGCGGTACCCCCTCCCCCCCTTTTTTTTTTATTAAATTCCTCATTCTAAGGGAGTTAAGTAAAATTCCTCAAAACAAAGGAGTTAGTGGCGGATTGGTTGACATGGCTAAGCTCCCGCCTCTACATGACACCCAAGGAAAAAGGGTGCGGGAGGAATCCGCACCCTTTTCATGTCTATAACTCTATTATATCAGTTCCGACCTGCCTACCCCGCCAACTTAGCCAACTTTATTTTCCCAGACAATGCATCGACTTACCGGGAAAATCGTCAATGTTGGGGCTTGACAAGATCTTCCCAAATCGGGAAATGCGGTGAGGGTTGAGGCTTAAGGATTGGTTGCAATCGGGGCCCTTGCTGCAGCGGGCAGCAAGCGGTCCAATAGCGCCCGCTCCCCCTCCAGCCACAGACGGGTCGTATAAAGCAACGCGCTGCATTGCAGTGTGATCCAGTCCCTAGTTTTCAGAGGTGACCGGAACTCTTTGCGATTCCTGATCCAATGCTGCGCAACGTGACGCGCAATGGTGAAGCCCATACCGGTGCTGGATCCGCCGACATCGCCCAGGATTCCATCCAGCGTGAACATCACCTTGGACAACATGATCAGCGGTCCGGGGAACTTGATACCCTTCATGGCAATGCGTTCCAGGAGCACCATCGCATCCACTCCGCTGGGCACCACAGGCAGTTCGCCGAGAAAGCGTGTGACCATCTCCGAAACCATCTGGCCCCGTGGTGAGGAACTTTTGATGTGCTGCTGACTGAGCGCCAAAACTTCGCTGCAGGTACCGACCGGGTCGCGCAAGGTGACCATCAGAAACAGGAGCGCGAGATGCCGGCGCTGGTCGCGGCTCAAGCGTTCCCGCAGCGCCCAATCGATGATCGTCAGTTCGCCGGTGCGGTTGTTATAGAGCAGATTGCCGGCATGAGGATCGCCGTGAAAAATGGCATCCTCCTGCGCCGCCAGGAGCGGGACAGCGACTAGCGCTTCGATGAGTTGCTCCGCAACTTTGCTGCGCCGCGCTTCCGGCAGGCGGGCTGCCGCGTTCGTCACCTTGATCCCACGCTCCTCGGTGAGCGCCGTAATTCTGGATGTGCACAATGGCTGAATCAGCCGCGGCACACGAACGCCCTTCATCGACCGATACAAGCTCCATGCTTCGAGTAAAGTCTTCTGCTCCCGGACAAAGTTGACCTCGTGCCGCAGCAGGCGCCGGACTTTCTTGAAGGTATCGGGAAGCAGGTTCGCAGGAAATCCGTAATTGCGGTGCCGGTCTGCGAAGTATTGCGCCAGCCCCTGCAGATAGTCCATGTCCTCTGCAAAGTACTCGGGAATGTGAGGTTTCAGGACTTTGAAAACGCCCCGTTCGCGCTTTCCGCTGTTCGGGTCGCGCCAAGTGAAGCGCACCACCGCACTAACACTGGCCTCCGAGAGTATGGCCGGCGCGATCTTTACTGAGTATTTCTCGATCCGCGGCCCCAGCTCTTTTCGAATAATCGCGCCCACGTCCTCCGGCCGGACATCGCGAATTCCATTTTCCAGCCGGGCAAGCGCATTCCGCAGAGCCGGACGAAGGTGCTGGTTGCGCGCGATGACTTGTCCCAGTTTTTGCAGGCCGGGTACTTTTGCGATCAGCCGCAGCAGGCGATCCTCGGCTGTAGTCTTCAACGGAAGCTCGAGTTGCTCGAGCAGCTTGGGGGCGAGGCGCGCGGGCGAGAGACGCGCCACCACGAACATCATGGCGTCCCGCACTGGTGGACGCCACTTTTCGTAGGCTTTCGGAACCAACCGGTCCACCGGAACGATCGAGTCGACGATCCATCGTGCCATGGTGTCCCGCATGGCCTGGCCCGCCGGACTTCGTAGCCCGGCCTCGATGGCACGGATCTGCTCGGCGGGCGTGGCGTCTTTGGGTAGGAAGTTCGCCAAGGCAGCCCGCAGCTGTTCCGGGCCTAGTTGGCGCAAACCACCTTCCATGACAGAAGAACGGACAGTAGATCGACTGGCGGCAGATGGACCGGCGGCAGACGGGCCGGCGATAGATGCATCAAGGACAGACGAATCGATGACAGACGAACCCGGCATAGGGGTCACCTGACCTTCCATTACAATAGGCCACCAACAGTGGCTCGGCTGTGATTGCCGTCACGGGATCATGAGTAGGCTTTTGAGTGCGTCCTGACCAGATTCCAACACTCCCGCGCGATCATCCAGTCTTCCTGCGCGTGAATGACCAGGACGCGGACGGCCGCGTCTGGAGCAGAAATGTCTTGGTCTTTCTCCAAGGGGGTTTGCGTGTTCTTCCCCGGGTCGAGTTCCACGCCCAGAAACGCGAAGTTGTCACACACTGCAGCGCGAACTTCGGGTGAGTTTTCGCCGACTCCCGCGGTGAAAATGAGAGCATCGATGCCGCCGAGCACGGCCGCCATGGTACCGATCCCCGATCGCAGGCGATGGACATACATATCGAACGCTAGTTTTGCGCGCGCCATTTTTGCGGGTTCGTCGCCGTTCTTGCGGGCGGCAAGAACCTCCCGCATGTCGCTGGAAATTCCAGATATGCCGAGTAGCCCCGACTTTTTATTGAGCACGTCATCAAGCTGCGGCGCCGAGAATTGTCGCTGTCGTATCAAATAAGTAAGGACGCCGGGATCTACTGAGCCGGAGCGTGTCCCCATCATAAGACCCTCAAGTGGGGTAAAACCCATCGTGGTATCCACGCTTCGACCTTCGCGAATCGCTGCCAAAGAGCAGCCATTGCCCAGGTGGCAAGTAACGAGCTTCAGCGAATTCAGATTCTTACCCAGCAACTGCGCGGCACGCTGCGCGCAGTATTGATGATTGATTCCGTGGAATCCGTAGCGGCGAATTCCTTGCTCGAACCATTCGTAAGGACCAGGATAGGTGGCCGCCGACAGAGGCATGGTGTGGTGAAAGCCAGTGTCGAAGACGGCGATCTGGGGCACTGGACCCAGCAGCTTGGCGACAATCTCCATGCCTTCAAGTTCGGCGCGATTGTGGAGGGGCGCAAAAACGGAAACGCTTTTGATCGCCGACTTGACCTCGGCGGTCACCATCGCGGGCTCGAAATGTTGCGGACCACCGTGGACCACACGGTGGCCTACAACATCGATTTCGGAAGGGCCGGAAATCGCCTGCGTCTTGCCGCTCCACAGAGTCTCGAGCAGGCGCTTGATGGCTTCCCCGCGAGAATCGACCGACGCCAGATCCTCTACGGAGACTCCACGGGACTTCTTGACGGAATATTGAGCCTGGTCATCCTCCCACTCGACCTTACCCTCCCAAACACAGTTCGGCGGATGCTCTGGGAGCGCGTCTCCAATTTCGTAGAGACAACTCTTCTGGCTGCTGGAACCGGAATTGAGAACGAGCACCTTCATCAGTAAGGCCAAGTCCAGTCCCGGATTGCCGGCAAATCGTCTCCGCGTTCGCGAATGTATTGCTTATGCTCGACCAGTTGGTTGCGCAGCAACTGCTTGAAGTGGCCTCCGACCTTCTGCAATCTCGGAACACGGTCCACGACATCCCCAGCCAGATGGAAGCGATCAAGATCGTTCATTACCGTCATATCGAACGGGGTTGTGGTCGTCCCCTCCTCTTTATAGCCTCGCACATGGAGATTGTCATGATTGTGCCGCCGATAGGTGAGGCGGTGAATCAGCCAGGGATAGCCGTGATAAGCGAAGATTACCGGCTTATCGACCGTGAACATGGAATCGAAATCAAGATCGGAGAGACCGTGCGGATGCTCGCTCGAAGGCTGAATGGTCATCAAATCGACAACATTCACCACGCGAATCCTGACGTCGGGGAAATGCTGTCGCAAGAGATCGACCGCCGCCAAGGTTTCAAGCGTGGGAACGTCACCCGCGCAGGCCATCACGACATCGGGTTCGGCCCCGTTGTCCGTGCTTGCCCAGTCCCAGATTCCAATGCCGGTGGTGCAGTGTTCGATGGCTGACTCCATATTGAGAAACTGCAATGCCGGTTGCTTGCCGGCGACGATCACATTGACATAGTGGCGGCTCCTGAGACAGTGATCGGCGACGGAAAGCAGGCAATTGGCATCGGGCGGAAGGTAAACGCGGACAATGTCGGCTTTCTTATTGACCACATGATCGATGAAGCCGGGATCCTGATGAGTGAATCCGTTGTGATCCTGCCGCCACACGTGAGAAGTCAACAAGTAGTTGAGCGATGCAATCGGACGCCGCCACTCGATCTCGCGCGTCACCTTCAGCCACTTGGCATGCTGATTGAACATGGAATCAATGATGTGGATGAACGCTTCATAGCAGGAGAAAAAGCCATGACGCCCGGTGAGCAGATAACCCTCCAGCCAGCCCTGGCACATGTGCTCACTGAGCATCTCCAGCACGCGGCCGCGCTGCGAAAGATGTTCGTCAACCGGCAGGATCGGTTCCATCCACAGCTTGTCGGTGGTTTCATAGAGAGCTTCCAGCCGGTTCGAGGCGGTTTCATCGGGACCGAAGACGCGGAAGTTTTTTGACTCGGCATTGAGCTTCATCACGTCGCGCAAGAATCCGCCGAGCACGCGTGTGGCTTCGGCATTTTCGGTGCCGGGCTTTGGAACTTTGACGGCATAATCGCGAAAGTCGGGCATGACCAAGTCGCGCAACAGTATGCCGCCGTTGGCATGTGGATTGGCTCCCATCCTGCGCTCGCCCTTGGGAGCCAATTCCGCGAGTTCGGAAATGAATTTGCCGTTCTTGTCAAACAATTCCTCGGGCCGATAGCTTTTCATCCAGTCTTCGAGGATCTTCAGGTGTCCCGGCTTCTGCAGATCGGCCACTGGGACTTGGTGCGCACGCCATGTGCCTTCTACAGGCTTTCCATCGACCACCTTCGGTCCCGTCCAGCCCTTCGGGCTGCGCAGGATTATCATCGGCCAGGTGGGCAGACTCGGATCACCGTCTCTCGAATCTTCGTCACTTCGGGCCTTGTCTTGGATTGACCGAATTTCGTTCACGACGGTGTCCAGAGTTCCGGCCATGAGTTGATGCATGGCTTCGGGCTCGTGTCCTTCGACGAAGTATGGTTTCCAGCCATAGCCGGTGAAGAACTGGGTGAGCTCCTCATCATTCATCCGGGCGAGCACGGTTGGATTCGCGATCTTGTAGCCATTGAGATGGAGAATGGGCAACACGGCGCCGTCACGCACCGGATTCAGAAACTTATTGCCATGCCAACTCGTAGCTAGCGGCCCAGTTTCCGCCTCGCCGTCTCCCACCACGCAACATGCGAGCAGATCCGGGTTGTCGAACACCGCGCCGCAAGCGTGCATGATCGAATAACCCAGTTCTCCCCCTTCGTGGATAGAGCCGGGAGTTTCGGGTGCCGCGTGGCTCGGAATTCCGCCGGGAAATGAGAACTGCTTGAACAGCCTCTGCAAGCCTTCTTCGTTTTGAGTGATGTTGGGATAAAACTCGCTGTACGAGCCCTCCAAGTATGTATTCGCGACCATTCCGGGTCCGCCATGGCCGGGGCCAGCCAGGTAGATGACATTCAGGTCGTAGTTCTTTATCAAACGATTGAAATGGGCGTAGATGAAGTTCAGACCGGGCGTCGTCCCAAAGTGTCCCAGCAGTCGCGGTTTGATGTGCTCGATTTTCAGCGGCTCGCGGAGAAGCGGATTGGCGTACAGATAAATCTGGCCCACAGAAAGATAGTTGGCCGCACGCCAATACGCGTCGATTTTACGCAACTCTTCGGGCGTGAGGGGGTGGGAGGAAATGCCGTGCGGCGTCGATTGTGCCAGGGCTGGAGGAGTCATCGAATCACGCCTTTCGATTTCATGATCTGTCCTATCTTAAATTTCCTGGAGTCCCCTCCGCCAGCGCCCGAAAAGGCGTGCCTCGATGGGAAACGACTTTCGCGAGATGGGCGTTCCTTTGAAGAAATCGAAGCCCAGTCACAGTGTGTTTGGAATCACGTGGTTGTGTATGTAGAGTCACTGATTTTTCGATGTTGTGTCCTATTCTGGCGTTGCTTCATCATCTTGACGCGCAAAACGATCCACTTTCAGGTGGATCGGCTTGCGGGTCGCACCCATCCCCAAAAACCTAAGGAAAGGAGAATCCATCATGTTTGCTCGCATTGTTGAATTTGTCCCAAAGATGGAAAAGAAAGAAGAATTCGTGAAGGTTCTGCGGAACGACGTTCTGCCGATCCTGAAGAAGCAACAGGGCTTCTTGGAGATCCTGCCCTTCGAACCCGAGACCAAGACGGAAAAGATGATCTGCATCACGCTCTGGACCGAAAAGCAGAATGCAGAGCGCTATGAGCGCGAGGCGTATCCCAAGGTGGAAGGAATCATCAAGCCCTATCTGACCACCCCGGTCAACTTCAAGCACTACAACGTGGAAACCTCCCTGTGCCAGCACTTCGTGGAGGCCCTGACGGCCTGAAGCCTAGGCCAGACGGACCCCGGCCGGAGCAGCATTGCTGCTCCGGCACCTATCCTCATGAGAGTTCCGTGGGTGACCCTCATCACATACGACGGTACTATCCATCATGGCTGCAAATGTTGCAGACGTTTATACTTAGAACAAGTTGATGGGAGGGCGTTATGATGATGCTATATCGTCTCGTTCGGCTGATCGAGACCCACTCCCAAGCGCTCGCCACCTGTCTTCTCGAGCGAGTCCAGAATTCCGAGTTAACCCAGAGCTATCACCAAAACGTCCCCGGCGAAGAGCTGAAGGAAACGGTGTACGAGATCTATCGCCATCTGGGGGAGTGGCTCATGGGCAAGGATGAATCGCAGCTTGAGCAACGCTACGTGCTAATTGGGTCGCGGCGGGCCGGCCAGCGAGTGCCTCTGAGCGAGCTGATTTGGGTGATCGTTTTGACAAAGGAAAATCTGTGGGATTTCATCAAGAAGGAATCGGTTTTGGAGCGCCCGGTGGAGGTGTTCGGCGAACTGGAAATGCTGCAGTTACTTGAGCAATTCTTTGACCGGGCAATCTACCATGCCTCGGTCGGTTACGAACAGGCGGTTGCGGAATCCGCTCTCGGAGCAACTAGCGCACCATCCAGGAAGGTGTGACAAGAGCGCGAAGCGTTGTCCCTTGGGAAGCGCTGACTTTTCGGTAAAGCAGCCTGAATATTTCTGCGGGATTGCGCCTATTCAAGAACCGGTGGTCATACCAATCATAAGCAAGTAGGTAATTTTTCCGCGTTGTGATCAGAAGTGATCCTGATCACATAACTTCGTGACCTCCATCCTATGGGTCGCGGGTGGGCTCCCTCATACTATCGTTGGGGAGGTCCAATTATGTCACAGAAGAACCGCAACATCCTTGAAATCCTGCGGTTCGAGTTGAGATTCCTGGAAGAGGGTGGATATGTTCGTTCGCCCCATGCGCTATGGCGCGCCCCCTACATCTTTGAGGATTCCCCAAGTTGTCTGAACTTCAGGGATGCCGCCCGGCCGCATCCCTGCGGCGAATGCCTGCTGACGCAGCTGGTTCCCGCTGAATTCCGCGAGCAAGACGTACCATGCCGATTCATTCCGCTGAACGACAAAGGTCAGACGGTCGACTCCCTCTACCGCACCGGCACAAGAACAGAAATGGAAGAAACCCTTCGCGACTGGCTACGCCGTGAGATCCGCCGGATCGAAGCAGAGCAAACCCAAGCGCACGCCAGCTAGCCCCCCGCAATAGCGAGTAGCGCCAACACGGAACAGAAGGTTTCGTGGTCAGGAGTTGGCCATTTTTTCCAGTGCGGCTTTGTTGCGGATGATCAGAGTCGCGCCCTTTAATTGCACGAGTTGTTTCTTCTTAAACTGCGAGAAAAGGCGGCTGACAGTTTCCCGGGTCGTGCCGATCATCTCGGCGATTTCCTCATGCGTCATGGTCAACTTTACCTGCAGGGGATCGCCATTCCCCGCCGTTTTGGACCATCCGAGCAGTAGGTGCGCAAATCTCTCGGAGGGGGAGTTCGTGAGTCCCAGCGTGCGGATCCCTTCATACGCGGTGTAGTAATTGCGGCTCAGCTGCTCCGCCACGCGCAGCGCCACCTCTCCATATTCACGCAAGAAGTGGAGCAAGGCGTCCCGGGTGATGAAATTTGCCTGGCCCGGCTCGATCATCTCGGCGGTCACTTCGTAAGGCCGATTGGAAATCGTGGCGCTGAGCCCAAGAACATCTCCCGCTTCCGAGATCTTGGTGATGACGGTTCTGCCCCCAGCCGATGACGTGGATAGCTTTGCTTTCCCGGTGCACAGGATAAATACCCCGCGTGGCTGCTGCCCCTCAATAAACAGCATCGCGGATTTTGGGTAGACGGCGGTGGATCTGATCTCATTCAATCTCTGCACCGCCGCTGGCGGGAGATTGCAGAATAAGTGTTCTTCCCGCGTTGGGCAGGTAAGACAGTTGTCGATGATGTTCAGCCCGTAGGGAGCCCGCATTCGTTAAAGCTTTCCGCAAAAATTGTAACACTGATCGCGTTGTGATCATGATCACGAAATGTCGTGACTTCACGCATGGCCTGCAAAGCGCTCTGCGAGGAACAATATAGCTGCACGGGAGTCTAGGGAAGCTGTGCAGATGGAGGTCTCCCATGAGCACCGCAACCGAAATTAAAGGGCCGGAGGTCAAGAAAGCGGTAGGAGTGGAACGTCCGCGGCAAATGCCGCGCCCGGCACAAGTGCAAGTGGAAAGGCTGTTTAGCGACGTTCTGCTGGAAACAAGCGACCTGCAGCGTCATCGTCGCACTGTGTCGGCAGTACTTTCCTTCGTGGTTCAGTGCTTGCTGCTGGGAGTCTTGCTCATCGTTCCGTTGATGTTCACTGACGTTCTGCCGCAGCAGCAATTGCTGACGTTTCTGATGGCGCCGCCGCCCCCACCTCCACCGCCGCCGGCCGCATCCGTTGCCGCGGCCAAAGTGGTGAAGGTGGTGGAAAGTGACATCTTGAACGGGCGCCTGCGCGCACCCAGCAAGATTCCGCAAAACGTGCAGATGATTCGCGAAGACGAGGCACCGCCCGACCTGTCCGGCGGAGGAGTTCCGGGAGGAGTTCCCGGTGGAATTCCCGGTGGGCAGCTTGGTGGAGTAATCGGTGGAATTCTCAGTTCGACCCCGAACGCCGCGGCGGTACCAAAGCTGGTAGCCCCGGTGCCCACCAAACGCATTCGGGTTTCTCAGGGTGTAACGGAGGGGCGGTTAATTCAGAAGATTGAACCGACGTATCCGCCACTGGCACGATCGGCCCGCATCCAGGGTCAGGTAGTGCTCGCCGCCATCATCTCCAAAAGTGGCGAGATCCAGAACCTGGTGTTGGTAAGCGGACATCCCCTGCTGGTGCCGGCCACCCTGGAAGCTGTTAAGAAGTGGCGCTATCGTCCATACCTGCTGAATGGGGAACCGGTGGAAGTGGAAACTACGATCACGGTAAATTTCGAACTTTCCTATTGAGGCTTGATAACCGCGTAACTTTAAAAATGCGGGGATAAGGAAGGTAATAACACCATGGAAGAAGCACATCGGTTTCGAGTAGTCGCCTGGTGGGCCTCAGGCCGGACCGGCCTTGCAAAATCCAGTTCCGCACCCAATGCCATCCATTTCGCTGCCCCGCCCGCTTTTGGCGGCTTGGACGGCAGGTGGACACCGGAGGACTTGCTGCTCTGCGCGATCGCCAGTTGCTACACGACCACCTTCCGGGCGCTCGCGGAAAATTCGAAGTTTGAGTACACCGACCTACAGGTGGAAGTGGAAGGCAATATCAGCCGGGCTGACACAGGCTACAGCTTCGGCGAAGTGCTGATTCGCGCGAATCTGATGGTTCCGCAGGAAGAGGACGATGTGCGGGCCATCAAACTTTTGCACAAGGCCAAGGGGCTCTGTCTGGTGTCTCGCGCGCTCTCCGTCGAGCCGAAATTTGAACCGCACGTGCAAGTAGGTCAATCGCGAGTGGAAGTTGGCCAACCATTGACGGTTTCCGACAAAGAGGAGGGGCGCCGACACAACACTAAGCCGCAATAGTTGTAGCGCTTGCGAGAGCTGCTGCATCACCTGGTCATCACGGAGAAGGAGACAGCCCCCGGATTGCGGTCGCCTCCTCCGCAGAAACATTTCTCTGGAGGTGTGTTATGCACCCAGTGGAAGCGGGTAGGCGGATCGCCCTCAAGAACATCTTGTTTGCCACCGATTTTTCACCCTGCTCGAATGCCGCGCTCCCCTACGCCCTGTCGGTCGCGCGCCGGTATGGGGCGACTTTACATGCCGCCCATGTCATGCCCACCAAGGCCGAACTGGTGTTGATGTCCCCGGAAAGCTGGCCGACGGTGGCCGAGGAAGAAGACAAGAGGATTCAACCTTATATCGACCGGCTCGAGAAGCAGCTGCAAGCAATTCCTCACAACGTGCTGACCCCGAGAGGGAGCGTCGCGAACGCAATTGCGCAGATTATCGAAGAACGCGAGATTGATTTGCTCGTGCTCGGCACGCATGGCCGGGCGGGCGTGGGCAAATTACTTATGGGTTCTGTCGCCGAGGAAGTTTTTCGGCGCGCCCCTTGTCCGGTTCTGACCATAGGACCAAATGTGTCCTGCAAACCGAACGGCGGAATTCAATTTCAGCGTATCGTTTTCGCCACGGATTTCAGTGAAGACTCCCTGGCCGCGTTGCCCTATGCCGTCTCGCTGGCCGAAGAAGATCAAGCGCAACTGGCATTGCTCCACGTAGTTGAGCAACCTGCCGCAGGTATCGCAGACCTAAAGGAAGTCAAGGCATCTCTGATGCGCCGGCTCAGAGAACTGGTTCCAGCGGAAGCCGAGCCTTGGTGTCATGCGGAATGCGTGCTCGAGTTTGGACAGCAGTTCGCCCCGCCGGCGGATCGAATCCTGGAAATCGCGGGAAATCAGGCGGCAGACTTGATTGTTCTCGGTGTACGACCCGTACGCGGCAAACTGGGGATGGCGACACATCTTGCCAGCACCACGGCACACATCTTGACTAAGGCTTCTTGCCCGGTACTTACCGTGCGCGGCGGAAGCGCCAGGTGAAGAAGGGAGCGGTACGGAAGATGCTGCGGCGCGTTGGTCTGCGGCCAAAGATCGGAGATCGTGGAGGCGCTCTATGAAAACCTTGGAAGCCGGCAAGCGAATCGCGATCAACAATATCTTGTTTGCTACGGATTTTTCTCCTCATTCAAACGCAGCGCTTCCCTATGCATTGGCGATCGCTCATCAGTACGGGGCGCGGTTATACGGTGCCCACGTCCTTTCTTCGGATGATTACCTCTTCGTTGCCCCGGAAACTTGGCCGGCTCATGTTCAACGGGAAGAACAATTGCAGCAAGAGGCAGTCGAGCGTCTTGAGGAACAACTCCGCGGGGTGCCGCACCAGGCACTGTCCGGAGTAGGCGATGTCTGGGACGCACTCAACCAGCTTATCGGCGAGCATGACATTGATCTCCTTGTGATTGGCAGTCACGGCCGTACCGGCGCCCGCAAGCTGCTCATGGGCTCCATCGCCGAGAAGATCTTCCGTCGGGCTTCTTGTCCTGTCCTCACGGTTGG
>Ga0181521_10001652_pt1 | contig 27273 bp, 14 predicted proteins | sample PEATcosm2014_Bin_32_FD_119764 | JGI IMG/M metagenome (GOLD analysis project Ga0181521, IMG submission 119764) | Peatland microbial communities from MTU Mesocosm Facility, Houghton, MI, USA - PEATcosm2014_Bin02_60_metaG | ecosystem: Environmental > Terrestrial > Soil > Wetlands > Peat | place...
ACGACCGCCGGATGGCTTCGCGAATGAGCATGCTGGCGGAGATGGCGCTGATGGATCTGCACTTTGCGGCAGCCGGCCTGGCACCCAATCCGCCCGGCTGGATCCAGCGGCTCGAGCTGTGCGCCGAAAACGATAGGCTCCCCAACAGGGAAATGTTGGACCGGAAAGGGGTGGAAACCGAAGTGGAGGTCCCGTTGCCGGAGATGGAGGCCCCGGCTCCAGACCCGCCCGTCCCCACCCCGGCCCAATTGCCGGCGGCACCCCCCAACGACCCGCCCCTCTTCCCGCCAGGCCCGGCCGCACCCTGGTTGGGGCGGTAACCGACAAGGGGGCCAAACAAAAGGCATGGAAGCGCACACAGCCTGACGACCGGGCACACGTCACCCAGTCCCTGGACCGGAACTACAAGTGCGCTATCAATCTCAGGTGAGAACCATCTTCGATGGCAACGGAACGTGTTCCAGATTTCGCGCTGGTCACCTCCGCGCGCTATCGTGGGTCAGGCTGATTCAAACCGGCAGGAACCTCAGAGGAGCACCCAGATGTCGGCGGTTTTTCAGTTGATAATTCACCGAGGCTTTGGCTGGGATTCGCGGATTATGATTTGTAATCAGTCACCCTCTTCAACGAAACCGTGTCCTTCAAGCTGAGTATTGCAGCTTCGACGCGAGGGTCGTAATGGATCCAGGACCGAGGAACCACTTCACCCCAGCAGCATGCTCTCCTGCCCAGCAAGGCTCTTCACAGGCCAAACATTTGAGGGCGCGTTGAGTTCGGGCACTGGCGAGACTGCAACCGTGCTCCCCAGATTGCGAATCTGCAAATCCACGAAAGTGAATTCGGTATCCCGACCCCTGAGGTTCCCGCCTATTTCAATCAAGGGAATTTGCCAAACTGCAATCCAAGGCGCTGCGGTGGCAGTTGGTCTGGGCGAGTTGAACGAATTATGAATGGCGCGCGGACGAAAGCGGTTTAATTTCCGCGCCAAGCCGGTGGCGGTTGGTAGGGAAGGGCTCTGCGAAAGCCTTATGCGTCGGTTCGATTCCGCCCCTCCATCTCTAACTGCATGAGCAGTAGAGACTTACGAAGGTCAGAGGGTTGAATCTTCACCGGAATCTTCACCTGTTTCAGCGTTCGCTCAGTATTCGCTGACTGTTCGCTGCGAATACTCTCACTGTTCTCTTATTGAGAAAGTGCCGACCGCTTCACACTCATAACCATGAGTGACGCAATGAAGCAACAGTTCGGTTTGATTCAACGCCCTTGGGCCTTGTGTCCGCCGACGGACACCTGTTGCGAACAGCCGTCGAGGAGCGGCCTGCCGAGCAGCTAAAAGCGCGTTCATTCGCTATGGGTTTGATACCCCGAAGCTTGCTTCGGCTTTATTTGGTTCTGTGAACTCATACTTCTAAATGCCTCGGAGCTTGCTCCGAGGTGTTTTACTCTTGATGGCACGGCTCTTGCATCATCGAAGCACGGCTCGCGGATGCGCCGAGAGAGCCGATTTGTGTTAAGAAGGAAAACCGAACAAAGCCGGGGCTTGCGGGGAGCCCTGCTGACGCAAAGGAGGTACCACTTGGTACCTCAAGTTTTGAAATCTATAACTTGGATACATCAAATGGGAGCCGCGAACGAAATGATGACCGTCCTGCTGCTGGATCCGCAACCACGGTTTCTGCACCGGCTCTGTGAAGAATTCGGCCCAACTGCAGAAGCCTACGGCCAGCACTGCCGAGTTGTGTCCGTTGAGTCCTCGGAAGCTGCCCTGGAGCAACTCGGCAGTCAACGCCTCTCGTATTGGGACATGTTCCTGGTGAACCAGGATTTTCTCCGGAATGGTGCCTCCTCCGGGGAGGATTCTCCTTTGCTGGCTGAAGCGCTCCGGGGCCGGTTTGCGCACACACCGGTGGCGATCCTGTGTTCCGACAAGGTTGCTGAGGCGGACGATACTTACAAGGGCCTACGGATGCCGCGACTGGGGCGCCCCGGTTACACCACTTACATTTTCCGTGAATCTCTCTTCCTTGTGCCGGTGGACAACGGGCATCCGATTCAGCAGAATGTGCAAGAGACGACCTGCGACGGTGTGTATCACGTGGTCCGAGCTCGGAAGCTCATAGCTCAAATGCTGCGTCGGCAGGGCTGGCTGGAAGAACTGATGCGCTCTGGCGAGATCGACGTGGGCATTAGCATCGTGGATTACACCTACCGGCTTCACTACGTCAACGCCCAACAGCGGCGAATTAGTTGTCGGCGTGACATCCAGATTGGTGGCGTCTGTTGGATGGAGTACAACCCAGACTTTGGGTTAGTGCATCACTGCCCGTGGTGCCCGGTTGCCAAGGCGCGCGCTGCGCGACGACCACGCAGTAGCACCACGATCTCGCCGCGCGACTGCCCTTACACCGTGGTGCCGGGGCGTCACCAACAGGCCGATTTCATATCGCTTGCGTATCGCTTCTACGACGTGCGCGCCGTCCCCATTCCAGATCCAATGGAACCGGGGGCTTCCGGGCGATCAACGCCCAGCACTGGCACGCCGTTTCTCGCCTGCGACCTTCGTTCGTCTCCCTCATTCCTGAAGAGGCTGAAAGGCACCGATCCGCTGGCGACGTATCTTTGGAGTCGGTTCTCGGAAAGCGCTCGCATCACGCTGCATGACGCCGAGGTGTCGAGGGAGGCGATGGGAAAGATCCTCGCGGCGCAATTGAACGAAGTGCTGGAGGGTTCACTCATTTACGACGCGGCACGATTCAAGAATGTGGCACTGTCCGACGGCACCCGTCAGCTTCTGGAGACCCACGACACCAAGGAGCCTGCGGTGGAGGCAAACCGCCGGTTGCTCGAGGATGCTTACCCCGACACGTTGCTGCCCCGACCGATCGGCACCCTCGAACTGGTGACGGACTGCACCGAGAGGATGCTCGAGAGTTGCCGCGGTGCCATCCTGCAAGGGCGGGAAGCGTTTCGCCGCGCGATGGAGCCGATGTTGCATCGCCTCTGCGACTTGGGCTTCGACCGCGCCCAGTTTTGGATTCAGAATCCGGACCCGCGCTACCTCGACGGATTTGCCTGCTATCCGGCTGAAAAACACCCCGTAGCGATTGACAAGATCCGGCTAGATGAGGAAACCGATTATTACCTGAGAAAGGCCAAACAAGAGGGCCCGCAAGAGAGTCGTGTTCTTGAATATGCTGGCACCGAAGGTCCACAAGCGTCCGAAGTCCAGTCGCTTCGTGATCCCAAGACGCCGTGGATAGAGGTCCACCTTTGGGCTAAGGAAGGCGAGAACTGGATCTTCGTCGGCAAGATCAACCTGGACAACGAGCCTTCCCAAAAGTCCGGTCGGCATCCCCTTGGTGCAGACCTGCGCCGCAACAAGGTATTCTGGCCGTTGCTGGAGAAGTATGCCGAGATGCTGGGCCAGATCGTTCTGGAGGCTCGCCAGCACTGGCTCCATGAGAACCGCGCTCTCCAGGCAAAAGCGTTGCGGGACCTGGATTTGAAACTCGTCCAAATCGCCAGTCTGGAAGTCAAGATGCAAGCCATCGCGGACTGCGCACAAGCGCTGCTAAAGCCGGATCACTGCCATATCCGGGTGCGGGAGGGGGATATTTTGGCGCTGACTGCAAGGGCAGGCAGTGGCTTGGAGTGGCGCGTCCGGGACGTGGTGTCAACCCAGGCAGACAAAGCCGTCAGCGTGTCGGCCCAGTTCGCAGGCAGCAAGCTCTGGAACAAGCCGCGCATCTTTACGCGGGAGGAATTGCGCGGGATGGCCCAGAATTTACGCGATTGCAGGAGGCACGACACGGCCGCGCAGTTCGACCGGTTGCGTTCTTGCGGAGTCTTTGGTTTCGTGGATGCCGAAGGTTGCTTGATGGGAGTGCTGGTGCTCGATTCTGAGAGGGAACATTACTTCGATCAGGAGCGGGTTTCCGTCGCGAAAGATCTGGTGGCCCGAGCCCAGATCCTTCTGGAACACAGCATGGCGCGCGAACGCCTGCAGAACCTGGTAAACTCGTTGGTTTCCGAAGTGGTGGTACTGGATCGCAACGCCACGGTCCTCTTGTACAATCAGGCATGGTCCTTGCGGGCAAGCAAGGTCAGTTCCAACCCGAGGTTGAAATCCGACGGTTTCTCTTATTCGCATGTCACTCGCTGTTCGCTACATAGTGCCTCGTTGTTTGAGAAGGAAGTGGCCTCGGTCTTTGAAAGGCGCGAGCCAACCAGAATGGTCGCCACATTTGAAGCGCCGGAGGGAAAAACCCAGCACATGGCAGTCATACTCGCCCCGTTTGAGCGCAATAGTCTGGGGCGCGTAGAGACAGTGCTGGTGGTCATGTCCGATATAACGGGCCTCGTGTCGGTGGAGTCGATAATCCAAGGCGCTTTGCCGCAGCCTGAGGTCGGACTGGCTCTCGCCGAACCGCTCAAGGGCATTCTGGCTCTGTTCGGAGCGGCGCGCGCCAGTGTGGCGGAGTGTGTTTCTTTCGAGGCGGAGGACTCAGCCATCCGGGTGCGTTGCCGAGTGGACGATTCAGGCGTCGTGGGAACCGTACCGCACCAACTGCCCGTCATCTCCCGGACTGGCGAGCTGCTGCTCTACCTGCAGACCTACGGCTACTTGGCCGTAACTGACGTTGATTCGAGCAGCGCGCTGCCGAGTGAGGACATCCGTGCGATGCTGCGCGAGGACGGATTTCAGTCCCTTCTTGCGGCGCCGATATACCTCGTTGGCGAACCCTGGGGCTTTCTGGTAGTATTGTTCAAGCACCGTCGTACTTTCAGCGGGCACGACGTGCATCTGCTGCGTGCCGCTGCCGCTCAACTCAGTGTGCTCATCCTGCTCTCGCAGCAGGCAGAATTGCGGAGCATGGACCGCGAGATCGCGAAAGCAGTTGGTGGGACGGGCGACCTCGGTCCTGAACGACTGCGGCGGCGCAATCTCTTCGCCCGAATTCTCCGACAAGCTATCGGCCTTACCGGTTGCGAGGGCGGCCATATTCGCGTTGCGGACTGGGATCGCGGCGAACTCGTGCTCCAGGCGGCTGAGAACGATCCCTTGGTCCAGCCGGACAAAGCCCCTGTGCGTGAGCGGGTGAGCATGGGCAAGCCAGTTGCAGGCGAGGTTGCGCTCAGCGGGGAGCGTGTGATCAGGAACCACCGCAGCGAGTTCAATCCCGATCGCCTCTCAGACATCCCTCCCGATCGGACCGACGTGATTGACGCTTTGGAAAAGGAGCGGAGTTTCGCGTGTGTTCCACTCATTTCCGGCGAGGAGATTTTCGGAACGGCCACCTTGACTTCGAACACACCTTGCTTCTTCGAAGGCCACCGGCGGCAATTACTGGACGACTTCATCCAGCGTGCATCTCTCGCGCTTGCTGCCGTTCGGCAAATGGAGCGGTTGGAGGAGATGAGTCTACAGTATGATCAAGTGCTCAACGTGGACTCTCTCGAGGCGCTCTGGCCGAGAATCAGCGAAGTGACTAGGCGCCTATTTCTTTGCGAGGTGTCTTCGCTTTCTAGCTTCAACTCTCTCACCAACGAACTGCGCCGCAAGGCCGTCGCCGTTACGGATGGCTTTGATTACCATGAACAAATCGGTGAGACTACGACGGCTTCAGATGAACCTGGTTGCGGTCTGTCACGCTGGGTTGCTAAGGTGGGCGGCATCCACCGACTCGAAGGATCCGCCGCATTCGGCCACCTGCACCTCTCCAACTTGGGCAAACAGTGTCACGGTCGGCTGCCCAGCGGCCGGCTGAAGTCGATCATGCTCGCGCGTCTCGATACCCCTGAGGGCAAACCCATGGGCGTATTGCGCGTTATCAATCGCAAAGGACGGCGAGGGGATCAGGGCTTCAGTGAGTTTGACGAATTGCTGATGCGCCTACTGAGCACCAAGCTCGCAATCGCCATTGAACGGTTGCAGTTGATGGAGTCGCGAAACCGTTCGATCGCCATCACGGCGCATGATCTCAAGACGCCATTACAGAATATCCGGTGGACCTTGGGCGTGCTGGCAGAACGACTGGCGGGCACGAGAGAGTACAAGCAAGTGCGCATGAGCTTCGAGTCCTGCAAGCTTCTGGACACGTTCATTCTCAGCTCAATCGAGGTCGCTCAGGGTAAACCGGATCGCACGGAACCGTCAGACTTTGAGACCAGTTGCTTGATTAAGGAAGCCTTGGATGTGCTCCAGCCGGAGTTTGAGCAGGACCACTGGGAACTCCAGTCACTCGTCCAGCCCGATTCGCAGCGCATCTACGCCGACCGGCCCCAGTTTCTGCGAGTGCTTTTGAATCTGTGTCACAATGCTTGGAAACATGGATCTGCCGAGAAACAGGCCCTCGCCGCAGGAAGCCAGCAAAACCGGTTGGAAATCACCGTCAGTCGAATTGGTGACGAGTGCGAGATCAAGGTCGCAGATCGTGGCCGCGGCCGAAAAACCGAAGCAACACCGGGCGGCGTGGCGGCTGTTGTGGGTGATGACAAGGGGCACGGCGTGGGTCTCGCCTCTGCCGAACTGATTGCCAAGGCGCATGAAGGCCGCTTGCAGATCGGCAGTCGGGACGACGGTCAAAGCGGATTTCAGGTACGATTCATTTGGAACGCCACCGCCATGCGCAGACAATGCAAAACAAGATTTGCGTCAGCGCAGCGGGGTCAGCTTTAGAAAGGCTCATTTGTTATGCGATTAAGAATTCTCTTTGCCGAAGACAATCCCCGGGATCGTGCGCCCGTGAGCGAGTATCTGATCGAGAAGGGTTGTGACGTGGTCGAGGTCTGTGATCCGGACCAGGCTCAGGTAGCTCTCAAGGAGGGCACGTTCGACGCCATCATTCTTGATTTGATCATGCCGGAGGACAATCCTGAAGGAGGCAAAGAAGTTCTCAAATACATGAAGCGCCATGGAATCTCCACGCCGGTAATTCTAGCCACCGCCTGGGGATACAACGGCCCGGCTCAGGACGCCACCCGGGCCAATCCCGAGGTAGTGAAATGCATCCTGACCAAGACGTTCACGCCGAAAGAACTCTGGGCTGCGCTGTCCGAAGTGACCCGGCATTGAAACGGGGCCGCAATGAGCGAAGGCACCCAGCCCGTGGCCTTGCCGTGCATCGCCAGCGACCTGGCCCGGCACTGGTCAGCGCAGTGGAGTCTTCCCTTCCTAATCGCGGCTCGCATGAAATGTGGTCGTAGTGGGACCACCCTTCTCCCCAAGCCCCCACCAGGAGCGGTTTTGCACTGCCCAGCCCTTCACGATTGCGCGCTGATGGCCACTCGAAAACTGTGGCGGTTGGAAGGGCAAAACCGCATGAACCCTCAATGGCCGGTGGTGAGTCTTCAGCGCTCGTGCCCACGGGGTGGCAAATCTGTTGTGGTGGCCATTCCGTTCCATCTATCCGAGAGGCTGCAGTGCTGCGTGGTGTGTGCCTGCTTGCCCATGAGTTTTGAAAAAGCCGCCGCCTCACCAGCAGAGCGGAAAACCCTGGAAACGCCCGGTGCAGTCTCAGCGTGCCGGACCGATGCTGAACGAAAGGCCGTTCTCGGCGCCTTCATGAACCTGGGAGGCCTCGCCGCCAACGTCCTAGCCTGTGCTACCTCTGCCGATGCTATTGAGGCGCAGTCGAACGCCTTGTCGCGCGGCCTACAACGCTTCTTTGATGATCCAGAGAATGAGGAGACGTGTTGCGAAGCTTTGTCGGGCTTCATGCAGGTGAAGGCCCTAGCACATCTGGAGGTGGGCTGCGATGCCGCCGGCAGCGGTCACCTCGAACTTAAGTGGTTTGCGCGACGGCTCCGGGGCCGGTTGGTCAAGCTGAAGCGAGAGGCCGTGAGTCGGTTTACGAAGCCCGTTCCCCTCACGGGCGCCGTGTTACAGCGGTGGCACCGCTGCCTGCCCAGCTTCACGTTCGACAGCGCCAACCTGCCGTTGGTGCCGCCGTCTGCCAAACGGGACGGAACGAGACGGGAAGAGGATGCTCTGGCACGATATCATCGGGGGTTTCTCAAGTACACCCGGCAGTGCAAACTGGTGGTCATCGGGCGGCTTGGCGTCGATGTAGCCCGCGGATCTTGCGATCTGAATCCGCATTGTGAGTTCAAGACCTCCTGCCGGCTTTTCCTGGACGAGTGTGTCCGAGTCGAAAAAGAGAAGTGCGCAGCTTGTCCGATTCGACTCCAGTGCCGACTCCAGGACCCCAAGAGGCTGCTTCCCAAAGCTTGGCCGGGGCCATGGCGACGGCGAATGGCGGCGGTGGACCTGCTTTTCATGGAAGGCGCCCCGGTCGATCGCGCCGCTCAGGCAGGGCTCATTCAGGCGGCCAGCCTGGTGAATAGCCAGCGGATCGTGCAGCGGCAATTGGAAGAGTCGCTTCTACGCGCTTTGCCCGGGCTCCCCCAGAGAGAGCAGCGGGCCGTTCTGCGCAGGCTCTTTGACCGCTGCCGAGCTATCGAAGATCCCCAGCGTAAGGGTGCTGCATTTGAGCAACTCGCCACGGGAATTCTGCGGCTGGTTCCAGGATGGATGCCCAGCCGCCGCAATCTTCACACGCCTGAGAATGAGCTCGATTTTGCCGTTTTCGTCGAGCCGGCAATCCCCGCCGCTCAATACTGGTTCTCAATTTTCGGTCCGAAAATCCTGATCGAGTGTAAGAATTACCCTTACGGCCTTCCCACACGGCTTGGTCGCAAGCGGGAGAATCCCGTTATCAAGCTGTATAGCCTTCTGCGGCGGAGTCACACCAAACTGGCTTTGTTGTTGAACACCGGCGGTTTGGCTGATAGCTTCCGTCCGAAAGCGCAGCGTATGGCAAGACCGGACAGACTGGTAGTGCTCTTCGATGGGGCGGAACTCGCGCGTCTGATTGATTCTCCAGGCGACGCAGAGGATTTTTTCAAGCAGCGCGTCTCCGACGCCGCCATCCGCGCCAGCGAACTCGTGCTGGCCGAAAAGCCACGCATTCACCGGAGAAAGCGCATCCGATGAGCCATCCTCAAGGGTTCTCTATTGAGTTCCGCACCTGGGTGCAGGCCCTGCTGGCGACATTGGGCAAGGAGATGTTCTCCGATGTGGCCATGGTTGAACCCGCTCCCCGGCGCGTCATCTGTAGCCACGTTCCGGTCCACCATCGGGATGCACCTTGCGTCGGTTGTCCTGCCAGCCAGGAATGTCCCGTGCCCGGGTGGCAACCGCAGGCCACCAGTTTGACGGCACTCGGGCTGGTCTCGGCGGAGTTTTCGGCTGCGGAGGATATGCCGGCTTTTTGGCTGATCGGGCTGCACTCGCCACCCGCCGAATTCTCCACGCTTGCGGACAGGCATTTGCAGAACGTCGGGCGTATCCTCCGCCTCACCCGGTTCCAGTGGCAAAACATCGAGAACCTGCTGAAGGAATCCTCGAAAGCACTGGGGATGGCTGACGCCATGTGCAAACTGGGCTGTCGCGGCGCGTCGGAGGCAGAGATTGCGCAGGAACTCGACGAATGCTTGCGCGAATCGTGCTATGTCCGGGCTTGGGTTCTCATTTCGAAGGAGCAATCCGGACAGTTCGTACTGGCCCCTAAATCGTCGGTCGTCTCCCCCGGTGCCGTGGCCGAATTGCTTTCCGCTCTGACAGCCTTCAAGGAGCTCCGTCTTGGTGACCTCCTCCTTTTGAAGAAATGTCCTCAACTGCTGGCACGAGCTGCTGCGGCGCTGGAACCTTCCTCTGCTGGTGCACTGACAGCGGTAAACGCGGTTCTTCTCCCGCTGCTGAAACCTGACCCGAATGCCCCCAAACCCGCCGAGCGTCTCCGGTTTCTCCTGGCTGCGTTTTCCCCGGGCTTTCACTCCCCTGGCCCTATCTTGGATCTCATGCGTTTGCTGTCGCAGTTGGCCCTGACGGCTTGGGAAAGCGCGCGGCGTCTGGCGGAGGCGGAGAAGACTGAATCCATCGTCCGGCGGAACATTCGGACCTTGCCTGGCTTCGAGGCGCTGGTGGGCGAGACGCATGTGATGGTGGAACTCCGAAGCGCGATTGTCCGCGCGGCCAAATCCGACCGCACCGTCTTGCTGATCGGCGAACAAGGCACCGGCAAAGAGATGGTCGCCAAGCTGATTCACCGGCACAGCGACCAGGGCGACTTCAGGTGCATTGCATGCCGGCTCGCCGACGAGATGGCCACCGGATTCGAGCTGTGGAAATCGTTCTATCCTTCCGCCAAGAGCCTCGAGGAGATGCTGGCGAAGGAATTCCGGGACGTGCCGTTCGTGCGAATTGCGGATTTATCGAAGCACCATAAGGCTCCCAAGCCGGAGATCACGGAGTTGGCGGGGGTGGCCGAGGAGGAGGAAAGCCGATTACTCCCGCAGCAGCAGGCGGGTTGGAAGCCGAAGGACCAAGACCTGGCGGAGGTGATCGAGGGGGAAGAAAGCCGATTACGCCCGCAGCACCGGTATCTGTACCGCAGCGTGCTGCGGCGCCTGCACCAAGCCTGGCAGCAAAATGTCTTCTTCAACTTTTTCGAGTATGACAGCGGCGCCGCGGCCACGCAGCAGATTGCCGCTGAGTTGTTCGGCTTCGCGGACAAGCGGTTCACGGACACCGAAGGTGGGCCCGGTCGCTTCCAGACCGCTTCCCACTGCGGCGGCACGTTGTTCCTGGACAACATTCATCACTTGGACTTGTCCGTGCAAAGGGCGTTGCTCAAGGCTACAGAAGTCCGTCACGAAGATCGCCGGGTCTCACGCGCAGGTGTGGCGGGTGCGGAACCCGTCCACGTTCGGATCATCGTCGCAACAACGACCGATCTGCGCGAGTTGGCAGCGGAGAAGAAGTTCCTTTATGAGTTGTCCTCGCGGCTCATGTGCGAGGTGATTCCCATCCCTCCCCTCAATAGCCGGCGCGAGGACATTCCGCTCCTGACCGCGCATTTCGCGGAGAGTCGAGGCAAAGCGATTGAACCCGGCGCGGTCGAACCTCTGCGCACGGTGGATTGGCACGGAATGAATGTGCGGGGCCTCCAGAACATCGTCGAGAGCGCCGCCCAGACCGACCAACCTGTCATCACGGCCAAAGCCATCAGTCGCGCCATGGATCTGCTCTGTTCTCAGGTGGTCAAAGAGCCATTGAACAACGAACAAATCATGATTCGCGACGCGATGGAGCGGGCGGGCGGCAACATCCAACAAGCGGCCGATGCCATCGGTTGGAGTCGGCAGAAGCTCTATCGCTTGCTCGACCATTACGGCATCGACCGGCGTGATTATCTGCGCGCGCCTAAAACCACTAGCCGAAGACGCCACAAAGATGGTTCGCCTTTGAAGTCTGACTCCAGCTCATAGGCAATTATGTTTCCATCGGCCTTGATGAACCCACCGCCTGCTGGGCCCTGCCTGATGGTCTCCGGCAAACCGGCAAACCGTTCCGCCCGGTTCGCTTCTGTGGCCAATGTTCAGCGAATCGGGGGCAAAGCAGTTGTCGTGCAGAAGGACCTTCTTGGCGCCTGCATCTGCAAACAGCGCGAGAAACAACTGCTCGCCCTACACGTGCTCTGGCGGGCATGCAATGCCGAAGGAGGCCGCACCTTCCCCACTGGAGTGCAGAGCCGGCGAGCTTGTCAGCCTGACGGCTCGGCCCTGGGGACTGGGTTTCGCTCCGAGAACGCGCACCAAGAGCAAGTGTCGGTTCGCCGCAAGGCAGTAAGGAACATATGCCCGTGCGGGCTGACCAAGAGGAGATGTTTCCTGAGGCAGAGCCAACGACGAGGCATCTGCCACTTCGCTCACTCAAGTTCATGGTGAAAAGAGCAACGAACAAGATATTGTCCGCCAAGCTTGAGGAGCGGGCGCGTCAAGCCGAGCATTTGCGAACACTGGATCTGAAACTGGTTCAGGCGGTCGATCTGCACTCCGGGATGCAAGCTATCGTGGACTGCGCTTGTTCACTGCTGGAACCTGATCAGTGCCACATCCGCTTTCGCCAGGGGGATGTGCTCTCGCTCATGGCAGTAGCCGGCGAAGGCCTACAAAGTCGCGTGAGAGAAACCGTCTCCGTGCAACACGACAAGGATGTCAGCGTTTCGGCGGCCTTTGCTGACAGTGGGCATTGGGAACAACCGGTCATCTTCGGACCTGAGAAGCTCAAGGCGATCAGCACAAAGCTACGGGTGCAAGCACACAACGAATCCGCCGCCCATTTTGAAGCGTTGAAATCTTGCGGCGCTTTCGGATTGCGCGGGACGGATGGTGACTTAATTGGGGTACTCGTAGTGGAATCAAGAGAGGGGCACTACTTCGATAAAGAACGAGCTGCAATCGCTCAAGGGCTAGTGGCACGCGCGCAAGCCCTCCTCGCACATCACCTCTCTTGTGAACGCTTGCGGAATCTGGTCAACTCACTGGACTCCGAGGTGGTGGTGGTGGACCGGAACGCGAACGTTCTGCTGTGCAATCAGGCGTGGTCTCGCCGCGCAGGTATGGTCCAACCAAAGCCCGAGATGAAGCACGATTCCTTCTCGTACGCGATGCGTTGCTCGATTCGCAGCAGCTCGCTTCTTCAGAGCGAAGTTGCGTCGGTTTTTGAGAAGCGCGAGCCGACCAAGCTAATCGCAGAGTTTGATGCACCAGACGGAAGAACACAACACATGGCCGTGCGGATCGCTTCTTTGGAACGGAATGCACTCGGGGGCGTGGAGACGGTAATGGCCGTGATGTCCGATGTCACGGACCTCGTGTCGATGGAATCGATCAGCCAGAACGCTGTGCCACACCCTGACATCGGACGGGCTTTGGTCGAACCGCTGAAAACCATCCTAGTGCTTTTCGGGGCTGCGCGAGCGAGCGTGGCGGAGTGTGTTTTGTTTGATCTGAAGGACTCGGGGATTCGTGTCCGATGCCGGGTTGATGATTCAGGTGCGGCGGATAGCATGCCAAATCAACTTCCCGTCGTCCCACAGATAGGAGAATTACTACATCACCTGCGGGGCTACGGCTACTTGGCCGTAACCAATGTTGACTCCACGAGCACCCTGCCAAACGAAGAGATCCGTGCGCTGCTGAGGAAGGGCGGAACTCAATCTCTTCTGGCTGCGCCGATCTACCTTAGTGGCGAACCGTGGGGCGTACTAACAGTTTCCTTCAAACACCGGCGCACTTTCAGTGGCCAAGATGTGCATCTCCTGCGCGCGGCGGCAACCCAGCTTAGCGTGCTCATTTTGCTATCACAACTAGCGGAGCTGCGGAGCATGGATCGCGACATCGCCGCCGCGATTGGCAGAGCGAGCAAATTCGAAGCAGAGGGGGCGCCGCAACGCGATCTCCTTTCCCGCATCCTCCGGCAAGCCATCCTTCTAACTGGTGCCAACGGCGGCCATATCCGCGCCGCTGACTGGAACCGATGCGAGCTCATTCTGCAAGCAGCGGAAAGCGATCCACTTGTCCAACCCGGAATGCCACTGGTACGGGAGCGAGTGCATATCGGTGAGCCGGTTGCAGGAGAGGTCGCGCTGACGGGAGAGCCCACGATCAAGAATCAACGGAGCGAGTTCGATCTGAAACTCCTCAAAGGCATTCCGCACGAGCGCAGTGACGTCCTCGCTGCCTTGGAGAAGGAGCAGAGCTTTGCGTGCGTCCCGCTGATATCTGGTGAAGAAGTCATCGGTACCCTTAGCTTCACTTCAAGCGTGCCGCACTTCTTTGACGGGCGGCGGCTCCAACTGCTGGACGACTTCGTTCACCGCGCTTCGCTCGCATTGGGAGCCGTACGACAGATGGAGCGTCTGGAAGAGATGAGCCGCGAGTTCGACAGAGTGTTGAACGTCGAACGGCTCGAAGCGCTTTGGCCCAGAATTGCCGAGCAAGCGCAGCGTCTATTCCTTTGCGAGGTGGCTTCGATTTCCAGCTTCAATACCGCCAGCAACGAACTACGCCGTGAAGCCGTGGCCGCCATGCCCGGCTGCGATTATCAGGAGCAGATCGGCGAAACCATCAAGGCTTCCGACGAACCCGGTTGCGGACTATCACGATGGATTGCGAAGGCGGGTGGAATCCACCGGCTCGAAGGTTGCGCCGCCCTCAACCATCCGCACCTCTCGGATGTCGGGCCGAGCTATCATGCTCGGCTGCCCAGCGGGCGTTTGAAGTCCATTATGCTCGCACGCCTCGACACCCCCGAAGGCAAGCCGATGGGCGTAATGCGCGTCGTCAACCGGAAAGGTCGCAAAGGCGAGCGGGGCTTCACAGAGTTCGACGAAGCGTTGATACGTCTGTTGAGCACAAAGCTGGCCATGGCCATTGAGCGACTCAAGCTCTTCGAGTCTCGCAATCGCGCAATTGCCACCACGGCCCACGATCTCAAAACGCCACTGCAGAATATTCGTGTGACACTGGAAAGCTTTCTCGAAGGGGCCTTCCGACTGCCCGATGATGTCGAGGAATTGCGAATGAGCTACAATTCGTGCAAGCTGCTTGACGCTTTCATCCTGAGTACAATCGAGGTTGCACAAGGCAAACCGGATCTGGCACGCGTTCGGGTGGAGGAAATCGATGCGAGAGCGCTTGTGGAAGAGGTGGTGGAAGTTCTGAAGCCCAAGTTCCAGGATCCACAATCTAAGGACCATAGGTGGAGCGTAGTCACCGAAATTGCGTCAAACGCAGAAAGGATATGGGGCGATCGGCAAGATCTTTTGCGGCTGTTGCTAAACCTCTGCCACAATGCTTGGAAACACGGGCGTGCCACTAGGGAAGGACTGGAAAATGGAACCCAGCAGAACTTGGTTGAAATCGGGCTTCGGTGCGACGGCGACCTTTGTTGCCTTCGCGTGGCAGACCGCGGCCAAGGTCTGGCTGGTGCCCGCCTGCGACCCCTGGCAGGAGGGCCGATCACGCAAGAAGATCGGGGACAGGGAGTGGGTTTGGCTTCGGCCAGCCTCATTGCAGAAGCGCATCGTGGCAAGCTCACCTTCGGAAGGCGGGCGGACGGACTCTCGGGCTTTCAGGTCGAATTGGTTTGGAATCAGAAGGACTGGCGCGAGTCGGCAACACTCGCGCCGTAATGAAACAAAAGCGCAGCAGCTAGGTAACCTACAACCTATGGCAAAACGAATCCTATTCGCAGAAGACAGCCCTGAGGGCCGAATTCCTGTCGCCAAATATCTCCGGAGCAAACGCTGGGAAGTCACCGAGGTGTCCGATCCCGCACAGGCGATCGAGATGCTCAAGGAGAATAAGGATACGCCGTTTGACGTCGTGGTCCTCGACTTGGTCATGCCGGAGAACAACCCCAAGGGAGGCGAGGAAGTCTTGTGTTTCCTTAGAAAGCAGGATGCCAACAAGCGCCAGACGCCCGTGATCCTAGCTACGGCTTGGGGCTACGACGGTCCAGCTCAAAGTGCCAAGGCCGTTTATCCTGAGGCCGTGAAATGCATTCTCACAAAGACGTTCTCATTGAAAGAACTGTCTGATGCCTTGGTTGCCGCTTGTGGGGCGCAGCCCAAGGTCTGAAAGGAGGCGCATGAACGACAAGAGCGGTGAGAACTCTGCCGTACTGAAGCTCGGCGCGAGGATGGCACAGCGGTTGACGGACGACTGGCGTATGCCCGTGCTGATCGTCGTTCAGAACAACGAGAGAGACGCTTGGACGATGGCGCCGTCAGCGACCGTGCAGAAGGGGTATCAGTCTATCTGTAAGCAGCTCGGCCACTGCGCGGCAACAGCAGCTCAAGAAGCTTGGAGTTCAACCGCCGCAGCCGGAGGCGCTGAGAATCCGATCACTTTGCAGTGCATGGAGGGCCTCGAGAGAACGGCTTGGGTACGGCGATTCCGGCTGGAAAGCAGCTTGAAGTGCGCTCTCTTCGGCTGCGTTGCGTCCGCCCGCAGCCGTACCACACCCGGCGATTCTAGGCCGCTGGGTACTGAAGGCGTGGTTGGAGCGTTGGACCGTTGGGCGGAAACGCTACCAGACATCCTGAACTCCGCCCAAGCAAGTGCGGCACTCATCGCCGGAGCGAATCAGCAGCGAAAGCAGGAGTGCGCAGAACAAAAAGCTCGCGCGGTGCTTTCCATGGATCCCGAAAGCGAGGATCGAATGCTGGACGCTCTCTCGTGCTACGACGAAATTGAAGCCGTGGCGCACCTGCGCGTGACCTGCAACGGCCAAGGCGTTGCCTCGCTTCAGCACGAGTGGATCGCTCGGAGGAACAACGGTGCACTCGCGAAAGTGCGCGTCAAAGGCATGTCCAGCTATTGCTGGGCAATTCAGGGGACGGTGGCTGATGCTTGGGATAGGCGGTTGCCCACTCATCCGGCGCCGCTTTGTTTCTCCCTGCCCTTGAGGAGTCCGGAGCCGAACGAAAAGCGAGCATTACAGCAGGACCCTTTGGAAAGTTACCGATCCGGACTGCCGCGCGCGTTGCGCAACCAACTGAGCCGGTGCAAGACAATGGTGATGAGTTTTGTTGGAGCAAAGGTGCCTCACGGGGCCTGCGATATAGATCCGCATTGCGAGTACAAGATGGCCTGCAAAGTCCATGCTGCTGAATGTCACCGGATCGGAGAGGGCAACTGCGATGGATGCGATTTCACCACAGGATGTCGCCTCAAACTGAACGGCAGGCCCCCCAAGGAGCCGGCAAGGCTTGGCCCCTGGAACTGGCGTCTGGTAGCGGTGAACTTAGTCTTCACCCGGGGCGCATTCATCAGATGCCGGGCAGCTTTCAGCGTCATTGAAACCACGAGCTTACTGAACCATCTTCGAGCAGAGCAGGAGGTTCTGGACGAACTGGTATTGCGTGGGCTGCCACTCTTAGACCAGCGATCCAAGCGTGCCTACCTACGGCACTTCTTCGAATACTGCCGCGCAACGGAAGAGCCTCATGTCAAGGGGCCAGCCTTCGAGCGACTCGCCAGCGGCCTCGTTGCGCTCGTTCCGGGCTGGGTTCCGGGTAATCGCAATCTCCACACACCCGAGAATGAGGTCGATCTGCCAGTGTTGGTTGAACCGACTTCACCAGCGGCCCGATACTGGTTCGATCAGTTTGGTGGGAAACTTATCGTGGAATGCAAGAACCACGAACACCTTCACGAGCGATCCACCACGATCAAAGGTAAGCGAACCAGCCCGGTCAAGAAGCTTCACGACATCTTGCGAAAGAATGATGTGAAGTTGGGTTTGATCCTAAACACCGGCACGGTTTCCGAAAGGCTTCATCGCGAAGCGCAGCGGAGGGCAAGACCGTATCGGTTGGTGGTGCTATTCGACGGAGCGGATATGAAGCAGGTCATCGACTACCCCGCTGATGCCGAGATGTTCTTCAAGAAGCGCGTTGCGGAGGCGGCAATGCGGTTGAGCCCGTAGAATACAAATGCAATTCCGATTCGGCCGATGCATCGACGCTAGACCACTTTAGATCGAATATATCCGTCGCTGAGGAAACCATATTTGCGGACCGGGAAGAATTGACGTGGCGAAGGGCGCCACAAACAGCCGTGGCACCCTTCGCAAGCCGTGAACTGGCCGCCGTTTCGTGCGCGCGCTGATCAGCCCCAGGCTAACTCATTCATTTTATGCACCACCTCCTTCCGATTGTGTTTGGACGTGCGGCACTCACACACGCCCGCGCGGGTTTGATGGAACACTGGACACTCCACAGGTGCGTTACGGAGTCGCGTCTCAATGGACGCGGTTCCGCAACTGCCGGCTTTAACTGCCAGCGATTGAAGCCCCAGTCCGTCAGGATGGATTCGAGCGTAGCGATGATTATCCTATAGGCATCACTCCTTCCTATACTGTTGCATTTTCTCGTTCTGTTCATGTTGTTTGTTTTACGACCTGCGAGCTTGTCTTGGCCGCAGGCCCCAGACCATATGCAGACGCCGTGCCAATGCGCAGATTCGGTTCCGTCTGGTCGCCACGAAACGCGATTAGGGCTGCTCTGAACGACTATTGGCCTGGATTTACGGCCTTTCAACTAATGGCCTATTCACATCGAAACAGGATTAGGTTGGCAGGACCGAGTGGCCGCCTGACCGCCTGCGTACGGCTGACCGGACACATGGCCTGACGCGCCGCGACGTAAGGTGGAACGGTACGCAGCCTCAAATCCTCGACTGGACCGCCAATCGTGAAGTGGTAGAGGCTCTGCCAATCGTGACCGGCCAGACCGAACGCACGGTGCAATACCTTATCGAGGTAGAAGCCAACGCCGGTGCCGCGCGCACCGGCAACCTCGACAGCCAGATACAGGGCCTCGCCGATCATTCCAGCTTCCCAGAATGATTCCCGTCATGTGTTCCGCAACCTCAGCCTAGGTTCCGACCTCCACCCGCCCGAGCCTCTAGCCTCTGGCCGGCAGCGCACCTGGAAACCGGCGCTTCCTTGCCAAAGTCCGCATTTCATCGCCTCAAAGCCTTTTGCTGCCGTCCTGCCCGACTGCACAGCCCGAGTCGTGGAGGACTGCTTCGTTGGTTGGCGACACGAACCAGTCATCAAGCCCGGCCCAGCGACAACTTCCTGGTGGGTTGTTCTTCCGTAGAGGGTCGGGCGAGGATATGGATAAGGCGCGCCTGTTTTGAGGGCGTGGAGGACGGCTTCTTTTTCGACGGCGATGCCTGTGGTCGAGAGTTACTGGTTTGCCCGCTTTGAGAGGCTGTTTGTAAGCGGTTTTGATTTCATCGCGCGACCTCCACGCTGACCCAGTGAGGCAGCCCCATCGGACCGCGCGAAGGGCGTGGCGAGTCCGTTACGCGTTGCGCCCAGCGACGGCGCGAGCTCTCCCTCAAAGCCCGCCGCGCTTGCCCTGCAACGTCCCCGGCTTCACCTGGCGCCAGGTAGAGGCCATGAGGCGACTAAGCGCGCGGGTCCACCCGCGACCAGCACTGGCCGCTACGCCCGGTCTGGAGTGCCTGAAGGATGGCTGGTTTCTCGGCTGGAATGCCGGCTCGGAAAAGGTGATGGTTCGCCACCGGACAGCCCGTTTTCGATGGCGGGAGGCCTTGTGTTTTTGGGGATGCCGGTTGGACTGGCTGGGGCCGAGGGCCAGTGGCCTGGGCTTTACGGCGGTGCCGACGCGTCTATGCCCACCAATGGCGGAGCATTTTCACCCTCGAATACCTTCACCTGAATCTTCACCTGAGCCTGTGGGCCGACAGCGCGGTGCTCTTGCGAACGATGGCGTGCCCGAAAGGCAGGAGATCAGAAGACGGCACCATTCCAAGCCCATTCTGGAAGGGATTGGGCTGCTGAGATTGCCCGCAGCGGCAGCCGGATGAAGGAAGAAGTGAAAGGACTCGCATGAAAACAACGGTTGCCGCAGAGGAGGTGTCTTCACATCCGGGAGAAAAAGGGCTTTGGAGCCCCAAAAGGCATCGGAACACCCCCTGTGCCAGAGAAAAACCGAGGGCGGACTGAAAAATGGACTTGCAAACCTGTGGAGAGGGAAGAGAATCGCGAAAAAGGCCCACGCTGGTCGTGGGCAAGAAAACAAACGGGAAATATCAATTAAGACGCCATGTTTCCACGTGAACCCAAAGGTCTAAGCATGATCACAAGCAAAACCCGTATTCTTCCCAATGAGTCCGCCGCTGTGCGCCAACTCCCAACCCTCTGCCGGACCCTCGTCTTGGCATCCCTCGCCCTGCTCTTAAATGGCTGCAGCAAAAGCCCAGAAGTAACCTCAGCCACTCAAGGACCTGTGAGGCTTGCTTCATGGGGCGGCAAGTTCCAAGAGGATTTGATCGACACCTGGGTTCAACCTGCCGCTCGCGCTGCCGGCGTCCAAATCGAGCCCGGCTCCTGGAACGGCGAGTACGGCGCACTCACAGCCAGAATCAAGAAGGGCATCAATGACTGGGATTTAATCCACGTTGAGGACCATTATGTATCCGTTCCCGAGGCGGGCTTGCTTTTTGAGACCTTTGCCGACCGTGTGAGCATACCGCTTTCGGACCCCAACCTGTCCCAAAAGCTTCCCCAAGCGATTCCAGTTCTGCAATACGCCTACGTCCTTGCATACTACAAAGATGCGCCCGGGCTGAAGCAACAGCTTGATTCCGCCAAACAACAGAAACCAAACTGGGCCACCTTCTGGAACATCGCCGCAGTTCCAGGCAAGCGGGGGATGCGCGACTTCCCCATCGGCAACATTGAAATCGCGATTTCCTCTCTCGGCCTTAACGTGGAGGAAAATCTCTACAAGCCCTCGCTCTCACGCGCCGAGCTCGAGGCGGTGCTCAACAAGGCATTCGAAAGACTCGATCAATTGAAGCCCCACGTTTACTGGTGGAGCTCCGGCGACCAGCTCCAGAAGGCCATTTCCAGCGGCGAAACCAAACTTGCTGCGGCCTGGTCGGGCAGGGTGAGCGCGGCCCACCATGACCTTTGCGCCACCAATGTTGAATGCAACTTGGACATTAACGAAGCCACAGCTCTGGTGGCAACCGACTGGTGGGTAATACCAAAGGGCGCAAAGAACGCCGCAGCGGCAAACACCTTGCTAAAGGCAATGTACAGCTCCCCAGATTCTCCGCACTGGGCACAGGCTTTCGCCCTAAAGCAAGCCTACTCTGTGCCCCTCAACGGTCTCACCATCGCCGACCCAGTCGCGGCAAGGTATCTCAGCCTCAACTCCGCCAACACCAACGTCCTCGGGCGAATATCGCACCGTTTCTGGGGAGCAAACTACGACTGGATTGCCTCTCGCTGGAGCATGTGGCGCGCTCGGTGAGCGGGGGGGGAACGCGGCTTTGCACGCAGAGCTTCAAAGCATCCTGAAAGGCTTGTGGGCCCTACTGTTCGGCAAGAGCCTTCTGCCGTTCTTGTTGGCTTCATTTGGTGCCATTATAGCGGCGGCAACCCTTGCCTCGCTCGATGCTGGCCGTGCAACCGGTCTCACCAAGAGTAAACGGAACCTCCTGTGGTTCCTGCACTGGTCTCATGGCTCGCCGCTTCTCGCAGTCCCACTCATCCTCGCATACGCCCTTTACAACTTAGCCCCGACGGCCAGCTCGCGCACGCTGTGGGACGTATTAACGACCAACCTCAACCAAGACCTCGCAAACTATTGGCTGCTAGGGCTCTTTGGATTCATCTTCCACAGCTACCTCACCTACTTTGTCCTCGCCAAACTGTTTCAGTGGGAAACGCGTTTGGACCGGGTCTCGCACCTCTGCAACAACCTTGCCTCATTCCCAGCACTCAGCCGCTTGGCAGTTCGAGTTACTGTGCTCGGGCCACCAATCGGGTTCTGTTGGGCCATGGTGTTCATCTTTCTCCACTCCATGCGGGCGACGCCAAAAGTCACCCAAACGCAAACCCTCATGCGGTGGATTGACGAACAAGTCCTCGGCCTGTCCAACTTCTCCCACTTCCGCGCTGCCGCCTATGTGCTGCTTGTATTCCTGTTGCTTAGTGCCTTCCTCATGGCAGGGTACTACCTACCGAAAGTGATCGGTCTCTTCCTCACGGCCCGATCCCGCCATAGACCCGCTCCGAGTCCGGCACCATGCGACCGATCGCCCCGACAGCGCTCAAAACCACGACGTCGCTTCGCCTGGCGCCCCGCTCTTGTAACAATCTCCCTAACTTCAGCCGTTCTTCACCTGGTCATCACTGGTTTGGGGTTGGCAGGCATCCTGCTTCGTTGTCCTTCAAATGTGGCCGCACTCAAGAGGGACAAGATTAGTGCCTTTCTACTCAGCATGGTGTCCAGCCCCGCAGTTTTAGCGGCGTTTGTAGCCGCCGGAATCCTGACAGTCCTTATCCTCACTGCGCCCCGGGCGCTCGCACGGATCAGCGAACGCCTATACCAGACAGTCGCGATAACCCCCTCAACGGTCCTGGCAGCCTTTGGATTGCTCTGCATCGTTCACGGCCAGTGGCAGAAACTCATCGTCGGCGGCACCCTGTTATTCCTCTACAGCTCTGCAGTTTTCGTATTCGCGGCCAACCCCACCCGCATCCTGGATGCGCAAATTACCCTCAAGAACGCCAGCAACCTGCGGCTGCCCCCACTGTGCCGTGGCTTGGTTTGGGCCGTGTCGGACATAGGCACATTGCCTCGCGCCCTACTCCTCACGTGGTTCTGGCTCTGGATGGAGGACGGCATTCAAAGCATCCTGCTCTCTTCTCAATCCAGTCTGGCCAATCAGATTCTTGGCATAACTCTTGGCTTTAGCCCGGAGGTTTACGTCGCCGTGCTTATCGCCTTTGGCCTCTGGATCACGCTCGCTGTTCTTTGTCTGCTTCTCCTCCGCACGCGCAGCATCATTGCCACCTCAGTGGCCAAGAGGATCCGCCCACAGGTATTCCTTCGCCCAGTCCGCCATGCCGTGCCGCTGCTTCTCGCTTCACTCACGCTATCGGCATCGGCCGCCACGGCTGGCCAGGCGCAGCCCCTCGCTACGCTTCATGACCAAGAGGAATTCCTTCTCTGCGGTCCAGAGTCCGCAGGTGGAGCGAAAGAGTTCCCACGGATCGAGGTCGCGCACGGTACCAAGCTGGCGACACTGCGCGTTCAGGGTGACCGATCCAGAATCCGGGTCAACAATTTCGATTTCGGCAAGTCAGGCGCTCTTGTAACCGTGGTCGGCGACACGAACGTACTCGTGGACGAGCTCGAAATCCTCAACATCACCTCTCAACCAGACGACAAACGACAAGCCCCGCGAATAAAACTGCGGTCCCTGAGAGTTGGGCGGCTTCTGCTAAGCGGCGTTGCTTCCAGGACCATTGGCGTATCAGAAGCGCCACCATACCCCGAAGTTGACATGGAAATGGCCGAAGGTTCCGAAGCGGTAGATATTGTCATCGAAAATCTCGCGATGCCGGATTGTCAACTGAGGATACTTACCCATGACCCCTCTGCCACAAGCCGCCTCGCCGTCCGCAACCCCAGCGCAATGATAAGCAGTTCTGCCGTCGGCAACCTCAGGCTTCAGTCCTCTGCCACCCCTTCGGACGGCGAGTTCATGAGCCTTTCGGTGACAGCCCGCTTCATCGCGGGCACCAAAGCAAACGAAAGGGTACTACAACTTACGCACCTCCCAATAGGGGCAAGCAGCTTCGTCTCCCTGACCGCTCCCTCACCCCAAGGCACTGATCCGAAGCCCCGGTTGTGTGTCGAGTGCGAAGGAGTGAACTTGGTTGGCGGCGGCCAGCTTGTTCTCCTGGCCACCAACATTCACGCACGGGTTCACGTTGCAAACGCCAAGCTTGCCGGCTCTATAGTGGTCAAAACCACGCCACTACCCTATCTGGAGCTTGACGAAGTTGCGGCCAGCAGCATCGCTGATTCTCGCTTTGAAGTGGTGACGACCGACCTGCCGGAACTCAAACTCAACTCGATCGACCTCCATACAATGGTGTTCGACTGCGCATCGATCGGCAGCCGCGACTTCTCCTACAAGCAAGTGAGCATTCGGGACCGCATCCGCGTTAGGCCGTCGTTCCCCTCCGATATCGTAAAGTCTTCTGCGATCTTGCCGCTCGACAGATCCAGAATCCTGAAACTCCTTCAGGATTCGGGCGAGTACCTCGCTCCCAATGGGAAGGTAAAGACCATTGGCGTCCAAGCCCTCTACTATCGGAAGCGTGCCGACTTTGAATCCGCTGGCACCTTCCGCATTTGGGTTCTAGACCTGCTGACCGGGTTCGGGGTGGACTATTGGAAGCCTCTGGCAACGATGGGCACATGCATCCTTCTGCATTTCCTGATCCGTCTGAGCCTTATTTCGAGCACCTCAATGGGTGGCGCCTTGAGTTGGGCAACGCTTCAGCCGGCGGCGCTCGGCGCTGCCTCGACACTCATCGGCATGGATGAGAATTCCGCCACCCCAAGAAAGGAGACGCTTCAAGTCTTGCGCAAGATCTTCCTCTGGTTATTCCAAATACAAATCGCCGTCTGGTTTCTATACCTCGGAGGAACAGTCCTGCAGTAAGCACCCCTAAACACACCATGCCCGCCGAAGTTGATAAGCGCCGTACCTATTGGAATCAGAAACACCGCGCCCCGCATTGGGCTGAGGATATCCACTTCGGCCTGATCGGCGACCGCCAACGCCTCGACCTCCTCGGGGCTGTAACCAACAACACACAACTGGTTTGCAACGAGCTCCTCGACAAGGGCTCTGTCTTTTGGCTGTCCTCATGCCCCAGAATGCTCGACTTCGGCTGCGGAAAGGGGGATCTACTCCTCGAAGCCGCACGCTCGCTACAGCACTTTTCCGGCGTAGGGATTGACATCTCTGACATCGCAATTGCAACGGCCACAGCACGCGATACCGGCGCCCAACAAGTGCAATTTCACGCTGGCGGTATTGAGATTATTGAGCGGCTGGCCAAAGAGGCTTCCACTCCAGCGGCTCGGTTCGACCTCATCACCTGCCGGGACGCTTACTACTGCCTCTCAGAACTTGAACAAGCCCACTGGTGGGCGGCCGTACGCGCTCTGTTGCGTCCCGCAGGCATCGTCTACGTCGCCGACTTGGCAGCCCACGAAAGCGCGCTGGCGCGCCTTGGGCCCTGCCTACTCAGCCGCCAGTTTGCGGGTATGCCGATTATCTGGGACGGCAGTAGTGGGAAGCGCACCTTCTCGATCGTCCGTCAAGCACAGCAACAGGGCTTCGAACTGGTCGGCGACCCCGACCTCCGCGAGCACTCCGTTTCCAAGAGCTACGAAGCCGCTATCGCGATGAATTCCATGCCGGTTCACGTAGCGGATGCCTATCGGGAAGTTGCAGGAATCGCCTCAAACCGCGTGGCTGGCTCCACCGCCGTACCCTACGTGCGGTTCTTCTTCAGCCTCAAGCCCGACCCGCCAATCACGGACGACCGACACTTTGGCATGACCGTCGCCCAGGACTTTCACTACGACCCCAAGAAGCCTCTGATGCGAGAAGGCTGCTTCCCATTCCCGTTGGGCACTTGGTCCCTAATGGTCGGGCGGTCTGGCGTTGGTAAGTCTACGCTTTTCCGACTCATTTCCGGCATCGAAAAATCGCGCCGCGTACATCCATTTGGCCTCGAATCGCTCAAGACCTATTTCCTTCGGCAACATCCAGACCTTCTATCAGAAGTTAGCATCGAGACGAACGTTGCCTTGTTCACGCCATCCGACAGCGACCTAACGCGCCTCTTTGCGGACCTGGGCTTGGATGACCGCATCAGAGGACGCAATCCCGACGACAAAATCAGCGGGGGCGAGCGCCAGCGTGCAGCTCTCTGCGTCGCCGTTGCCTCCGCCCCAGACGTTTTGCTGCTCGACGAACCGTGTGCCATGGTGGACCGAGTTCGCAAGTATCACTTTTTTTCCAAACTCAAGCGCACACTGAACCAAACACCAACAAGTAATCACTCGTCCTTGCTGTGCGTCGACCACGAATTCGCCGACATAAAGGGATTCTTCGATCATGTATTCGAGCTTTCCCACGGGCGCCTCTTTCAAATCTCATGAAGCTCCCGCGCCTGGACCTCGGATGGCAAGAGAGAACCTATGACGTTGTTCAGCCCCTTTCTGCCACGGAAATCCTGTGGAATACCCATGACCGCTTGACACAGGTTTGCTCGACGCAGTATCTAGCCCTGCCTTGGTCCTTGGAGTTCCAAGAAGCCAGACGCCGCATCTGCGCAGAGAGTCCCCCTAGCGATTTTGGTAGCCTCGGGAGTCACTACCTCGCAGGCACGCACCCCGCCAAAGTTGCCTTCGAGCGTTCTGTCGCTACCGCCTGCCAGGCGGAGGATGCTGTCGGCTTTTCCTCCGGCTGGTCCGCCAATTTCGCAGTCGGAGAACTGCTCAGCACCTGCTACGATGTTGTCTTATCCGATGTCCGTAACCACAACTCCCTAATTCGAGGTTTGGCGCGAGGCCCAGCCGCCATTATGCCAATCGATCTGGCGACACACACCATCGCGACCGCACTAGAACCTCACGAAGGCAAGCGTGTTGCCGTCGTGGCTACGTCGATTCACGGATTAACAGGCGAAACTGTCGTGCTCAAGGGTGCCGCCGAAGGTTTCCAGGAATGCTTGGTGGTCCTCGACGAGGTGCACTCGTTTGGAATGCTCGGCCGAGACGGCTTGGCCACCCCAGAAGGCGCCAAGCCCGATGTCCGCGTCGTGGGTTTCAGCAAAGCCCTCGGCGTCGCAGGCTGCGTCGTTTGCGGTCCAGCGGCGTTCACGCACGCACTCCGTCAGTTGGGGTCCCCCTTTGTATTCAGCACCGTGGCCCCGCCAGTTCTTTGGAATCTCTGCGCCGAGGCTCTGAGCGTTTGCAGACACATGGGCGCCCAACGCGAAAAAGCACTGAGCCTGGCCAAGGCGCTTCGCAAAGGTCTGGAATCTGCCGGTATTACCTTCTCAGGAGAGCACCACATAACAGGAATCTTTCCACCACCAACGACGTCCGCTGCTGCACTCGAAGAAGCGCTTCGCAAGGACGGGTTTTACCTCAAGGTATCCCAGTTCCCAAGCCGTCCCCGCGAGTTGCCATGCATCCGTGTTGCATTTAACCCGTTCCACACAGACGAGCTAATTCGGCCACTCATCACGAGCCTCGCATCCCAGGCATAGTCTGCGGCTCGCCATCGCGCTGATACGAGCTTCCGCAGCCCCGACCGCCTATGGCTTCCGGCACCCCCCGAACGTGCGCCTTTATGTGGCTCGGTTCTCGTTTCAGCGCGGTCTTAAATTGGATTGGCATCGATATTCTCGATTGGGAGTTTCGTTCATTGGCTGCAGTTTGGCGACCATCTTCGTTCACATTCTAACCAGACAATTTGTCGGCGGGAAGGGTCGCGACAATTGGGTGGTAAGCCTCGCATTCGCCACGAGAGCCGGCGTCCACGTGGCAATGACGGCAGGCCTGATTGCACTTGCGGCCGACATTGATTTGGAGCGTTTGCAGCCGCGCGTGATGCAGCGCCAGCCCATGCTGCGCTAACTTGTCTTCAAACCGATTCATGCCCAAGCCGTGAGAGGAAGTTCGCCGCCAGACTATCCCCGCTCAAACGGGTCTTCAACGTGATCCGGTGGGGTGTCCAAAAACATGACTGCAACGGCGAGGCACTTTGTCAGGCAAGGCCCTAAAATGGAGTAGGCGAAAATTAGGCTCGGAACCGATGCGCAAGCCGAAACAAGACAGGCAAGGGGGAGTTACCCCGTTACGTTCCTTTCCGGCAAGAACGCTTCAACTCGCGTCGCGTTGCAGGGCGGACAAGCGCGCCAAACTAAAGAGCGACATGCGAGCGCTTTACATCCACGCCTGGTCAAAGCAAGCTCAGGTCGGGGACGAGGAA
>Ga0181521_10001653_pt1 | contig 27270 bp, 30 predicted proteins | sample PEATcosm2014_Bin_32_FD_119764 | JGI IMG/M metagenome (GOLD analysis project Ga0181521, IMG submission 119764) | Peatland microbial communities from MTU Mesocosm Facility, Houghton, MI, USA - PEATcosm2014_Bin02_60_metaG | ecosystem: Environmental > Terrestrial > Soil > Wetlands > Peat | place...
TCATTCCAGAATCTTACGTGAATAGTTCTAACGCCCCTCGGGGCCGCCACCCCTTCGCGGTGGCGCGCACTGACCAGCCGCAAAGGCGCCTCCCAGATGGCTCAGCCTGCGACAAATTCACGCCAGCCCTTCGCGCGGAGCTCGCAGGCGGGGCACGCGCCGCAGCCATAGCCCCACTCGTGCCGGACGCCGCGCTCGCCGAGATAGCAGGTGTGGGTGTCCGCGTTGATGATCGAAATCAGCGCCTTGCCGCCGATCTTCTCCGCGAGGCGCCAAGTGTCGGCCTTGTCGAGCTGCATCAGCGGCGTCTCGACGTAAAAACGCGCATCCATGCCGAGGTTCAGCGCGAGCTGCATTGCCTTGACGGCGTCGTCGCGGCAATCGGGATAGCCCGAAAAATCCGTCTCGCACATGCCGGCGACGATATGGGTCAGGCCGCGCCGGTAGGCGAGCGCGCCGGCGAGCGTGAGGAACATCAGATTGCGGCCGGGAACAAAGGTGTTCGGCAAGCCGCGCGCGTCGGTCGTGATTGCGACGTCATGGGTCATCGCGGTCGTCGAGATTTCCGCAAGGGCCTCGATGCGGATGAGATGATCTTCGCCGAGCCTTTCGCGCCAGGCCGGAAAATCGCGCAGCAGCGCATCGCGGATGATGGCGCGCTGGCCAAGCTCGATGCGATGCCTCTGGTTATAGTCGAAACCGATCGTTTCGACATGCTCGTAGCGCTCGAGCGCGTAAGCGAGGCAGGTCGTCGAATCCTGTCCGCCGGAGAACAGGGTCAGCGCCCTTCGGCCGGGACCGCCTTTACCCCTTTGGGAGCCGTTACTCCCTTGACTGCCTGGGGCCGCGCTCATCCGGCCTCTCCGCCCGCCCAGGCCGTCATCATGAGATTGGCGATCGCGACCCGCGATGGGCTGGTGAAGCCGGCCGGATGCGTGCGGCCAAGCATCTGGCGCACGTCCTCGCGGCTGAACCAGCGCGCGTCTTCGAGCTCCCGGTCGTCGAGGCTCAAGTCCCGAGTGAGGGCCTCGGCGACGCAGCCGATCATCAGCGAACTCGGAAAAGGCCAGGGCTGGGAGGCGAGATAATCGACCTGGCCGACGCCGACCCCCGTCTCCTCGGCGACTTCGCGGCGGACAGCGTCCTCGATAGTCTCGCCAGGCTCCATGAATCCGGCGAGGCAGGAATACATTTTGGGAGCGAAGGCGGGGCCGCGGCCCAAAAGACAGTCGTCGCCATCGACGACGAGCATGATGACGACCGGATCGGTGCGCGGAAAATGCTGCGCGCCGCAGGCGTCACAGCCGCGCCGCCAGCCCCCCGCGAGCATCCGGCTCGGCGCGCCGCAATTGGCGCAGAAGCGGTGCCGCGCATGCCAGGTGAGGAGGCTCTTGGCCTCGCCGAGGGGGCCGACGATTTCGGCCGGCAGCAACCCCTGGGTCGCGATCAGGCGGAGATCGAGGAAGGCGATGGTCTCCTCGACGGGCGCGTCCTCGGCCCTTTCGACGAGGCTCGCAAACAGCGCCGAGCGCTCGTCAGCGCCTAGAAAGACGGTTTCGCGCATCGCGCCGAGTCGGGCCGCCTCGCTCAAGGTGAAGAAGGGGTCGAAGCCATCGCCCGCGCGCTTGACCACCGGCATGCCGTCGCACAGCACCAGCGTGCGGGCCTCTCCGGAGCGCCGCAACGCATCGAGATAGGCGGCGTCCTGCCGTCGAACCGCCATGCGGTTCAGCCGATTGACGGCAAAACCAGCGGACGCCGAGCGATCGTCGAGATCGGGTGGTGGAAATTTTGCGCCGCCGTGCATCGTCAGTCCTTGAATTAGAGCATTTTCGAGCGAAGCGGAGCTTTTTGGGCGCCGCTTTTCGTAGCGCCGAAGGCGACCGGCAAAATTTCGCTCGCCGGTTCGCGCGGAGAAACTGCGATAAGGCAGAAAATTAGAGCGATTTTTCGATGCTTGGATCGATTTTTTGGAAATCGCATCCGCAGCATTCGGAAATGCGCGTGCGTGCGGCCGAAGCCGGACAGCGGCCAGCTTAAGCCTTTCCGCCATTTGCGCCAAATCGTGCGTTTCCGGACAGGGCCGAGAGACTCGGAGGGAGCCGCCTGTCCCTTTTTGAAGGGAGATCGAATTCTGCGATACCTCCAAAAAGGTTGCGAAAATTGCGGCGGCGGTCCAAATAGGAGTGGGAGGTTGGCGGTGGACGCACCACTCGCCAACCGGGTCAGGTCCGGAAGGAAGCAGCCCTAACGAGACCGGGCGGGTCTCTGTCCAACCTCCTACCTGCAATGCACGAGGCGAGCAGCGGCGCGGCCGCTTGATCCGTTTCGGCCGTGTCATGAAATCTTGAAATGGGTCGTGCTTTTGGACGGGTCTGGCTCGTGAACAGGTCTTGGCGATTCGCGTCGATCGCCTCGACGGCGTCAACGGCTCCGGCGAAAACAACCGTCCTGGCGAAAAGATGAGCGCGACGTCCGGACCGGGCTCGCTGCAGGACCCCGGCGCGCAAGGCGCCGCGCCCTATCGCGTCCTCGCCCGCAAATATCGTCCGGCCAGTTTCGACGATCTGATCGGACAGGAGGCCATGGTCCGGACCCTGTCCAACGCCTTCGACCTCGAACGCATTCACCAAGCTTATATCCTGACCGGCGTTCGCGGCGTCGGCAAGACGACGACGGCGCGCATTCTGGCGCGAGCCTTCAACTATGAGCTTCCCCCGCAGGAGGGGCGCCCGGCGGTAACGCGCCCGACCATCCACATGAACGAACTTGGCGCGCATTGTCAGGCGATCATCGAATCGCGCCATGTCGACGTTATCGAGATGGACGCCGCCTCGCACACCGGCATCGACGACGTGCGCGAAATCATCGAAGGCGCGCGTTACCGGCCGGTCATGGCGCGCACCAAGGTCTATATCATCGACGAAGTGCATATGCTTTCGAAACAGGCGTTTAACGGCCTGTTGAAGACGCTCGAAGAGCCGCCCGACCATGTGAAATTCCTCTTCGCGACGACGGAGATCGAGAAGGTGCCCGTGACGGTGCGCTCGCGCTGCCAGCGGTTCGACCTGCGTCGAATCGACGCTGGCGTGCTGATCGCCTTTCTCGCAGGGATCTGCGCCAAGGAGGGCGTCGCGATCGAGGCCGAGGCGCTGGCCCTGATCGCGCGCGCGGCCGAAGGTTCGGCCCGGGATGCGCTGTCGCTGCTCGATCAGGCGATCGCACATGGCGCCGGCCATGGAGCCGGCGAGGCGGGGGGACGGGGCGGCATTTCGGCGGAGGCCCTGCGCGCCATGCTGGGCCTCGCCGATCATGGCCGCATCATCGATCTCTTCGAGGCCGTCATGCGCGGCGAGATGGCGCGGGCGCTTGGCGGGTTGAAGGACCTTTACGACGGCGGCGCCGATCCGGCCGCCGTCCTCGTCGCGCTGGCGGAATTCGTCCATCTCGTCACCCGGCTGAAGCTTGCGCCTGAAGCGGTCGAGGACGCCGCCATCACGCCGGAGGAGCGCGCCCGCGGCGCCGGCTTCGCCGCGCGCCTGTCGATGCCGGTTCTGACGCGGGCCTGGCAATTGCTGTCCAAGGGATTGCAGGAGGTTAAGGACTCGGATCGCCCTCTCGCCGCCGCCGACATGGTTCTAGTGCGCCTCGCCTATGCCGCCGACCTGCCGACGCCGGACGAAGCCTTGCGCAAACTCGCCGCGCTCACAGATAATTTTTCGACGCCCGGCGCAGCATCCGGCGCGCGGATTGGCGAGGCCGCCGGCGCCCTGTCGCCCGCGGCCGCGCCCGCTTCGGCCGCGCGCCCGGCGCCGCGCCGCGATGAGGCGGGGGAGGGGCGCCAGCCCGTGCGCGACATCGCTTTCGCTCCGGCGCCCAATTCGGCCCCATCATCAGGCGCGGCGACGGCACTCGCGCCGCAGCGCGGCGATCCGGCGCGGTCGATGCGTCTTTCGACCTTCGAAGATGTGGTGGCGCTGGCAGGACTCCATCGCGACATTCAATTGAAGCTCGCACTCGAACGCGATGTGCGGCTGGTGCGTTTCGAGGATGGCGCGATCGAGTTTTCGCCCGCGCCCGGCGCATCGGCGCAATTGGCGCAGGTGCTGATGCGGCGTTTGCAGGAATGGACCGGGCGGCGCTGGATCGTCGCCGTCGCCAGCGAGGCCGGCGCGCCGAGCCTCAAGGAGGCGGCGGACGAGAAGGCGCGGCAGGCGATGAATGGGGTTCGCGCCGACCCGCTCGTGCGCCGCGCGCTTGAGGTTTTTCCCGGCGCCGAAATCGTCGCCGTCCGCGTTGTAGAGGAAGCGGCGGCTGCCGAAACGCCGCCACGCGCCGCCGAAGCCGGCGACGAAGATGTGGGATTCATCGACGACAGCCAGGCCGAGGCCGATCCGTGGTAAGAACGCCGGAACATCCCTCAGCCTCCGCCCATGAAAGAGGATCAACGATGCGCGATATGTTGGGCTTGATGAAGCAGGCTCAGGCCATGCAGGAGAAAATCCAGGCCATGCAGGCCGAGATGGAGCGCCTCGAGGTCGAAGGCCAGTCGGGCGGCGGCATGGTTCGCGTCACGCTCAGCGCCAAGGGACAGCTGCGCAATGTCGCCATCGACGATCAGCTTCTGAAGCCGACGGAAAAACAGATAGTTGAGGATTTGATCGTCACGGCTCACGAGGACGCCCGCAAGAAGGCCGAGCGGCTGATGGAGGAGAAAATGCAGGGCATGACCGCCGGCCTTGCGCTGCCGCCCGGCATGAAGCTGCCGTTCTGATGGCGCGGGTTTGATGGCGGAGCGCGTTTCGGGTCCCGAGATCGAGCGGCTCATTCAGCTGCTCGCGCGCCTGCCTGGGCTCGGACCCCGCTCGGCGCGCCGCGCCGCGCTGCATCTCATCCGCAAGCGCGAGGATCTGTTCGGCCCGCTCACGGAAGCCATGCAGGCCGCGCACGAAAAAATCGTCCCCTGCTCGATCTGCGGCAATGTCGATACGGTGGATCCCTGCACCATCTGCCGCGACGAGCGGCGCGACCCGTCCTTACTCGTCGTCGTCGAGACCGTGGCCGATCTGTGGGCGCTGGAGCGCGCCGCGGCGCTTAGCGCGCGCTATCATGTGCTGGGCGGTACGCTGTCGCCGCTCGATGGCGTCGGCCCGAAGGATTTGAACCTTGCGAGCCTTGTCGAGCGCGTCGCGCCGGGCGGCGTCAAGGAGGTGATCCTCGCCGTCAACGCCACCGTCGACGGGCAGACGACGGCGCATTACATCACCACCCTCTTGGCCGAGTACAATGTGCGCACGACGCGCCTCGCGCATGGCGTTCCGGTTGGCGGCGAACTCGATTATCTCGACGAGGGCACGCTCGCCGCCGCGATGCATGCGCGCACGGCGTTCTGAGGCCCGATCGGACGCGTTCTCCTCCGATATGCGTAAGATGGCGCGGATCGCACAGGCCCGCGCCGGCAGAATGTAAGACCGCGGCCAAATCAAGGGGTTGTTTCACGTGAAACACCCCCTCCGGCGGCGTTTTCCCCCGCGCTCGCCGGCGCGCTAAACTTTATATGATGGCAATCATACTACCAACATGGCTCCAATTGCAGCCCTATTCGGCGGCCTTCAGTTTTTCGGCCTCCGCGTCCGGCGCGGCGAAATCCATGCGGTCGATCCGCTCGCCGCATTTGGCGATTCTGTCGGCGCTCGCGACGAGCCCCGCCACGTCCTCCTCGGCGGCGCCAAAATGCGATTGCAGTTTCGCCGCCTGCGCGCGCAGCCGCGAAACATCCTCGACGAGCCGGCGCACCTCCGCCTGGATGATATGCGTCTGCTCACGCACCCGCTCGTCGCGCACGATCGCCTGCATCACCTGCACCGCCATCATGAGCAGGGAGGGCGAGACGATGATGACGCGGCTGCGATGCGCTTTCTGGACGACATCGTCGAAATGCTCGTTGATGTCGGCGTAAAGCGATTCCGAGGGCACGAACAAAAGCGCTATATCCTGCGTCTCCTCGGGGATAAAATAGCGCTCGGCGATGTCCCTTATATGTCTGCCGACATCTGATCGCACGCGCGCCGCCGCCTCTTTGCGCGCGGGCTCGCCGCCCGCGCCTTTAAGCGCTGTAAAGGCTTCGAGCGGGAATTTGGCGTCGATCACCATGAGGCGCGGATCGCCGGGCAGGCGTATGACGCAATCGGGGCGCATCCGGTTCGACAGCGTATGTTGGAACGCATAGGCGCTTTCGGGCAGCGCGTCCCTGACGATGGCCTCGAGCCGTCCTTGCCCAAAGGCGCCGCGCGCCTGCTTGTTGGCGAGGATCTCTTTCAGCCCGACGACCTCCTGGGTCAGGCCCGTGAGGCGCGTCTGCGCGGCGTCGATCACCGCCAGCCTCTCGTTGAGTTTGGCGAGCTGCTCGCCGGCGCTCCTGCCCGAAGCCTCGACGCCGGCGCCGACGCGCGCGCCAACCTGATCCAGTCGCTCGGCGACGAAGCGGGCGAGATCGCCCTGCCGCGCGCCGAGGGTCTCGGCGACGCTGCGCATGCGGCCGGACAGCTCGGCGTTCTGGCGGGCGATGAGGGCGAAAGCCTCATCCATTTCGCGCTGGCGCTCCGCGGCCTCAAGCGCGCGCCGGTGCGCCGCGCGGCCAAGGCTGAGCGCCATGAAAAGGAGCGTTGCGAGCGCGAGCGCCGCGGCGGCGAGCAGCAGCTGCGCGACCGTGATCGGCGCCCCTGCGAGCAAAAAGACGACGCGATCCATGCAAGGGCTCGGGTGATTCGCAGGGCGACCGGAACGAATCTAGAACATTTGTCGCGCGGAGTTCAAGGGAGGCCGGGATTGCGGCCGGAACCGACACATCTGGCGGGCCGGCGCGTCCACGTTGAAGTCAAGCTCAAGAGCAAAGGCTGACAGCTTTCCGTTGCGCGATCGCGCTCCCGAATTGAAAAGCGACGCCGGAACTTTCGAAGCCGTGCTGAACTCTTCGCGGCGGCGCTGGATTCGATAGCGTCTCAGCCGGTCACGTCGCCCGGCTCGGGCTTCGGTTCCGGCTCGGGTTCCGGCTCCGGCTCCGGCTCCGGCTCCGGCGGAAGAATCGCGCCTTCCGGCACCTTGTTGATGTCGGGATCGGTCGGCTCCTTGCAGTGATATTGGCAGAATGTGTTGATGTTCAGGACAATGGCGCCTGTCTTCGTGTTCTGCACGACATCCCATCCGCGCCAGATCTTGGTCGGAACGATGAGACAATTGCCGGGACAGGGCCACGGCTCGCGCGCACGCGGCGGCGCGTTCCGGGGAAATCGCTTGAGCGGATTTGGCTTCGGATTCGGCCAGGCGTTCAACGGGAACTGGATCGTGGCGCAGGTGTAGGTGTGGCGGCAGGGGCAAGCGTTCATGTTGGCGAATGTTCCGGGGCTGTTGTCGCCGCCTTGCGCGATCTGCACCCAGTCAAATGTGATCTGCTGCAGGACCTCGAACGGCGCCCGGCCTGAATCGGCGTATCCGGCGAGCATGCTGGCGTAAGTCTTAAGGCCCGCGACGCGGCGGCGCTCGGCGGCGAGCTTCCAGCCGAGCCACAATGCGACAACGAAGAGAATGATCGATAGCGCCATCGTCCCCTCCCATCAGCAAACGAATGAATTGAAGCGAAATGCGGCCATGGTGATCGCGCCGCCGCGGCTTGGCAAGCGCGCCGGCGTTTTCTCCCCTGGAGGTTTCGCGGGATCACAAGCCCGCGGTCACGACGTCCGCTTCGCGTATCGGGGTCGAGCGGTTTTCGGATGGCCTTGGCGTTTGCCGGCGACAGACCAGCTCTCGCATGTTATAACCTTTGTTCAAACAAAGGCGCGAACCCATGAAGCTCAAGATCACCCCTATCGGCAACTCCCTCGGCGTCATTCTGCCGAAGGAGGCGCTCGCCAAGCTCAACGTCACGGGTGGCGACGCGGTTTTCTTCACCGAGACGCCGGACGGCTTCCGGATCACCCCCTACGACCCTGAATTCGAGGCCCAGATGACGGCGGCGAAAGCCGTGATGAAGAAGCGGCGCAACGCCCTTCGCGAATTGGCGAAATGATCTGGATTGGCCTCGCCACCGTCCTCGCCGTTCATGAAGAACAGATCGCCGAACATGGCGGCTCGGCGGGGGTGCGCGACCGCGGCCTGCTGAGTTCCGCCCTCGACCGGCCCAAAAACATCGCGGCCTACGAACCGGGCGACTGCGATCTACCGCGCCTCGCCGCCGCCTATGGCTATGGGATCGCCAAGAACCACCCGTTCATTGACGGCAACAAGCGGACGGCCTTGGTCGTCGCCGAAACCTTCCTCAATCTGAATGGGTTGGCGTCGACGGCGGACGACGCCGCCTGCGTCGCCATTATGCAGGCGCTCGCCGACGGGACGATCGGGGAAGAGAAATTTGCCGGCTGGATCAGAGAAAACGCAGAGCTTCTGAAGCCGGCGCCGAAACCACGCCGCGGCCCGCGCGCCGGGTGAGGCTTTCTTGAGATGCGATCGGCCTTCGCCATTCTCTATGACGCGGCCATGCGGTTTTCGCGGCGGGTTGATCTTTCGCAATGCCGAGAGGCTGGCCCAATGGTAGAGCAGGCTCAGGAAATTCGCGAAAGTCAAACCGATGATCATCGATGTCCTGCGTCAAGAACATCGGAACATCGAAAAGCTGCTCCTCGTTCTTGAGCGAGAGCTCAGCGTCTTTGATCGGACGGAGCGGCCCGACTACGAGGTTGTCTGGGCGGTCATCTCCTATTTCAAGGTCTATCCCGACGCCTACCATCATCCGCAGGAGGAGATGGTCTTCAAGAAGCTGACAGCGCGCGATCCCGCCGCGGCTGCGAAAATTGGCGATCTCGCGGCCGAGCATCGGAGCGGCTCCGAGCGCTTGCGCCGGGTCGCGCACGCGGTCGAGACCGTTCTGAAGGATCAGGAAGTCCTGCGGCAAGCCGTTGACGACATCATTCGCGACTTCATTGCGCAGGAGCGGCGCCATATCGCCATGGAGGAGCGCGATTTCTTTCCGGCCGCGGTCAAGGCCCTTCGACCTGAGGACTGGGCCGAGATCGCCATGACATTGACCGACCGGAAGGATCCGCTTTTCAGCGAGATCGCCGAAGCGAGATTCGAACTCGTGCGAAAGCATATCCTGCAGTTGGAGCAGGAGGCTGAGGCCGAGCGTCGGCGGAGCGCCGGTCAGTGAGATTGGCGCGACGGCGCGCCGGAGATTTCAAGCGCCCTGTCAACGGTGGATATAAAACTCCAGTTGCTCGATCGTGAATTGCTGGTGGCTGATGATCGCCTGAACCAGATCTCCGATGGATATGAGGCCGATCAAGCGTCCGTTCTCGATAACAGGGAGATGCCTGATTTTTTTGTCGGTCATGACAGCCATGCATTCTTCGACGGATTGCTGGGGCTTGGCGTAGACGACGCTGGTTTCCATAATTGCTCGAACAGGAGTCGCAGGCGATGCGCGGCCTTCCAACACGACCTTTCGAGCATAGTGACGTTCTGTTATGATGCCGATGAGCCTGTCGTCGTCCAACACAACCAGCGACCCGACGTTTTTGTCGGCCATCTTCTTGATCGCGTCATAGACTGTGGCGTCCGGAGGAATCGAGAAAACCTCACGCCCCTTCTGATCGAGCAACTGCGTTACAGTCGTCATTTGACCGGCCCTCATAAGGCGGCGGAAGGGTGGCCCATTCAGCGCCGCGCGCCATGCGCCGCATCTCAACTTACGCGCCTCGAGAACAAATTTCCAGATTTGATCGGCAAATCGCGCGCTTGGGCGCGACCGGCGCCTTCTCCTGCGGCGGAGCTTCTGAAGGGAGCAAAAACCGCGGGTCGCGCCGCGCGCGGCGCGAGGCTTTCTTCGCCCTCCCAAAAAACAGGCTCAGCTCGTGTTCCTGCCGCGTGGACGAGCGCCATTTGCCGGCTGACCGCCGCCGGCCTTGGCGCGCGAAACATTTTTGCGGATCGGCGTTCAACTCCTGTAATTTAACCCCGCCGGCTCGCCGATTCGAGGCTTTCAGGATGCGATTCGCTTTCGCCATTCTTTACGAGGCCGCCATGGAATTTGTGGCGGACGACGGCTGGGCGATCTCAAGCTATATCGCCCTCACCGTCCTCACTTCGATGTTTCCCTTTCTCATTTTCGTGACGGCGCTCGCCGGCTTCTTCGGCTCCGAAAACCTCGCCAATGAGGCCGTGCAGATCCTGTTCCAGACCTGGCCCGAGCAGGTCGCGAAGCCTCTGGCGAACGAAGTCCACAATGTGCTGACGCAGCCGCGCGGCGGCCTGCTGACGATTGGCGTCGTGCTGTCGATCTACTTCTCGTCGAGCGCGGTCGAGGCGCTGCGGGTTGGCCTCAACCGCGCCTATGACGTGAAGGAGACGCGGCCGTGGTGGCTGCTGCGGCTCGAATCGATCGCCTATGTGCTCGTCGGCGCGATCGCTTTGCTGACGCTGACGCTGCTCGTCGTTCTGGCTCCCTTGATCTGGAATGTTGCGCTGCGCATCGCGCCGCATATCGAGCCGCTCGACAGCTTCGTCACCTTCAGCCGGTTCGGCATCGCCACTCTTGTGTTGCTCCTCGCGCTCGTCACCGTCCACAAGCTTCTGCCCGCAGGGCGCCGCAAGCTGCTCCAGGTCCTGCCCGGCGTCCTGTTCACTTTTGCCCTGTGGGTCGCGGGCGGCGTTGTCTTCGGCCGCTATCTGGCGGAATTCGCGCGCAACTATGTGACGACCTACGCGGGTCTCGCCTCGGTGATGATTGCGCTGGTGTTTCTCTACATGGTCGCCGCCATTTTCATCTTCGGCGGTGAATTGAACCAAGCTTTGTCCCGCGCGGCGAAACGGCGGGCCGACGCAAAAGCCGGATTCGCATAGGCCTCGCCGAAAAGGCCGGCGTCAGGGCGCGCTTTGCAGCGCGGCGACGCCGACGCGGGCGTCCGGCGGGGCAGTGAGCGCAATCAGCTTCAAAACTTCGCCGGCGCTGCGGTAATGGCTGATGCGCTTTAAGCCCGCCTCCAGAGCGTCCATCGGCTGCGCCGCGGAGATGGCGACGACAAGGTCGGTTCCGAACGGCTCGTGGACCTCGAAGGTCCAGGCGAAGTCGGGCGCATCGATGATGCGCGCGTCGGCGCCGATGGGGTAGAGCGCCTGCACGAGGCCGTCGCCGCTGACGGAGAAGAGGATCAGCGCGCGATGCGCCATGTCGGCGAGGTCGACTTCGACTTTGTCGTCGGGGCGCCGCACCGGGGCGCCGGCGGCGATGCTGATTTGCTGCGGATGCGCCGCCGCGAGCCTCACGATTCCCTCCGCGAAGGCCATGCGGTCGATCACCGCGGGCAGGTCCGCCGGCGTCAAATCATAGGCGATGACCTCGCCCTTCGAGATCGCCTGGCGCGAGCCGGGATCGTAGACGAGGTCGGGACCGTCCGCCGGCGCGACCACCTCGAACGGCGCCGCCTGCGCCGTCACGCCGGCGAGGATGGACGAATCGCCGCCCGCGACAGCGACGCGAATGGTGTCGAGCTTCGGCGCCTTGTCGGACGCCGCCTGCAACGCCTGCGGGAAGGCCGGCAGCGGCATCATGTCGTCGCCCGGGTCGAGCAGCCGGACGGCGCCGAGCGCAGGCGCAAGGCTCGCGGTTGCGAGCAGGGCGGCGAGCGGCCATAAGGCGCGCGCCGGCGTCAGCCGAGGCGTTCGAGCCATTCGAGGCGTCTTGCGGAGCTGTCGCACGTCGGTCGGCCGCCGTCTTTCGCTGTCTTCCTTACGGGTTTTGCCGCAAACGGCGCTCACAGGCCAGCGCAAAGCGGGCGCGCGGCGGAAATGGGCGCGCCTCGTCGGCGCCGGCGCGGACTGCGCGTTTCCCCGGCAGACGAAAGCGCGGCGTTGATCTTCGGGCCGGAAACTGGAAAAAGAGGGTCGGATGCATCCCGCGTCCGCTCGCGCAAACCCCAAAGGACAGCAACGATGGCGTCTGCCTGCACCGCAGGGCTCGATACCGGCTTCGTCGCGCTTGGCTACGCCAAGGTCGGCGTTCTTGGCGTCGTTCAAGGCATTACCGAGCTTCTGCCGATCTCCTCGACGGCGCATATGCGCATCGTTCCCGCGCTGCTCGGCTGGCGCGATCCGGGCTCGGCTTTCTCGGCGGCGATGCAATTGGCGGCGCTCGCCGCCGTCGTCAGCTATTTCTGGAGCGATGTGCGCGGTCTCGCCGTCGGCTCGATCGAGGCGGTGCGGCGGCGCGATTTCCAGGACTGGAACTTTCGCTTCGCGAGCTGGATCATTCTCGCCACCATTCCGATCCTCGTCGTCGGCGCTTTGCTGGCGCCGATCCTCAACGCCTGCGGCTCGCCCCTGCGCACCTTGACCGTCATCGGCATCTCCTGCATCGTGATGGCGGCGCTGCTCGCGCTCGCCGAGCTTTACGCGCGCCCGAAGCGGACCATGGATCATGCGACCCTGACCGACGCCCTCGTCGTCGGCCTCGCGCAGGCCGGCGCGACGATACCGGGCGTCTCGCGCTCGGGCTCGACATTGACGGCGGCGCTGTTTCGCGATTTTCAGCGCGACGAAGCGGCGCGCTTTTCGTTCCTGCTTGGCATACCGGCGATCGCCGCGGCGGGCTTCAAGGAGCTCTACGAGCTGCACAAGGCGCATCTCGACGCGCAGGGCTGGTCGATCCTCGCCTTCGGCCTCGTCATCGCCTCGATCTCGGCCTTCGGCGCAATCTGGGGCTTGCTCCGCATCCTCGAGCGCTTCTCGGCGTGGCCCTTCGTCGTCTATCGGGCGGTGCTGGGGATTGTTCTGTTGCTCGCCGTCTTCGCCGGCTGGCTGCCAAACTGAGGCGACCCCCTTAATGCGCCGTCGCAAAACGACGGTTCTCAGACATTGGGGCGAACCAGCCATAATGCCCGAAATTGCGCGAAGCGGACGGCGAAGCTGCATGGCCAACGCGAAAGGGGCCCCTTCTCCGGTGAAGAACGGCGATTGGGCTACCTATGTTGAAAGAAGCAGGTGGTGATTAAGGCGTGCTTTGCGGCGAAAGGACATGCAATGGCAAAGAACACGATTTGCATCTGGTACGACAAAGATGCCGAGACCGCTGCTCGCTTTTACGCCGAGACCTTTCCCGACAGCACGCTGGATGCCATCCATCGTGCGCCCAGTGACTATCCATCCGGCAAGAAGGGCGATGTCCTGACAGTCGAGTTCAAAGTTGCCGGCGTCTCCTGTCTCGGCCTCAACGGCGGTCCCGCGTTCAAACAGAGCGAAGCCTTTTCGTTCCAGATCGCCACCGACGATCAAGCCGAGACCGATCGCTATTGGAACGCCATCGTCGGCAATGGCGGCCAGGAGAATGCATGCGGCTGGTGCAAGGACAAGTGGGGCGTGTCGTGGCAAATCACGCCGCGTGTTCTGACCGAAGCGATGGCGGCTGGCGGCGATGAAGCAAAGCGCGCGTTTGAAGCGATGATGACCATGAAGAAGATCGACGTCGCTGCAATCAAAGCGGCGCGACGCGGCTAAGTTTCGTGGCGGGGAAATCGATGATGCCCGCTATTGGCACAGGACGGACATAGCAAGCAGCGCAAATCGACTCCGGCTTTCCCACCCATCTGCGACATTTCGCAAACAGCTGTCGCTGTAGCATTGACGAGGCCGGAGGCGGGGGTCTTCGCGCAGCAGAGTCGCGTCGTTGGCGTCGGCGCCCTATCCGACGCGCGCCACGCCGTCCAGCTCCTTGACCGCATCGTCCGGCAGCGCGAGTTCGGCCGCGGCGAGATTCTCGCGCAGATGCGCGAGGGACGAGGTGCCGGGGATTAGCAGGATGTTGGGCGCGCGATGAAGCAGCCAGGCCAGCGCGACCTGCATCGGCGTCGCGCCAAGGCGCGCGGCGACGGCGGTGAGGGTCGAGGACTGTAGCGGACTGAACCCGCCGAGGGGAAAGAAGGGGACATAGGCGATCCGATCGCGCGCGAGATCGTCGATCAGCGCGTCGTCGTCGCGATGGGCCAGATTGTAGTGGTTCTGCACGCAGACGACCTCGCAGATCCGACGCGCTTCCGCGATCTGCGTTGGCGTTGCGTTGCTGAGCCCGATATGGCGCACGAGGCCGCGCTGTTGCAACTCGGCGACGGCGGCGACTTGAGCCTCGATCGACCCTTCGACGGGCTTCTCCACGCCGAATATGATGCGGAGATTGACGACCTCCAGCGCGTCGAGCCCGAGATTGCGCAAATTGTCGTGCACCGCTTGCGTCAGCTCTTCGGGCGTGAAGGCCGGGAGCCATGACGCATCCGCGCCGCGCCGGGCGCCGATCTTGGTGACGATGACGAGATTGTCGGGATATGGATGCAGCGCCTCGCGGATCAATTGGTTGGTGACGTGCGGGCCGTAGAAGTCGCTGGTGTCGATGTGGTTGACCCCGCTGGCGAGCGCCTCGCGCAGCACGGCCAGCGCCGCGCCGCGATCTTTCGGCGGCCCGAACACGCCGGGTCCCGCGAGCTGCATGGCGCCATAGCCGAGGCGCTTGACGGCGTGCGCGCCAAGGTTGACGGTTCCGGACTTTTCAATGATGGACATCATCTAATTCCTTTATGTTGCAAAGGTAGGCGCCGCCTTCGCGCGCAAAAGTCAGAACCGCTCGCCGACCATTTCCTCGCTCTTCGCCCACAGCGCTTTTGCGCGATCGGGATCGAGGGCGTAGGCGCGCACGCCGCCGCGAATCCCGGCGTCGCCGCCGGCGTCTACGGTCTCGGCCACGTGGCAGTCCTCGCAGTAGAGGCCGCCCACCGCATCGGCGGGCGCGACGACGCCGGCCCACACCGAAGTCGCCGCGCCCTGCGGAATGCTCTTCACCGTCAGGGGCGGCTGTCCGGACGCCGCATTGGCCGCGTTGATCTGATCGATCAGCCCCTGCAACGCCTCGGCGCTCATGTGCCGGGCAAGTTCGGTGTGGATCACGCCTGGGTGCACAGCTGTGGCGCGCACGCCATTTGCCTTGTGGCGGCGGTCGAACTCGACGGCGAACAGGATGTTGGCGGTTTTCGAGCGGCCATAGGCCACGAACTCGGCATAGGGCGTGCGCTCGAAATTCGGATCGTCGAGATCGACGTCGGCGTATCGGTGTCCCGCGGAAGACAGGTTGACGAGGCGCGCGCCGGGCTTCAGCAATGAGGCGATGCGGTTGACGAAGACGAAATGGCCGAGGTGATTGGTGCCGAACTGGGTCTCGAAACCGTCGGCCGTCTGCCCCTTTGGCGTCGCCATGACGCCGGCGTTGGCGATGACGAGATCGACCGGTTTGCCGGCGGCGACGAGCCTGTCGGCGCAGGTGCGCACGCTGGCGAGCGAGGCGAGGTCGAGTTCAATGAGTTCGAGGCCGCCGCCCTTCGCCGCGTCGGCGCGAACCTGTTCAGTCGCCGCCTTGGCCTTGCTCGAGTCCCGCGCGGCGCCGACCACAAGCGCGCCATGCGCGGCGAGCGCGCGCACGGTCTCGACGCCAAGGCCGGCCGAGACGCCGGTCACGAGAATGCGCTTGCCGGAAAGATCGACGCCTTCGAGCACGTCGTCCGTCGTTGAGGTTGCTCCAAATGTTTTCGCCATGGTTTCTTCCAGTGTTGGGGTTGCTTTGGGCCGCGCGGCGCCGCGATCATTTGCCAACCGCCGGATAAGGCCCTAGAAGCGGAGGATGTCTCCGGTTTATATACGGAGGATGCCTCCGTTTAGCAAGAGGCGCACGAATTCGTGAGCGCCGACGACAAAGGGCCGGCCCCTCCGGCGACGGTAAAACGCGGGCCGAAAGCCGCGGGATCTCCGCGCAAGCCCCGCGCCGACGCGCGGCGCAACCGCGAGCTTCTGCTGGCGACCGCGAAGGCGGCTTTCACCGAGGTCGGGGGGGACGTCAGCCTCGATGAAATCGCGCGCCGCGCCGGCGTCGGCATCGGCACGCTCTACCGCCATTTTCCGACGCGCGCCGCGCTCGTCGAGGCAGTCTACCACCGCGAGGTCGAGCAACTGGCCGGCGCGGCGACGCGCCTTCTCGGGTCGCTGCCGCCGGGCGAGGCGCTTTACGAGTGGATGCGGCTTTTCGTCGATTATATCGCCACGAAGAAAGTCGTGATCTCGGCGCTCGGCTCGATCGGCGGCGGCGCGAGCGAACTCTACGCTTACTCGACCACGCAGCTCACCGGCGCAATGTCCATGCTCGTCGATCGCGCGGGGCTAAGCGGCGCGATCCGCCGGGACGTCGACCCGACCGACCTTCTGCGCGCCTTGGTGGGCTTCTATGGCAATGCCGGTCCCGGCTGGCGCGAGAGCGCGCTGCGCCTCATCGACATTCTGATGGATGGGCTGCGGCCGCCTCCGGCGGCTGGTTGAAAGTTTGGCCTATGCCCCCGGCGGCTCGTTCGGCGCCAGCATGGCTTCGGGACGAACCAGCGCGTCGAAGGTTTCCGCATCGACGAGGCCGGAGGCGAGGGCTTCCTCGCGCAGGGTGGTTCCATTGGCGTGGGCGGCCTTGGCGATGCGCGCCGCCGCGTCATAGCCGATGCGGGGCGAGAGCGCGGTGACCAGCATGAGCGATTGCCCGACGAGGGCTTTGATGCGCGCCTCATCCGCGCGCAGCCCCTCGACGCAATAGATGCGGAAGCTGTCTGAGGCCTCGGTGAGAAGCCGCAGGCTCTCGAGGAAGACGGCCGCGATCACCGGCTTATAGACGTTGAGCTCGAAATGGCCTTGGCTGCCGCCGAAGGTGATCGTCGTGTGATTGCCGAACACGCGCGCGCAGACCTGCGTCAGCGCCTCGACCTGCGTCGGATTGACCTTGCCCGGCATGATCGAGGAGCCCGGCTCGTTCTCCGGCAGGATCAGCTCGTGCAGGCCGCAACGAGGCCCGCTGCCGGCCATGCGAATGTCGCCCGCGATCTTGAACAGGCTCGCCGCGATCGCGTTCAACGCGCCATGCGAAAACACCATCGCGTCATGGGTGGCGAGCGCCTCGAATTTATTGGGCGCCGAGACGAAGGGCAGGCCGGTCTCGGCGGCGATGCGCGCAGCGACCGCCTCGCCGAAGCCGCGCGTCGAATTCATTCCGGTGCCGACCGCGCCGCCGCCCTGGGCGAGGCGATAGAGGCCGGGCAGGGTCGCCTCAAGCCGTTCGAGGCCGAAATGCGCCTGCGCCGCATAGCCGGAGAACTCCTGGCCAAGCGTCACCGGCGTCGCGTCCTGCATATGCGTGCGGCCGATCTTGACGATCGACGCGAAGCTTTCAGCCTTTTCCGCCAGCGCCTGTTCCAGCCGGCGCAGCGCCGGCTCGAAACGCTGTTTGATGAAGAGCACGGCGGCGATATGCATCGCGGTCGGGAAGCAATCATTCGACGACTGCCCGAGATTGACGTGATCATTGGGATGAACGGGATGCTTTTCGCCGCGCGCCCCGCCAAGCATCTCGTTGGCCCGATTGGCGATCACCTCATTGACGTTCATGTTGGTCTGCGTGCCCGATCCCGTCTGCCAGATCGGCAGGGGGAACTCGCCGTCGAGGCGCCCGCTTTCGACTTCGCGCGCGGCGGCCGCGATCGCGTCAGCGAGAACGGGCGGCAGCAGGCCGAAATCGCGATTGACCCCGGCGGCGATTCGCTTGATGAGCGCGAGCGCGTGAATGATCGCGATCGGCACGGTTTCGCCGCCGATGGCGAAATGGATGAGCGAGCGCTGCGTCAATGCGCCCCAGTAGCGCGACTGCGGCACGTTGATCGGGCCGAAACTGTCGGACTCGATCCGCGTCGCAGAACTGGCGTCTTGAGGCGAGGTCATTTGGAGCGGAGTCATTTGAGGCGGAGTCATTGCTTCGAGCCGATGCTGCAAGCCGCCGTTGCGAGCCGATAGGTCGAGGGGATCAGTCGCCGCCGCCGCGCGAGTAGCGCTGCCCGACGAGCACGGGATCCACCGCCTGCCAATCGCCGTCGTCGCCGAATTCGCTTGAGGAGCTGATCGACAACATTTCCGACAGCCGGCTGCGGGCGCGGTTGACGCGGCTTTTCATCGTGCCGACCGCGCAGCCGCAGACCCCGGCGGCCTCTTCGTAAGAGAGGCCGGAGCCGCCGATCAGGATCAGCGCCTCGCGCTGGTCGGTCGGCAGATGCTGCAGCGCTTCGCGAAAGTCGAGCATGTCCATGTAGCTGTTTTGCCCCGGGGCGGTCGCGAGCCGGCCCGCGATGGCGCCGTCCGAATCGGCGACTTCGCGCCGGCGCTTGCGATATTCGGAGTAATAGATGTTGCGCAGGATGGTGAACAGCCACGCGCGCAGATTGGTGCCCTCGACAAAGGAGCCGAGCTTGCTCCACGCCTTGACCAGCGTTTCCTGAACGAGATCGTCGGCGCGATCGAGATTGCCGCACAACGACACGGCGAAGGCGCGCAAATTGGGAATCACGGCGAGGATGTCCGCCGTGATCTGGGCGCTCGCCACCGCATGCACGGACTCATCCTGTCTCGGCTGATCTTCGAGACGGTCCTTTTGCGCGATCGTCACGGAGCGTCCTTCTTCAGTTGCGGTCCGCCAACGCGTTCGAGCTGCCGCAAAAGATCAAAAAAACGATCGGGAACAGGCTGCGACAAAACGTCGTCGTAAACGCTGCGCAGGCCAAGCCCGATCTGATCGGCGACGTCCGCCCTGCCTGCGCATTTCCTCGATCGGGACACGGAGACTATGGCGCCTTCCGCGAATTCGTTCAACCTGATCCGTCCACCTTCGGTCTCGCACTCTTCGCTGGACCGGATCGCCGCGCCCTTAATCATCGCGGCGCTCGATTTGGTCGATTTCGTCACCGGCTCACCCCTGCGGCGGTCGTCACCATTACTCATCATATCCCCTTCAGCCGGTCTTCACATCGCCGCGATCTTGCGCTTACGATCCAGCGATTTCGTCGAGCCGCGACAACCAAGGACCAAGCCGGAAGTCGCGAAGCTGGGCAGTTTTCATAACCCCGATTTGAACGCCGATGGCCCGACAAAGTTCCAGAAATTGGAACCTTTTGTGTAAGCTGGCATTGTGAAGTTCAGGCGGCGACCCCTCGCGGGGGCCTTTTGCACAGGGGTTTTTTGATGTCGATATCTCAGGCAATCTCCTCGCATATTCCGTATTTGCGGCGGTTTTCCCGCGCTCTGACGGGATCGCAGGCGGGCGGGGATGCTTACGTGCTGGCGACGCTCGAGTCGATCGTCGCGGACCCTTCCGAATTCGAGAACGAACAGGATGTGCGGACCGCGCTCTATCGGCTGTTTCTCAAAGTCTGGGGTTCGGTCGCGGTCAATGAACATGTCGACGATGTCGGCTTTTCGGGCGACGAGGTCGGCGCGCATCGCAACCTCGAAGCCATCACCTTGCGGCCGCGCATCGCCTTTCTCCTGAGTTCGCTCGAAGGCTTCAACACCGCCGAGGTCGCGGCGACGCTTGAATGCTCCGTCGATGAGGCCGCCGCGCTGATCGACGCCGCCGGCAAGGAGATCGCCAATCAGATCCGCACGGACGTCGTGATCATTGAGGATGAGCCCTTCATCGCGCTCGACCTCCAGACACTGGTCGAGGAGCAAGGCCACAGGGTCATCGCCGTGGCGCGCACGCACCGCGAAGCCGTCGACGCCGTCAACAAGGAGCGGCCCGGACTGATCCTCGCCGATATACAACTCGCCGACGGCAGCTCCGGCCTTGAAGCGGTGAACGAAATTCTCGGCTCCTTCTCCGTGCCGGTGATTTTCATCACCGCCTATCCCGAACGGTTCCTGACCGGCGCGCCGCCGGAGCCGGCCTTCCTCATCACCAAGCCGTTCGGCGTCGACAGCCTCAAGGCGGTCATCAGCCAGGCGCTGTTCTTCGATCGCAAATCGCATCGCAAGGATGAGGCGGAGCCAAAGAACGCGCTGGTCTGAACGCTTGGCTTGCGCCATGCGTTTGAAGGCGCCTTGAGCCTGTTGCAGACTCATGCGGATCGTTGCGGTGCGCGCGTTCAGAACAGGGTTCGCCGGCCGCGCAGCGCGCGCCCGAGGATGAGGCCGGCGCCCACCGCAAAAGCCATCAGCGAAAACGGATTGAGCTGTTTGGCGACCTCGACTCCGGCCTCGACCGCCAGCACTTCCTTGTCGAGGCCGGAGTCGCGCAGCACATTCAGAACCGGAGCGACAGCGGCGTCGATGTTGGCGGCGAACGCCGGATTGCGCGGTTGCGCAGGCGCTGCTTGCGCGCCGAGCGAAGCCGCCGCGAAGGGCGCCTTGACGGGTTGCCTGACGGGCCCGGCGGCGGCCGCCTCGCTAGCCGGCGCCCGCGCGGGTCGGCGCAACGCGAGCAACAGGAAGACAAGGGCGAAAAACAGATAGAGCCCGGCGACTCCCGCCGCCGCGATCAGCGGGCCGGCCCGGCTTTCGATGAAGAGGTAGAGATCGATCGTCAGAAAGACCGAGGCGGCGATGGCGCAGCCGGCGGCGAGGGCGACAAGGGCTGCCGTCTTGATGAGGCGCGCAAGCATGTCCTCCAGCGGCTGGGACGCCTCATGCGCGAGCCGGCTGATCAACGGGTTCATTGGCGCCCGCGGCTCAACAATCCGATCACGAGACCGGCGCCGAGCGCGATCAGAACCGCGGTCAAAGGGTTGCGCTCGATCGAGGCTTCGAGTTCGGAGGTCGCGCCGGAAAGACGGTCTTTCGCGCCCGCCGCGCCATCGGACAGTTTCTGTCGCGCGGCGTCGACGGCGCCAAAGACCGTATCGGCCGTGGCCGAGGTTTCGGCCTTGACCAGATTGGTTACGGACGTCGTCAGCTTGGCGATCTCGGCGCGCAACGCGGCGAGGTCGGCGGCGAAGTCTTGCGTCGCCTCTTCCAACTCTTCCTGGAACGGTTTGGTGTCTGTCATATTCGTGTAGCCCCTAGATGCGCGCTCAGGGCGCGCCTGTTGAAAAATCGACGCAGGCTCGGCGCAAACGAGCTATAATAAAGCTATCAGACTCTTCGGGCGCCGGCCATGAAGCAGATCAAAATTCGCCGTCAGACGCCGCCGCGCGTCAACAGCACCACGACGATAATAACGAGAACGAGGCCGAGGACGCCCGACGGGCCGTAACCCCAGGAGCGGCTGTAGCCCCAGGAGGGCAGGGCGCCGACGAGCATCAGCACCACGATGATGAGCAGGATTGTCGTGAGCGACATAAAAGGCTCCATTGTTCAAATGCGAGTGCTTGTTGTGACGCCGAAACTCTCGCCTGCTCGAATAGGTTCCGCTTCTATACTTCAGGCTGAAGTCGAGCCCGAGGATATAGCCGCGGGACCGCCTTGATTTCTACGCGCGGCCCGCAATGGCGGATTTTGCGGATCGCCCTCGTCGGGAATGTCGGGATCGGTCATCGGCGGCAGCGGCTCATCTCCTGGATTGCGCTGCGGCAGGGGCGCGGGATCGGGCGAAGGAATGTCAGGCTTGGCAGGCTGCGGCGGCGGGTCCGGGGGCGTGATGTCGGGACCCGGCGGTTCGGGCGCGGGGGGCGGGGACGGCGGCTTTGGAACCTGCTGCGCTTCAAGCTCGGTGGGTTGGGGCAAAGTCGGCTCCCTTCAGAACTGGAGTTAAGTCGGCGCCGTCGAACGCCAGTGCCCGTAGAGAGGTTCCGGCGCCAAGCTTTTGCGGAACCGGAAAAGCCAGGGCCGCGTTTAATATTTTATTGTTGCGTCGCGTTGCGTCTGGAGTTGGTCATGCCCCCTCGGTCGAACTGGAAGGGCTATCTGAAGCTCTCGCTCGTCTCCTGCCCCGTCGCGCTTTTCTCCGCCGCGAGCGCGACCGAGAAGGTTTCCTTCCACATGCTGAACGCCGAGACCGGCAACCGCCTCAAACAGCAATATGTCGACGCCGAAACCGGCGACGTCGTCGAGCGCGACGAGCGCGTCAAGGGCTATGAAATCGCCAAGGGCGATTACGTCACCGTCACCGACCAAGAGCTGAACGAGATCGAAATCGAGAGCAGCCACACGATCGACATCCAGAGTTTCGCGGCGCGATCCGACGTCGATCCGGTCTATTTCGACAATAGCTACTACATCGCGCCGGACGACAAGGTCGGCGCCGAGGCCTTCGCCGTCATCCGCGAGGCGATGCGCGTGCGCGAAATGGTCGGCATTGGGCGCGTCGTGCTCTACGGGCGCGAACGCATCGTCATGCTCGAGCCGCGCGGCGAGGGGATCCTCGCCACCTCTTTGCGCTACGCCTACGAAGTGCGCGACGACAAGGCCTATTTCGACGACATTCCAAAGATCGAAATCAGCAAGGAGATGCTCGATCTCGCGCTGCATATCATCGACGTCAAGGCGGCCAAATTCGATCCGGCGGCGTTCAAGGACGCCTATCAGGAGGCGGTCGTCGATCTCATTCGCGCCAAGCGCGCAGGGCGTCCCGCGCCCGCGCGCCGCACGGCGCCCTCCAGCAATGTGGTCAGCCTGATGGACGCGCTGCGGCGCAGCCTCGGTCCTGACGGCGGCAAGGGCGCCAAGGCGGCGGGTGCGAAGCCGCCCGCGGCGAAAGCGAAGGCCGCCGCGCCGGCGCCTCGCAAGGCCAAGGCGCCGGTGGCCAAGACGCGGGTGCGAAAGGCCGGCTGATGTCCGCGCCTCCGAAGACGCTCGAAGCCTATCGCGCCAAACGCGATTTCGCGGTGACACAGGAGCCGAGCGGCGCGGGCGGAGCCAAGAGCAAGACGAGGAAGCCGGCGAAATCGGCCTTGAGCTTCGTCGTCCAGAAACATGCCGCGCGACGGCTGCATTACGATTTCCGTCTCGAACTCGACGGCGTCCTGAAAAGCTGGGCGGTGGCCAAGGGGCCGAGCCTCGTGCCCGGCGAGAAGCGCCTCGCGGTGCATGTCGAGGATCATCCTCTGGACTATGGCGGGTTCGAGGGGACCATCCCGGAAGGCCAGTATGGCGCCGGTTCGGTCATCGTCTGGGATCGCGGCGTCTGGACGCCGGAGGGCGATCCGCACAAGGGTTACGCGAAGGGCCATCTCGACTTCACGCTCGAAGGCGACAAGCTGAAAGGTCGCTGGCATCTCGTGCGCATGGCGCATAAGCCCGGCGAGCGCGGCGACAACTGGCTGCTCATCAAGGCGCACGACGAATTCGCGCGCGAACCGGGCGATCCGGATATTCTCACTGAGGCGCCCCTCTCGGTCTTGAGCGGCAAGCCGGTCGAGGCGATCGCCAAGGACAAGGCGAGCCGCAGCTGGACGAGCGGCAAGCCGGCTGCGGCGCCTGTCGCTGCGACCGTCGGCCTCTCGCCGCGCGCCCGCGCCCGCGCGCCGCTGGCCGAAAGCGAGGTGCCCACCAAGACCGCAGAATCCGAAACGACACATTCGAAAACGACCCGCGCCAAGACCTCGACGAGGGCCGCCTCGGTGAAGAGCAAATGCGGTGCGCCGCTCGAACTCGCCAAACCACTGGCCATGCCGAAGGGCGCGCGGAAGGCGAAGATGCCGGATTTCGTCGAGCCCTGCCTCGCCACCGCCGCGACGGCGCCGCCCGCCGGCGCAAACTTCGTGCATGAGATCAAATTTGATGGCTACCGGCTGCAACCCGTGCTCAATGAGGGGCGCGTCGTCATCCGCACGCGGCGCGGCCTCGACTGGACGGCGCGATTTCCAGCCATCGCCGAGGCAGTCGCCGCCTTGCCCGTCAAGAGCGCCATTTTCGACGGCGAGGCTGTCGTCGAGGATCAGGGCGGCATTTCCGATTTCGCAAAGCTGCAGGACGCGCTGAAATCCGGGGGCCAGGACAGCATCGTCTTCTATGTGTTCGATCTGCTCTATCTCGACGGCTATGATCTTCGGGGCACGCCGCTCGCCGATCGCAAAGCCGCGTTGGAGGAGATCCTCGCAAGCGCGCCCGCAAATGGCGTGCTTCGCTACAGCGCGCATTTTGAAACCGGCGGCGAGACGTTGCTGCGCAAACTCTGCGCGCTTGGCGCCGAAGGCATCGTCTCGAAACGGATCGACAAGCCTTATCAATCCGGGCGGAGCCGCGATTGGTACAAGGCCAAATGCGCCAACCGGCAGGAGTTCGTCGTCATCGGTTTTGCGCCCTCGACGGCGACGCCGAAAGCCATCGGCTCGCTTGTGCTCGGCTATTACGACGGCGGCAAGCTGCGCTACGCGGGCCGCGCCGGCACGGGTTACGACGCAGCGACCGCGCGGGCGCTGTTTACGGACCTCGAAAAAATCAGGCGCGAGACCTCGCCAGTTGAGGGCGCGCTTCCGGCCGAGGCCCGGCGCGGCGTGCGCTGGGCGGAGCCGAAGCTCGTCGCCGAGATCGAGTTTCGCGGCTGGACCGGCGGCGACCTTGTGCGGCAGGCGTCCTTCAAGGCCTTGCGCGAAGACAAGGATCCGCGCGACATCGTGCGGGAAGTTGCAGTCGCGCCGGAGTCTGCATCGCCTGCGGCGCCCAGGGTCCCTTCGCGTGCAAAGCCGCAGGCGAGAGCGATGACCGCGCAGACCAACGTAAAAATGACGCATCCAGATCGCGTGTTGTGGCCGCAAGGCGGCTTCACCAAGCAGGCGCTGGCTGACTATTACGCGCTGGCCTGGCCGTTCATGGCGCCCCATGTCGTCTTGCGTCCGCTCGCGCTATTGCGCTGCCCCGCCGGGATCGCCGAGGGCTGCTTCTTCCAGAAGCATCAGCTCGAAGGCGCCGACGGCGACGTCCTGAAAAGACCGGACCCCCATGACGGAAAATCGCTTCTCGGCATAGCCGATTTCGACGGCCTGATCTCGCTCGTGCAGGCGGGCGTTCTTGAGATTCATCCCTGGGGCGCGAAATTCGACGATCTCGAAGCCCCCGACCGCCTCATTTTCGATCTCGATCCCGGAGAGGAGATCGAATGGCCGGACCTCGTCCAGGCCGCGCAGGACGTGCGCGCGCGCCTCGGCGACGATGGCCTCAAAAGCTTCGTCAAGACGACCGGCGGCAAAGGCCTCCATGTCGTCGCGCCGATCGCGCCCAGCGCGTCATGGGAGGATGCGAAGGCCTATTGCCGCGGCGTTGCGCAGGCGATGGCGGCGGCCGCGCCCGATCGATTGACGGCGACCGTGGCCAAGCGCGAACGCAGCGGGCGCATCTACGTCGATTATCTGCGCAACGCGCGCGGCGCGACGGCGGTCGCCGCCTATTCAACGCGGGCGCGCCCGCCCGCAGGGGTATCGACGCCGATCGACTGGAGCGAACTCGACGATATTGGCAGCGGCGACCATTTCACGCTGCACAACATCGATCGCCGTCTGCGGGCCCTACGGACCGACCCCTGGGCCGATATGGCCAAAGCGAAGCAGACGCTGCCGGCGAAAAAACACGCCCAACGCGCGAAGAAATGAACCTTATGGGCGTTTAGGACTTCTCCCGCCTTGGAAATCCGGAGGCGGCCCGAGCGTTATTGACGCTCGGACGCCCCGATCTCGAGAGGAGTTTGCCGATGGAGCGCGAAACGCATGTCGTCGAGCGCGAGGCGCCGATCGTTAAGGACGCAACCGACGCGCGGCAGGGAACCAACCGGCCGGGCGTGATCTACGTGCTTGTCGGCGGAATGGCGCTGGCGACGGTCGCCTTCCTGGCGATGTTCCTGGTGCATTAGCGGCGAAAGAAGTCTGTTGCGGACAGGCTTGCCCCTGCGTCGACGGCTCGCGCAGAATTCTTGAGTTTTGCGCGTTAGCGGCGAAGCGGCTTCTCCATCGCCACGCGTGGCGCGCGCTCAAATCCGGCCGTCGCCTCTTCAGCCCGGATCGCCATGAGCTGCGGCCGCCGCGTATCCACCGCAATGATCTGGTAGCCAATCCGTTCATAAAATGGCGCGTTCCAGGGGACGTCGCGATAGGTTGTCAGAGTCGCCGCGGAATAACCCATATCCGCCGCCCATGCGTGGAACGCGGCGAACAGGCGTCGACCGATTCCTCTGCCTTGAGCGCGATGCTCCGTCGCCGCCTCCAGCACATGGGCTCGTCCATCGACCGGAAGAGCGAGAAGGAAACCGACGACCTCTCCATCGAGATCCGCAAGCCACGCGGCGCCGTTCTCCTGCACGCGCAAATGTTCCGCCTGCGATCGTGGCGGAAGCCGTGTGCAGAACTCATAATCCGCCAGGGTTCCGTAGAGCCGCGCGGCGTCGAGCTCCAGCGTCTGCATGATCGGAATTTCAGACGGTGACGCCGTACGGATATGTACGCCCTCGCTTATGGAAATGCGCTGGTCCTCCAGTCGATCTCGACCGCGCTAAGCGCCGTCAAAGTCGCGGTGCGGAATTCTGGAGATATGCACGTCGTCGTCACTGCCCTACCCACCATCAACCCGATTTCCTCGCAACATCAAAATTTGGCGATCGGAATCCCATCGCGATCCTGGCCGCTAAAAGTTTCATCATGAATCTGCCGGAGTGGCCGCGATAGTTTGGCACATCGTCAGCGAGAGCGACGCTTGCGCGCCGGTCTCTTGTCATAACCCGTATCTCGATTTCCGGCGCGTCCGTCGGAAACCGACACCGGTAGATCGACAGCCAGTGTCCCTTCGTGAAGTCGAGAAACATCGCCGAATTGCAGCATGTGGCGACGAGGCGGCGTGTTGGCGACTCGGGCTTGAGGCGATACTCCTTGAGATGTTCTCGGCCGTGGACGCAGCGGACGCGATCCTTTCGATACAAAACAGTGGCCGTGCCGCCGTCCGGTTCGAGCACCGGCGGCGCGGTGGGAAGCTGCTCGAACGCGCGCCCGGCTTCCTGACAACTGGCGCAATAGCAAATAGCGCTCGTGATTGGCGCTCCGATTGCTTCGTATTCCACGCCGCCGCAAGCGCACCGGGACTTCATGATGTTCATCGGCCTATCAGGCATCGCCAACTCCTCTTCTCACGCCCTTGATTGTCGGCAGCAGCGCGCGCAGCTTGGCCGCGTTTGATTCCGATAGCTCTGCCTCCAAGGCCGCATGTTCGGCGCGCCAAATAGGAATGGCGGCTGAAAGCGTCTCAAGCCCTGCCTTAGTCAATGAAAGGCGGCGCGCGCGGTTGTCGTTCTCGTCCACGCTGACTTTAACAAGCCCTCGACGCTCCAGTGACTTTAACGCCGCCGTCAGTGTGGTGCGGTCCATGGCGAGGGTGCCGTAGCAAAGATGGTTGGAATTTGAAGGCGGCGTAATCTCCAGTTTGTGCACTCAAACCGAATCGGCGTTAGCGCGCCGATGGAGATCACGCCATGAA
>Ga0181521_10001654_pt1 | contig 27266 bp, 21 predicted proteins | sample PEATcosm2014_Bin_32_FD_119764 | JGI IMG/M metagenome (GOLD analysis project Ga0181521, IMG submission 119764) | Peatland microbial communities from MTU Mesocosm Facility, Houghton, MI, USA - PEATcosm2014_Bin02_60_metaG | ecosystem: Environmental > Terrestrial > Soil > Wetlands > Peat | place...
AGCTCGGCGCTGCTCGACGTCATCGCGGCGCACAAGACGCGGATTCCGCTCCGGGACATGCTGGCCGCCGCCTACAACCAGCAGTCGGGGGACAAGGCGGGACTCTTTCGGATAATCGCCGATGTCGCCGATCCGCAGTCGGTCCCCGACCTGCTGGCGCGCCTCGAGGGCAAGGACGTCGGCGTGCGCGTTCACCTGATGGAGATCCTGTCGAAGTTCGGCACGCCCGAGGTGCAGCACGCGCTGCTCGCGCAGCTGAAGGATCCGAACCGGATGATCCGCCAGGCGGCGCTCGCGGCGCTGCTCAAGATGCCGCCGCTGACCACCGTCGAGGCGGTTGCCCCGCTGCTCGCCGACGCCGACATGGAGGTCACAAACCGCGCGATCGAGATCATGATCCGCGCCAACGACCCGCTGACGGTGCGCTACCTCGTGCCGATCCTGAAGGACGAATCGGAGTACGCCCGCCGCGCCGCGGTCGAGGTGCTGAACGAGGTGGGCGATGCCAACTCGATCAAGCACCTGCTGGACGCCATCAAGGACAGCGACTGGTGGGTCCGCAGCCGCGCCGCCGACGCGCTCGGCAAGATCGGCGGCCCGCGCGTCGTGGAGGCCGTGCTGGTGCTGGTGCGGGACCGGGACGAGGACATCCGCCGCACCGCGATCGAGATCCTGAACCTCACCAAGGACGAGCGCGCCGTCGACTACCTGCTGCAGGCCACGCACGACACTGACTGGTGGGTCAGCGAGCGCGCGGTCGACGCGCTGGCCGAGATGCACACGGCGCGCGCCCTGCCGCGTTTCGTCGAAATGCTGAAGGGGCCGGCGCGTTCGGTGCCATCGGCGATCCGCGCGCTGGCGAAGCTCGGCGACACCAAGGTGATCGACACGCTGCTGCCGCAGCTCAACCGCCCGGAGAAGGAGATACGGATCGAGACTATCGCCGCGCTCGCCCGCCTGACGGATGAGAAGGCCGCCGATGCCGTCCGCGCCGGGATCCGTTCGATCGCCGATGTCACCACCGACCAGACGCTCAGCATCGCGGCCAAGCGCGCGCTCGAGGACCTCGACGCGCGTTTCTCGGCGACCCAGCTGGCCGCGAACAAGATGGCGGAGCAGATGCAGGTCGCGGCCCGCACGATGCTGATCGAGAACGCCGACGTCCACGCGCTCGTCAAGCAGAACGAGGCCGCCGCGCAGCGCCTCGACATCACCATGCTGCAGCCAGGCGAGGTCCTGGACGGGCGCTACAAGTACATCGAGAAGATCGGCAAGGGTGCCTTCGGCACGGTGCTGCTGATGGAGGACACCGTCGTCGACGAGCGCCTGATCCTCAAGTTCCTGAACCCGACCGTGTCTCAGGACGAAGAGATCATGCAGCGCTTCGTGCACGAGCTGCGCTACTCGCGCAAGATCACCCATCGCAACGTGATCCGTATCTATGACTTCCTGTTCATCCGCGGCAACTACGCGATCTCGATGGAATACTTCCCGAGCCATACGCTCGGCGCCGAGATCGTCAACGAGAAGCCGCTGCCGATCCAGCGCGCCGTCAAGTACGGCATCGACATCGCGACCGGCATGGCCATCGCGCACCAGGTCGGAATCGTGCACCGCGACCTCAAGCCCGCCAACGTGCTGATCAACAGCGAGGGCCTGCTCAAGATAGTCGACTTCGGAGTCGCCGCGGCGCAGCGCGAGGGCGATGCGCAGCTGACCAAGACCGGCTTTGTGATAGGTTCGCCCAAGTACATGGCACCGGAGCAGATCCTTGGCAAGCAGGTCGATCCGCGCGCCGACGTTTACAGCACCGGCGTGATCCTGTACGAGATGCTGACGGGTGTACCGCCCTACAGCCGCGGGGACCACATGGCCGTGATGTACCAGCACGTGCAGGGCAAAGCGCGCCCGCCGATCGAGGTCAACAGCGCGCTGCCGAAGGCGCTGTCCGACATCGTCATGAAGGCGATGGCGGTCGACAAGACAAAGCGCTTTCAGAGCATGGATGAATTGAAGCTCGCACTGGAGAAGTACGCCTGAGTCGGCGGCCCGGCGATGCCACGAATCGACGCGTTTCTGAAGCTCGGAACGGCGCAAGGCTGCTCCGACATCCATCTGGCGGTAGGCGTGCCGCCGATGCTGCGGATGAATGGCGAGCTGATGCCGATCCGGTTCAGGGACCTCGGCGACTCGGAGCTCGAGAGCTACGTCAACGAGGTGCTGACGAAGCGGCAGACGGAGCAGTTCAAGGGCGGCCACGACCTCGACTTCTCGTACGTCGCCGAGGACGGCGGCCGCTTCCGGGTCAACGTGTTCCGCAAGGAGACCGGCGTCGGCGCGGTATTCCGCTCCATTCCCTCCGAGGTGCCGACCCTCGAGAGCCTGAACCTGCCGCCGATCGTCGGCAAACTGCTCGACTTCCACCAGGGGATGATCCTGGTGACCGGGTCGACCGGTACCGGCAAGTCGACCACGCTCGCGGCGATGATCCACGAGCTCAACAACACGCGCCGGCTCAACATCATCAGCCTCGAGGACCCGATCGAGTTCGTGCACAAGAGCCGCGAGGCGCAGATCATCCAACGCGAATACGGCACCCACGTGCCCTCGTTCGCCGAGGGCGTGCGCGCGGCCATGCGCGAGGATCCGGACGTGATCCTGGTCGGCGAGATGCGCGATGCGGAAACGGTGCGGATGGCGATGACCGCCGCCGAGACCGGTCACCTGGTGCTCGGTACGCTGCACACGACCAGCGCGGTCAAGACGATCGACCGGATCATCGACGCGCTGCCGATCGAGGAACGCGAGCAGACCAAGAGCTTCCTGTCGCAGAGCCTGCTCGCGGTCGTGACCCAGGTGCTGATCAAGCGCGCGGACAGCCGCGCGCGCCGCGCCGTGTGCGAGGTCATGCTGATGAACAAGGCGATCGGCAAGCTGATCCAGACGGACCAGACGCACCAGATTCCGGCGCAGCTGCAGACCGGCAAGGACGTCGGCATGCAGCTGCTTGACCAAGCGCTGCTGGCCGGCGTCCAGGCCAAGGAACTCGACCCGGACGACGCCTACACCTACGCGCTCGACCGCAAGCTGCTGCAGCGCTTTGTGTCCGACTCCAGCAAGCTGCCGAAGCTCGACATCACGACCGGCTAGGCGCGCCCATGCCCCAGATCGATGAATTCCTCGCCGAGGTGATCAAGCGCAAGGGCTCGGATCTGCATTTCCTCGCCGGCGACCCGCCGCGCCTGCGCGTCTACGGCGACCTGCAGCCGCTGCGGCCCGAGCCGCTGAAGGCCGACTTCGTCAAGCAGTCGCTGTACGAGATCATGCCGCCGAAGGCCGTCGCGCGCTTCGAGGAGAAGGAAGGCGCGGACTTCGCCTACTCGGTCGCCAGCCTGGCGCGATTTCGCGTCAATGTCATGCGCCATCTCAACGGCATCGGGGCGGTGTGCCGGGTGATCCCGTCCACCGCGCTGACGCTCGACCAGCTGAACATGCCCGATACCGTCCGCGGGCTGTGCCGCATCAACAGCGGCCTGATCCTGGTCACCGGCAAGACCGGTTCCGGCAAGTCGACGACGCTCGCGGCGATGATCGATGACATCAACTCGCGCCTCAAAGGCCACATCCTGACCGTCGAGGATCCGATCGAATTCGTCCACGCGCGCAAGAGCTGCCTGATCAGCCAGCGCGAGGTCGGCGTACACGCGCAATCGTTCGCGGACGCGGTGCAATCGGCACTGCGCGAGGACCCGGACGTCGTGCTGGTCGGCGAAATGCGCGACCTCGAGACCATCAGCGTCGCGGTGACGGCCGCCGAAATGGGCATTCTGGTGATGGGCACGCTGCATACCAACGGCGCCGCGGCGACCGTCGACCGGATCGTCAACGCCTTTCCGGCCGACAAGCAGCCGCACGTGCGCACGATGGTGTCGACCAGCCTGCGCGGAGTGATCTCCCAGCAGCTGATCCCGGCGGCGGGCCGGCCCGGCCGGGTGGCGGCGCTCGAGATCCTGGTCAACACTCCGGCGGTCGCGAACCTGATCCGGCAGGGCAAGATCGACCAGCTCGAGAATGCGATGCAAAGCGGCGCGGCACACGGCATGCGGACCATGGACATGGCGATCCAGCAGCTGCTCGACGGCCGCGCGATCACCGGCCGCGAGGCGTTCCGCAAGGCAATCAACAAGCAGCGCTTCGAGCAGGTCCGGAACGACGCCTGAGCGCAGTCCGGGGACGACTGGCATAATTTGCCGCCCGTCGTCCGCCCGGATCCTCATGCGCCGCATCCTCGTCACCAGTGCCCTGCCCTACGCCAACGGCCCGCTGCACCTCGGCCACATCCTCGAGGCGGTGCAGACCGACATCTGGGTGCGTTTCCAGCGACTGCGGGGTCACGACTGCGTGTACGTGTGCGCCGACGACACGCACGGCACGCCGATCATGCTCAAGGCGCTGGCCGAGAACACCACGCCCGAGGCGCTGATCGCGGGCGTGGGTGCCGAGCACCGCAGCACCTACGCGGACTTCCTGGTCCACCACGACCTGTTCCACTCGACCCACAGCGAGGAGAACCGCGAGCTGACCGAGCGTCTGTTCACCGCGCTCGACGCCACCGGCTATATCGCCCGGCGGACGATCCGCCAGGCCTACGACGCCCAGGCAGGGATCTTTCTGCCGGACCGGTACGTCAAGGGCACCTGTCCGCGCTGCGGTGCGAAGGACCAGTACGGGGACAGCTGCGAGGTGTGCGGCGCGAGCTATACGCCGGCTGAGCTGATCGACCCGGTGTCGGCCCTCAGCGGCACCCGGCCGGTCGAGCGCGAGTCGGAGCACCTGTTCTTCCGGCTGGGCGCGTTCGAGCCGATGCTCCGCGAGTGGACCCGCTCCGGCGCGCTCGACAGCAGCGTCGCCAACAAGCTCGACGAGTGGTTCGATGCCGGGCTGCGGGACTGGGACATCTCCCGCGACGCGCCCTACTTCGGCTTCGAGATCCCGGGACACCCCGGCAAGTTCTTCTACGTCTGGCTCGATGCGCCGGTCGGCTACATGGCTGCGAGCCTCGTGCTCGCCCGTGCGCGCGGCCTCGACTGGGATGCCTGGTGGGGCACCGGCAGCAGTGCCGAGCTCTACCACTTCATCGGCAAGGACATACTCTACTTCCACACGCTGTTCTGGCCGGCGGTGTTGACCGGCGCCGGTTTCCGGCGGCCGACGGCGGTGCACGCCCACGGGTTCCTGACGGTCAACGGCCAGAAGATGTCGAAATCCCGCGGCACGTTCATCAACGGCCGGCACTATCTCGACCGGTTGCCGCCCGAGCCGCTGCGCTACTACTTCGCGGCCAAGCTGGGACCGGAAATCGACGACATCGACCTGTCGCTCGACGACTTCGTCAGCCGATTCAACTCCGACGTCGTCGGCAAGCTCGTCAACATCGCGAGCCGCTGCGCCGGCTTCATCGCGCGCGGCGGCGGGCGGCTCGCGGCGACGCTGCCCGAGCCCCAGCTCTACCAGGAGTTCGCCGCGGCCCGCGTGCGGATTGCCGAGCTCTACGAGCGCCGAGATTTCGCGGCGGCGGTGCGCGAGATCGCCGCGCTCGCCGACAAGGCCAATCAGTACATCGACGGACGCAAGCCGTGGAGCCTCGCCAAGGACCCGGCGCGGGCGGCGGATGTCCAGGCGATCTGCACGCTGGGCCTGAACCTGTTCCGCGCGCTGCTGTACTACCTGCAGCCGGTGCTGCCCGAGCTGGCCGAACGCGCCGGACAGTTCCTCGGGCAGCCGCTCGCCCACTGGGACGAGGTGAGCACTCCGCTGCTCGGCACCACGCTCAACGCCTACGAGCCGCTCGCCACGCGCCTCGATCCGAAGGTCGTGGCGACACTGGTGGAGCCGGAGGCGGCGCCGGCCGGCTCCCCGGCGGCAGCGCCGGCACCGACGCCCTCCGCAGCGCTCGCCCCGACTGCACCTGCCGTCCCCGCCGGACCGGCCAGCGAGATCAGCATCGAGGAATTCGCCCGCCTCGACCTCAGGATCGCGCGGGTCGCCGCCGCCGAGCTCGTCGAGGGCGCCGACAAGCTGCTGAAGCTCACGGTCGACCTGGGCGGCGAGCTGCGCACGGTCTTCGCAGGCATCCGTGGCGCCTACGGTCCTGAACAGCTGGTCGGCCGCCAGGTCGTGGTCGTGGCGAACCTCAAACCCCGCAAGATGCGCTTCGGGCTGTCCCAGGCAATGGTGCTTGCGGCCAGCGACGGCGGTCCCGGGCTGTTCCTGGTCGGCCCCGATGCCGGCGCCGTGCCCGGGATGCGCGTGAAGTAGCGCCGTGGGCGCATCGCTCGCCGACCGGCTCGACTCGTTGCTGCCGCAGACGCAATGTACGCGCTGCGGCTACGCCGGATGCCGGCCGTACGCCGAGGCGCTCGCGGCAGCCGCAGCCGACATCGACCAATGCCCGCCGGGCGGAGCCGCCACCGCAGCCGCGCTCGCCGCGCTCGTCGGGCGGCCCGCGAAACCGGTCAGCGCGGCGTTCGGGGTCGAGGGCCCGCCGCGGGTCGCGGTGATCGACGAGTCGGTGTGTATCGGCTGCGCCAAATGCCTGCCCGCGTGCCCGGTCGATGCCATCGTCGGCGCGCAGCGTCGGCTGCACACGGTGATCACGGCCGAGTGCTCCGGCTGCGAGCTGTGCCTGCCACCGTGTCCGGTCGACTGCATTGCGCTCGTTGAACTCGAGCCCGCGCCGCTGACGCAGGGCGCGATCCGGCGGCGCGCGGACCAGTACCGCGCGCGCTACGCGGCCCACCAGTCCCGGGCCAGCGGCCGCGCTGCCGCGCGCGCCGCGCGGCTCGAGTCGCGTGCCCCGCCTGCGGGGATGCGGCCATGACGCCGGCACGGCGGCGCGCGTTCTTCGCCCGGCTGCAAGCCGAAAACCCCGCGCCGGCGACCGAACTGCGCTGGTCGACGCCGTTCGAGCTGCTGGTCGCAGTGATCCTGTCGGCGCAGGCCACTGACAAAAGCGTCAACCAGGTCACCGCCAAACTGTTCACCGTCGCCAACACGCCCGAGGCGATCGTCGCGCTTGGCGCCGACGGCCTGAAGCGCTACGTGCGAACGATCGGGCTGTACAACGCGAAGGCCGACAATATCGTCGCGACCTCCCGGATGCTGATCGAGCGCCACGGCGGCCAGGTGCCGCGGGACCGGGCCGCGCTCGAGGCGCTGGCCGGGGTCGGTCGCAAGACCGCGAACGTGATCCTCAACTGCGTGTTTGGCGAGCCGACGATCGCGGTCGATACCCATATCTTCCGGGTCGCCAACCGGACCGGACTCGGGCCGGAGCGCACGGTCACCGCGGTCGAGAAGCGGCTCCTCGAGGCCGTTCCTGCCGAATACCTTCGGCACGCGCACCACTGGCTGATTCTGCTCGGGCGTTACACCTGCAAGGCGCGCCGCCCGGAGTGCTGGCGCTGCGTCGTGCGCGGCGAGTGCGCGTTCCGCCCGAAGACGAAGGCGCCCGCCGACGCCGTCAGTGGTGCGGCGGCGGGGCGACCGCCTTGACGGGCTTGACGCCGATGTCGTGGAGCGCGCGCCGCAGCTGATGCACGCCGTCGGCATAATGGCCCTGCTTGCAGTCCGTCTCGCCCAGGTCGCGGCTCTGGCGCGCGGTCGCGGCGCGCGGGCCGTCGCGGTGGGCCGGCCAGGCGACGTCGAACTGGTGCAGCAGGCTCTGGCAGTCCGCGGCGGTCGCCGGGTGCGACTGGGCGTCCGCGGCGGCGCCCGCTCCCGCGCTCGCGAGCGTGGCGAGCGCAAGCAGCAGCGCGGCGGCGCCCGGCCGCAACGACCAGGCACGGCGTCGCACCGGTGCGCCGACACGATTCCACGGCCGAGGCTTCCGTTTCACGCCACGAGACTAGCCTGAGCGGCGGGAGCGGCGCCTTACGGCCGCGTTAAGAGTCCTTAAGGTTGACGGCCGCCCGCCACCGCTGGCCGCTGCGAGTTGCCGTATCCTTGGCCTCCCAGAGGGCCCCATGAAGATCCTGCTCGTCGAGGACGACCGCCGCGCCAGTGAGTACCTCGCCAAGGGGCTCCGTGAACTCGGTCACGTCATCGAGCAGGCCTTCGACGGCGATGGCGGGCTCAAGGCTGCGGAGACCGGCAGCTACGACGTCCTGATCCTCGACCGCATGCTGCCCCGGCTCGACGGGCTCGAAATCGTCAAGCGGCTGCGGGCCACCGGCAGCGGGGTACCGATTCTCATCCTGAGCGCGCTCGACGAGGTCGACGAGCGCATCCAGGGACTGCGGGCCGGCGGCGACGATTACCTCGCCAAGCCCTACCACCTCGAGGAACTCGCAGCCCGCCTCGATGCGCTCGCGCGCCGCCAGCGCGAGTCGGGCTCGGTCGGCAAGCTGCTGATCGCCGACCTAGAGCTCGACGCGCGCGCGCGGCGCGTCACGCGCGCCGGCCGCAAGATCGACCTGACCGCCCGCGAGTTCCAGCTGCTCGAGTTCTTGATGCGCCACGCCGGGCAGGTGGTCACGCGCACGATGATCCTCGAGGGCGTGTGGGACTACCACTTCGACCCCAAGACCAACGTCATCGACGTGCACATCAGCCGGCTCCGGCAGGCCATCGACAAGGGTTTTGAGCGACAGCTGCTGCATACCGTGCGCGGCGCCGGCTACACGCTCGCTGAAGACGCTTAAGCGGTCGCGGCGTGGCGCTCGTTATTTTCGCGCGCTCGTCGATCGCCCGGCTCGCGCTGCTGCACGGCATGCTGCTCGCGGCCGCCATGGTCGCGGTCCTCGGCGGCGTGTATTTCGTGACCTCGCGCATCATTGCGGCCGAAGGCGATCAGCTGATCGCGCTCGAAGCGCAGGGCCTTGCCGAGGACTATCGCGACCGCGATCTCGATTCGTTCGTCACCGCCATCGCCGATCGGGCCGAAGACCCGTGGGTGCGCGGCGGCGTGTACGAGCTCCGTGGACCGCGCGGCGACTTCCTCGCCGGCAACGTCGTCGTGCTACCCGACCTGGTGGTGCTGCCCGGCGGGTGGGCGGAATTTGAAGTGGCGGTCAGTCGCGGCGACGCCAATGCCAGCCGCCGCATCCGGGCGCGCGTCGTGGAGCTCGGCGGCGGCTTCAGGCTGCTGGTCGGCCACGACGTCCAGGACCGGGGCGCGTTCCGCGCGGTCATGCTGCGCAGCATTGCCTGGGCGGTGGTCGTCACGCTGCTGTTCGGGCTGTTCTCCGGCTGGTGGCTGGGCCGGCGGATCGCGCGCGCCGCTCATGCAATCGGGGACAGCGCCGGACGCATCGCCTCCGGCAATCTCGGCGAGCGCCTGCCGCTGACCGGCAGCGGGGATGAGATCGACACGCTGGTATCGCGGTTCAACGACCTGCTGGCGCGCGTTGAGTCCCTGACGACGACGATGCGCGCCGTGCTCGACAGCACGGCGCACGACCTGCGGGGGCATCTGAACCGGATCCGGGGCGCGGCGCAGGATGCGCGGCGGACGGCCGTCGAGCCGACGCAAACTGCCGCGACCGACGTCGTGCTGGCGGAGATCGACCGGCTCAGTACGACGCTGCAGGGCCTGCTGCGCATCGCTCTGGCCGAGTCCGGCACCGCGCCGCTGGAGGAGGTCAATCTCAGCGCCGTGGCCAACGAGCTCGCCGATTTCTACCAGCCGGTCGCGGAACCGGGCCAGCTGACGGTCGCGATCGAGCCCGGGCTCGTCGTCCGCGGCCACCGCCAGCTGCTGTCGCAGGCGCTCGCCAACCTGCTCGACAACGCGCTCAAATACGGGCGCGGCACGCCCATCCTGGTGACGCTGCGCAAGGACGGGGGCACGGCCCGGCTCGAGGTCCGGGACGGCGGTCCGGGAATTCCCGCCGAGTACCGCGAACTCGCGACCCAGCGCTTTCGCCGTCTGCCGGGCAGCTCGGGGCTGCCCGGCTCCGGGCTCGGCCTGTCGCTGGTCGCGGCGGTGGCGCGCCTGCACCATGCGCGCCTTGAGATGTCCGATGCCGCTCCGGGACTCGGGGTGGTGCTCGACATTCCGCTCACGGGTGCTGCCGCCGGCTGACGCCGACCGCGCCCGCGCGCGGCCGATCAGGCCTTCCTCGGCAGATACAGCTCGGTCAGCGTTCCCTCGAACGCGTCGGCGGCAAAGGCGATGGTCTCGCACAGCGTCGGGTGCGGATGCACCGTCAGCCCGATGTCAGCCGCGTCGGCGCCCATCTCGATCGCGAGCGCCACCTCGGAGATCAGATCGCCGGCATGGCTGCCGACAATGCCGGCGCCGAGCACCCGGTGCGTGTCCGGATCGAACAGCAGCTTGGTGAAGCCTTCCTCGCGGTTAAGCGCGAGCGCCCGGCCCGAGGCGATCCACGGAAAGGCGCCCTTGCCGACGCGGATGCCCTGCGCCTCGGCCTCGGTCTCGGTCAACCCAACCCACGCGACCTCGGGATCGGTGTAGGCGACCGAGGGAATTGCCCGCGCATCGAACGCGCGCTTCTGGCCCGCCGCCACCTCGGCGGCCACCTTGCCCTCGTGACTCGCCTTGTGCGCGAGCATCGGCAGTCCTGCGATGTCGCCGATCGCAAAAATGTGCGGGACACTGGTCCGCAGCTGCTTGTCCACCGGGATGAACCCGCGCTCGTCGACGCGGATTCCGGCGGCCTCGGCCCCGACGCTGCGGCCGTTGGGCCGCCGGCCGACGGCGACCAGGACCTTGTCGTAGTGCTGCGGGGCCGGCGCGCCGGCGCCCTCGAAGGTGACCCTGAGTGCCGGTGCAAGCGCTTCGATGCCGGCGACCCGCGCGCCAAGGTGGATGGCCTCGTACTCGCCGCGCAGGCGTTTCTCGAGCGGTCGCACCAGGTCGCGGTCGCATCCGGGCATCAGTCCCGGGCACAGTTCGACGACCGTGACGCGCGAGCCCAGCGCCGCGTATACGCACGCCATCTCGAGGCCGATGATTCCGCCGCCGACGACCAGCAGCCGCTCTGGGCGACCGTCGAGTTCGAGCGCCCCGGTCGAGTCCAGGATGCGTGGATCGGCCGGCATGCCGGGGAGGCTGATCGCCTCGGAGCCCGCTGCCACGATGCATTGCTCGAACCCGACGATCCTCGTGCCCGACTCGCCGGTCACGGCGATCCGGTGCGGCGCCACGAACCGCCCCTCGCCGCGCAGCACCTCGACCTTGCGCTGCTTGGCGAGCGTATTGAGGCCGGACGTCAGCCGGCTGACGATGCGGCGTTTCCAGGCGCTGAGGCGGGCGAGGTCGATCTGCGGCGGGCCGAAGGCCACGCCGAAGTTCGCCATCGAGGCGGCCTCGTCGATGACCTTGGCCGCATGCAGCAGCGCCTTCGACGGGATGCAGCCGACGTTGAGGCACACGCCGCCGAGCGTCGGCCAGCGCTCGATGAGACCGACTTTCAGACCGAGGTCCGCGGCGCGGAATGCCGCGGTGTAGCCTCCGGGCCCGGCGCCCAGGACCACGAGCGGCAGCATGATGTCTGCGGCCGGCTCGGTCCCCGCGGCGGCCGGGGCGCTAGTGTGGGCGGGCGCAACGAGCGCTATGCGCACGGTATCGCCGCTGACCGCGCCTGCCGGCGCGTCGGTCACGAGTGCGAGCAGCGTGCCCTCGGCGATGCGATCGCCGACCTTGACCAGGACCTGCTGCACCGTGCCGGCGAACGGCGCCGGCACGTCCATCGTGGCCTTGTCGCTTTCGAGCGTGACGAGCGGATCGTTCTCGCTGACGGCCTGCCCGGGTGCGACGAGCACCGCGATGACGGGCACGTCCTTGAAGTCGCCGAGCGGCGGAACCCGCACCTCGCGTCCGGCCGGCCCCGTCGCGCTCACAGGACCGCTTCGAGCAGGCCGCGCACGTCGGCGAGTGCCGCTACCAGCGCGGTCGTGAAGCGCGCCGCCTCCGCCCCGTCGATCACCCGGTGGTCATAGGACAGTGACAGCGGCAGCATCAGCCGCGGCACGAACTGGCCGTCGACGTACACCGGCTTCAGGCTCGAGCGGGACACGCCGAGTATCGCCACCTCCGGCGCGTTGATGATCGGCGTGAAGGCCGTGCCGCCAATCCCGCCGAGGCTGGAGACAGTGAAACACCCGCCCTGCATGTCGGCTGCCGTCAGCTTGCCCGCGCGCGCCTTCTCGGAGAGCTGGCCGAGCTCGCGCGCAATCTCATAGACATCCCTGCGATCGGCGTCCCGCATCACTGGCACGACCAGGCCATTCGGGGTATCCGCGGCGAAGCCGAGGTGGAGGTACTTCTTGAAGACCAGATTCTGGGCCTCCGCATCGAGCGAGGCATTGAAACGCGGGAACTGCTGCAGCACCCGCACGCAGGCGCGCAGGATGAACGCCAGCGGCGTCAGCTTGATTCCCTCGTCGAGCGCCTTCTGCTTGAGCCGCGTCCGGGCTTCCTCGAGCGCGGTGATATCCGCCTCGTCGAACTGCGTGACGTGCGGCAGATTGAGCCAGCTCGCCTGCAGCCGCGGTCCCGAGATGCGCTGGATGCGCGTCAGGGGCTGCACCTCGACCGGGCCGAACCTCGCGAAATCGACGACCGGCACGCTCGGCAGCGCCGCCGCCGCGACAGGCGCCGCCTCGGCAGGCCTCGCCAGCGCCCGCTTGACCCACGCCTTGACGTCGGCGTGCGTAATGCGGCCCTTCGGGCCGCTGCCGGCGAGCAGCGCAAGGTCGACCCCGAGCTCGCGCGCGATCAGCCGTACCGATGGACTCGCGTAGGCACGTGCGAAGCCCACTTCCTCGACCGGCGCGAGCCCATCGACGATTTCCGACCGCGGTTGCGCAGGAAGCGCAGCCGGGGGAGCCGCGGGAGCCGTTGCCGGCGATGCCGCCGCCGCGGTGGGAACCGGAGGCGCCGGCGCAGCGGCCGGCGCGGCAGCCGGAGCGCGCGGCGTGATCCGGTCCGGGAAAAGTGCCGGCTGCGTCACGGTCGGGTCGCGCCCATCGGCCGATTCGCCGAGCGGCTCGACCTCCACCACCAGCGTGCCGGCGGACACCTTGTCGCCCTTCTTGATCAGCACCGCGGCGACGCGACCGGCCACGCTCGACGGCACGTCCATCGTGGCCTTTTCGGTCTCGAGGGTCGCAAGCGCGCTGTCGACCGCCACGAGGTCCCCGACGCGCACCAGCACGTCGATGACGTCGACGTCCTTGAAGTCGCCGAGATCGGGTACCCGGACGGGCGTGCTCGCGGCCATCGTCAGGCCGTTGCCGGGTTCGGCTTCGCGGCATCAATGCCGAACTTCTGCATCGCGGCGAGCACCGTCGCGCCGTCGATTTTCCGGTCGTCGGCGAGCGCCTTGAGCGCCGCCACCGCAATGTGGAAGCGATCCACCTCGAAATGGCTGCGCAGTGCCGCGCGCGCATCCGAGCGGCCGAAGCCGTCGGTGCCGAGCACGACGTAGCGCCCGGGCACCCACTCGCGGATCTGGTCGGGGACCGTCTTGACGTAGTCCGTGGCCGCGACAAACGGGCCTTCGCGGTCACCGAGGCATTCGCGCACATAGGGAGCGCGCGGCCGTGCGCCGACCTGCAGGCGGTTGGCGCGCTCCGCATCAAGCGCCTCGCGCCGCAGCTCCGAGAAGCTGGTGACGCTGTAGACGTCCGCTGGCACGCCGAAATCCTGCTCGAGCAGCTCGGCGGCGGCGAGGCACTCCCGCAGAATCGTTCCGGAGCCCAGCAACGTGGCGCGCACCCGGCCGCGGCCGCCGATCGCCAGCAGGTACATCCCCTTGATGATGCCCGCCTCGACCCCGGCCGGTATCGCCGGCTGCACGTAGTTCTCGTTCATCACGGTCAGGTAATAGAAGACGCTCTCCTGCTCGGCGTACATGCGACGCAGGCCGTCGTGGACGATCACCGCGAGCTCGTAGGCGTAGCACGGGTCGTAGGCGATGCAGTTGGGAATCACGCTCATCAGCAGCTGCGAGTGGCCGTCCTGGTGCTGCAGGCCTTCGCCCGCGAGCGTGGTGCGCCCGGCGGTGGCGCCGACGAGGAAGCCGCGCGAGCGCATGTCACCGGCAGCCCACATGAAATCGCCGACGCGCTGGAAGCCGAACATCGAGTAGTAGATGTAGAAGGGCACCATGTACGTGCCGTGGTTCGCATAGGCGCAGGCGGCCGCGATCCACGAGCACATCGAGCCTGCCTCGTTGATGCCCTCCTCCAGGATCTGTCCCCTCTTGTCCTCGCGGTAGGACACCAGCTGGTCGGCGTCCTGCGGCGTGTACAGCTGGCCGACCGAGGAGTAGATGCCGATCTGGCGGAACAGGCCCTCCATGCCAAACGTGCGGGCCTCGTCCGGGACGATCGGCACAACATTGCGGCCGATGTTCTTGTCCTTGAGCAGGATCCCGAGCAGCCGCACGAATGCCATCGTGGTCGAGATCTCGCGCTCGCCGGTGGACTCGAGCAGCAGCTGGAAGGACTGCAGCGGCGGCACGACGAGCGGTTCGGCCGTGACGCGCCGCTCCGGCAGGAAGCCACCGAGCGCTGCGCGGCGGTCACGCAGGTAGCGCAGCTCCTCGCTGCCTTCCTCGGGGCGCTTGAAAGGCAGCTTCGCGATCTCGTCATCCGACACCGGGATGTTGAAGCGGTCACGGAACGCCCTGAGCGCATCGTCGTCGAGCTTCTTCTGCTGGTGCGTCGGATTCAGGGCCTCGCCCGCCTTGCCGAGCCCGAAGCCCTTGACGGTCTTGGCCAGGATCACCGTCGGCTGGCCCCTGGTTGCGACCGCCGCCGCGTAGGCATTCCACACCTTGGCGTAGTCATGACCGCCACGATTGAGGCGCCAGATCTCGTCGTCCGACATGTTCGCGACGAGCTCCTTGAGCTCGGCGTACTTGCCGAAAAAATGCTCGCGCGTGTAGGCACCGCCCTTGGCCTTGAAGTTCTGGTACTCGCCGTCGACGCACTCCTCCATCAAACGCCGCAGCAGGCCCTTATGGTCGCGCGCCAGCAGCGGATCCCAGCGCGCACCCCACAACACCTTGATGACGTTCCAGCCGGCGCCGAGGAAGGCCGCCTCGAGCTCCTGAATGATCTTGCCGTTGCCGCGCACCGGGCCGTCCAGCCGCTGCAGATTGCAGTTGATGACGAACACCAGGTTGTCGAGCTTCTCGCGCACCGGCATCGTCAGTGCGCCCATCGACTCCGGTTCGTCCATCTCGCCGTCGCCGAGGAACGTCCAGATCTTGCGGTCGGAGGGCTTGACGATGCCGCGATGCTCGAGGTAGCGGGTGAACCGGGCCTGGAAAATGGCCATCATCGGCCCGAGCCCCATCGACACCGTCGGAAACTGCCAGAAATCCGGCATCAGCCACGGGTGCGGGTAGGAGGACAGTCCTCTGCCGGTCGTCTCCTTCCGGAAGTGCCGCAGCTGCTCCTCGCTGAGCCGGCCCTCCAGGTAGGCGCGCGCGTAGATGCCGGGGCTCGAATGCCCCTGAATGAACACCAGATCGCCGGGGTGCTGGTCGCTCGCCGCCCGCCAGAAATGGTTGAATCCGACCTCGTAGAGCGTCGCCGAGGAGGCATAGGTTGCGAGGTGGCCCCCGTACTCGGAACTCTGGCGGTTCGCCGCGACGACCATCGCCAGCGCGTTCCAGCGAATGTAGGCCTCGAGCCGGCGCTCGAGGGCGCGATTGCCGGGATAGGGTTTCTCGTTCGCCGGACTGATCGTGTTGACGTAGGCGGTATTGGGCTTGAACGGCAGATGCGCGCCGGCCCGGCGCGTATGATCGATCAGCCGGTCAAGCAGAAAGTGCGCCCGCTCCGGCCCGTGGGCCTTGAGCACCGAATCGATCGATTCCAGCCACTCCTGCGTCTCGAGCGGATCCACATCCTCGACTCTCGGGATATCGCTCATGCGTCTCGCATTCCTGTCGGAGCGCCTGCCCCGGACTCGAGTCCGATATGATCTGGCTTTGAGGTAGGTCGGTCAAGGCGAGCGAGGCCCTGTGAAACTGCTTCCCGCGCAGCGCAAGTACCTGATCAGCCACGCGGCCGGCGTGCCCTCCGCGGCGCTGATCGCCCGCGCCAATGCATTGCTGCTGGTGCTGCCCGCCGATGGCCTGACGCGGCTGGACCTGCTGCCGGGAGGCGATGCCCTGCGCCGCGAGCGCGACCGCCTGCCGCGCGCGGCGGGGAGCTGCTGGTCGATGACGCTGCCCACGCGGCGGGGCACGCGCGTGGTGGTGGGCGAGCTGTCCGCCGGCGCCGATGCGTTCCAGCAGCTGACGCTCGCGGGCCGGATGCTGCGCGAGCTGGTGGCGTTCGAGCCGCGGATCGTGGTGCTCGCGAGCGTCGGGCGCACCGACGAGCGCCGCGGGACCGGCGCGGCGCGGGTCGCCGCGCTCTTGACCGCGCTGTTCGCCGCCACCGAACCGCGGCCGAGTCAGAAGAGCAAGCCGCCGCGCGTGTGGCGGCCCGCGGAGCTCGTGGTCTGCGGCAGCGTCGACACCAGTGCCGCGCTCGCGGTCGAGAACGGCGCACACCTGGCTCGCTGGCTGACCGCGCTGCCGCCCAACGTGCTCAACCCCGGCAGCTACCGGCGCGCGCTGGCGGCACTCGCGACGCGCCACCACTGGCGGATGCGGACCTACAGCGAAGCGGCGCTGCGGCGACTGGGTGCCGGCGCGTTCGTCGCGGTAGCGCGCGGTAGCCGCAATCGCGATGCAGCGCTGGTGCGCCTCGAGTACCGGCCTTCTCGGCGCCGCGGCGCCCCGACACAGCGACCGATCGCGCTGGTCGGTAAGGGACTGTGCTTCGACACCGGCGGCCACAATCTCAAGGCCGCCAAGTGGATGCTCGACATGCACATCGACATGGCCGGCAGTGCGGTCGCGGTCGGCGCGCTCGAGGCGCTGACCGCAAGCGGCTACCCGGGACCGGTCGACGCCTGGCTGGCACTCGCGGAGAACCGCATCGGCCCCGACGCATACACGCAGCAGGACGTCGTCACAGCCGCGAACGGCACGACGATCCAGGTCACGCACACCGACGCCGAGGGCCGGATGGTGCTCGCCGACGCCCTCGCGCTCGCCTCGCGGACCCGGCCTGCCTGCATCATTGACTTTGCCACACTGACCGGGGCGTGCATCAATGCCCTGACCGAGCGCCTGTCCGGGGTGTTCACCAACCGGCCGGCGTTGCGCGAGGTGCTCGAAGCGGCGGGCACGCGCTCGGGCGAGCGCGTCTGGACGTTTCCGACGCCGGCCGATTTCGACGAGGACCTCGACAGTCCCACCGCCGACATCGTTCAGTGCCTGATCGACGGCAAGGGCGACCACATCTACGCGGCGCGCTTCCTGTCGCGCTTCGTCGGCGCCGGGATCCCCTGGGCGCACGTCGACCTGTCGAGCGCCACCCGTACCGGCGGGCTTGCGCACGTGACGGGGCCGCTGACCGGCTTCGGGGTTCGCTTCGCGGTGGCGCTGCTGTCGGACCCGCAGTTCCACCGCGCACTCCGACCGGCCCGGCCACACGCATGATGCTGACCCTTACCCGCCCGGACGACTGGCACCTACACCTGCGGGACGGCGCCGCGCTGCAGTCGGTGGCCGGCCATACCGCCGCACGCTTCGGCCGCGCGATCGTGATGCCGAACCTGCAGCCTCCGGTCACGACCACGGCCGAGGCGGCCGCCTACCGGCGGCGAATCGTCTCGGCGCTGCCGGCAGGGTGCAGCTTCGAGCCGTTGATGACTCTGTATCTGACCGACCGCACGAGCGCGGCTGAAATCGCCCGGGCCCACGCGAGTGGCTTCGTGCACGCCGTCAAGTACTACCCCGCGGGAGCGACCACCCATTCCGATGCGGGCGTCGCAGACGTGGCGCGCGTCCACGCGGTGCTGGCCCGGATGGAGGAGCTCGACCTGCCGCTGCTGATGCACGGCGAGGTGACCGATCCCGCGGTCGACGTCTTCGATCGCGAGCAGGTGTTCATCGACCGGGTACTCGCGGACCTCGTGCGCCGCTACCCGCGCCTGCGGATCGTCCTCGAGCACGTCACGACGCGCGAGGCGACCGAATTCGTCGCGGCGCAGGGGCCACTGGTCGCCGCGACGATCACGCCGCACCATCTGCTGCTGAATCGCAACGCGCTGTTCCAGGGTGGCGTGCGACCGCATCACTACTGCCTGCCGCTGCTGAAGCGCGAGCGGCACCGCGAGGCGCTCGTCGCCGCCGCCACCGGCGGCAGCGAAAAATTCTTCCTCGGCACGGACAGCGCGCCGCACGCGCGCCGGGCCAAGGAGTCGGCCTGCGGCTGCGCCGGCATCTACTCGGCGCACGCGGCGATCGAACTGTATGCGGAGGCCTTCGAGCTGGCCGGCGCCCTTGACCGGCTCGAGGCCTTCGCGAGCTTCCACGGCCCCGACTTCTACCGGTTGCCGCGCAACCGGACCTCGGTCTCGCTCGTCAAGGAGCCGTGGTCGCCGCCGGCGGTCTACCCGTTTGGCGAGGAGTTCATCGTGCCGTTCCGAGCCGGGGAGACCGTCGGCTGGCGCCTCGTGACGGCCGGCGGTGGGTGAGGTGATGGCCGACAGCTACCTGATGCGCGACCGGTTCCGGGGTTTTCTGCCGGTCGTGGTCGACTGCGAGACCGGCGGCTTCAATGCTGCGACCGATGCGCTGCTTGAGATCGCCGGCGTGCTGCTAGAGCTCGAGGCGGATGGCACGCTGCATCGCGCCAGGACCTGGCGCTTCCACGTCCAGCCATTCCCCGGCGCACGCCTCGATCCGGCTTCGCTCGCCGTCAACGGCATCGACCCCCACCACCCGCTGCGGCCGGCGCTGCCGGAGCGCGATGCACTCGGCCGCCTATTTGCGGAGGTGCGCACCGCGGTGCGCGAGAGCGGCTGCACGCGCGCGATCCTGGTCGGCCACAACGCGGCGTTCGACCTCGCCTTCATGAACGCCGCGGTCGCGCGGTCCGGCATCAAGCGCAACCCATTCCATCCGTTCAGCTGCTTCGACACCGCCACGCTCGCCGGGATCGCGTACGGCCAGACGGTGCTGTCGCGTGCCGTGGTGGCGGCCGGACTCACCTGGGAACGGGAATCGGCGCATTCGGCGATCTACGACGCGGAGCGCACGGCCGACCTGTTTTGCGGGGTCTGCAACCAGTTCCGGCCGATCTACGATCAGGCCCGGTCGCGCGCGGCCGCGGTCGCGGCGCTCGGCGACGAGCCAGGCAACCCGATGGTCGAGCCGGCGCCGCTCGAGGCCGACGACGAATAGCGCGCCCGACCCGCCGCGGGCCCCGGTCCGTCAGGCCGCGACGGCTCCCGCCTGGCTGAGCAGCTGCTTCAGCTCGCCGCTGCGGTACATCTCGACCACGATGTCGCAGCCGCCGAGGAGTTCGCCGTTGACGTACAGCTGCGGGTAGGTCGGCCAGTTCGAGTAGCTCTTGAGCGCCTCACGGAGCTCCGGGTCCTCGAATATGTTGACCGAGTGGAAGCCGGCGCGGCAGGCCTTGAGCGCCGCAACGGTCTGCGCGGAGAAGCCGCACTGCGGGAAGTCCGGCGTGCCCTTCATGAACAGCACCACCGGCGCGGCCGCGAGCTGCGCCTTGATGCGCTCGGATACTTCAGGATTACTCATCGGTTGTCAGCCTCGTTGCAGGGTATGCACAGGAATCAGACGCCGCCGGCGCCGGCCGGTGATGCGTCGCGACGGCGACGCTCATCGGCAGCGCGGATCACGGCCCACTGCGCCGCCGGCTCGAGCCGGACCCAGCCGGCGATCTCCTCGAGTGTACGGTAGCAGCCACGGCAGCAACCACGCGGACCGATGCTGCAGACGTTGATACACGGCGAGTGGGGCGCGACAGCTGGCAGCACGCATCGGGCGGCAGCGGATCCGGGCCGGGGTGGCGCCGGTTGAAATCGACTGCGGCAGACGCCTATTCTACCCGAGTAGGCAGACGGATCCTAAATCCGGCGGCTGCGGGTACGATAAAGCCAATATATAAGGGGTATTCGCGATGAATCCACTCAACTCCGTCAAGGGCGCGATCACGACCGGCGTCGTGCTGTCGATCATTGCCGCTGTCGGGCTGACGCTCTGGTCCGGCACTGACGTCGGGTTCCATGACGCGCGGCTGGATCGCTGGCTGCACATACTGTCAGGCGTGATGTGGATCGGGCTGCTGTGGTACTTCAACGTCGTGCAGACCCCGGGGCTTGCGGCCGCGGCCGCCGACAAGGGAGGACCGGGCGGCGCGGGTATCTCCAAGTACATCGCGCCGCGCGCGCTTCTGTGGTTCCGCTGGGCGGCCGTGGCCACCTGGCTCACAGGCGCGTATTACCTGCTGTTCGGCTACGGCTCGGCGGCGACGCTGCACAAGGCCTTCACGCTGCAGGAAGGGTTCCGCACGATCGGCGTCGGCGCCTGGCTCGGCACGATCATGGCGTTGAACGTCTGGGTGTTCATCTGGCCCAACCAGAAGAAGATCCTCGGCATCGTGCCGGCCACCGACGAGCAGAAGGCGGCTGCCCGCAAGACCGCGGCGCTGGCCTCGCGGATCAACTTCGTGCTCTCGGTTCCGATGCTGCTGTGCATGGGCGGGCAAAGCCACGGTCTGCCGTTCTGAGCGAACCGCCGTCGCCGGGCTGATCGGCCCGGCGGCGGTACCGGGTTTTCTTTTGGGCGGTGCCGTGCAAGGCTCTCGGCATGGACCGTTCGCTTCCCGCTGACCTCAACGACAGCGTCGCCCGGGCGCTGGCCGAAGACGTCGGCACGGGCGACCTGACGGCAGGGCTCGTGCCGGCCTCCGCGCGGGCCCGCGCGCGGGTGATTACGCGCGAATCAGCGGTGCTGTGCGGAACGCACTGGGTCGATGCGGTGTTCGCCCAGCTCGACCCGGCGATCCGCATCACCTGGCACGCCGCAGACGGCGACACGCTGGCTCCGGACCAGCTGCTGCTCGAGGCCGAGGGCCCGGCGCGGGGGCTGCTCACCGGCGAGCGCACCGCGCTCAACTTCCTGCAGACGCTGTCCGGGACTGCGACCGCCGCGCGCCGCTACGTCGAGGCGATCAGGGACACCGGCTGCACGATCCTCGACACACGCAAGACGATTCCGGGTCTGCGGCTCGCGCAGAAGTACGCGGTACGCTGCGGCGGCGGCCGCAACCACCGCATCGGGCTGTTCGACGGAATCCTGATCAAGGAAAACCACATCGCCGCCTGCGGTTCGATTGGCGCTGCCGTCGCAGCGGCGCGCCGGCTCGCGCGCCAGGTGCCGGTGGAGGTCGAGGTCGAGTCGCTCGAGGAGCTCGCCGAGGCGTTCGCCGCGGATGCGGACTTAGCGCTGCTCGACGAGTTTTCGCTCGCCGAGCTCGGCATCGCGGTCGAGCGTAACCGCGCCCGGGCCCGGCCGCTGGGCCTTGAGGCCTCAGGCGGCATCGAGCTGGACACCATCCGCGCGGTGGCGGCCACGGGCGTCGACTTCATCTCGGTGGGCGCGATCACCAAGCACGTGCGTGCGGTGGATCTGTCGATGCGCCTGACGGTCGGACGCTGAGGCGCCTCAGGGCTCGCCGCTGACGCTGCGCTCGGCCGGCCCGCGCCGGATCTGCTGCGGACGGGCGACGCCGTAGCCCTGGGCGTAGTCGACGCCGAGGTTGCGCAGCATAGTGATGATGTCCTCGTTCTCGGCGAACTCGGCAATCGTGCGCTTGTTGGTCAGGTGCCCGATCTCGTTGATCGAGCGCACCATCTCGCGATCGATCGGGTCGTGGAGGATTTCCTTGACGAAGCTGCCGTCGATCTTGAGGAAGTCCACCGGGAAATGCTTGAGGTAGCCGAACGACGACAGGCCCGTGCCGAAGTCGTCGAGCGCGAACTTGCAGCCGAGCTCCTTCAGGGCCTGGATGAAGCGGTTCGCCTGGGAGAAGCTGGCGATCGCCGCCGTCTCGGTGATCTCGAAGCAGATCCGGCGGGCGTCTAGCCCGGTGCGGTGGAACTGCTCGATCACGAACGGCAGGAACTTGTCATCGCCGAGACTCTGCCCCGACAGGTTGATGGAGCACATTCCCAGCTTCTCGCGCTCGTCGGCCTCCGACACCAGCCACCGCAGCGTGTTCTCGACGACCCAGCGGTCGATCGACGGCGTCAGCCCGTAGCGCTCGGCAGCGGCGATGAAGTTGTCCGGCGTGATGATCTTGCCCTGCTCGTCGTGCATGCGCAGCAGGATCTCGTAGTGCAATCCGGTCTCTTCGGCCTGCAGCGGCAGGATCGTCTGGCGATAGAGCTCGAAGCGGCCCTCCTCGAGGGCGGTGTTGATGCGCGCGGCCCACTGCATCTCGCGGCGGCGGCGCATCAGGTCGATGTCGTTCTCCTCGAAGCAGTGGACGCGGTTGCGGCCCTGTTCCTTGGCAGCCTGGCAGGCGCTGTCCGCGGCCGACAGCACCGAGGCGACATCCTCGTTCTCCGGGGCGATCGGCACGACGCCGATGCTGACGCCGAGCCGGAAGGTCCGGTCTTCCCACTGGAAGCGGCAGTTGCGCACCGCCTCGCGCAGACCCTCGGCCGTGACCAGCGCCTCCTCGAGCGAGCACGCCTCGAGCAGCACGCCGAACTCGTCGCCGCCAAGGCGCGACAGCGTGTCGCGCCAGCGGACCTTGGACTTGAGCAGCTGCCCGACCTGGCCGAGCAGCGCATCTCCGGCGCTGTGACCGCAGGTGTCGTTGACGATCTTGAACTGGTCGAGGTCGAGGTAGCAGAGCGCATACGAGGTCTCGCGCGCCTTGGCGCTGCGCAGCGCACGCTCGAGCCGGTTCTCGAACTCGCGGCGGTTGACGAGACCCGTGAGCACGTCGTGGCTCGCGTGGTAGCTCAGGCGGCGATTGAGTTCGCGCGACTCGCTGACGTCGTGGAACACGAGCACGCCGCCGGTGACCGTGCCGGTCCCGTCCCGGATCGGCGAGGCGGTGCTCTCGATGTAGATCTCGTTGCCGTCGCGGCGGATGAACAGCATCGGGCGCACCGATTTGACCGGCCGCAGGCGGCGGATCGCCGAGGCGAGCGGGTTCTCGAGCGGCTCGCAGGTTTCCTCGTGGAACGCGCGGAAGATGTCATCGAGCGTCCGGCCCATCGCGTCCTCGACGCGCCATCCGGTCAGTTCCTCGGCGACCGGGTTCAGGTACTCGACCCGCGAGTGTTCGTCGGTCGTGATGACGCCGTCACCGATCGACTGCAGCGTGATCTGCGCCCGCTCCTTCTCGCGGAACAGCGCTTCCTCGTAGAGCTTGCGCTCGGTGACGTCGAGCTCGACGCCGATCAGGCGCTGCAAGCTGCCGTTGACCACCTGCGCCTTGGCGCGCGACACGACCCAGCGCCATTCGCCGTCCCGATGGCGCATGCGGTGCATGCTCTCGAAGATCGGCGATCGGCCCGCGATGTGCTCGCGGATCATCTGCGACACGCGCGGCAGGTCATCGGGATGGACGAGCTTGTTCCAGTCGGGCGCGCGGTTCAGCTCGTCCTCGGCGTAGCCGAGCATCGACTTCCAGCGTGGCGAGAACCAGGTGCGGTTGCTGGCCGCGTCGTAGTCCCAGATACCCTCGTTGGTGCACGGCAGGGCGAGCGCATTGCGCTCGCGCAGGTCATCGACCTCGCGCTCCAGGGCGACGCGGTCCAGTCCGGCGCCGAGGCTGTTGGCGACAAGCTTCAGCAGCAGGTGGAAGTTGACGTCCCAGCCGGCGCACGGCGCGCCGGTCGCGAGCCCGAGGAAACCGTGCATCCGGCCGCGAACCGCGAGGCCCACCAGCAGCACGGCGCGCATGCCGAGCTCGCCGAAGCGCTGCGCCTCGCCCGCGTGCTCGCGGCGCGCGGTCAGCGTATCGCGTATCTCGAGCAGCCGCGTGTGCGTCAGGCGCTCGCGAATCCAGCCAAAGCCCGCGAGCGGCTGGCCGCGCAGCACCTCCGGGGAGCAGGCGACGAACAGCCCTTTCGAGACCTCGATGGCCTGGATCGTCTCCCCGCTCGCATCGTAGGTGGCGAGGAACACGGCGTCGGTGCCGGTGGCCTCGCGCAGCAGGTCGAGATTCTGGCGGACCACGGCTTCGGCCGTGTCCGGCGTGAGGTTCTGGAAGTCGACCGCGATCTTGGTGCAGGTCACGTCGAGACCGAACGCCAGACGGCTCGCAGACGGGGCCCACTGTTGCGGCGCGAGAATGTCGGATGCGGTGAAGTCCCGATCCCGCTGGCTTTTCACGATCGGCATCGCCGTCGCTACCCCCGGTCTCTTGACGGAAGTCTCGCAGCCAATCCCGCGAGCGGCGCGGACCTGTGCCACAGTTCTCGGTCTACCACCGCATATGGACTTGCAGCCGATTCTGTCACGTTTTTCTAGGATTGCAAGCTAACTACTGGCCGAATCTGGCTTTTTCCCGTTCGTTGCTTGAATCCCGCGCTGCACCTAGAGTTCGCGCATGGCCAGCCCCCTTCCGCCCGACAGCCCGTCCGGCCGCACGCCGCCGCGCACCGACCACGGACACAGCCATCCGCATGGCTACGCGCACGGTCATTCCCACAGCCACGGTCATGACCATGGAACGGCTGGCCGGCCTCACCGCGGCGCCGGCCACGGGCCGGCATCGGGAAAGGACGCGGGCGCGGGACTTGGCATCGCGTTCTGGCTCATCGGCGTGTTCACGATCGTCGAAGCGGCCGGCGGCTACTGGTCGGGATCGCTTGCGGTGCTTGCCGATGCGGGCCACATGTTTGTCGACACGCTCGCCCTCGCCCTCGCCTACGCGGCGCACCGGCTGGCGCACCGCCCGGCCAGCGAGGCGCGCTCCTTCGGCCACAGCCGCCTGCAGGTGCTGGCAGCATTCGTCAATTCCCTGCTGCTCTTAGGGATCGTGGTCGCGATCGTCGTCGAGGCAGCCCAGCGGCTCACCACTCCGCACCCCATCAACGCCCCGCTGGCGCTCGGCGTTGCGGTCTTGGGCGCGACCGTCAACCTCGCGGCCGCCAAGCTGCTGCACGGCCACGGCCACGACCTCAACGTGCGCGCCGCCTACCTGCACGTGCTCAGCGACGTGGCCGGCTCCGGTGCGGCGATCCTCGCGGCCGGGATTGTCATGACGACCGGCTGGCTCGCCGCGGACCCATGGCTGTCCCTCGTCGTCACCGCGCTGATCGCGCGCGGCGCGTGGCAGCTGCTGAAGCACTCGGCGCACGTGCTCCAGGAAGGCACGCCGGAGGGTTTCGATGCGGAGGGGCTCGGCCGCCGGCTGGTCGCGGCGGTGCCGGCGGTGGCCGACGTCCATCACGTCCACGCCTGGTCGCTGACACCGCGCGAGACTTTGCTGACTCTGCACGCCCGCCTGGCGCCAGGCGCGGACGCCGGTGCCGCGCTCGTCGCGATCAAGCAGCTGCTGGTGACCGAATACGCGATCGATCACTCGACGATCCAGATCGAGCCTGCCGATTGCGTGGACAGCGCCGAGCGCTGCGCCGAACCGGTGCGGCGTCAGGCCGCCTCGAGCGAGGTGCGCGCGGCGCGATAGAGCGCGTGCAGTTCCGCCGTCATGTCGGACTGCCAGCGCGCCAGCCCAGCCGCATCGAGGCCGCGCGGCACGTAGCGCGGCGCGCCGACCGCAACGACGATCCGCGCGAACGGCCACGGCAGCACGAAACGGTCCCAGGCGCGGAAACGCCAGGCGCGCGAGGCGCAGTAGGCCATCGGCAGCATCGGCCGGCCCGACAGCTGCGCGAGCATGATTGCACCCGGCTTGAAGCCGAAGCGCGGCCCATATGGGCCGTCAGGGGTGATCGCCGGAGAAATACCCTGCTGCAGGGCGACGTAGTAGTCCCGCAGCGCCCGCGCGCCGGTGTTGCTCGAGGACCCGCGCAGCACGTGGGCGCCGGCGCGTCGCGCGAGCATCGCCGGCAGCTCGCCGTCGACCGACGGGCTGATCAGGAAACCGAGCGCGAGCCCCCGGCGGCGCTGGGAGAGCAGAAACCGGACGCAGAACAGCTGGTGCTGGTGCCAGTAGACGGGCACCACCGGCCCGTCGGCCAGCGCCGCGGCAGCGTGCTCGTCGCCTTCGACCCGAACGATACGGCAGGTGCACCACCAGAAGCGGACGAGCGCCACCGCCACCGGCACTCCCAGCCGGTACAGAGTTCGACGCACCGCCGTCAGGCGGCGCCCGGAGCGCGTCTGGCGCTCGTACGCCGTTCGGGGCGCGGAGTTGTCGGGCGGCTCGGGCATGGGATCCTCGGGAGCCGCGGATTCTGCGGGCTTACGCCGCCGGCGGCAATGGCGCGAACTCCGCCGCGCGACGCGCCCGCGTCGTCAGCTGGCCGCCGTCCCGCTCGTGCGCCAGCCACGCCGTGTGCGAGGGCGCGAGCTCGACGTGCTCAAGCCAGAACTCGCGACCGTCGAAGCGGGCGCGGGCGCCGTGCAGTGCCACGGCGCGGAGCGCGCCGACGCCGCGGCCGGCCAGCTTCACCACCGCCTCCTTCATCACCCAGGCGTCAGTCGCCGCGAGCTCGCCGCGCGAGAGTTGCTCGCGCTCGCCCTCGCCGAGCACGCGCCGCGCCGTCGCCTCGCCGACGGAACCAGCCAGCTCGAGGTCGAGCCCGATGCGGCCAGCCTCCGCCACCGCGCAAGCGACGAGGCCTGCTGCGTGCGAAATGCTGAAGTCGGGACCATCCGCGAGGCGCGGCTTTCCGCGGGCGGGATAGTCGAGCGCGCCGGGATCAAATGGCCTGCCAAGGGCGCAGAGCGCCGACTCGAGCAGCGCGATGCCGAGCAGCGAGGCATTGCGGTCTGCCGGCGCACGCAGCCGCTCCACCGCGCTGCGCTTCGCGTCCGGCAGGCGTGGCAGCCAGGCGCGCTCGAGGGATTTCCACCGCTGCGCCGGTACCATCGCGTAATGTAAACTCACGCGCCGTTCCACGTCGCCTCAGCCCTCCCCTGCAATCGCCATGACGCCGAATCCCGATGAGCATACCGCGGCGGGCCGCCTGCCGCCGCTCGCAGCCGACCAGTTCGACGTCGGCTCGACGGCAGACTCGCTCGAGCGCCTGGTGGCGGCGGCGAGCGCGTGCGGTGACCTGTTCCGGATCCACGCGCCCGGGCGCAGGTCGGATACCTGGATCGTCAACAATCCCGCCGACATCAAGCGGATCCTGGTCAGCAACCATCGCAACTACACCAAGGGCGTAGGCCTCGATCGCGTCAAGATCCTGCTCGGCAACG
>Ga0181521_10001655_pt1 | contig 27251 bp, 17 predicted proteins | sample PEATcosm2014_Bin_32_FD_119764 | JGI IMG/M metagenome (GOLD analysis project Ga0181521, IMG submission 119764) | Peatland microbial communities from MTU Mesocosm Facility, Houghton, MI, USA - PEATcosm2014_Bin02_60_metaG | ecosystem: Environmental > Terrestrial > Soil > Wetlands > Peat | place...
AAATTACCACTTGCGATATTCACATGGACGATAACTTCGTCCGCCGCTATCCCTACCCTGTGCGGGTTGGGGACTATGTTCTGCTCACCGTATCCGACACGGGAGTCGGGATGGACGCAACCACGCGCACGCACGTCTTCGAGCCCTTCTTTACAACTAAGGGAAAGGGCAAGGGTACCGGGCTCGGGTTGTCCACCGTGTACGGCGTGGTCAAGCAGAGTGGAGGCTACATCGAGGTCAACAGTGAGCCGGGCGCCGGGGCTACGTTCAAGATCTACCTTCCCAAAGTTGAAGACGCTCTTGACGCCCAAAAACCCGCGGCTGAACTGCCAGATTCTCTGCATGGAACCGAGACCGTACTGCTGGTGGAAGACGAGCTTTCTCTCCGCAAGCTGAGCCGCCATCTCTTGGAGCTCTGCGGGTACTCCGTGCTCGAAGCGGAGAACGGGGCGGAGGCGTTGAAGATCAGCCAGGAGCAGCACCAGCGGATCATCCATCTGCTCTTGACCGATGTCGTTATGCCCGGCATGAGCGGCCGAGCTCTCGCCGACCAACTGGTCAAGCAGCGGCCCGAGACTCGTGTCGTCTACATGTCCGGATACACGGGCCAGACGGTTGGCGAACACGGGGTTTTGGCAGAAGGCAGTTTCTTTCTTCCCAAGCCGTTTACCCGGGAAGGGTTGGCCCGCAAAGTACGGACGGCACTGGATGGGAGGGCGGCTGCGGTCGGCGCCGACTAAGGCGCACAGCCAACGATGAAGTGGAATCTCGCAAGGAGCAAAAAATGGAAAAGATCCTGGTTGTCGACGATGATGATGCCATGCGTGGTCTTATAAGAATGCGCTTGTCGGATACCTACGAGACGATCGACACGGGAAATCCGGTACAAGCCCTGGGGCTCGCTCTCGAACACCGGCCTCGCGCCATCCTGCTCGATCTGATGATGCCGGACTGCTCAGGGTTCGAGCTGTGCCAGAGCTTCCACAACCTGAGTTACACAGCCCGGATTCCGATCTTCGTTGTGACTGGCGAGTCGGCGCAGAAATACCAAGAATACATGAGCAGTCTAGGCGCTGCAGGCTATTTCGAGAAGCCCATTGACTTCGCAAAATTGAAGAGCCGCTTGGCGACCGAGTTGCAGAGCCGGACTCTAGAACGACGTGCTCATGTGCGGGTCAAAATGAAGCTCATCGTTAAACTAAAGGGTACGGACGAATCCCGGCGATCATTCGAACAGCTCACGACGACGGAAAATGTGAGCGCCGGCGGATTTTTGTGCGCCCTGCCGCTCGCCTTGTCAGCGGATTCCACCGTTCAGGTTTTTCTTTCCGGAGCCGGCCACGAGCGCTACGCCGGTCGTGCCCGGGTTGTCCGTAAAGAGGCTCCCGACACTCCTTGGCAGCGCTACGCCTTTCAATTCATCGAACGAACCGCGGAATGGGTCCTGCAGGGCTAGAACTCGTCTGGCTCTGTTGCCACGCTCGGAAGAAGCCGCGTAGCGTTGGAAGGACGCGGCTTCAAAGGCGGGCAGGCAATGATCCAAGAGTTAACGCGGCCTGTGAGGCCTGCCCTTCCACGCTGGCCCGCAGCGTCCGCGTCCCTGATTTGACTACAAGCTATCTCACAAATAGCAGGTCGTCCTGGAAGGATGCCCGGAGGTCCAGCGAGCAGGACTCGGGAGTCCAATTATTGCCAGCCTTAGTCCCGCTCGCCGACCACCTGAAAGGCGCGGCGTAATTGAACCATTGAACCTCCAGATGCGACGTTTCGTGCCGGAGAGGGCATACGCTTGCAACTTGCCTGCTGGGGCCCGATCACCCGGCGTTGGACATCGAGGGTCTCTCTCCAACTTTTCCGCCTCGGGATATTGCCCTCCGTTGCCCACAGTCATAGCCGGGTGACGATTTCTTCCACCGTGTCAGGATGGTCCGGCCCGAGCACACGACGTTCCACGTCGAGCGTATTGAGCACAAGCTTCTCCGACTCAGAAAGTTATTGGGACTGTTGTTCTAACGAGGCGAGTTGCTTGGCGTGCTCGACCAGCGCCGCGAACCGGGGGTCGCCGTGCAGCGACTTGAGCGCTTCCTCCTCGCCGATGGCAAGCTTCCCAGCTACGGGCAGGCCGTGATCAACAGCTTCGCGCAAGAGCGATAGAGCTTCATCATTGCGCCCCCGTACGGCCACCACAAGACCCAGAACGTACAGAGCGTCGGCGGTCTGCCGATCGTCAGGCCCGAATAGGCGTCGCAGACTGTCAACGCACTTGCGCAGCAAACTTTCTGACTCCGCGTATTGGCCTTCACTTAGTAGAGTGAGCGCCAGAGTGTGCATTGTGAGCAGCGTGGTTTGGTCTTCAAGTCCGAATACCCTACGGTCAGCATCGAGAATCTGGCGATCCAGCTTCTCCGACTCGCTGTGTCGACCTTCCCGGCTCAGGGTGAAGGCCAAATTGCCTGCCATGATCAAGGTGTCTGGGTGCTCGGGCCCGAGCACGCGGCGGTCGATATCGAGAGCCTCTCGCTGCAACTTCTCGGCCTCAGGATAGTTTCCTTCGTTCCCAAGCGCCAAGGACAGTGCGCGGAATGTCGCCACTGTGTCGGGGTGGTCCGGACCGTACACTCGCCGCTCGATGTCTAGGAGGCCGCGAAGCACTTTCTCCGATTCGGAGTACTTTCCTTGGAATCCAAGCGTCATTCCCAGATTACTAGTTGAACGAAGCGTCTCCGAGTTTTCAGGCCCGAGGACGCGACGTTCAATCTCGAGTGCCTCACGATACAGCTTCTCCGCTTCGGACGCCCGGTGCTCCACCTCAAGGGTGCCAGCAAGGTTGTTAACTGTCACGAGTGTGTCAAGCCGCTCCGGACCAAGGACCCGGCGCTGTAGATCGAGAATCTGGCGCAGCAGTTTTTCCGATTCGGGGAGATGGTTATTCCGCTGCAGAATCCATCCGAGATTACTGCTCGTCCTGAGTGTGACCGGATTCTCTGGCCCCAGCAGCCGCCGCTGAATATCCACCGCTTGCTGATACAACGGCTGCGCTCGTCCATAAAGCCCAAGCCTTTCATATACGGTGCCCATTACATCCATCAGCTGCGCTTGCAACTCTGGGTCTTTTGCGAGTCCTGTGCCAATATCATTCGATGCCTTGTCGAGGATCTCTCGGGCAGTGATGCTGTTGCCACGAGCCTCGCCGGGGTCCGATACCTTGAACATGCTGGTCGTGAAATCTGCGATTCGAGTTGCACGGTCGCGTTCCCGCGTAATGCGGCGTAGCTGTAGCGCCTCGACCGCGGCGAAACTGACCAGCAAAACCAGGATCACGCCTGCCACGGACGCTGCGACGAGATGCCGGCGCAGGTACTTTTGGATGCGATAGGGCGCGCTGGCAGGCCGCGCCTTCACCGCTTCATGGTTCAAATAGCGTTGAATGTCAGCGGCTAACTCGGACGGCGTACCATAGCGGCGCTCTCGCTCCCTCTCGATAGCTTTCATCGTGATCCAGTCGAGATCGCCGTGCAGTTCGCTTACAAGTTGTTTCGGATCAGTGCCCCGCCCGGCTGCCGCAGCGGCCGCAGTGGCCGGGTCCGAGCTGAGCTTTGCGCTCGGACGAGGCGGATCCTCCTCCCGCAGTTGCCTCAACATTTCATCTACGGGCCGCTTCTTGCTGGTGTCAAACGGCAACGATCCGGTCAGGAGTTCGTACAGGACCACCCCTAATGAGTACACGTCAGTTCGTGTATCCACATCCAGATCCCCCGGATTGGCCTGCTCGGGGCTTATGTACCCAGGCGTCCCGACAAGTATCCCCGTGTGCGTGAAGAGGGTCTGCCCTCCGAGCGGGGTTACCGCCTTGGCCAACCCAAAATCGATGAGCCGCGGTTTCGGCTTGCCGTCCACCTCTACCACCAGAATGTTCGCGGGCTTCAGGTCGCGGTGGATGACCGCCTTCTGGTGCGCGTGCTGCACGCCGTCGCAGGCCTCTATAAACAGCTCCAGCCGCTTGCGAATCCCCAACTTCTTCTGGTCGCAATAATCGGTAACGGCCAACCCAGGTACGTACTCCATGACGAAAAAGAGCTGGCCATCGGCGGTCGCGCCTGCGTCGAACACCTTGGCGATGGCCGGGTGATCCATGATCGCCAACGATTGACGCTCCAACTGAAATCTCCGCCGTGCGGCTTCGTCGTACATGCCTCCGCGGATCAGCTTTAATGCCACCTGCCGCTCTACCGGGGCGGTTTGCTGGGCCAGCCATACCTGCCCCATCCCGCCTTCTCCCAGCTTTCGAAGGAGTTGATACGGACCAATACTTTTCGGTTCGGTCGGGTGTTCCTGCGATGAGTCCAGCCAGGAAGGTTTCGAAAGGCCGTTCGAGCTTTCGTAGGCCGAAAGCAGTGATTCCATCTCTGCGCGCAGCGAACTGTCCTGACCGCAGACGGAGTCGAGATAGGCGATCCGCTCGTCTGCTGGGCGTTCCAGCGCTCCGGCAAAGATTTCTTTAAGTTTGCTCCACGTTTCCGTCTCGGCCACTGTCGCTTCTCCGCATCTGGCGCGATAACCAGGCCTTGGCCATGTTCCAGTCCCGCTTCACCGTGGCGGGAGAGATCTTCAGCACTTCGGCGGTTTCTTCGATGGTTAACCCGCCGAAACATCGCAGTTCGACGATTTGGCTTTGCTGCTCGTCGCGCTGCGTCAGAGCCTTGAGCGCATCATCTAAGTCCACCAAGTCCTTGCGCGACGCTTGTGGTAACTCAACCGCTTCGCCGAGTTCAATCGTGCAGTCGGCGCCCCGCTTGGCCGCACCATGAGCCCGGGCATAGTCCACCAGGATCTGTCGCATGAGTCTCGCGGCCACGGCAACAAAATGGGCGCGATTCTCCGTCGGCGCCGGGCCACCTCCCACCAAACGCAAGTAGACTTCGTTCACCAGTGCGGCACTCTGCAGCGTATGCCCCGGACGCTCGCGTTGCAGATAGTGGTGGGCCACCGCACGAAGGTCGTGATACACGAGAGGGACAAGGGCTTCGAGCGCGGCCTTGTCTCCCGTTCTCCATTGCAAAAGAAGTTGTGTGACGGAACTCGATCCTTGCTGTGGCAACGGAGAACCCCAGGGACCCGATTGCGTGGAAAGATAGCTCCCGGCTCAACTTAAGTCAACACAAGATAATGGACGGTAGCGGATTAAAGACGCACTGCCTGATGGTCGAGCCAAGACCTGGAATCCAACACACTGCCAGCAGTTTAGGGTGCCGGGTGGAGGCTTGGAAGGACTGCAGCAAATTTTCTGAGCCAACCCAGCCCCCATTTTCCGCAATTTCTAGTAGGGGCCAGACTGCAGTCCCGCCTCGGCCATGGAAACTAACCTAGAAAATAACCACAGGAGGTGTGCCTTGAAATCCGGGCTCCTAAACTGCCTCGCCGTAGTCACGCTTTCGATCGGCCTGATGGGACCGGCTCAACTTGCCGCGCAGGATGCAGGAGTCGGCAAACAAGACCACCATCATTACAAGCTCACTGATTTGGGCGCTCTAGGCGGAACGTCTGCATCAGTCGCGGCGCAGCAATCGGTATCCCATCCCCGGCCTGCAATCGCCGAGCAGATAGTCCGGCGAGGTTCCGAGAAGACTACAAGGAGAAGAACATGAACTCCAAGACATGGACGCGCATTATCGCAATGACCTCGCTCGCTGCGCTGGCGATCCCGGCTCAGGTGGCCGCGCAGGACAAACAACAGCACCAACATAAATTCCATCACTACCAGTTGGTCGATGTCGGAACGTTCGGCGGCCCGGAAAGTTACATCAACCCACCGTTCACGTTTGGAAGCCATAACCAGATCAACCGTCGTGGAGTGGCCGTAGGAGGCTCGGGGACGTCGATCCCAACTACTCCTACTAGCGACCTTTTTGTTTGCGGCGGCCTTGACGGTATCGTTCCGTTCGTCAACCACGCGTTCGTGTGGCAGGAGGGGAATGTAACCGATTTGGGTGCTCTTCCAGGAGGGGACAACTGCAGCGTCGCAACATCCATCAATGAGCGCGGGGAGATCGTTGGAACATCGGAAAACGGTCTTATTGATCCCGCGGTGGGCGTGACACAGATTCGAGCGGTGCTTTGGAAGAATGGCCAAATTAGAGATCTGGGGACATTGGGGGGAAATGGCAGCGCAGCGGACGCGATCAATAGCCGGGGCCAGGTGGTCGGGTTTGCCTTCAATGCGATTCCCGATCCTCTCTCTTATGTTTATTTTGGGCTGGCGGGTTCTACCGCTGGAACGCAGACCCGAGCATATCTTTGGGAGAACGGAGCCATGCAGGACTTAGGCACATTGGGCGGCCCTGACGCCGCCGCTCTCTTTGTAAACGAGCGCGGGCAGGTGGCGGGACTCTCGTATACGAATTCAACAGTGAATCCTGTCACCGGGCTGCCGACGATTCACCCGTTCGTCTGGACGCGGGAGAACGGGATGAAAGACCTCGGCAGCTTGGGAGGCACTCTGGGCTCGGTCAACTGTTCCTGCAGTGGCTTCAACAACCGAGGTCAGCTCGTCGGACTATCCGACTTGGAAGGAGATCAAACCGCTCACCCGTTTCTATGGGACGGGCAAAAGCTCATTGACCTCTTCACCAATACGATCGGGGCCACTCCCAACAGCGCTAACTACATCACCGATGGCGGAGAGATCGTAGGCAATGCCGGTTTCCCCAATGGAGCTTCGGACGCGTATCTCTGGAAAAACGGGGTGGCCATTGACCTCGGGGCCTTGGAGGGTGATTGCTCAAGTGAGGCGTTTGCTATTAATTCTTGGACGCAGGTGGTGGGCCAGTCGTACCCCTGCAGCTCCAACACCCAGCGCGCGTTCTTGTGGGAGAACGGCTCGATCGTTGACTTAAACACTCTGATGCCTCCCCGCTCCAGCCTGCTGTTGGTATGGCCAATGGCCATCAATGACCGCGAAGAGATCGCGGGTGTCGGCTTGCCTGCTGGTTGCGATGGTTTTGATCCTGACGCCGCCTGCGGACATGCTTTTCTGCTGATCCCGTGCGACGAGAATCATCCCGGCATCGAGGGCTGCGATTACAGCATGGTGGATGCGAGTGCAGCGACAATCGTCCGGCCAACACCGCGCGATGTCTCAGGGAACATCCAGCCTCTGGTGCATTCGCATCGCAACAATCGGTTTCTCCTCCCAGCTCTCGCTCCCGCTTGGCACGACCAGACAAGAGGAGAAAACCAATGAAAATCCGGAAGACTAACATGTAGGTTTGGCCGTTCGGCAATCAATGGTCACCCGGGATGTAACTGATGATGGAGGAAAACCAAGTGCTCAACAAATTCGCCCCGTTCATCTGCTTCGCCAGTCTAGTGCTGATCGCAGTGATGACAATCAGCTGCGGCAGCTCAAGCTCCGCTACCAAACCCACCTGTACGGGAGGCCCGTATGACGTCGTGGGTGTCTGGGCTATCAACGTCGATGGCTCCCCTTACTATTTACCAGGCGTCATTAACACCACAGGGCTCGCCATTTTCTTCAAAGACATTGGAGACGAAGCTGGGAGTGAGGTTGTGATGCCCAGCATTACCGGTGCGTGCTCTTTTTCCGAGAACCTCACGCTCTACTCGACGCCCGCAACTGTTGGTAGTGGGGGCACGTACACCTACCCCGTACAAGGCAACGTGCAGTCCGGCCCCGCCATCTCCGGTACTATCAGCGAAGGCACAAGTTCTGAGTTCTTCGCCGGCCTTCCCATTGCCCTTGCTCCCTTTACCCCAACACCCCTCACCGGCAGCATGTCTGTGGTCGACACGGATTCCCCGATTGCTTGTCACCAGACATATTGTGTCCAAGTCCAGGTTGTGCCGAGTGGAACCGGCAATAGCGCAGACATGACCTTGAGCGGAACTGACGGTTTCGACTGCAACCTCAGTGGCACGTTCACACAAGAGGGGTCGAACGCGGCCAACCTGAATGTGTTTGACGTGTCCTTGACCCTTACCGGCACAACTTGTCAGGTCACGGGCACCATTAAAGGCCTGGGATTCGAAAGCCCCGCCGACTATCTTAACTTTCACCCGTACCCGCCCACTGGCAACTTTCTATCTGCGATGTCAGCAAACAGCGCGGATGTTTTCGAGTTTTATCCTTAAACCTGAGGTTCGCGTATCTCGATGTGAGTGCGTCACACCGGCGTGACAATTGCATCGCGCCGCAACCATCGGTTTCGCTTCCGCGCATTGGCCGAAGCTGGTGCAAAATACGAGGACGCTTGACATGAGCCGAAAGCCAAAGAAATTTGCCTCATTCTTCATCGCTGTTGGTCTTAGTTTCCTGCCTGCCTGCGGAGGAGGTAGCACGGGCAGTTCGACGCCAGGCTTTTCATTCTCCTTTGAGGTGCTCCACTCGTTCGTGGGAGCAGACGGTGCAGTTCCAGAAGGTGGCGTGGTTTTGGATCCCCAGGGGAATATCTACGGCACGACATACCAGGGTGGTCCAGCGAGCGCAGGAGTCGTATTCAAGTTGGACCCTACCGGATCTGAAACCGTGCTATACGCCTTCCAGAACGGCGCAGACGGGGGGGCCCCATCGGCAGACTTGGTTCGAGATGAAGCCGGTAATCTGTACGGAACTGCAGCCGGCTCGGGCGCATTCGGCTGTGGCGTGGTCTTCGAAGTAGATCCCGCGACGGGTAAAGAAACCGTGCTGTATGCATTCACTTGTGGCAACGACGGCGAAAATCCCCACGGTGGGGTCATTCGCGATAGCACCGGAAATCTTTACGGCACGACCGAGCATGGCGGCAGCGGCGGTGACGGTGACGGAACAGTGTTCAGATTGGACACAGCAGGAAATATAACAGTGCTCCACAGTTTCTCGGGTCCGGATGGGAATGAACCTTTCGGAGATTTGGCCCAGGATGCCACGGGCAATTTATATGGCGTGACCATCTTCGGTGGAAACTCTGCGGGCCCTTGTCTTCCATTGGGGGGGTGTGGCGTTATCTATAAGATCGACACAATGGGCAACTTCAGTCTGCTGCACGTCTTCTCCGGTCCGGATGGATCAACCCCTTCTGCCGGCGTAACGTTGGACTCGGCGGGCAACCTTTACGGAACGGCCTCCCGGGGCGGCCAAGGCGTAGATTCCGGTGCTGGCGTCATCTTCAAAATCGACGCGGCTGGAAATGAAACGACCCTGTACGCCTTCGCGGGCGGACCCGACGGAGCTTATCCATTGGGGCCCGTGGTGCTTGATGGTGCTGGCAACCTCTACGGCACAGCGAATTCAGGAGGAGATGCACCCTGGCCATTCGGTGACGGAGTGGTGTTCATGCTGGACGTCACCGGGAAGGAGACCGTGCTGCACACATTCAGCGGGCCCGACGGAGAGCCGATAGGTACTTTGGCCCGGGACAGTGCAGGCCATCTGTATGGGACCGCAGGAGGCGGCTCGGAGGGCCTTGGAGTAGTGTTTAAACTATGACTAGAAGCCATCTCACAAATGCCTCAGCAGAATAATGCAGCAACCAAGGTAGAGCATTCCGAGGAAATTCTCTGCGTATCGTTCGTAGCGCACGACCAGTCTGCGGAAGTTTTGCAGCCAAGCAAACATCCTCTCAATCTTCCAGCGGCGCCGATAGCGGCGCATGCGCCGTAGGTCTTGTGAAAGATTTCTTCGATTGCTACGGTGGGGTGCGATGAGTTCAATTCCGTATTTTCGAAGCTCGCCGTCTAACTTATCGGAGTCATAAGCGTTGTCGCCGACCAGATTCTGCGGCGCTTCCGGCACAATCATCTGGACGAGAGTGGAGGTAGCGAATTTTACTTCATGAGGAGTGGCACTTTCGACCCAAACAGACACCGGTAGCCCGTGGCGGTCTGCAACGGCCATGATTTTGGTTCCCTTGCCACGCTTTGTTTTCCCGACTTTCGATCCCCCTTTTTCGCTGGAGCGAAGCTACCGTCGATGAATGCTTCCTTCACATCCAGAACTCCTCGGACCTTCAGTTCGAGGGCAAGGGCTTCCAGAATTCCTCGCATGACGCCGGAGCGGATCCATTGTTGGAACCGGCGATGGCAGGTTTGGTACGACGGATAACGATCGGGAACGTCGGCCCAAGGAGCACCGGTGCGCAGCACCCAACGAATCCCATTTAGGACGGCGCGTCGATCTTTCCACGGTCTCCCTCGTCCATCTTTGCGAGGTGTCGGTTTGGGGATTAGGTTATCCAAGATTCCCCATTGTGTGTCGGTGAGGTCTCGCCCGTTCGCAACCGGCATCGAATCTACTGCTAAAGAGGGCGGGTGGGTGAGGCTTGTCGCAGCGTTTGGATAGATAACTGTGCGTTGCACATGCCCTCCTATCTCTTCCAAGTACATAATCATCCTCTTCATTTCTCAGAACGCGAACAAGCACAATTAAAATCAAAACGATTGTGACAGCCGCCAATATTTTGCTGACGAGCATGTGAAAAATATACGGTGTCCGGCCGGGTTCTTGGCACGAACTGTGCAGTTCCCGCCGAAGATACGAAGACAGTTGATGTTATCCGGTCTGCCATCACGGCCGGAGGCGGCATCGTCGCTACTGGAGCTGGTTTGCGTTCAGCCGGTCCCAGAACGAGTTTGCCATGGAGGTGTTTTCAGATCCCTTGGGCTCGCAAGCGTACCCGTCTCTTGTCGAGCCTCCTCTGAACGTGCAAACCAACCCAGGGCAACACGGGGCGCCCTGACATGGGTGGCCCTCCGGGGTGCACTTACCTGCGACACCGGTACCGCTTAGCGATACTATCTGCGGGCTGTCGGCTGCGTTGTCAGCGAATGAGAGTGTGCCGTTCAAGTTCCCCGTACTGCCGGGAATGAAGGTCACGCTGACCGTGCAGCTCACCCCGGATGCGAGAGTCGAATTGCAGTTGCTCGTTTCACCGAAGTTAGTGCTCGCCGTGATACCGGCGATGCTGAGTGTTATCGTGCCGTAATTGCTCAGCGTGATGGTCTGCGCCGTGCTGGTTGTGTCTGTGTTCTGGCTGGCAAAAACCAGGCTGGTGGGCGTGAGGGTAGCATTGGGTCCGGATTCACCGCCCACACCAGTCAAGGAAAGCACTCGTGAACTGACGAAAGCATCATCGGTGATGATGATCGAGGCACTACGCTGCCCCAACTGACTGGGCGTGAAAGTCACGTTCAGAGTGCAGCTCGCTCCAGCGCCAAGACTTGACCCACACGTACTGTTCTGGTCGAAGTCCGAGGCGTTACCCCCGGTTATCGTCATGGCGCTGATAGCCAGCTCTGAACCGCCGGTATTGGTCAGCGTCTCGATTTGCGGGCTGCTCGTGCTTCCGACTATCAGCACGCCAAAGCCCAGGCTCGCGGGTGCTAAAACCAGAGTGGGAGGCGTTGGCGGTAATGCAGGCGATCCGCCGCCACAACCACCAAGCAACGACAATCCTCCGAATACGAGCCCTAAGTATTTTTTCATAATGCCCCCTACGGGCAACGGGACTGGGTCGCTCCACGTCTCGCACCGCGCTCTAGTTCGCTCGGATTTGCTGCGTTGTAAAGGTCAAGCCGAGTCTGCCGAAATGACGAAGCCTGCTCGGATTCTCCAATTCTTAATCTGTTTGGAATCGCTCTATTCGCACATGTAACCGACTCTCGTGCTCCCTCCGTGAAGGACGCATTTCAGTCCTGCGCAGCAACTGCTGTAGACTCCGCGTTCTGAGCACGGCATCCCATAATGACCACATGTTAGTGCGGTTTTGAAACCCATAAGACCCGCCTCCAGCGACTCCGACAATATAGGCAGCGCGCTGCCGGTTTCGTTCACCGCCCCTTCGGCAACCGGCCTATCCATCGGAAGCACCGCGTCCCGCGCAGAAGGCGAGCTCAGAGACGAGATGCCGGATGCTGGTTGGGATCCATTGCGGAGCGTGCGGCGCAGGCCCTTTTGACCGTTAGCCGGTTTAGTGATGTTTGGAGCTGGCTGGAAGGCCGGATACCCAGCGGCATCCTGACAAGCGGTGTCATCGTGGCCGCACGGTATCAATAGGAACGCATGCTGATAACCGTTGGCATCTAGGCCTACACCTGCGATCTCTCCACGATCATTGATCGTGTCCGGCGTTGTCAGATAGAGCGATGAGCCGGCAGGTATGAGGGTGTTCAAGTCGGCTATTGAGCCGTTCTCCCAGAGAAAAGCACGTGTGGTGTTGAAATCGCAGGTGGGGACAGATACTCCGACGACCTGCCGGCTGGTGTTGATAGAGTACCCGTTTGAGCATAGATCTCCATCCACCGTTCCGAGGTCTGTCATTTCGCCTGATTCCCAGAGCGCTGCGTGGAGAAGTGAATTTCCTGGCAACGACGCCCAGCCCGCCACAGCTCCGCCCTCGTTTAATGCCAATCCCGCGGAGTTATTTCCGCCGTTCGCGTTCGGCAATTCGCTAAATGAGCCGTCTTTCCACAGAAATGCGTGTTGGAACTGATCGCCGGTTGTGGTTGATAGGCCTACGATCTCACCGCGATTGTTGAGGTTGCTGGCGTAGGTGCAGGTTCCTCCGAAGCTTCCCAAATTCGTCATTACTCCGTTTTCCCACAGAAACGCGCCTGTGGTGTTGAACGACTGAAGGTTCTGCCCGCAGTACGCGCTAGGATTGGAGTCCACGTAGGATTCACCGACCACTTGTCCGCGTTCATTCACAAGAACGGCCACGGCATCGGTTCCGCCCAGCGTGCCCAGATCTTGCATCACTCCGTTTTGCAAGAGGAATGCGCGCGTCTGTGTGCCCCACCCATAAACGTCGGAACTCATGGGAGTGGCGTCCACTATGCTGTTGTCCGCTGCGCCAACAACCTGCCCTCTGCTATTGACGGCGAGAGCTGCACTCTCGTAGCCGCCATTGAGTGTTCCCAGGTCCTTAATTGCTCCATTCTTCCAAAGCACTCCATGTATGACAGGGACTCCAAGGAAGGTGGGATCGGTTTCGCCGTTTTCTGACCATCCGGCGATTAGACCATTGGGGCTGATCCCGCCCGACGCACTGCTGAAGCCCCCTCGCAAGGCTCCTAGATCAGTTAAGTGCCCATCTTGTGACTTGAAGGCGTGGGCAACGACACAATCGTCTGTGAAACAAAAGGTCGAAAAAGGATCTGATATCGTAGTTTCAGCCCAGCCCGTGACGCTTCCGCGGTTATTCAAAACGGCGGCGTAGTTGTTGGGCGCGTACACATAACTTTGCTGGCCGCCGAACGTGCCCAAGTCAACTAGCTTGTAATGAGCGTGCTCTTGCGCTGCCACCTCGATGGTGGAGATGACAAGCACAAGCATTAATGTCGTCAGTGTCCCTGGATTGGCTTTCACGGTACCCCTCCTTTGATTGCTCTTCTCTTAAGGCGCGAAATCTTGCGGAGAACTGGCACCGCGCATGGAATTTTTCCGAGGGTGACTGAACTGGAACATCAATCAGCAGTGTGCTAACCTCGCCCACCAGAGATAAGCTGTAGAGCCGCAAGGGGCTTATGGCTGCACCAAACACACATGAGGTAACCAGTCTTTTGCAGGCATGGGGTCGCGGAGACGACGACGCTCTGCAGCGACTAGTACCCTTGGTGTATGAGCAGTTGCGGCTCGCCGCCCGCCGTTACATGGCTCGTGAACGGCCCGGGCACACGCTAGAGACCACAGCACTGATTCATGAAACATATCTGAGGCTGGTCGATGTGCGGCAGGTCAAATGGCAAAATCGCGCTCACTTTCTTGCCATGTGTGCGCAGCTTATGCGACGAATCCTGATCGAATTTGCCCGGTCCCGCGGTTACCAGAAGCGAGGAGGCGGAGCCGTCCGCGTCGACTTCGACCGGGCACTGCTGGTAGGAAAGCAGGCAGACTTCAATCTCGTTGCCCTCGACGCTGCATTAAATAGATTGGCACAGGTGGACGAACGAAAGAGTAAGGACGTCGAATTGAGGTTTTTTGGCGGCTTGGAGGTAAAGGAAACAGCGGAGGTAATGAACGTTTCCGTGGATACAGTAATGCGCGATTGGAAACTCGCCAAGGTGTGGCTGCTGCGCGAACTTAGTGGAGGCAGGCACCGTGAAGCCTGAACGCTGGCAGCACGTCGAACGTTTGTACCATTCTGCCCTCAAGGTTCCGGCGGACCAGCGATCTGACTACCTCAAACAGGAATGCCCCGAAGACGAGGAGGTCCGTGAAGAGGTCGAGTCTCTGCTTTCCTTCGAGAGCTCCGCCGGAGAGTTCATTGAATCGCCCGCTGTCGAGATTGCCGCTCAGCTGCTTGGGGAAGAGCAAATCGATGATCTGGAATCTGTACCGCTCGGCTCCTCCACGCCCTCCCGTTTCAGGATTCTGGAAAAGCTCGGTGCTGGCGGCATGGGTGTTGTTTACAAAGCGGAAGACATCAAGTTGCGACGTACGGTTGCTCTCAAGTTTTTGCCGCCGTGGAGTTTGCGGGACCCACAGGCCCTCGAACGTTTCCAACGGGAGGCTCACGCAGCCTCGGCTTTGAACCATCCCAACATCTGCACCGTGTATGACGTAGATGAATACCAAGGCCAGCCATTCATCGCCATGGAGTTGCTGGAAGGACAAACTCTGGAGCGTCGAATTGCTGGAAAACCGCTGCCCTTGAGAGAGCTGCTCGACATGTCAATCCAGATCTCAGACGCGCTGGTCGCGGCGCACGGCAGAGGGATCGTTCACCGCGACATCAAGCCAGCCAACCTCTTCATAACATCCCGCAGGCAGGCAAAAATCCTGGACTTCGGACTAGCCAAGTTGCAGGGGACCGAGTCCTGGAATCGCCAGCAGGTCTTGGGGGCTCAACAAACGCCAAGGCAAGATTCGGATACGGATACCTCCATAAGCCTCACCCGCACAGGAGCCGCGATTGGCACGGCAAGTTATATGTCACCAGAACAGATTTGCGGCGAGGAATTGGATGCCCGTACCGATCTGTTTTCGATGGGCCTTGTGCTGTACGAAATGGCCGCGGGACAGCGAGCCTATAAGGGAGAGCAGCTAAGCGTTGTCCAGAATGAGATCCTGAACCAGGCTGCAAGGCCAGTCCGGAAGCTGAATCCGAGAATCCCCGCCAGGCTACAAAAGGTCATCAACAAGGCGCTTGAAAAGAACCGAGACGCGCGCTACCAATCTGCCGCGGATCTTCTCACGGATCTACAGAGCGTCAGAGAGGCGGTCGAGCACCCTCCTCGCTGGAAGGAATGGACAGCAGCAAGCGCTGCCGTGCTGTTAGTTCTGGGCGCATTTTTCTGGTTTTTCGAGCACCATCAGCGAACGAATATTCTGCCCGCGCCAAAGCTAACGCAGCTTACCTTCAATTCTTTCGAGAACCAAGTCACCAGCGGTTCGATTTCGCCAGACGGCAAATACCTCGCCTATGCTGATCAGAAAGGCATCTACGTCAAGGTTCTTCAAACCGGCGAAACCCACGCGGTCCCCAAGCCCGAAGGTTTGAAGAGCAAGGACGTGGACTGGGAAATTTTGCCTAGCGGCTGGTTTCCCGATAGTCTCAGATTTATTGCCAATGCGCACCTGCCGGTACAAGATGCAAGTCCTTCGGGCTCCAAGACCACAACTATCTGGATGATCTCGGCCGCAAATGGTGCGACAGAAAAACTTCGCGACAATGCAGTCGCGTGGTCAGTCTCTCCTGACGGTTCATCCATTGCCTTTGGCACCAACCAAAATCGGTCTGGCGAATCCGAAGTCTGGCTGATGCGTCCAACAGGAGGAAGCGAACGAAAATTGTTCAGCGCAGAGGAGAAGGTCGGATTAGTTGGCTTCACCTGGGCACCAGACGGAAAACGCGCCTTCTACGTTAGAACGGATGACTCAGGAGACAGTCTGCTGGTGCGCGACTTGAATACTGGATCAGTAGTCCTTCTATTGCCTCCTGCCGAGGCAAAAGATGTGATGGATATATCGTGGTTGCCCGATGGTCGCCTACTCTATTCCGCTAGAAAGCCCGGCGCTCTTTTCGATTGCGACTATTGGACGATGCGTCTGGACCCCCACACGAACCAGCGATTCGAGAAGCCCCGGCAGCTAACAAGTTCGATCGGCTACTGCATGAGTAACTTCAGTGCGACAGCAGAAGGTAAGAGATTGGCGTCTCTGAGGTGGGCTCCGCATTCGACTTCGTATGTGGCGGATTTGGCCGCAGGTGGGACGCGTGTTCTCGACAAGAGGCATTTTCCACTTAGCGAGAGTTCGGATGCTGTGACAAACTGGACGCCTGATAGCAAGTCAATCCTTTTCGTATCGAATCGCTCCGGCTTGAACGGTTTGACGGGTACGGCTTTTCCTTCTGCCATTTACAAACAAGAATTGAACTCAGATGTCGCACAAGGACCACTGGTGGTCCCGCCGGACGGTGTGCGAAACGCTAGAGTAACACCCGATGGCAAGTGGGTTCTCTATTTCGGTAATGGAAACGGCACCGCGGCGCCAGCGAGGGGGCCTGAGCCTGTCATGCGAGCTCCCATCGACGGTGGGCGATCACAACTACTTTTTGTTGCTAAGACTTTTAGCATAATCACGTGTGGCCTGTCGCCATCGGCTGGTTGCGCGATTGCCGAACCAACCGAGGATCGAAAGCAGGAAATCATCAGCGCGATTGATCCATTGCAAGGACGTGGCCGCGAGCTCGCTCGGTTTGACCTCGATCCTGGCGAAGAAGATTCGGACACTGCGTTGTCGCCCGACGGCACGCGCATTGCAGCTACGAGAACTCCAAGCGGACCGATCTACATTCTTTCCCTGCGGGGTGAAACCCCTCGGGAGATTCGGGTAAAGGGGTGGACCAATCTTCTCTCCGTCAACTGGGAGGCAGACGGTAAAGGCTTGTATGTCTCCTCTGGCACTCGTGGCGCCCGAGTGCTATTGCACGTGGATTTGCTGGGCAACGCTCATGTTCTGTGGAAGAATGTCGGGGCGACTGGCGAAACACTGGCATATCCATCCCCTGATGGTCGTCACTTAGCGATGCAGGGCTGGACTAGCAACACCAATATCTGGATGATGGAAAACTTCTGAGTGCGCGCAAATGAAGTGAGACCGCGCTGTGTTTCCCTCAGAACTGAATCTGTGCCTTGAGTTGAATCATGCGGGGCGCAGCGTCGCCCCCGATCCCGGAGCCCACGATGCTGGTGGGCGGCGCGTCGGGAGACAGGATCTGGCCGAAGGTCGGGTCCATGATGCCATTGTCGGGTATGGAGAAGTTGGGGTGGTTGAAGAAGTTGAAGCATTGTAGGCCGATCCCCAGCGTGACATTTTCCCGGCGGGCCAGCTTCGTGCTCTTCATAATAGTGAAGTCGGTGTCGAAATACCCTGGCGCGCGAAAATGATTCCGGCCCTGAGAAAAGTGCACCGCCGAGCCGTTGCACGGGCCCGATGAGCCTGGCAACGTGCCGCTGTCGAACCCGGTCTCACAAGTTGATTGAACGAAACGCGCCTGCGGGTTTGGCGTCTCCGAACCGTCGGCCTGCAAAAAAAACTGCGGTGGCTGGCAAGGCTCCAAACCAGGTGGAAAGGCGGCGCCTTCGCCACACTGTATTGAGGGACCGAGCGGCCCGGCTGGCACCGCATAGATGGTTCCGAAGAAGTTGTTCCGAGCCAGAAGGCCGGGCTCGGCAAAGTCGATTACGGTATAAGGGAAACCGGTGCGGACAAAGACTGTTCCGGAAACCTGCCATCCCTTCACCATATTGTCCGGTCCGTGGCCGCGCAAGGCGGCCTTGACCGGAAGCTCCCGCACGTAGTTGGCGTTGAGAGAATGACGCACGTCGTAGTCCGCGGCTCCATAGCTGCCGCGGAGGTTGGTTGCGTCCTGCGGGTAGATCGAGCTGCTGAACGTGAACAGGTTCAAACCGCCGTTCGACACCTCGTCGAGCGTGTGGCTATAGGTGTAGTTGACCTGAAACAGGCCGCTGCTGAAGTGATGGCGCAGAGAAGCGACCATACCGTTGGAGTTGGAAACGGCGTTGGTGTCGAGATCGTTGATCTCGCCGAATCTCGGGTCGGCGCAGGGCGGAATGGGGGTTGGGCTGGAGCACTGGGCCGCCGGGAATGATCCGAAACCGAAGGCGTTGGCGTTGGGGTTCTGCGCCAGTTCGTGAATGCCGTGGTTGCCGAAGTAGCTGATGCTGGCCGATGTGTGGGCGGCCAGCGTCCGCTGCAGGTCGAGGCTCCATCGCTGAAATTCCGGCGTGCGCATTCGGGTTTGTGGGTTAGTGATTGCGGGCGGAGCCAAGCCGGGGATGGACAGAATCTGTGTAGGGGGTGCTCCTGACTGAAAGTCCTCCAAGAAGGTGGTGTTGGAAGTCCGCGCGTCGTTGAAGAGACTGGTTTTTTCACCCGGTGTGAGGTTGTCGCCCTGGAGGGAGTACGAGTTAATAAGCGGCGGATTGGTGAACAGGGTCATCGCGTGGGCGCCCGATACGGGATCGTAAAAGATGCCCACTCCGCCGCGCAGCACCCAGTTGCCGGAGATGCCCCGCGGCTGCCAGGCAAAACTGAAGCGCGGCGACCACAACAAGTCGTCGGTTGCGACAAAAGCCTGCCGCTGGTTGGTCAGGATGGCTTGGTTGTAGGGCTGAGTGGGATCGTGATCGAGCGAGCCGAACGGACCCGCCAGGCGGGCAAAGCAGCCATCCCGGCAGGTCGGATTCGACCTATGTTCAGCGCGCAGAGCGAACGTGAGCGACAGGTTCGGGCGTGCACGCCAGTCGTCCTGGCCGTAAAGTCCGAGAGTGTAAAAAGCGATGCGCGCTCGGGTCTTCGTAGCGAACTCCTGCGTGAGTAGCGTGAAGTCTGTGTTTTTGCTCGCAGGATCGAAGCCACCTTGGTAAAAAGCGTCGAGCGATTGCGGAGACAAGGTTCCAATCAGATTGGGCAAGAAGGCAATATTGGTCCAGTAGATTCTTACAAAGCTCGCCCCGACAGCAAACTTGTGGCTGCTCCAGATCTTCGCCAGGTCTTCGGAGAGTTGGAATTGGGTTGTAGGCAGGCCGGCGGGATTCGCCAAATCGTTCGCTCCGCCCAGGTTCGTGAACACGCCAGTGACGGCGGAGAAGTTCAGGTTTGTGGGCATGGCGGCCAGCGTCTGCGATGGGTTCTGCACTTGATTTGTCGGGCGCAAATAGAAACCTGCAAGAAGAAACTGACTGGCGGCGGATGAACCAAGCGTGTGCGTTTCGTTGAGCTGGCCCTGCCACCATAGTTGGTGGTGGTAGGCGTTGAACAAAGTGCTGATGGGGTCGACAAAGAAGTTGCCATCTCCAAACTGGTTCTGCAGGCGAAGAAAGACCCGATCCATGGCGCTGGCGTTCCAATCTACGCGACCCATCGTTAGCGTGTCTCTAAATGGGGCGCTGTGAGTGGCGAAGATATGCATGGCGCAGGGGATGCCATTGTGGCCGAAACCGTTTGGGTCGTCCGGATCGGCAAAACCCTGGCAGCCATCGCTGTTAACGCTGCCCTTCACCGCAGAGCTTGCCCCCGGAGTCGCGTTGTAGAGAGCGAAGATCTTCTTGTAAAACGCGTCGGAGGCAGAGTCGCTGCCGAACTTCGAGTCGATGTGGGCGATGGTCGCGGATTCAAACTGAGGGCTGGGGATAAGAACAATGGAGTTCAAGGGACCACCCTGCGAGTTCAGAGAAAGCGTCAGCCGGTCGCCTTCGCTGTCGAAAAAGAAGAACAGCTTATCCCTTTTGATGGGACCGCCCAGGGAACCTGCCCATTGATTGGCGTCGTCGAACGGACGCCGCACGCCATTGGCGATATAGAACCAATCATTGGCGTTGAGTGCCGTACCGTTCCAGAAGTATTGCGCGTTGCCGTGAAACCTGTTTCCGCCGGACTTGGTGATGTAATTCACCATCGCGCCGGCGGCGCCGCCGAACTGGCCGGAGTAGCCGATGCTGACCACCGTGGCTTCCTGAATCTGGTTCTGGCCGAGCAACAGGTTGAGAGAGCCGACCAGGCTGGCCTGCAGGCTGTTGTCGTTTTCGCTCATGCCATCCAGCGTAAACACGTTGGAAGTGCCAGGCATGCCCAAGCTGGAGAAATTCTGGGGGCCCCCGGTTTCGGTGTTCATGATCACGCCAGGTGCGGTCTGCGCGATGTAGGTAAGATCGTTGCCGGGGTTTGGGACCTCGGAAACTTGCCGCTGGTTCATGGTAACGGAAACGTCCCCGTTTTCGGCTTGCACCAGGGGCGCTTCGCTGTTCACCGTGATTTCGCTGCTGGTTTGTGCAATCTGGAGCGAGACGTTCACCGTGACCGGTGGCCCGAGGAGCACATTCACCGTTCGACTCTCTGAACGAAAGGACTGATGCGTAACCGTCAGCGTGTATCTGGCGGGTGCGACAAAGAAGAATCGGTACACCCCTTCCCGGTCAGTTTTGGTCGATTGGGTTGTGCCTTTGGAGTTGTCCTTGATCTCGACGTCCGCATTCGACACGAGCGCACCGCTTTGATCGGTCACGACTCCGGTCAATCCGCCGGAAGTAGTGGTTTGGGCCCTGAGCTCATTGGCGAAAGTAATCGCTATCAGAAGGGCTGAAAGCGAAAAGCATCTTGCTCGCCATCTCATCGAACTACCTCAGCTTCGATCGTCGCGGACCTGCGATCGGCAGAGTGGCATCATACACCCAGGCCGGCGCAGTTGTGCGTGGCCTGGGGATTTCCTTCGCGCCATACCTTCGCGAGAAAGACGCGTGCCATAATCATTTATGAGATGACTTGTAGTCTCGCATTTGCTAATTGCGATTCTGGTCGTGACCGGAATAAACCTCTTGCGCATCGCGAGTTCTCGAACAAAAGTTCCGAGTAAGACGTTATTTTGTGCTGATCGGAGCCGCTGCGACGGTCGCTTTACAGCGCGCTATCGTCTTCTTTCTCAAGACGACTTTCAGCTTTCGAGGAGCAGGTGCGAATGTTTATGCTGCGGTGCTGGCACTGGCGGTCGTGGTTTTCGCGTCTTCCATAATGTGTGCGCTTGAACACAAAGATTATGGCGAGTATAGCTGGAGTGCGGGCGCAATTCGCGCAAGGAGCAGGCGACGAGCCGGCCCTTTACGTCGTTTGAATCCAGACCGCTGCGCGGTAATGTAGTGGCGTTTGTCTCCACAACAATCCCACAACAGAAGAGTGTTCTTAGCAGTCTTTACGGTTCCCGCCCGTGCGCTGCTAGTCTCTTAAGTTGTTAGATTGTGGGTAGAATTACGTCCTTTCACAGCGGCAGCCTGGGTGATCGGGATCAGCTGTCGAAACGTGTCCGTTGAAATCTGACCTGGGGTATTGCTAACTCGAAGCCGTGTCGATTTGAGGCAAATCTCGGCAGGCTCAGATTTGTACAGCTTGGCTCCATTTTGGCTCCAATAAAGAGGAAAGAATCAGGGTCTTCTGAGCTAAATGCTCAAGCCCTTGTGCTACAACTGGGTCGGTTCGCGAATGGTAGGGCAACTGCAATTGGAGCGAGTACAGCTGCGTGCTAATCACCTCGCGCATGATATCGGTTTCGCGCGAAAGTAGAACGGCAGCTACACCGATCGCTTTCAGAGCGCGTCTGCGGATTACAAGTTCGGAAACCGCATTTCAGCAAAGCATTGTTTTGCTTGCCGTCTTGATTGCGCTGGCTGGTGGCCTGGTCAGAAGAGTCTCGGTGCAAAATCCTTCAGATCGCGGCGCCACGTCTGCCATTCATGGTCTGTACCGGGCGATTCGTAGAAGACGTGCTGAATGTTTGCTTCGAGCAGCGAATTGTGCAGGCGCTGGAGTCCGGCGCGCATTCTCTCAGGCTCATTGGTTCCGACACCGAGCCAGAGCAAGTGCACTTTCTTGGCGAATGCTGCCGGATCAGCGAATACTCCATTGTAGTCGGTCTTGGGATCCAGTTTCCGATCCCCAAGCACGAGCATCCCGCCCGCTCCACTGAATCCCCCAATGTAAGAAAAGAGATCGAGATGATTGAGCGTGATCTGGAACGTCTGCATTCCTCCCATGGATAGGCCAGCCATGGCGCGATGATCGCGATCTGATAGTGTGCGGAAGGTTGAATCAATGTAGGGAATCAGGGCCTGCGTCACATCGTCTTCGAATGCTGCAGCCATTTCCTGCATCGCCTTCAACATTTCGGGAGAGCCGAACGGTTTTCCGGTCAGATCGGACAGATTTTGGCCAGCGCGTTTCGCGTAGCCGTAGGCCATCACGACGATCATCGGCTTGCAGCTCTTGGCTGCTATCAGATTGTCGAGGATGAAATTGGCATTGCCTTGGCGAATCCAGCCGGTCTCATCTTCGCCGCCACCATGCTGCAGATAGAGGACCGGATAGCGCTCTTTCGTCTGCGTATCGTAATTCGGCGGCAGATAGACCAGCGCGTGCCGCCAGCTACCCGTTACCTTCGAGTTGTACCAGACCTCCCGGACTTGGCCGTGGGGAACATCCTGAATCGAGTAGTAGGTCGAACCCGGCTCCGGAACCTCGACCCCACTCGCTTCCTTGGTTCCACCAAAGAACGCATGTGTGTTGAGGTCGCTGGCTTCCATGCCATCGATGATCAGCGTGTAGTAGTGGAAGCCGGGAACGAGCGGCGGAGTCGTGACAGTCCAGTATCCGTCCGGCTGTTTCTCCATATCCACTTTCGGCCCGCTCCAGAAATTCAATCTGACTTTTGTGGCATCGGGAGCCTTCACGCGAATCTGTACTCTTCCGGCGCTGTCAACTCGCGGATACTCTGCTCCCCAGACGTTGGTTGAAGAGGGTTGAAAATCGCCTGCCTCTTGTGCACAGCAAAAACTCGATGATAAGAAGATCAGTATTGCGAATCGCCACATGTGTTTTCTCCTTCGTTGCCATCGAATGTCAACCATAGCGCCGGCGGGCGATAAGCCTACCGTTACCTTCAGACTTGCAATTCGCTGGATCCTTCTGGCGTCACTGCTCAACTGAGACGACGGTTACCGACTTTGGCTCCAATTTCAGAGTCAGCTTGCCGCCCTGAACCTTCGCTGAAATCGGCCTCGGTATGACGGTGTCAGCTGCGTCGAAGGTGTTGACACTGTCCACCTTCGGTGCGGTCAGAGTTTCTCCGGTCACTGATTTGGCTGTGATACCGGCCAGACTTGCCTCGATTTCGACCGGCTGATTCGGATCGAGATTGGTGATCTCTAGCCACAACTTGCCCTTCGCATCCTTTGCTGCGATCGCGTCCACGCGCGGCAGGGCCACGTCCCCATGCGTGTACCAACCGGCGTCCAGAGTCACCGGTACGAACGTGGCGTCCTGGAACGGCACATACATTTTGAAGACGTAATAGGTTGGAGTCAGGACCATCTTCTCTTTGTCTGTGATGATCATGGCCTGCAGCACATTGATCATCTGCGCGATGTTAGCGCCGCGTACGCGGTCGGCATGACGTGCGAAGATATTGAGGTTCAGGGCTGCGAGAATGGCGTCGCGCAGGCTATTCTGCTGGACCAAGAACCCCGGATTGCTGCCCGGTAACGGCGCGTACCAGCCTCCCCATTCGTCAACGATGAGCGCCACCTTCTTGTCCGGGTCATACTTGTCCATGATTGCCGAATGCTTCCTGATAAGACCGTCCATCTCCAAAGTGAACTTGAGGATTTGACTGTACTCAGTTTCACCAAACCCGACGGACGTATAGGAGGGTGGCCAGTGCCCCACCGTGTAGTTGTGCATGGAAAGGCCGTTGATGTCCCAGCTCCACGTGTGTTGCTGATAGGCCTTCATGACGATTTCCGTCCAATCGGTCCATCGCGGGCCGTCGCCGCCAGGGCCGACGGCGATTTTCAGCATCTGGTGTTTGTCTTGCTGCTCCGGATTGAAGTTGCGCACGAAGCGGCTGTAAATCTTCATCTGGCTAACGTAGTAGTCGGGCGTCATGTTTCCGCCACAGTCCCAGCTTTCGTTACCGATGCCGAGCAAGGCGACTTTGTATGGAGTTGGATGCCCGTTGGCGGCACGTTCTTTTACCAGCGTCGTCGGTGCTGCCGCCGTCATGTATTCCAGCCAGTCGGCCGCCTCCTGGGGAGTCCCGGAACCGACATTGACGGAGACATACCCTTCCGCTCCGATCTGATCGATGAAGTCCATGAACTCATGCGTTCCAAACGCGTTCGCCTCAGTCACTCCGCCCCAGTTGGGGTTGAGAGTGACTGCTCGTTGAGGGCCGATGCTCTTGCGCCAGTGATATTCATCGGCGAAGCAGCCACCGGGCCAACGAACGTTCGGCACGTTGATCGCTTTTAGAGCTCCCACAACATCGTTCCGAATCCCGCGCGTATTTGGGATCTTGGAATCGGGCCCGACCCAAATGCCTTCGTAAATGCCGTGGCCGAGATGCTCTGCAAACTGCCCGAAAATATTACGGTCGATCTTCGCACCGGTTTTGGATGCGTCAATCGATAATTCAACCTTCTGGGCAGCCATCATCGGCGCAGTGATAGCCACAACGATCAGCGTGAAGGCGACAAGAAGTGAGCGCATAAGAAGCGATGTCCTTTGAGGCAGAAATAACAACTTAACGGCATTCGAAGTTGGCTGCGTCTTCCGTGTCTCCTTGCCCCTTGTAGTGTGCGTGCTTCGGATAAGGACACAGCGGTCGGCTGCGCCCAGGAAAGGCTTTGCCAGTCGCGATCACTGACATCGGCGCCGTTCTCTTCTCGACCCAGTTGACGATCGCGCCCAACAAATCAAACTGATCGAGCGCCTGCCCTCCGCCACAGTGGCTCATTCCTGGAACGAAATAGAACTGACTCCAATTGGACACAGCTTCGAGTCCGCCGTTCGCAGCTGCCATATCTTTGTAATAGGCGAAGGTGTCGAGCGGTGAGAACCATGGGTCACTGTCGCCGTGGTAGAAGATCAGTTTTCCTCCGTGTGCAGAGAAAGTCGTCAAGTTCGTGGACATTGAGTCCACGAGCGGCTGGACGGCCGCAAGAGCTTCCTTATCGACATCCATTGCCATGTCGGTCGTCGCAGGACCGAAAATGCCGGGTCCGGGCGAGAGCAATCCACGAAAGGGCGGACCGTTCGTGATGCCGGTGTCGTAAAGGAAGCCGGCATAGACTTGGGTTCCACTCGTGGTCTTCGGCCCTCCGAGGGCCTTCTTGATGGCGGCAGCTTTCTCCGGAGCTAAACAGGAGTCGTTCTTTTCGCCCTTGCATGCCAATGCCTCCGGATCGAAATCACATGCGAGGGGATCGGAGATCAAGCCGTCGGCAAGACCGTCTTTTGCATCACACTTCTTGATCAGGGCATCTTTGATCAGCTTTCGTTCGTTGTCAGTAATGGTTTGCTCGATGATCGGTTTTCCATTCGCGTCCTTCGGAGCAACCTGGTTGAACATAATGGGTATCCATCTGCCGATCGCCAGATTGGAGAGCCCGGTGCGCATGGCGGGATCGCCGGAGATGATGCCGTTGAAAACCGTGGGGTAACGCTGCGAAAGAATCATCCCTTCGCGGCCGCCCGTCGAACATCCTGAGAAATAGGAAAAAGCCGCTGGCTTTCCGTAGTGTTGCGCGATGAGTTGTTTGGCCAGCGCAGCGACCTCAGCGTTGGCGAGATAAGCGAAATCCAGATACGCCTGCTGATCTCTCATGAAATCGAAATCAAATCCGGGGTGGTGACTCTTGTGACCGGTATCCGTAGTCGCAACCGCAAATCCGCGCAAGAGTCCAGGATTATCCCCCGCGGCATTCAACCCAAGAGGCGCCAGGACAATGCCATTGCTGCCGCCCCCCCCTTGCATCAGGAAGTCGCCGTTCCATTTGTCGGGCATCGCCAGCGCAAAGGTGATCCCAAATTCCTCGTCGCCAACTCCAGTCCGCCGAGCGATGACTCCCTCGATGCGGCAATATCCAGGAAGAGGGGCGCTGCGACTTTGGTTCCAGGGAATCGGCTCGGTGCTTCCAGCCTCGACATGAGCGGCCTTGGTGATCTCGACGCCTGGAACCTTGACGTCCATCAGAGTGGTGCATGAGTCCTTCGTTTGGGCGAATGCAGACGCAGCGAACGCAACTATGAAAAAGAGTGTGGCGCACAAGGTTTCCGAACGCATTCGTATCTCCCTCCATGAATGTCGGCCGCGCAGACAACTCCCAGCTAAATCCTGAATCGGTTTTACCTACCTGCCGATCAGGACCACAATTGCCTTATCCAGTTCGCTCGATGCTGACGTGCCTTCGTGCCTCAGCTGATGCGCGGCATCGTCCCATGTCAACTTTGTGATTGAGCCGCCACCCTTCTCGTAGGCATACGTCTTTCCGTCATCCTCGAAAAGGGTAAAGCTGCCGTTCGCTCCCGGATACACGCGCACGGACGCAATCGTCTGCGTCTGCTGTGCGCTATCCACATCCGACCCAAGCGGCACAATGCTTCCCGCCTTCACGAACAGCGGCAGTGTATCGATGGGAGAATCCGCCACAATGGTCTGCCCGCCGTGCAGCCGCTCATTCGTCCAGTAGTTGTACCAGTCATAACCCGCCGGCAGATACACCGTGCGGCGCGTCGCGCCCTGCTCGGTCACCGGAGCCACCAGGAACGCCGGCCCATACATATATTCATCAGGAATGTCCGCAACCTTCGGATCTGCCGGGAAGTCCATGAACAATGCCCGCATATAGGGAGCGCCCGTCTGGTAGCTGCGATACGCTAACGAGTAGGTGTAGGGCAGAAGCTGGTAGCGCAGTTTCAGATACTTCGCCAGAATCGGCTCCGCCTGCTTGCCGTACGACCATACCTCGTTGTGAGCTCTCTCTCCATGCGCTCGCATGACCGGCTGAAAAGCGCCCCATTCAAACCACCGCACAAACAGCTCGGGATAGTCCTCATAATTGTTAATCGTGTCGCGTGCGTCCGATCCATCGATCAGCGGCTTGTGCTCGGCGCGGTAATCTGCGGGAATCGCCGGGGAGAAGAACCCTGCAATATCCGTGTCCCAGTACGGTAGTCCTGTCGCCGCAAAATTCAGCCCCGCCGGAATCGAGCGCCTCAGCATGTCCCACGTCGAAACAACATCGCTCGACCAGAAAACCGTGCCGTTGCGTTGCGCCCCCAGGTACGCCGCCCGCGCCAGGATCATAACCCTCCTGCTGTCTCCGAAATCCCGCCGGAACCCTTCGTACGCCGAAGCCGTGTGAAACAGCGGATAGACGTTGTAGAAGCGTATGCCCGAACCGATCGA
>Ga0181521_10001659_pt1 | contig 27217 bp, 19 predicted proteins | sample PEATcosm2014_Bin_32_FD_119764 | JGI IMG/M metagenome (GOLD analysis project Ga0181521, IMG submission 119764) | Peatland microbial communities from MTU Mesocosm Facility, Houghton, MI, USA - PEATcosm2014_Bin02_60_metaG | ecosystem: Environmental > Terrestrial > Soil > Wetlands > Peat | place...
AACGGGTCAAGAAGGCCACGGGGATCTTGGACGTGGGGTTTCATCACTTCCGACACTATTTCATCTCCCATTGCGTGATGGCTCAGCCGCCGATCGACTATATGACAATCGCAATGTGGGTTTCCCACAGAGACGGGGGTGTGCTAATCGGTCGAGTTTACAGTCACTTGCGGCCGGGACATTCCGCTCAAATGGCTAAACATCTGGACGACGCATTTCAGTTTTAACCGCGATCATGCGGCTTCCTCTCCAGCGCAGACGCCAGCCGGTTCCCCTGCGAACTCCCCTACCTCTGCCCTCATCCAGAACCTGTCGATCTCCTTCTGACTGATATACCATGTGTTGTCGATGCGGCAGCACACAACGCGTGGTGGCTCCCCATTGGGGCCGGGCTGGCGCCAACGCCAGCCGGTGGTTCGGCTCTTTCCGATTAGGGTCAGCCACAGAATGTATTCCATCCCCCCGGCCAATCTCATCATCGCAGGGTCACTCGCAAACTTCTCGGACATACTCTATTTTAGCATTGGCCAACTGCCATTTGATGGAAAGCGAGAATATTATTGGTCGTTTTTCTGTGCCCTCGACACAGGGAAGTTCAACACCCGTGAATGGCCGGCGGCTCGGGGGCCCGGCACAAGGTGCTACGCAGCCACTTGTTGCTCACTTGCGACCTGGGGTTGCGTTGCGGGTGCCGGCGCGTTCTGTTGAATGCTCAGAATCTCCTGGTTCTTCAGGGTAATGATGTCCTTTGCTGAAACTCTAAAGAACTCGGATATCCTCTTAAGCTGATGTGGATTCGGCAGCTTCTTCCCCGCCAAGGTTTCGGTCAATCTTTCGGGGTAAATGCCTACTGTGACCGCCACAGCATTGGGAGTCATCCCTCTTTTTGCAATGAGGTGTGAAATGTTAAGTCCAATTTGGACTGGATCCAGGTCTGGTGCGGGCGCACAGAGAGCCTCTGGAGTGGTGTTAAAGAAGGCTGCAATAGTCTCGATCTTCTTCCCAACCGGGAAGTTTTTTCCCGTGACATACCTCGGCAAGTCATAACAGTTCATTCCCATCCGCCGCGATGCTTCCGTGGGGATCAGACCTGCGAGCATCAAGTGGTACTCAAGGTTTGCCGCCAAGTGTGGCAGGGCAGCCTTTCTGTCTAATTTCGGCTTTTTCGGTTGAACGGGTTTTGGTTCGACCAACGGCAATTGAGAGATGTCCTCAGTCATCAATTCGTGAATCGTCACGCCAACCAGTTCCGACACCTTCTTGACGAGATCGCCAGGCGGAAGGATCAGGCCGGTCACCACTTTGCCCATGAGGCTCGGGAGGCCCAGACTGGCATGGCCATACTTGTCGGCGAGAAATCGGAAGTTCTTGATCACTCGTGCCGCGTCCATTTTTGGCTGTTTCGGGTCGCAGAAATATTCAATGGACACCTCCAAATATTTGGCAAGTTTCTCAATGAAGAAGGGGGTCCCAGAGTATTTGCACGACTGTATCTCGTAGATGACATACTTCGGAACTCCACTCCCTTGAGACGCCTCGCTAACCGACAGACCCTTCGAAACAAGCAAGTATCTGAGATTTTCTGAAAGAGTTTTGCGAGACTGATCCTGGTTGTGAATCATGAAGTGCGGATTTGCTTGCGACCAGTCCTGCTGCAGATGGGTCCCACCAACAACGTTGAGCCGCGCCAGCGCCTTCCGGGCATCCCCACCGTGCAGAGAATTGCCAATGTCCAGGACCGCCTCCAAGATGGGCTTGGCCACCTCGGCTTCAGCCGCAAAGATGTGCTCGATCGCCTTTTCGATCAACGGTTTGGTTAGCGCAATCCATTCGGGGATTTGAACATCGACGCCGGGGAGCATCTTGATTTTAGCCCCCACCTCACGCAAATGCCGCCCGCAGGCCATCCGGTAATGTTCGAGCAGCGTCTTCCCGTGGTCTTTGTGGAACAAGAACTCTGCGACCGTGGGAACGTCCACGCCGTCCTGGATTAGCTTCGTGGCGACGAATTTCCGGCACGCGTGATGGTACCAATTGGAGAGCCCAGCCAGCGACGCCGCTTTCTTAAGCGACCGGTGGATGGTCTTCAAGGTGAAGAGGAAATCGTCAGGCCCAAGACCCATCAACTGAATATATTCCCGCAGGAGTAACTCAGCTTCGGGCAATAAGGGCAATTCTCCCTGTTCAGGGCTGCCGAGAGGCTGTTTGTTAACGGTGAACGTGATTATCTTCCGCGCGAAGTCGATATGCTTGACTTTAAGTTTCCGCAGCATGTCAATGCGGACTCCGTAGAGAAAGAGCATATCCGCCATGTAAGGGATTTGTTTGCGCTTTCGTCCCTTCCCGTAAATGTGACGACGGAGGTAGGAGCGCATTATGGCGAGTTGGTCCGGTGTGGGTATTTCGATCATCCTCGCGGTGCGCTTGGAGTACCTGATGCCCTTTGCTAGATCGGCAAACTGTCCAAACGTCAGAAGCTTCGCCTCCTCGGTTAGGTATTTCAACAGGCGCTTGACCGTGGCGCAATAGGTGTTCACCGTCGCCGCCTTCAGATGCTCACCGGTTCTCTTGCTGATGCCTTGCTTGAGGTCGGCTCTCATCGTTTCCATGTCCGACCGGGCGAGTCGGCAGACCGGGATTTTGGAATAGCCGGGCCAATATGAACTCACGAATCCAAGAGTTTCCTCGAGTTTGTCCACGCTATATTGGCGGATGGTGTCGCCGACGTCCTTTTGCTTCCAGGCGATGAACTTCGGGGCGGTATCCGCAAGCGTGAGGTCGCCGGCTTCCTTGGATTGGGGTCCGTTCTTCAAAAGCGAAGCCAGCCATTTGTGAAGTTCCGCCTCTGCGGCCTGACGATTGGGACCAAAACACTGTTTGTGGTCTTTCCCGGCTATCTTCTTCCGGCCCCAGTAAGTTTGATTCTCCTCCAGGCGCCAGAAGTTCTCCGCCAAACGGGTCCAAGTCTGATTTTTCATCGAGCAGCCTTTTGGTTTGATGGGGTTCTATGGTGGACGCGCGTGGTGGACGCCGGACGCCGCAAATCCGCTGCTTTTACACCCCGCCATCGGTTCCGGCGGCTGTATTTGCGTACGTACACATGACGACAAATGTTGTTTGTTTCTGCGACTTTCGTGAAATTGTCAGTGTACATGAAGTAATGCATATACTGTATGTTAAACATCAACGTAATCGTGCCTAATATTGCTTTCGATCTTAACTCCATATTATCAATGGTTTGGAGCATGGTGGACGCCGCTTGTGGACGCCACCGGCTTCTAAGGCGTCTACGAATCGTTATGAGACTTTGGCCCCGATTAACCCGCCCTGCAGCCGCGTCAACGCTCTGCGAATCACGACTGAATGATTCGCTCAGGATCTGTAGCCCAAGGAATGTATTCATAGTTCCCAAAGTGGCTGATGGTCGACACCGTGTTCTTGCGTTTCGCCAGGATCGCTGTCGGCCCAGTGTGCCGCTGCTTCGACGGCCACTCGATTTTGAGCGTTCGATTCGGGAGCTTCGGACCGGAGCCTCACGATTCCCTCGGTGATTACAAACGACTGCTTCGCGTCTCGATCCTGATAAACCCAGTTATATTGGCTGTTTGCAAATCGGGTTTTGTAACCACGGGCTGCGATCACTTCGTTAACCCGGCTGACACGAACGCCTTCAGGATGGTCTCTGAGGTGCTCACGCAAGAACTGCGATTTCGTCCGACGGAGGACAGGGTCAGCCACCTTGTGGTTGGTTCTCAGCGCCGCAAGCGCCTGCTCGGTCCCGGCGACCTGCAAGCGAAGGCTCTCCAACTGAACCGTCAGCTCACGTATGACATGTTCAGTTGAATCCTTCATGTAGGAGCGCCAGGAGTGTCGTGCCCGGTGATTTTCTTCAACGTTAAGGCGATCGGGTACCCTTGAAGATCACGTCGGGCCACCCAAGACTTGCGACGCGGCGGACATTTGGACCCGACATCTGGTTTGGAATCTTCAAGGACTGCGAGGGCCTTCCGGACTTGCGGCAGTCAAAGCTGCAGCCTAGTTTCTTCCGTTTTAGCTGTCGAAGTGCAGTCGTCGTTCTATCTAGCTTTTGCATAGCGTTTCTTTCCGGTTCAGTCGGGCCAATTCTGCTGAGAGCCGGAAAAATTAGTTTTCACCCTCCATTATAGGCGGGCGCGACGGTGGGAAGGTGGGCAGCCAATGTAAAGCGTGTACAGTGGCTTGGCCCTTCAGTCCCGTGCAACGAGGTTGCCGGGGACGAAAACGGCCCGCGGCTGTGCTTGCTTTGCCGAAGCGCCTGGATCCAAGCCGCCAGCGCCGGCGCTCAGATTATCCAACCCCCTCATGTGCAAACCGCCATCGAGCAAGTGCCCAGCGCGGCTGGCCTGTTGCCGCCTCCCACCGCTCCAACCTCCCTCTGAACCCCAGGTTATGTCCGCACCCTCCCACAGTCCTTCCCGTCTTGCGGGATCAATGCCGCTACGATCGGCCGGGCTCACCAACTCTACCAGTTGACCGGTCAGACCTTGCGCTTGGCTTTTGACCGGGAACGGATGTGGTACGAACTGCTGCGGCTGCCTCCCAAGCCTTTCTGGATGGTGCGTGGGTGTAGTTTGGCACGAATCGCAGGCGCACTCGCCGGGCCAGCTCCTCAGCTTTGATCTCGGACTCGGCAGCGGCCTGCTCCTGGACGTAGCGGAGGATTTCGTCAGTCAGCTTGTTCGCCCTCTTCCACCGCCACACATACCGGACAGTCGTCTGTGCAAACTTTCAGGGTGCGCCGGCGGTCTTTCGCAGGCTGCCGCCAAGATGTCCTCGTTTGTGATTGCGCTGCTTTGACCACGAAGTCCGCCTGAGTATGCCTGAACCGAGCAAGTGGTGTCGCACGCATTATAATGGGGTATGAAGAACAGGAATATATTCGACAAACTGGTGATGAGTGGAGGCCGGTTTTTCGACAAAGAAACAGGAAAAACACGTTTGGGCCCTCGACCGTCGTTGCCGGCCCTATACTCACACAAAGGGACTTACTACCTTCGTGCGAACGTCGGAGGGAAGCGATATCGGGTCTCCCTTCAGACTATGGTATTCTGGGAAACTTGGAAACGAATGGTTGAGTGGTTCGTGCGGCACAACACCGCGTGAGTGCCTCCTGACTCTTCACGGCCTGCGGTAGTCCTGCGGGCCAGTCCGCTACTGGCCACTGGTCAACAGGTTCAGGGTGGCGGGCTCGATGGCCGGACGGTTAATCCCCCCACCGCCGCCAGGCTTTGCTGGACGTATTGCGCCAACAGCGGTGCAGCCCAAAGGCCCAGGCTCCAGTGGCAGGCGATGGCAACTTCATCCGGGAGCCTCGCGAATCCAGGCCTGGCCGGTCCAGGCATTAACGAACAGGGCTCCATCGGCCTGGGTCCCATGCTTGGCGCACCCCTCGGCCCGAGCAGGAAGCCTTGGCTGTCGGACGTAATGGCCGTGGATGGGGGTGTGGGCCGCCCGTTCGTAGACCCGGACGGCATCCAGGTCCAAGGGGACGTCTTCTTCCACAAGTTGGACCTGTTGCTGCGAGCCGATAGTCGCGGCTCGCCCGTCTATTTTGGCGTCGACCCTGAATTCAAATTCGTAGAGCACCACGACAACCGGCGGGGAATCCCCGCGCCAGTCGGCATCTCCTATCGGAGGCAACACCAGCCGTTTACGTTCTTTGCCGAACTCGCGCCGATTATCGATCCTGCGCCCACCACTTCCCTGGGGTGGGGTGGAGGGGTCGGGATCAGATTCTACTTCGGCCGGTAGGAAACCATAGCTCGACACTTGAAGGCAGAAGGCTCGAGTAACTGCAGGCGGCCGACCCCGGATGATCATCGGGCTCTCACGAGCCTCTTCAAGTGTTACACTCAGTGATAGACTCCAGTAGCTTGAGGGTCGTCTTGTAAGGTTCTCGGCCTCCCCACCGGGTGCGCCTCTGCAGCCGGTTCCTTAGCTTCGCTTTTCGCTTGAAGGCGGCATCCGAACCCTCCCAAACCGCCTTCAGGAATTCCTGTTCCAGTTGATTCTCAGCCATGGAGAGCTCATCCGCATGGTCGCGCAACAAGACCTCCGCCTGGTGGGCTCTTGGCCCTGAGAGCCCTGACGCCTCAGGTGCCGACGCGGCGGGGGATGGCCCCAAGGGTGTAAATCCTTTGTTGGCGGGCTTGGGCGCGAACAATTCCAGGAGCAAACTCTTGAAGTCATCCCGCGAGCGCGTTCCTTCAGTTATCGCCGTTGCGCTCTCGGCCAATGCGGTCGCTTTCTCATGATTCCCTCGATCAAGTTGCTCTTCAATCGCCTGAATGAATGACCAGGACAACTCACCGAAAAAGGGGGCTAAAGCCTGTTTCTTGGTCTTGCTCAGTGTGGGATAAAGGACGCTTGCCTTCTCAAGAGCCTCTGCCGCGTTTCCCTCTTCCGCGAACACTCGCAACTCGACCAAGGTGGCCAGCAATTGGCTCGCGCCGGGCAGAGACCCGCTTGGCGCCGGGTTCCGTGTCGATCTAATCCAGGCACAGAGACTGGCAATGCTTTTCTCCAACGCCGTCTTGTCTTCAAGGCGGATGCGAGGCACCGTCTGTCCCGCCAGGCTGGTAGTTTGATTGAGCAAGCCCGCCAAGGTTACCCGTAGCTGTTCTGAAACCTTCCGGCTGAGAGGTTCTCCCAAGAGTTTCATGATCGTTTGCTCGGCTTCCTCAAACCGTTTCCTCGTTTCGACCACCTGCGCAGCGATTTCTGCCGGATTCGCCCGCAATGCACTCGGCGCCGCCGAGAGCGACACCGCAAACAACCGTTCGTAGTCTTTACGCAAGGCATCTTTCGCCCTTTCGAGGGTTGCCAGACGCCTTGGGTTTTTGTGTTCGCCGGTGGCGCTCAACAGTATGCCCACGGCGCATTCGAAGAGAAAAGCGCTTTTCGTCTCCTGATCATTGAACGAATCAGCATATCGGGTAATAGCCCCACCAGTCTCAAGCAGAGCTCGCCCAGTGGTCCCATTTAGACTCCGGGCGAAAGCGTGAAGCTCCGGCTCGTTAACCAGCCATTTTGCTTGAGCATCCGCCGCGAGAAAGACACCCATCAGTGGGGCATACACGGGGGTGTTGAGGAGTGATAGGAAGACATCTGAACCTTTGGGTTGGAGGGCCTCGTGGCGAATTGTCGCGCCGGGGATGTCCGCTGCCTGCGGCTGGCCAGCCTGAAGGAAAAACAATAAGGTGTCTTTCCAGTGCCCAAATTGTTTCCGCGCCTTCTTCACCTTATTGGGATCAAGCTGAGGTGGTTCCCTGGCAGGTTGCTCCAGCCAGGGTTCGTTCCCGTGCCCATTTCTAAAACCAAGCGCGAAAAACCGCTCAATCACAAACTGCTCAGCCTGAGTGCGGCCTAAAGTTTTGCCGATCCGCATTGCCGTCGAGGCGTCTGCCCGCTGGGGCGCACAAATAAGCAAACCATCTGTGATTGCCAATTCAAAAAGTCTTTCTATTTTCGAGCACTTTATTGCCGGGGCCTCGGCGGGCTCGAAGGCCAGAGCCTCGAGCGCCGTTCTCGAGAATTCAAAGTATGAGCTTTCCGTCGTGGAGTGGTGGCTTCCAGCGGTCAGCGGCAGGGATTTGTGCAAGAGAATGAGGTTGAGTGTGGAAATGGTCCGCAACGGAATCGGTGCTCGCAATGGCCTCAGGAAGTGGACCCGTAGGAGCGGTGGGTTCCCGGCAACCTGAGCAGCGCAGAACTCACATCGGTCGATTCCATTCTCCATGAGCGCGTCTGCAAAATGAGGAAAGGCGTGCAGCAAAGGTTTCAGCCCCGCGGCTTGGTACTCCAGGATGGAAAAGCGGGGATCGTAATCAAACACAGACCCTAAAAACGACGCTTTCCTGTTCTCCGCGATTAGATAGTTTCGGAAAGGAAAGAGGTCTTGGCGCGACTCGCGCGCCAACCCGACGTCGGCTTGCCACCCAGCGAGGATTCGGCCGACCATGGCGGCCATAAGCAATAGGATCTTCTTGGGTTGCCAGGCGATATCCCGCTGCGCGCCTTCTCGCAGGCCCTCGTGCCTGAACGAGTCAACGCCATCAACAAAGTCCTGGAAAGTCATGGGGACGACTTGGGTCGTCCGGTTACAAACGGCAACCAGGTTCGTGTTGAACGCATCGGCGGCCATCGCCCAGGCTTTCCTTTCCGTCTCGTCCGCGCCCCCATCGGGAGCAAAGAAAGCAAAGAATGATTTATAAAGGCTCCGCCACTCTTTCACGGGTCGTTTGTGAACGGCGAGCGGATCGAGAAGCTCCTCAATCATCCGCTGAAGAGACGTGAGAGTGAGCTCAACGTCGCCCCCATTCCCGGGCGTGGCGGTTTGAAGGGGAGCACGGCCTCCATCCACGCCCACCGCAGGATCGCCCGCCCACACCGCTGGAGCTGTACCCTGGATGAACGTCTCGGTACCATTAGCTAAAATGGCACCGCTCCCGATCACCAGTGATTCTTCTGCGATTCCTGAACGGCTCATCTATTGACTTAGACGAGTCCGTGTTTGAAACATTCGCATCCTTTCAAAACTGTCATCTTGCAGACAGGTTCCGATCATCCGCAGCGAGTCCAATTAGCGTTATGAAACAAAGACTTTGGAGCAAAACATCAGGAGCCTTCCCGAGCGCGGTGAGAGAAACCTCGCAGCGGGCAGTCGACCGGGGAACTGGAACGCCTGTGGTTGTCCCTCTCTCCAAGCGCATGCGTGCTGCGCTGGCAACCCAGCCGCCCCACGTGCCCAAGCTAGCGCCCTCGGCCGCTGCCGAAGACCAGACGAGCTCAGGCCACCCACAGGACGAACCTCTTTTAAGAGACCGGTGATATGAAAAGCAATCTGCTGTTCTTGATTCGTCTCCGCTCGCATTGGCGGAGAAGCACGCTTGGCCATGCTCCTGCGGCGCGCGGGCTGACAGGCCAGCACGCTTCCCGGTTGAGAGTCGAATGGTGTGATGGCCCGCAGTTCCCGGTCGAAATTACCCAAGTATGCGGCCGATCCGAGCCTGCGCCACGCCAGCGCGAGAGGCCCGCACTTGTGCCGCTGGTCCGGGTGGCGCTTTTGACTGAAAACAGCGCGTTCGGATTACACATTTGTAAGTCTGCCGCAAGCTCGCAGCCATGTCCCTGTGGTCTGTTAACTACAGAACAAAGCGGTGTCGAGGTGATGCCGTTGAAATAAAACAAAGCAAATGACCGACTAAAGTTTATGAAAAGTAATCAATGGAATCCTCCAGTTCAAGACCGCGATGCCGCCGTCGCCACGCTGCCCGCTCCTGCGCCAGCCATGAATGACGCTGACTTCGACAACGTCCGATACCGACCCACCCCACGGCCCAGCGTTAGACCCGCGCCGGCACCAGTGGCCAGACCAGCTTCGCCGGACGCCGGGCCGAACCCGACCATCCAGGCGGTGCATGACGCGGTGCAGGAGACTTCGGCGTGGGTGCGCCCGCTGCAACAGGAGATGGGGCGCGTGATTGTCGGCCAGAAGCATCTGATCGAGCGCCTGCTCATTGCGCTTGTCACCAGCGGGCACGTCCTGCTCGAAGGCGTGCCTGGCTTGGCAAAGACGCTTTCGCTCAAAACGCTTGCCGGCGGCGTCAACCTCCGCTTCCAGCGTGTTCAGTTTACGCCGGACATGCTGCCCGCCGACATCGTGGGCACGATGATTTACAATCCGCACGACGGCGACTTTCGCACCAGGCACGGCCCGATTTTCAGCAACCTCATTCTGGCCGATGAAATTAACCGCGCTCCGGCCAAGGTGCAAAGCGCGCTGCTCGAAGCCATGCAGGAGCGCCAGGTAACCCTCGGCGACTCGACCTACGAACTGCCCAACCCGTTCCTCGTGCTCGCCACGCAGAACCCGCTGGAGCACGAAGGCACGTATCCGCTGCCCGAAGCCCAGGTGGACCGCTTCATGATGAAGGTCATCGTCGGCTACCCGAACCGCGTCGAGGAGCGCGCCATTCTCGAAGCGATGGCCACCAGCGAACCATCGCTCCACGTCCGGCCGGTTGTCTCGGGCGAGGAAATCCTTCGCGCCCGCCGCGTGGTCAATACCATCTACGTGGACGACAAAATCAAGGACTACATCGTGGACCTGGTGTTGGCGACCCGCGACCCGAAAGCCGCCCGGCTGGACCTCAACGGTTACATCCAAACCGGCGCTTCGCCGCGCGCCACCATCAATCTCACGCTCGCCGCGCGTGCCGCCGCGTTCATCGAGGGCCGCGGTTACGTGACGCCGCAAGACGTGAAGAAGCTCGCGCCCGACGTGCTGCGCCACCGCGTGGCGGTGAGTTACGAGGCCGAGGCCGAGAACATCACCTCGGAGGACATCATCCAGAAAATTCTCGATACGCTGCCGGTGCCATAGATCAGCGCGGAACCTTGAACCGAGGCAATAATTATGAACCCCGAAAGAGCCAAAAACATCCTGAGCCGGATGCGGCAACTTGAAATCCGCACGAGTCGCCTGGTCAACGACACTCTGGCCGGCGAATACCACTCGGTCTTCAAAGGCCGGGGCATGGACTTCGACGATGTCCGCGAATACGTCGCTGGCGACGAAGTGCGGACGATTGACTGGAACGTCACCGCGCGCGCCGGCCGCCCGTTCGTGAAGAAGTTCACCGAGGAACGCGAGCTGACCATTTTGTTGCTCGTAGATGTCAGCGCGTCGGGGAATTTTGGTTCGGCCGCGCAGAGCAAGCGCGAACTCGCCGCCGAACTTGCCAGCGTGCTGGCCTTCTCCGCCATTCGCAACAGCGACAAAGTCGGCCTGATCTTATACACCGATGAGGTCGAACTATACATTCCGCCCAAGAAAGGCCGCCGCCACGTTCTCCGAGTCGTGCGGGAAATTCTGTATTACGAACCTCGCGGACGCGGTACGGATACCGTCAAGGCGCTTGATTTCGCCAATCGCATCCTGCATCGGCGTGCGATTGCGTTTCTCATCTCGGACTTTCAGTCGTCCGGGGATCCCGACCAGGCACTCGCCGACCTGCGCCGCGCCATGCGGCAGACTAACCGCCGCCACGACCTCGTCGCGTTGCACATCCAGGACGCCCGCGAAAAGTCGCTGCCGGACGTGGGCGTGCTCGCCCTTGAGGATGCAGAGACCGACCAGGTAGTCGAACTGGACACCGCCGACCCGCAGGTCCGCGTCCGTTTCGAGGAGGAAGTGAACGACCGCACGCGACGGCTGGTGCGCGGCTTTCGCGCCGAGGCGATTGACACCCTGGAGTTAGACACCGCCTCGCCATATTTGCCGGCGTTGCAACACTTCTTCAAAAACCGGGAACGGAGACACTAATGAAAAGCAAATTCGAATTGAAACAGTGGCGCAGACTGGCCTTGACCGCCGCGGCGGTGTCGTTAGCGAGTTTAAATGGTTTCGCGCTGACCAGTGCGACTCAGACAAATCTGGCAGCTTCTGGCACCAGCACGCTCGCACCGGCCACTAAAATGACTGCGCCCCGCTTGGGGAAAACTGCTCCCGCCGCTACGCCGAGCGTTATGACCGAAGACATCCGCGACATCCGCGGGCCGAAACCTATTCCGTCGAGTTGGCTCTGGCCTTTATGGCTGGCGGGCGGTGCGGCGCTCGCAGCCCTGCTTTGCGCCGGATGGCTCTGGAACCGTCGTCGCGCTCTTGGCGCCGCGCTGCTGCCGTATGAAATTGCGCTCGCCCGGCTGGAGGAAGCCCGTGCGTTGACGCAGCCGGAAAATGCCCGCGAATTCTCCATCGCTGTCTCTGAGATCGTGCGCCAGTACATCGAGCAGCGTTTCCGGGTCTGGGCCGCGCGCCGGACAACCGAGGAGTTTCTTCACGACCTGCTCGAACCATCCGATGTGTTGCTGACTAGCCATCGCAGTTTGCTGGCGGAGTTTCTCCGCCATTGCGACCTGGCAAAGTTCGCCCGTTGGATTCTCTCGACCGAGGAAATGGAATCCATGCTCGAGAGCGCCTGCTGCTTTGTGCGTGAGACAGGCCAGCCGAGGGAAAGTTTGCAAAGCTCTCCGGCGCACACGGTTGGGGCCTCCTCCTTGCCCGCAACGGGCAACGCCCGACCGGATGCGCCGGTTTCTTTATCAATGGCGCATGACGCGCATCAACTTGCGGAGGCCTTGCCGCTGGATCGGAGGTTCCTATGATTCGATTCCTTCAACCGGAATGGCTGTGGCTGCTGACGCTGTTGCCGCTTGCTCTACTCTGGCGCGGACGACGCGGCGCGGTGGCGGCCGTCCAATACTCCAACGTCAGTCTTGCCCGGCAGGTTGCCCGCCAAACGCGCAGCCGCGCCGGAGGCTGGGTCTGGTTGCTGCCGATCCTCGCCGGCGCACTGATGGTGGTCGGCCTGGCACGGCCGCAATTCGGCCACGGCCGCACCGAAGCGCAGGCGAGCGGCATTGACATCGTGCTCGCGCTGGATGTGTCCGGCTCGATGCAGGCGCTCGACTTCAAACTCGACGGCCAGCCGGCCAACCGCATTGATGTCGTGAAGTCCGTCGTGGCGAAGTTCATCCAAGACCGCCCCAACGACCGCATTGGGCTGGTCGCATTTGCCGGCGCGCCTTACCTCGTCAGCCCGCTCACGCTCGACCACGATTGGCTTCAGCAAAATCTCGGCCGGGTCCAGGTCGCCGGGGTCGAGGACGGCACGGCCATCGGTTCGGCGATCGCGGCCTCCGTCAACCGCCTGCGAAGCACACCCGCCAAATCGAAGGTCGTGGTGCTGCTCACCGACGGCATGAACAACACCGGCAAGATCTCGCCCGCCGCTGCCGCCGAGGCCGCGAAGGCGCTGGATGTGAAAGTCTACACCATCGCCGCCGGCGTGCGCGGTGAAGCGCCCGTGCCGGTAAAGGACAACTTCGGCAATACGCAACTCGTCATGGCCAAAGTGGACGTGGACGAGGAGACGCTCCAGAAAATCGCCGCCGAAACCGGGGGGAAATTCTATCGCGCCACGGACACCGATTCGCTGAAACACATCTACGCGGAAATCAACCGCCTCGAAAAAAGCAAGGAGACCATCCGCAAATTCGAGCGTTATCAGGAACTGTTCGCCTGGGCCTTGATTCCCGCGCTCGGCGTGCTCGGCCTCGCCGTGGGGCTGGAGCAAACGCGCTATCGGAGGCTGCCATGACCCGGAACAAATCCATTTCCATTCACCCTCTAAAGGACCAATATGAAATTCGCTGAACCCATCTGGTTGTTGGCCGGTTTGATCGCCTGCGGCGCGCTCATGTGGGCGTGGCGGCGTTACGATACCCGTCAGCGCGCGGCGCTCGCCACCTTCGCGTCGTCGCATCTGCACGCGCAACTCACCGCGTCTTTCTCCGCCGCCAAGAGACACTGGAAACGGGGGTTATTCCTCGCCGCAATCGGCTGCCTCTTCCTTGCGCTCGCGCGGCCGCAGGCCGGTTTCCGTTGGGAGGAAGTGAAGCGGCGTGGCATCGAAGTGGTCTTCGCCGTGGACACCTCGCGCAGCATGTTGACGCCCGACGTGAAGCCTGACCGCCTCACCCGTGCCAAGCTCGCGGTGGATGATTTCGTGAGCCATCTCAACGGTGACGGCGTCGGCCTGATCGCTTTCGCGGGCAACGCCTTTCTGCAATGCCCCATCACACTCGACTATGACGCATTCCACGAGTCGCTCGAGGCGCTCGACACCACCATCATTCCCCGCGGCGGCACGGACATTGCCAGCGCGATTCGCGAGGCGCAGGCCGCGCTGCAAAACCGCCCCGGCAAAGACAAGATACTCATCCTGCTTACCGACGGCGAGGACCTTGAAGGCAGCGCGCTCGCCACGGCGAACGCGGCGGCTAAGGACGGCCTGAAGATCTGCACGGTCGGTGTGGGCACGGCCAATGGTGACTTGATTCCGATTCCGGCGGAACAGGGCGGCGGCTTCGTAAAAGACGACTCTGGCCAGTTCGTAAAGTCGCACCTCGGTGAGGCCGGCTTGAAGTCGATTGCCGAAGCGACCGGCGGAGTCTACGCGCCGCTCGGGGCGCAAGGCCAGGGACTCGACACCATTTACCAGCAAGCCCTCGCGCCGCTGGCCAAACATGAGCTCGCGTCGCGCCGGCAACGGGTTTACACGGAACGATTCCAGTGGCCGCTCACGGGATCACTCGCCTTGCTGCTCGCGAGCCTGCTCGTCGGCACACGGCGCCGCAGCCCGCGAAAGAACCAGGTGCCGGCGTCGGCGACGGGAACAATGCGGCCGCACCTTATGGCGCAACCCGCGGCGGCCATGCTCGGAGCATTGTTGTTCCTGCCGTTCAATCACGCGCAGGCCTCGACCGCGACCGCCGAAAAGGCATACCAGAAGGGCGACTTTGCCACGGCTCAACGCGAGTATGCTGCGGCCGCGCAACGCGACCCGAAGAAACCCGATCTGCAATTCAACGTCGGCACGGCGGCTTACAAGGCGGGGCAGTTCCCGCAGGCAGCCGAGGCGTTTCAGAAATCGCTCGATGGCAAACCGTCCGCCGACCCCAAGCGGCTGGCTGCGCAAGAGGACGCCTATTACGACCTCGGCAACACGCTTTATCGCAGCGGCCAGAAGACCGAGCCGAGCAACGCGCAGCAAACCATCCAGACCTGGGAACAGGCGGTGAAAACGTATGACGCCGCCCTGCAACTCCGCGCCAACGACACCGACGCCAAATACAACCGCGACCTCGTGCAGCGAAAACTGGACCAATTGAAGAAGCAGCAGGAGCAGCAGCAAAAACAACAGCCGCAGAGCCAGCAGAACCAAAAACAGGATCAAAAACAGGATCAGAAGAACAAGAATCAACAGAACCAGTCGGGACAGAATTCCGACCAGAAGAACCAACCGAACAAAGACCAAAAGCCGGACCAGCAGAATCAATCGGGTCAAAAGTCCCAGGCGAAGAACCAGGAAAACAAAGACCAGAAATCCGGTGCGGATTCCAAGCCCGACCAACCGAAGGATCAGCAACAAGCGAACAGCGGCTCGAAACCGGACCAGCAAAAGCAGCCGGATCAACCGGGACAGCAGCCCAAGCCGGCCAACGGTCAGCCGCAAGGCAACGCTCAAGCCCAGGCCGGCGCGGACCAGCACAAGGACGAAGCCGCCCAAGCCGCGGAGGCGCAGCGCGAGCCCGGCCAGATGAGCAAGGAGGACGCACGCACACTCCTCGACTCGATGAAAGGCGAAGCACGTCGTCTTCCGGCGGCACCGGTCGCGCGCAACGGCAACGACGACCAGCGGCCAGATCAACCGATCAAGGATTGGTGATATGAAAACAAACTTTTCTCGCTTCCGTCCGATGGCCGCGGCTCTTGCCGCCGTCATCGTTCTCGCCGCCACCGCGTCCGCTGCGCCGCCCGCCGTCACTGTGCAACTCGACCGCGCCGACATTGCGCTCGGTGATTCCGCGCAGCTGACGATCACGGTTTCCGGCGGTGGCGACGATGCGGTCGCACCACCCGCCGTGCCGGGGCTGGAGTTCATGGCCGCCGGCCAATCAAGCCAGTACCAATCCATCAATGGCGTCGCCACCTCGACCACCTCGGTGACCTACGAAGTTATTCCGCAACGCGCGGGCACCTTCACCATCCCGGCCCTGAGCCGCGGGTCGCAGCCGGTCGTGTTGCGTGTGCAACCCGGCAACGGACGCAACGACGCGGCGGCCAACAACTCCGGAGCGTCGAGCCTGCCGCCCCCGGCCGCGGGCGGATTGTCCGCCGGGGAAACGCGCTTGACGCAGGACGGCTCGGCGTTCGTGCGACTGCGGTTGCCGAAGCGCGAGTTGTATGTGGGTGAAACCGTGCCCGTGGACATCCAGATCGGGCTGCGCCCCGGCTTGGAGGCGTCGCTCGAGGGTCTGCCGACGCTGAACGGGGACGCCTTCACGTTGAATAAACTTGCCTCCCAGCCGGAGCAGACGCAGGAGGTGGTCGCGGGCAAACCTTACACGGTGCTGACCTGGCACAGCGCCTTGGCCGCCGTGAAGTCGGGCGATTTCTCGCTCACCGTCGAAACGCCGCTCACCGTGCGGATGCGTACCGTGCCGCAACGGCGACCCCGAATGCCAAGAGGAGCTTCTGATGATTCGCTGTTCGACGAGGTCTTCAACGACTCGTTTTTTCAAAGTTTCTTCGGCGGCACGACCGAGAAGCAAATCACCCTCGCCAGCGAGCCGGAGGGGCTCAAGGTGCTGGCGTTGCCTGCCGTGGGCCGGCCCGCGGGATTTGCCGGCGCGGTTGGAAAGTTCGAGGTCGGCAGCGAACTCTCCACCGCCAAGACCGTCGTTGGGGACCCGCTCACGCTCCGCTTGAAAGTGACCGGCACGGGGAATTTTGACCGTGTCAACAGTACGATGCTCGGTGAGGTGGGAGGCTGGAAGACCTACAAGCCGACTGCGAAGTTCGAGCCGGCCGACAGCGCCGGTTACAGCGGCGAAAAGCATTTTGAGCAAGCCGTCATCCCAATGCAGACGGGCAGGCAAATCGTGCCCGCGCTGGCGTTCAGCTTTTTCAATCCCGACACACGCCAGTACGAAACCAAACTGACTGCGCCATTGAGCGTCGAGGTGTCCACTGCTCCCGCTGGCAGCCTGGCCACGGCCACTGCCTCCGCTTCGAACGCAAGCCCCATTCCGGCACCTAAGCCCCCGCGCGATGGACTGTGCCCGGACCACGTCGAAACGGGCAGCACGGTTGCGACCCTGCGTCCGGTCTATTTTCAGACGTGGTTTGTCGGTAGTCAGAGCGCATTGGTTCTTTGTTTTGCCGGCGGTTTGATCTTGTTGCGCCGTCGTGAACACCCCATGAACGACGCCGACGACGCGCGGAGACGAGAGGCCTCCAGCGCGATCGCAAGTTGCCTGGCTGAGATGGACGCTGCATCCATCGCCGGCGATGCCGCCCGGTTTTTCCAATGCGCGCGCGCCGCGTTGCAGCAGAGGCTGGCCGCGCGCTGGCACGTCGTGCCCGCCTCGATCACCATTGCGGAAATTGACGCGCGCCTGAACGGTGACGGCGCAGAAATGCGCCGCCTCTTTGCCCTCGCGGATCAGGCCGCCTATTCCGGACAACACCTGGGCGCGGGGGATTTCCAGCAGTGGAAAGAAACCGTCCGCGGCCAACTTAACCATACGGAGGAATTATGACATTGTTTCAGACTCTGACGCGACGCGTGGCCACAGGCAAAATGAAGGTCACGCGAAAACTGCTCGACCGAGTGTGCCGTGAAGGCGGCGGGAAACCCTGCTCAAAGCTGACGAAACCGCCCGGACGAAAGCGTGCCGGATTCACCCGGTCGTTTTGCGTCGCGCTCGCGGCGGTATTGACCCTGTTGATCTGGCTCGTCGCCGCACAGGCAGCGGCCGGCGCACAACCGAGGGGAAGCAATATTGCGACGGGCGGCTACTCCGCCGCGGCGCTCTTCAATCGGGCCAACGCCTGCGCCCGCGAGGGCAAAGCCGGCCTGGCCATTCTGAATTACGAACGCGCGCTCCTGCTCGCGCCCAACGACGCCGACATCGCCGCGAACCTTCACTTCTTCCGCGCGAAGGCCGGCCTGCCGGACGCGCCGGAGAACTGGTTCGCCCGCAGCTTGCTCTACGCCCGCCCGAATACGCTGGCCTGGCTCGGAAGCCTTGGCTTGGTGCTCGCCGGCATGAGCCTGCTCCTTGTGCGCCTGCATCCGCAGCGGCGCCTGGCCTTCCGCTCATCGACCTTCGCGGGCCTATTGCTCGTCGCCACCGCCATCGGCAGTGCGATCACGATGTGGCCAAGAATGAACGAAGCTGTCGTTATTGCTCACGACGCGCCCGTCCGCGCTTCGCCTGTCTCGGCCGCTGAAGCGGCGTTCAAGCTGCATGAAGGCGAAACTGTGACGATGCGCGCGGAGCACCAGGACTTCGCGCTCGTGCAAACCTCAGCGGGCCGCTCCGGCTGGGTGGCGCGCGCAGATCTCTCGCGCGTCGTGCCGCGATTCCGCGACCGCTCTTAATCCACGAACTGAACCTGAAGCAACCCAACACTCTGGTCGAGCGCCTCCGGGCGCGCACGCCGATGCATTATGGCGTGGCGTTGGACCGGGACCAGGCGCTGGCCACTGGGTTTCAGGTGCAGACCATCCCGCAGGCCTGGCCCTTGGACAAAGACGGCCGGGTGGTTTGGTCTGTCCATCCGATGCAGCTTGATGAACAAACCATCGTCCGTGTGCTGCCAACCCATCCCGCAACCTGAACCATGTGGTTGTTTGATGGGAACAAAGCTCTTCTCCTGGCTTGTGGCGTGGGCATTCCTGGCAGCGTTCTCCGCGCGGTCCGAGCCCTCATCCGAAGCAACTCGTTTGGGTCGTCATCGGGGATCGCGCTAAAATCGAGCCTGGCCTCCACACACTTGGCTTTCCTCCTATTCGCGAGTTGGACGAACACGGGCAAACCGAGTTGGCCAAGGCAAAATGAATTTCGGGAGCGCAGGCTGCTGTGGCATGGTGCATCGCGGCCTTCTTGTAGTTGGTGTATCGCGGTGATGGCTGGCCGAGCCAGCCGCCACGGCATGCGTCTCCCGAATCATTTATGGCCTGTCCTGCGCCGCGGGGTGCTGATGAGTTGTGGGCGCGCGCGCCGTCCGACGGCGGCGTTGCCTTCGTTCAAGGAAGGCTCGCATTATAGCGAACGACACCGCGCAGGCCGGGGTGCTGAAAAACAACGAACCGAGCAGCACCGGGCGACCGACCGTCAAAAAGGTGGACCAGTGCAGCCAAACGCTCGGGTGCAGTTGGAGCGCCTGCTCAATCGAGGGCGGACTTTCGTGAGGATGGCTCAATACCCAGTAACCCACGTCGTATTCCCAGCGCAACAACACCGGCATTAATGGGAGAACAATATCGTGCAAGCTTACGGCGACGGCCGCCGCCAGGCGGTTTCCGCGCAATAACCAAGCCACGCCGATGGCGAGCAGCGTCTTCAAACCCACCAACGGCGTAAACCCAAAAAAGATTCCCGCCGCGACACCCACCGCCACGGCGCGCGGTGAGTCCTCAAGGCCCTTGAGCGTGTTCCACTGCAAGGCCAGCCACTGGATCGGCTTCACGTCCGCCACGCTAGCCGACGTGTCTTTCGTTGAAAACCCCAAAGACATTCCCGCGGAAGGCAAATCGTCACGCCAGGGGACCAGACTGCGAAAGGGCGACCACAAACTCCGAACCTTCGCCCGGCTGACTCTGGACCGACACTTCGCCGTGGTGGGCTTCAACGATGGCTTTTACCAGGCTCAAGCCAAGGCCCAGGCCGCGTTGGGAACGGCTCTTGTCGCCGCGGTAAAGCCGCTCCCAGATGCGCGGTTGCTCGTCGGGCGTGATGCCCATGCCGGTGTCGCGCACGCGCACGGTCACGCGACCGGATGCAACCGCGCAGGCGAGGCGGACGTTACCGCCCTCGGGCGTGTATTTGAGCGCGTTGTCGAGGAGGTTCGCGAAGGCCTGGCGCATGCGGGTCGCATCCACAACGGCTTCGCACGGCGCGGCGAAGTCGGTGGTGATGGTGATGCGCTTTTCCTCGGCGACGAGCTCGTAGAGTTCAAGCACATTTGCCAGCAGCGAGCCGATGGAAGTCTTTTCGAGGTTTAGCTTCATCACACCCGCCTCGGCTTCGGTGATGTCCATGAGCGCGGTGAGCATGGTGAGGACGCGGTCGGATTCCTCGACGCAATCCGCCAAGGCTTCGCGCGCGGCAGGATCGGGCGTCGCTTGCACGGCGATTTCCGCCGTGCCCCGCAGGCGGGTGAGAGGGGTGCGGAGGTCGTGCGCCACGTTGTCCAACGCTTCGCGCATGCCTTGGATAAGCGCCTGGTTTTTGTCGAGCACGCGGTTGAACTGGCGGGCCAGATCCTCCAGTTCGGTCTGGCGGGCGCTGGCGGGGACGCGGGCTGACAGGTTGCCCGTGTCAATGATGGCGCGCGCCGTGGCCACGACTTCGCGCACGGGCTTGGTGGCGCGATGGGCAAAGAACGCGCCGCCGAGCACACCGAGCAACAGGGTGGGCGTCATGACAATCAGGAAGTCGCGGCGGAACGCCTGGAGAAGGATTTCGCGATTGTTCGTGCTGCGGCCGACTTGCAAGACCGACCCGTCGGGCAACCGCATCGCGGCGACGGTGAAGTCGCGTTCCTCGTCTTTCGGAATGCGCAACCAGACGAGTCGCGACAGGTCGCCGCCACGGTCAAGCGCCGAGGTGTCGAATTGAACCCAATCGTCTGGAGCCGCCAGCAACAATACGCTGCCGCCTTGTCCGGCCAGGCGCACGAAGAAGGATTTTTCCTTGTCCGAATCGCGGCTGCGCTGGACGAGGTCCTGCAAGGCACCCAGACCGCCATTGTCATAGACCGCCGCGCATTCCCTGAGCCGGGCTTCAATGATTTCGTGGTCCTTGCCTTGCAGCGTGGAAGCCAGCAGCAGATAAAGCAGGCCGAAGAGAATCGCCGCACTGAGCGTGAACAGCGCCGCGTAGCCGAGGCTCAGGCGAAAAGTGAAGCTGCGGGCCAGACGTTCAAGCGGGTTTGAGGACATAGCCGAATCCGCGGATGGTCTGGATGAGTTTCACGGGAAAACCCTTGTCCACCTTCGCGCGCAGCCGGTGGACGAGCACGTCCACGACGTTGGTTTGCGGGTCGAAGCTGGAATCCCAGACCTGCTCCAAAATCATGGTCTTGGTGACCGCGCGACCGGGATGCCGCAAAAGTAGTTCGAGCAAGGCGAACTCGCGGGATTGAAGTTCGATCTGTTGCCCGCTGCGCGTGACCTCGTGCGTGAGCAAATCCATCGTGAGGCCGCTCGCCGAGAGTTTTGTTGGCTCGGCGGTTTGCGTGGCGCGGCGGACGAGCGCCTGGACGCGCGCGAGCAACTCGGAAAACGCAAACGGCTTGGTGAGATAATCGTCGCCGCCCGCCTGCAAGCCCTTCACGCGGTCGTCCACGCTGGCTTTCGCGCTGAGGATGAGCACCGGCGTGAGAATTTTGTCCTGGCGCAATCGGCGCAGCAACGACAGGCCGTCGAGCTTCGGCAGCATGATGTCGAGCACCGCCGCGTCGTAGGTGACCGCCTGCGCCAGCCCGAGACCCTTTTCCCCATCGGACGCATGGTCCACGGCGAAGCCGTTTTGCTTCAGCCCGTTGACGACGAACGAGGCGATCTTGCTGTCATCTTCCACCACAAGCAGGCGCATAATTCAAGTGGGGCGAGAGTAGCTGGGACTTCCGCGCAAAGAAATCTTAAAAAGATTCGCCCTCCTGATCAGTGCGACCGGAGGGCGAAGCGGATCGTCAGCAATTTCAACTGGCCTTGGTCTCGTCCACGACGACGTAGCGGCTGCTGCCGTGACTCCAGACTTTGACCAACGTCTGTCTGTCCGCCGGCTTTGCGCATGCGGCGACAGCTTGCTCGGCGCTTTTCAGGGGCTTGCGGTTGATCTCGGTGATCACATCGCCTGTGCGCAGGCCGGCTTCATACGCGGCGGAGTCGGGTTCAACTTGGGAGACGAGCGCGCCGTTGACGCGCTCTGGCACATCGAGTTCCGCGCGGCTTGTGCGGTCAAGATCAACCACGCCGACGCCGTGTAGCGCGTCCTCGGGCTTGTCGGTGCTCGAAGATGCCATCGCGAGTTTGTCGCCGGGCAACTCTTTGACGGTGACCTGCAGAGTCTTGCTCGCGCCGTCACGCAGGATTTTCAGCGGCACGGAAGAACCGGGTTTCGTCGCGCCTACTTGCAACTTCAAGTGACGGCTGTCGGTCACTGGCTTGCCATTGAATTGCACGATCACATCGCCGCCCTTCAATCCAGCTTTGTCGGCGGGACTTTGCGGCGTGACTTCCGACACCAGCGCACCGTTGGCGTGGTCGAGCTTAAACTCCTTTGCGAGATCGGGCGTCAAATCCTGAATGTTCACACCCAGGAAACCACGCTCGACACGTCCATTCTGCACGAGACCGTCCATGACCCAGCGAGCAAGATTCGTCGGCACGGCAAACCCGATGCCTTGATTGCCCCCGCTTTCGCTGAGGATGGCGGTGTTGATGCCGATCAGTCGGCCGTCGGCATCCACGAGCGCGCCGCCGGAATTGCCGGGGTTGATGGCCGCATCGGTCTGGATAAAATCCTCGTAATCGAGGCCCAGTGTGGCGCGGCCCTTGGCGCTGACGATGCCGGTGGTCACCGTCTGTCCGATGCCGAAGGGATTGCCAATGGCCAGCACCACGTCACCCACCTCGATCTTGTCGCTGTCGGCCAGTGTGAGGAACGGCAGGCCGTGCGCGTCAATCTTCAGCACCGCGATGTCTGTTTGCGGATCGCGGCCGACGACCTTCGCGGAAAACTCACGGCCATCGTCCAGCGCCACCTTGACGTCGGTGGCGCCCTCCACGACGTGGTTGTTCGTGAGAATATAGCCATCCTTGGTGACGATGACGCCGCTGCCGACGCCGTGCTGCTTCGGAGCGCGGAACTGCCGTGGCAAATCCTGCGAGTTCTCTTCTTCACCGAAGAAGCGGTGCCGATCGGGAATGTCGGGGCCGGACAGGGTGGTCGATTTTGCTTTGGCGGTGACAAAAACTTTGACCACGCTCGGGGAGACCTTTCTCACCACCGGCGCAAAGCTCGTGGTGAACTTGCCATCACGCGCGACGGGCGAGTCGTTGACTTCAAGCCGCACGGGTGCCGCCTGCGAGTTGTCCTTCGCGTGTGCCCGAGGCGTGAACACCAATGCGGTGACTGCTAACAATGCGGTGCCCCCGAGCCGCGCCGCGCGCCGCCAGGAGAACACATGAGTAGATGCCTGTTTCATATATGTTTTATTTTTTTGTGTTGTTTTGTGTTGCGGCGTTTCGCCGCTTACTGATGCAAATAGACGACACCAACCTGACCGGTATCTTGCTGGCGGATTACAAATGTGCAAGGCGGCGGACCTGGTGGGGCGGCCCAGGGTTGACGCGCTTTCATGTCAATGCGCTGCCACCGCCACCGAAGAGTGCCGGTGCAGCATTGCCACGTAATCAGCCAGGATGCGCTCAGACTCGCGGAGGACCGGATCACTCAGCGGAATACTTGTTTCGGCCTCCTCAGTTTCGTCAGCGGGGGACGCCGGCAATTTAGCTACCGGCGAACTTATCGCGGTTGCCGGCGCGGGCAGGCCCGGGGTGTCTGCATTTTTGAGCGTGATTTCGTACGTTGTCGGCTGGCTTTCCTTGCGGGCGGCGCGTTCCCGCTTCCGCGCTTCTTCGCGCGCCCGGGCTTCTTCCTTTTCCTGGCGGCGGTTCGCTTCGTTTAAGGCAACCGTTTTGGTTGAGAGGCTCTTCTTTAACTGCGCGATGTCCTCGCGGAGATAGGCGAAGTCCTCGTCTTCAGCCACGCGCGCGGCGGATTGATCCCGGAGGTCATGCCGGAAGGGGCTAACCTGGTCCTCACGGGTGAAGTCCGATGGCGGAACGCGGTCCCACGGTAACGGGTCTTTCAGTTCGGCTTCGCCCACGTCGGCCGCGTCACTCAAGGACGGCAGCGCGATGTCGGCCGTCACTCCCTTGAGCTGAGTGGAAGCGCCACTCGGACGGTAAAACTTCCGAATGGTGACTTTGAGCGCGCCGGGGTCAACGGAGTGCGCGAGACGGTTCTGATCCATCAACCTCGCCAGCGGAACGACCGACTGCACGGTACCCTTTCCAAAAGTTGACTTGTCTCCCACGATTAGAGCCCGGCCATAGTCCTGCAACGCCCCCGCCAGAATCTCCGACGCCGACGCGCTGAAGCGGCTCGTGAGCACGATCAGCGGTCCATCATAAAGCTCCGAAGCATCGGTGTCCGCTCCGACGTCCATGCGTCCGTCCGGCTCGCGGGTCTGCACGACCGGGCCTTCACGGATGAACAAACCGGTGAGGCTGATCGCTTCTTCCAGGGAACCACCGCCGTTGTGCCGCAAGTCCAGGATGAGACCTTGGACGTGTTCGGCCTCCAGCTTGCGGATGAGCTTCGCCACGTCCGCCGTGGCACTGCTGGGCGTGGTATGTTTCGGCCCGTCGTAGCCGCCATAGAAGGAGGGGAGGTCAATGATGCCTAGGCGCTGAGTGGGACCGTTCTTTTCCGGCAAGTCCACGATCCGCGCCTTGGCCTGCTGGTCCTCCAGCTTAACCTCGTCACGCACGAGGGTGATGGTTTTGCGCGCGGACTCATCGGCGCTGGCCGCGGGAATGAGCGTCAGGCGGACGCGCGTGCCTTTTGGACCGCGAATCAACTTCACCGCATCGGGCAGCGGCAGGTCCACGATGTCCACGGGCTTTTGATCCCCCTGCCCGACCGCGACAATGCGGTCGCCCGGTTTGAGCAGCCCGCTTCGGGCCGCCGGGCCGCCGGGCACGAGTTCGTAAATTTTACAATAGCCGTCCTCCGCCCGCAGCGTCGCGCCGATGCCGAACAGGGACAGGTTCATGGCGATGGAGAAGTCGTCCAACTGCGCGCGCCCCAGGTAATCCGAGTGCGGGTCATACACATGCGCCAAGGCGTTGAGATACACTTCGAGCACTTCCTCGGGGGTGAGTTTTCTCATGGTCTGCGACAGGCGGGTGTAGCGACGCGTGAGGGCCGTAACGATGTCGGCGGGTTTCTTGCCCGCGAGCTTCTCCTGCAAATACTCAGCGCGGACGTTTTGCCGCCAAATCTCATGGGCGGCATCGACGTCCCGCGGGCGCGGAGCCTTCTCGCGGTCGAACGAGCAGGTGTCGTGCCCGGTAAAATCAAACTTCTCGCTATGCAGCAGGTTCGTGGCATACGCGACGCGCTGGTCCAGCCGTTCCAAATAGCGCTCGAAGATGGCGCGCGCGGGAGTGACGTCCCCTTCGCGGCGGGTCATATCAGGCAGGCGTGAACGGAAGCTGTCGAATTCCTGCGCATCCGACTGAAGAAACAGCAAATGGGCCGGGTCGAGTGCATCAAGGTAGCGGTCGAGGAATCTCGCAGCCAGTTCCTCATCAAGCCGGTGATGCGAGAATTGGGAATGCTCCAGCAGGCCGGCGGTGATCCGCGTAATGTTGCCGTCGGTCGGGTCGTTCGCGTCCGCCGCGAGCAAGGCCGTTCGGCTTCCGGAGGCGGCCGCCGTGACGAAGCCGGCGAGAACAAGAGAAGCCAGCGCGGCAATAGCCGGGCGCAGGAGCAGTTTGAATTTCATAACACTTTTAATCTCGATTTCTGTTTGTTGTCGGGCGACGGGGCCGCTGACAAGCGGCCGCCGCCTTCGTTTCTACCAATAATAGAACACAGCCGCATTGCCGGGTGCTTTCCCAGAGATTACAAGTTTGCAAGACACCCGGTCCTAGCGTGTCCTAGGGTAATGGGGATAGGCAGCTCTTCTGCTTTCTTCAGGCCAGCCAACAGGGCGGCCATTTTGCGGCGGGCATAAAAGAGCCGCGACATCACGGTGCCTCGCGCGCAGCGCAGGGTCTTGGCAATCTCTTTATAGTCCATCTGCTCGAATTCACGCAGCACAAGGACGGTACGCTGCTCATGAGACAATCGGCCCAGGGCCTGGTCGATGCGCTGGCGCAACTCGGCACGCTCGAGGCGGGCCGTCGGGTTGACGGTCACGACCGCCATCTGGCGCTCGACCCCGCCGGATTCCGCGTTCATTTCTTCGATGGACTCGATGCGCTGCCGCTTCTTTTTGCGCAGGTAGTCCAGGCAACCGTTAATTACAATCCGCGTTATCCAGGTGGCGAAACTCGACTCTCCCAGGAACTGCGGCAGGCGCTGCCAGCCCTTTATCCAAGCTTCCTGCGAAAGATCGATTGCTTCTGCTTCGTTTCGCACCATGGTGAAGGCGCGGGCGTAAATCTTGTCCCGGTGCCGGGCCACCAACTCCTCGAAGGCCGCCGTATCGCCCTGCCGCGCCGCTCGCACCAACGCGGAATCATCATCACTGGAATGATCTTTGACCGTCATGGGTGAATGTTGATTTGTGTTTGTTGTCGTGCGACTGGGCGGTTGACCGGCGCTCGTCGCATTCGTTTCTGTCAATAATAGACCCCCACCGCGTTACTGCGCGCTGTCCCGGAGATTACAAGTTTGCAAGCCGCCTGGGTCGGCCTGTCGCGGGAAGTGGCGTGAGATAACGGTGAAAGCACGGCCTATGCCTGGCGTCGAGTGCGCCATGAACGCTCAACCCAGACACAGTCATTCCCGGTGCAACTGCCGAACCGTTCTCTGGTCCGGCAGGTGGATGTCCAGGAAAATCAGGCCGGCTTTCAGTTCCTCGGCATCCTAAATCCCCGCGCTAAGGTTACAAACAAGCCCCTTCCTAATCGTTCAATCGAGGAAGCGGCCGGATATGTTATTGCCAGACTGCGAGTTATCGGTGCGGATCCCGAGCGCTGCGATAGGCAATTGCGTGTCTGCGCCATGCCGGATGATATCTCTCCCACCCGTGAAATCGCCCAAGCATCACAGCATCACAGACAACCCAAGCGCCGGCGTTCCAGCACACATACTGGTCACCGTACAAGCCGACATATTCATACCCATCCCAAACATAACTCTCAGGGGCGTAGGGCACGACCGGCATTGGGGCTGGCGTTGGCACAACTACTGGCGGCGGATATGGTTGAAAAGCAACGGTAGGCCCATACGGTCCGTATGGTCTCACCCCCACAAGACAACCCGATAGCAACACTGCCACTCCGACCAGACTGACGTAATATGCTTTCATTATCAAATGACCTTTGTTTTGCTCGCAGGCATAGTGTGTCCTTCGCATTTCATCGCAATCTCTTGACTATGCCATTTCCGATTACTCTTTAGCTTGGCACGTGCCACGGATGCTCCGCGATGGCCGACGATGCACGATCAGCGCGATGTGGCCGCTTCCGAAACCTCCATAAGCGCCCTGCCAGTGACCACTTGCGAAGTGATGGAGATCAAGCAAGGGCAGGATCGTGGCGAGTCGGCGCAAGCCCTCTGAAGTCCGATCTGACCCGCGTCGGATATGCGAAATGCAATGAGTGGCCGTGCGGGGTGCAAGATTTCACCAGCTCGGCGCCCACTGCAAGCAGGACCAGCAAGATCGTGAACACCAGCAGACGCCCACTTCCTCCGACCGCAAGCACGGCCGAAATGAGCACCAAAGTCATCGAGG
>Ga0181521_10001660_pt1 | contig 27212 bp, 26 predicted proteins | sample PEATcosm2014_Bin_32_FD_119764 | JGI IMG/M metagenome (GOLD analysis project Ga0181521, IMG submission 119764) | Peatland microbial communities from MTU Mesocosm Facility, Houghton, MI, USA - PEATcosm2014_Bin02_60_metaG | ecosystem: Environmental > Terrestrial > Soil > Wetlands > Peat | place...
CCAGTGCAGACGATCATGGAAACGGCACGCCGCGTGTTGCCGGCCGCCAGTTTCGGCAACCTCGCCGGCGACCTCATCATTCGCGAGGGGCATGCCGGCCGCGTCATCGACAGCGACGGCCGCGAATACGTCGATTTTCTGCTCGGCTCCGGCCCGATGTTCGTCGGCCACGGCCATCCGGAGGTGGTGGAAGCGGTGCGCGAGCAGCTTGAGCGCGGCTTCACCTTTTTTGCCAACAACGAATACGGTATCCGCCTCGCGGCCGAACTGGTCGATGCGGTGGCCTGTGCGGAGCAGGTGCGGTTCGTTTCGTCGGGCACCGAGGCGGACGCTTTCGCCATGCGCGTCGCACGCGCCTTCCGCGGCCGCGACAAGATCATGAAATTCGAGGGCGGATTCCACGGCATGGGCGACCACAGCCTGATGAGCTGGGCGCCGAAGCGGCCGGGCAATTTTCCCCAGGCGGTGCCGGACTCACCCGGCATCTGCCGCAGTGTGCGCGACGACATGCTGATCGCGCCATTCAACGACGCCGAGATGGCCGCCAGCCTGATCCACGAGCATCGCAACGACCTCGCGGCCGTCATCGTCGAGCCGTTCCAGCGACTGCTGCCGCCGAAGTCGGGCTTCCTCCAGGCGCTGCGCAAGGCGACGCAGGATGCCGGCGTGCTGCTGATCTTCGACGAGATTGTCACCGGCTTTCGTTTCGCCTATGGCGGTGCGCAGGAATATTACGGCGTGGTCCCTGATCTGTGCACGCTGGGCAAGATCATCGGCGGCGGGTTCCCGCTGGCGGCGATCGCCGGGCGCGCCGACATCATGGCGCTGTTCGATCGCGCTCGGGCCGGCGACGACCGGTTCCTGCCGCAGATCGGCACGTTGTCCGGCAATCCGGTGGCGGCGGTGGCCGGGCTGGCGACGCTGGCGGTGTTGAAACGTCCGGGTGTGTATCAGCAGGTTTTCGCGACGGGCCGCAAGTTGATGGACGCGCTGTCGGGCTTGCTGCGCGAGACCGGATTGCCCGGCCAGGTGATCGGCGAGCCGCCGCTGTTCGACGTGTTCTTCGCCACCGGCGACATCGCTGACTACCGGGCCACGCTGCGCGCCGACGGCGAGATGATGCGCCGCTTCAACCAGCGCCTGCGCGGGAGCAGCGTGTTAAAGGGCGATTCAAAAATGTACATGTCGCCAGCGCATAACGACGCCGATGTGGCGCAGGCGATCGCCGCATTCACCCAGGCTCTGCACGCGGAGGCGAGCAAATGATCCACCGCGTTTCGTTGGCAGCGCGCAATCCGCGGCTGCAGTTTGCGGTGCTGAACGCGATGCCGGCGCGCGCCTCAGCACGGCCGCTCATTCTTCGTCGTCGAAACTTGGATATTGCTCCGGAGCCTCACCACCTTGCCTCAGCAGGCGAGGATAGCGGATGCGCGGCTCGGCTTGTCCGACTCCAGTCAATTTCACGTCGAACAGCCATTCGTCGCCATAGTCGAACAGCAGCGTCATCCGGTGTCCAATTTGTGGGAACCCAGTCGCGACGCTGATCGTCTCGACCCCAAAGGCGTGTTCATCGGTGGGATCGCCCAGGTCGGTAAACAGTTCGTATCGCGGGTTCGCCCTCTACATACCGCGTCCCGACCCGGAATAGAAACCAAACGGATGATCGAAATCAAACCCGAACGTCCGCAAGGCGAAGGCGGCGAGATCGTACAATGAATGATGCGACCTTGCCTCGATCTCCCGCCAGACTTACCGCCTCCGTTGAAACGCGACACGGAATATGCGGGTCTCCGTCCTTGCGGACGCCGCCCCGCCTGTCTTCCTTGGCATTTGCTTCGGCTTCGCCACCATCCCACCAAGTCCTGCTCTGACAGCCCCATCACACACAATGGGATCACCCCTACGACCGGGATGCGAGCCGCCTGATCGATCTCGTACAGACTATCCAGGCAGCCAGGGCACGGGCACGAAGAATCGCCCGCCGACCGTCTTCATGGCATTGTTATCGCTCGCCATCGCCATCGTGCGTAGCGCGACCAGCAGCCGCCCCGCGAGCGTTGCGCGCCAGAACCAGCCGTCAACCTGCCGACTGGACGGCGCCGAACCCACCGCCTGCCCGGCCTCCCCGTAAAAAGCCTTGATGTCGTCGCACAGAAACCGCAGCGTCAGTGCCGCCGTCGTGTGTCCCGCCACAGCCGGCAATTCACCACCGGCGAACGCCGCCGCCAACGCGGGCCAGTCTTCCGGCGAGACAAAACTCAAGCCCACCGTGCTGCGACCAAAACGGGCGCGCGCCTGCGCCCAGGCGGGCCGCAATGCGGCCAGTTCCGTTGCAAAAGCGTCGCGCCATCCTGTCGGATCGGTTGGCGTCGCAAGCGTGGGCAGAACCGGCGGCTCCCATCCGGGCGTATCGCTCCAGCCTGGCGGGTCGTCGGGAAAATCCGCCAAAATCACCGGCCCGTCGGTGCGTTCCAGCAACCCCAGCGCCTGCGACAACACGCGGCGTTGGAACGCGACATCCTCCGGCTCGCCGAGCGGCCGTCCCAACTGGAACGGCACGAAAAGCCCGCGCGGTGGCTGCGTCTTTTCCATCTGCACGCGCACGGCGCCGATGGCGACGCACGGCATGCCTCGGTCTTCCAGCATGTGGGCAAGCGCGCTCACGGCGCGCGTGCAGAGCGGTCAGACAGGGGTCAGCAGGACCGCATCGACGCGCTCCTGCTGCAACTGCCCCGCTATCTGTCCGACGGACTCGATCATCGCCGCGGGATCGGTGGATCCCATGACGGTGTAATGTGTATCCGCCACGCTGCCGATCACGCCGTCTGCCGCCAGTTCCCGCAGCCGGTCGATCGGAAACACCACGTTGCGGTCGCGTTGGAATCCGCTGCGATCGAAATTGATCGACACGTGGCTAATGAGTTGTTCCGCCGCCGGGATGTCGGCCGGAATGAACCGAGCCTCGCCGCTGCCGAACGCAAACGGCTGATCGCCCCGCCGTATCAGTGCCGCGCTGGTGACGATCGCCACGCGCCGTTGCGCCAGTGGCGGGCCGGCAACAAACGGATGCGTGTCGAATGATGGGCATGGCAGATTGGCCACCGCGTCGCGGGTCGGCTGTGGAATGTCCTCAAGCCGTGCCATCTGCGTGCCTCCTGCGCAACACCGCAGCACGTCCCCGCGGCCTGCGCAACATGTTTCATCGCCATGCCAGCAATGCGCGCTCCAGCAATCCGATCACCCACGCCGCCACCAGCCCAATCACCGACAGCACGACGATGCCCGCCATCAGCGCGTCCGTGTCGTACAGGTTCCCCGCCGACAATACGAACGCCCCGATGCCCTCCTCCGCACCGATCATTTCCGCAGCCACCAACAGCACAATCGCGATGGACGCCGTAACACGAAACCCGGACAGGATCGCCGGCAATGCACCGGGCAGCACGATCTTGCGCACGATCGCGCCGGTGGAGAGGCCGAAACTCTGCCCCATACGGATCAGCGAACGCGGCACGTTGTCGACACCTCCGGCGGTGGCGATCACCGTGGGAAAGAACACGCCGAACGCCAGGGTGATGATCTTCGAGCCCTCGCCGATGCCAAACCAGATGATGAACAGCGGCACCAGCGCGATCTTCGGAATCGGAAACAACGCGGACACCACCGCCATGCCCGGCGAGCGCAGCGCCGACCACAATCCCACTGCCAGCCCCATGCCGATGCCGAACACCGTGCCGACACTCCAGCCGATCGCCAGCCGCAGCAGCGATGCCGACAGGTGCTTCCACAATTCGCCGCTTAACGTCAGGTGCCACAACTCGATTGCGATGTTGACCGGCGCCGGCAGGAACAGCGTCGGGATGACGCCGGCGGAACAGCCGAACTGCCATAGCGCGACCACCCCGATCAACGTCGCGGCTGCCGCCCAGAAGCGCTCGCGGGGGGCAAAGCCGCCGCCGCGGAACGGCACGGAACCGTCAATGCGGCGCATGCTCGATCTCCCGTTCGGCCGCCGCGGCGTCATCGCGGATCAGCCGCCACAATGCCGTCTCCACCTGCAACAGATCGCGATCGGTGGCGGAACGGCCGGCCAGCGGACGATCGATGCGCACCACCTCGCGCACGCGCCCCGGCCGCCGCGACAGCACGACGATTTGCTGACCCAGCCGAACGGCTTCCGTCAGATTATGCGTCACATACACCGTCGTGGTGCGCGCACGCTCAATCAGCGCGACGAATTCCTCCAGCAGCAGGTCGCGCGTCTGCGCATCCAGTGCGGACAGCGGCTCGTCCATCAGCAGGCACGCCGGACGCACCGCCAAAGCGCGAGCGATGCCGACGCGCTGCCGCATGCCGCCGGAAAGCTGGCGTGGCCAGGCGTGCGCGAACTCCGTAAGTCCGGTCAGCGTCAATACCTCGGAGACCCGCGCATCACGGTCAGCCCGCGACAAGCGTTGCTCCAACGCCAGCGACACGTTGCCGGCCACGCTACGCCACGGCAGCAACGCGAAATCCTGGAACACATAGGTCAACGGGTTGAGGCAATCCTCCGCCACCGCACCCTCGACGCGCACCGTGCCGGCGGACGGCGACAGCATGCCGCCCATGATACCGAGCAATGTGGACTTGCCGCAGCCGGATGGCCCGACCAAAACCAGCACCTCGCCCGGTTCGGCGACCAGTTCGATATCCTGCAACACGGACAGGTCGCGATAGGCGTGGCACACGCCACTTAGCACCAGGCGCAGGCCGTCGCTCATCGCGTCGGCAGGAACTGCGTGTCGATCACCGCGGCCGCGTCGGCCTCGCCCTTCACCAGGTCCTGCGCTTTGAACCAGCGCAATTGCTCCGTCACATCCGCCACGTCGAGCGCACCGCCGGCATCGTAATAGCCAACGCCGGCCAGGATCTTTTCCCGCGCGTGCGGATCGCCGGTGAACACATATTTCTCGATCAACGGAATCACCGCATCGGTCTTCGCATCGACGATCGGCTTTCCCCCCGCGTCCTGCCGCAGGAATGCCTCGCGATAATCCGCCACGCCTTTCTGGTAGGCCCGCGCGAAACGGTGCAGCAGGTCGGCGTGCTGCGCGATCATCTTGTCCGTGGTGAACACCGCGGTGATCTGATACGGCACGATGTCGCCGACCCAGCCGATGATGTGCGCCTGGCCGCTCGCCGCCAGCGGCTTGGCCTGCGACGCGATGGCGATCGTCGCATCCACCTGCCCGCTCTGCACCGCGGCGATCATGTTCGGCACCTGCTGCACCGGCCGCAGGCTGACGCTCTTGAGGTCGAAATGCTCCGCCTCGGCGATGCGACCGATCATGTAATGGAAGGACGCGCCGTACTGCGTGATGGCGAAGCTGTGCCCGGCCAGCTTGTCGGGCGTCGTCAGGCCGGCATCGAATGCCTTGTTCGCCACCAGGATCGCCGAGCCTTCATAGCCCCGCTGCTCGTGCATGCCGCCGCCGATCACCTTCAGCGTGCCCTTCTCCGCGAGGTTGAAGAACCCGCCGGTCAACGCGGTAACGCCCACGTCGATGTCGCTGGAGACCGCCGCCGCGGCGATCGGCTGCGCGGCTTCGAAGAAGCGGAATGTCAGGTCGATGCCTTCATCGCGGAAATAGCCGCGCTCCTGCGCAATGTAGAACGGCGCGGGGGACAGCGTGTGCAGCAGGCCAAGCCGCAGCGGATCGGCGGCCTGGGCGCGCGACACCGCTACGCCGGCCAGCAACAGACCGAGAAGGGCACGGCGGCCGGGGGTGAAACAGGTCATCGCGCCTTCTAGCCACACGCCCGCACTATGCCAAGCCGTCGCTCAGGGCTTCTTCAGGCACACGCAGAAGACATCCAAGTTCTTGTGCAGATGGCTCTCGTGGATGTCCTGGTTGCGCCCTGGCCCGGCGAGGATGTGGATCTGCTTGTTGTTCTTGCCCTCCCGAGGGACCTCGACCAGAAAGCCGCCCGGATTGGCGTCGGCATTCATGTTGATGCACGACCAGGTGCGATTGTTCGCATGGTAGGATGGCATCCCCTGATTTTGATTATTGGCAAAATACCAGATTCGGCCGGGGAGTCACGCAAAATCGGAACGGAAGCGGTCCTATCCCGGTGCGTTACGCGACAGGCGGTGCCGTCACCTGGATCTCGCCCAGATACGCCTCGCGGATCATTGGATTCTGCCGTAGCTCCGCCGCCGTGCCGGACAGCACCACCTGGCCGGTCTGCAACACATACGCCCGATGCGCGATCGACAGTGCCATGTTGGCATTCTGCTCCACCATGAAGACCGTCGTCCCCTGACGATTGATCTCCTGGATGATGTCGAACACCTGCTCCACGAAAATCGGCGCCAGGCCCATCGACGGCTCGTCCATGCACAACAGCCGCGGACGCGCCATCAACGCGCGCCCCATCGCCACCATCTGTTGCTCACCGCCCGACAGCGTGCCGGCGATCTGGCCGCGCCGCTCCTTCACGCGCGGGAACAGCGCATAGACGCGCTCCAGATCCTGGTCGAACTCGGCGCCGCGCTTGCGCAGATAGGCGCCCATCTCGAGGTTCTCGAACACCGTCATGCGCGGGAACAGGCGGCGCGCTTCCAGCACCGGGGCGATGCCGCGACGCACGCGTTCGGCGGTGGGCAGGCGTTCGATCGGCGTGCCCTGGTAGATCACCTGGCCGCGCGCCGGACGGACCACCCCCATGATGGTCTTCATCGTGGTGGACTTGCCGCAGGCGTTGCCGCCGAGCAGGGCGATGATTTCGCCTTCGTTGATGGCGTAGTTGACGTCCTTGAGGACGTGCAGGTCGCCGTAGTAGGTGTCGACATGCTTGAACTCGAGCAGCATGGCTCGTTACCTCTCCCGCGCTGCGCGGGGGAGAGCTCGAGACGCGGAGCGTCGCGCCTCGAGCTCTCCCGCGTCGTGGGCGAGGCTTGTCATGCCGTCACTCCCGCCGCTGCGGCTTGCGCGTTGCGGCCGAGATAGGCGCGCAGCACCTCCTCGTCGCGGCGCACCTCGGCCGGCGTGCCTTGCGCGATCACCTCTCCGTGGTCCAGCACGTACACCGTGTCCGCCAGCGTGGTCACCACGTCCAGCTTGTGCTCGATCAGCAGCACCGTCAGCCCCAATCCGTTCAGGCTCTTGATCTGCTCTGCCAATTCCAGGGTCTCTGCCGGGTTCATGCCTGCGGTCGGCTCATCCAGCAGCAGGATGCGCGGACGCGACGCCAGCGCGCGAGCGATCTCGATGCGGCGCCGGTTCGCATACGACAACCCACTCACCATCTGGCCGACGCGCGGGGTCAACCGGTTGCCGAAGATGGCGAAAACCTCCATCGCCCACACCCGCGCACCCACCTCCTCGGCACGCGTCGCGGGCGGGCGGAAGATTGCCTTGAACACGCCGGTGGTCAGCCGCGCATGCTGCCCGATCAGCGCGTTCTCCATCACCGTCAAGTTGGGAAACAGCCGCAGGTTCTGGAAGGTGCGGGCGATCCCCTTGGCCAGGATCGTATGCGGCGGCAGATGCATGATCTCCTCGCCGTGAAACCGGATCGACCCCGATTCCGTCGGCACCAGCCCGGTAATCGCATTGAACAGCGTGGACTTGCCGGAGCCGTTCGGCCCGATCACCGCCACCACGCCGCCGTTCGGCACCACGATGTCCACCGCGTTCAGCGCGGTCAGCCCGCCGAAACGCACGGTGACGCCCTTGACCTCCAGCGCCGCGGCGCCGGTGCGCACATCGCCGCCCAACCCTTGCAGTTTCAGATCGGTGAAGCCGCCGCGCCGGATTTCCGCGTGCTGCTGCTCGAAGGTCAGCGCCGCCTGCGGACGCGTCGCCGGGATCAGCCCATCACGCCGGAACAGCATCATGCCGACCAGGATGAAGCCAAAGATCAACTCGATCGACGGCGCGAGGTCGACCTGCTGGAGCCACGCATTGTGTACCACCCGGCCCAGCGCGTTCAGCCATCCCGTCAGGTCCTCCAGCCACCAGGATTGCAGCAACTGGAGAATAAACGCACCCAGCACCACGCCCCACACGCTGCCGATGCCGCCGAACACGATCATCACCAGGATCATCACCGACACCGGGAAGCCGAACATTTCCGGTGTCGCGGTCTGCAACTTCGCCACATAGAACACGCCGGTCATACCGGCGAACGCGGCGCCGATGGCGAACGCCAGCAGCTTGAACTTGGTGCGGTCCACGCCCATGGCGGCGGCGGCGACCTCGTCCTCGCGGATCGCCATCCAGGCGCGACCGATGCGCGAATCGCGTAATCGGAGCGAGATGAACACCAGCAGCGCCACCATGCAGATGGCGACATAGTAATACGGTGTCGAATCAACTCCGAAACTCCAGCCGAACAGGTGTGGTGCCGCCACGCCATTCAGCCCGGCGGCACCGTTGGTCAGGTCGGACCAGTTGCGCACCACGATCGGCACGATCTCGCCGAAGCCGAGCGTGACGATCGCCAGGTAGTCGCCCCGCAGCCGCAGCGTCGGCGCGCCGAACATCACGCCCCAGAACGCCGCGAACGCCGCGGAGATCGGCAATGCCAGCCAGAACGACAGGGTGAAGTGCACCACGAAGGCGTCGCCGTCGCCCGCCATGCGCGACACCAGGCCGAGCCAGCGGAACGGCTCCCAGAATTCGGTCCAGGGCGGCTGCAACTGGAACGAACTCAGAATGCCGTAGGTGTAGGCGCCGATCGCGAAGAACGCCGCGTAACCCAGGTCGAGCAATCCGGCGAAGCCGACAACGATGTTCAGCCCGAGCGCCAGCGTGGCATAGGCCGCCGCATTCGCCATGCTGTCGATATCGGCGTCGTTGTCATGCAGCACGGGAAACAACATCGCCGCGGCGATCAGCAGCGCCAGGCCGAGCTGCCGGCGGCGCGCTTCCGGAATCCAGGCAATGGGCCGCGTCAGAACGGCGAGGGCATTGCTCATGCGCAGGCGTCCTTCACGACTTGTTCGGCGCGACGCGCCCGAACAGGCCGGACGGCTTGAAGACCAGCACCAGCACGAGGATCGAGAAGATGATCACGTCGGTCCAGGCACCGGCGATCTGGCCGCCCAGCGCCTCGATCAAGCCGATGATCAGGCCGCCCACCATCGCCCCCGGCACGTTGCCGATGCCGCCGAGCACCGCGGCGGTGAAGGCGCGCAACCCGGCGGTGAAGCCGATGATGAAGCTGGTGAAGTTGTAATACAGGCCGAAGATCAGCCCGCCCGCGCCAGCGAGCGCCGAGCCGAGGAAGAAGGCCATGACGACGACCTTGTCCACGTCCACGCCCATCATGCGCGCCGCTTCCGCGTCCTGCGCCGTAGCGCGCATCGCCTTGCCCAGCCGGCTCTTCTGCACGAACACATAGAGGCCGGCCATCAGCACCAGTGCCACGCCCCAGATCAGCAGCACGCGGATGTCCAGCACCGCGCCGTTGATATGCAGGCGCACGTTCGGCATCGGGTTGGGATAATTCCGTGCCTCCGCCCCGACCGACAGCAGGATGATGTTGAACAGGATGTACGACACGCCGATGGTGGTGATCATCGCCGCGGGCCCCTTCACGTTGCGCAGGGGGCGCAGGCACAGCCGCTCGATCGCCACGCCGATCAGGCCGGAGGCGACCATGGTGACGGCGAAGGTCACCAGCAGCACCATGACCAGCGGCAGCCCGGTCAGGATCACGTCCTGACCGGTCAGCCCGAACATCTGCAACACCCCCATGGCGATGAACGAACCGACCATGAAGACATTGAAATGCGAGAAGTTGATAAGCTCCAGGATGCCGTAGACCAGGGTGAACCCAAGCGCGAGCAACGCGTACATCGCGCCCAGGCTCAACCCGTTGATCGTCTGCTGCAACAGCAGATCGGTCAGCGTCACAGTACTGCTCTTACGCGGAGGAAGCTCAGGCCTGCGGCGCCACGTCGATGTAATGGAACTGCGCCGAAACGTCGTCCGGCTTGCTGGCCTTGTCCTGCTTGATCTGGAACACGCTGACGGTGCGATCCGCCAGGTCGCCGTTGGCGTCGAACGACACGGTGCCCTGGATGGTCGGCACCTTGGCCGTCTGGATCGCGTCACGCACCGCGCTGCGCGTCACCGGCTTGCCGGTTGCCGCCACGCGCTTCACCGCATCGATGATCACCAAAGCCGCGTCATAGGCGGTGATCGAGTAGTCCTCCGGCGACACGCCGAACCGGCCGCTATAGGCCTTGACGAACTCGGCGGCCTTGGTGTCCCCGGTCAGATGCGGCGAGGCGATGGTGGAGTACCAACCCTCCGCGGCCGGGAAGCCGGTGCCGGAGAGGAAGGTCGCGCCGTACACGCCGTCGCCGCCCGCCTTGATGACAGTCGGCAGGATGTCGTACGCCTGCTTGGCGAGCTTGATGCCGGCCTGGCCGACGCCGCCGTAATACAGCGCCTGCGGGTTGAGCGACTTGATTTTGGTCAGCACCGCCGAATAATCGGCGGCCTTCGGATCCAGCCGGTCGCGCCCGAGCACCTTGACGCCCTTCTTTTCCACCTGCGCCTGGAACGCGTCGGCCAGCCCGACGCCATACGCGCCGCTGTCGTCGAGCACATAGACGCTCTTGATGCCCAACTTCTCGGCCATGAAATTAGCCATGTTCGGGCCCTGGAAGGCGTCGGTCGTGACGGTACGGAAATAGATCGGCTTGCCGGCCGGGCGGTACTGTTCGGCGAATTTCGGATTGGTGATGTCCGGATTGGTGGAGCTGGGCGTGATGGTGGCGAGGTCGCCCTGGCTGAGGATCGGTGCCATCGCCTTGCCGGCGCCACTCATTTCCGGGCCGATGGCGGCGACGACGTCGTGGTCGGAGACCATCTTGCGGGCATTGGTCGCAGCCTGCGCAGGGTCGTACTGGCCGGCCGTGGCGGTGCCGTCGTCCAGCGTCATCAGGTCGAAGGTGTAGCCGGGCACCGCATTGCCCTGGTTCGCGGCGTCGATCGCCATGACGATGCCGTTCTTCACCCGCATCGCGCTTTCGGCGTCCGCGCCGGTGAGCGACAGGTCGATGCCGACCTTGACGACCTTATCGGCCGCCCAACCCGGCGTGCTGCCGCTGGCGAAAGCGGCCGTGAGGGCGGTACCGGCGACAAGCCGGGCGGCTGCGCGACGTGTTATCATTCCCATGACTCCCTGCGTTGTAGGTCCAGACCGCGGCGGGCGGCCCTTTGTCAAGCCTTGACCCCGCGACGGCGGGGATTACCCCGGCGAAGATTTGAACGGACCGCGGCGCCGGGGCAAGCGGGATGTGCGGCCTACCGCCGGAATCGCAGATCGAGGCCCCTTGCCGCCCAGCCCGCCTCGATGGCGTCCAGGTCGATAAACCCCGACGGATCAGCCTTGCGCGGGGCCATCGCCAACCCCGGCGCCCGTTCTCGCCGCCAGATGTCCAGCAGCCGGCGCAGTTCGGCCAGGGGCTGAAGGTGGTCGTCCACGCGCAGGTCGAGATCGGCGAAATCCTCGGTGGTGACCAGCGTCATCGCTGCCGACTGCCGGCCGCGGCGATCGCCGCCGGCCGCCTCGCCGGCCTCCATGGCGGCCATCAGGCGCTCCGGCATCGGCAGGTTCGGCGTCGCCTGCCAGGTGGCGAGCGTGGCGGCCACGGTGGGTTCGCCCGCCAGCATGTTGCCGGCGACGCTGACCCCCGGCGCGGCGAGGCTGCCGCACCATTCTACGCAGTTGCGCCCGGTCCAGGCGGCGGTGCGGCCGTGCCGGTCCACCGCGTGGACCTGGCGGATGCCGCGGCCTGCGTCGCCGGCGAGTGCCGATTCGATTGCCGCGTCGGGCGGCAGGCCGCGCGCCAGCGCGTCGAGGATGGCCGGCGCGAGATAGCGGTTGGTGAAGGACTGGGTGGAGACGGCCCCGACCCCGGCACGCACGAAGGGACAGGAGGCACCGACGGCGAAGGCCCTGGTGGCGACGGCTACCGCGAAGGCGCCGGTGGCGGAGTCGTGCGCGACAATGGACCAGGTCATGAAAATGCAGCGTAAGCGTCTCGCGCGTATGAGTCATCGGGCGGACGAAAGAAGATCAGGGCTCTGCCCTGAAACCCGCCAGGGGGGCTTTGCCCCCCTGGACTCCCCAGCAAAGGCGCAGCCTTTGCAATCCATCCGTTGGAGCGGTTGGACGGGAGGGGGCCATGTGTCGCGGCGGCCTTTCCGACCGGCGGTCGGAAAGGCCGCCGCGACACATGGCCCCCTCCCGTCCAACCGCTCCAAGTGAAGGGTCCCAAGGGCTCCGCCCTTGGCGGGGCTCCAAGGGGCAGAGCCCCTTGGTGGGGTTTCAGGGGCAAAGCCCCTGGCGTTGCTTCGTTGGCCGGATTCGCTTTGCCGGATCGTTGCGGAAGGGTAGGAATGGCGCATGCGGCGGGTCAACATGATCCTGCTTGTCCTGATGGGAGGCGGCATGGCCTTGTGGTCGTCACGGCCGTCGGCCGAATGCCGGGACGCGCGGGCGCGCAACGCGCCGGATGCCGCTTGGATCTGTGGCCAATCCGGGTCCTCGTACGGCCATAGCGGCGGCGGCTACTGGGGTGGCAGAACCTGGGGCGGCACAGGAGGCACGACCAGCATCGCCAGCGTCGTGCGCGGCGGCTTCGGCTCCTTCCACGGGTTTGGCGGGTCCTGATCAATGCGCCGCCACCGCCTCACGCCCCGGCCGGACTGGCGCGAGCGCGCCCGGTCGCTCGGTTTCGCCTACGCCGAGATCGCCGGCGAACCCTATTGGGACGAAACCGCCTGCTGGGAATTCACCGCCGCCGAAGTGGATCTGTTGGACGACGCCACCGCTGAACTCGAGCGCCTGGCACGCCAGGCCGCCGACCATGCGATACGCCATGATCGCCGCGCGACACTGGGGATTCCGGAAGCGGTCTGGCCGCTGCTGGTGCAAAGCTGGGAACGCCAGGAACCCAGCCTGTACGGCCGCATGGACCTGCGCTGGGACGGCAGCGGCCAGCCGAAATTGCTGGAGTACAATGCCGACACGCCGACCTCGCTCTACGAAAGCTCGGTCGTGCAGTGGGAGTGGCTGACCTGCGCGTATCCCGACGGCGACCAGTTCAATTCGCTGCATGAGGCGCTGATCGCCGCCTGGCCAGGCATGCGCCTGCCGCCGACCGTGCATTTCACCTGTGTCCGCGACTCCGCCGAAGACCGCGGCAATGTGGACTACCTGCGGGATACAGCGATGCAGGCGGGCCTCAACGCACCCTTCCTGCATATCGATGAGATCGGCTGGGATGGGCAGCGTTTCGTCGACCTCGCCAATCGCGAGATACGTGCCGCGTTCAAACTGTATCCGTGGGAGGCCCTGCTGCACGACGCTTTCGGCGTCCACATTGCGCGCGCCGCGACACGTTGGATCGAGCCGACCTGGCGGCTGCTCTTGTCCGGCAAGGGCATCCTGGCGCTGTTATGGGAGTTGTTCCCCGGTCACCCGAACCTGCTGCCGGCCTTCCGCGAACCGGGTCGCACCGGCGGTCTCGAAATCGCCAAGCCGCTGTTCGGGCGCGAGGGGGCGAACATCACCGCGCCGGGCTGGCGGACCGAGGGTCCCTACGGCGCGGAGGGTTTCGTGTATCAGGCATGGTCGCCGCTGCCCTGCGTGGATGACCGCTACGCGGTGATCGGCAGTTGGCTGATCGCCGGCAAGCCGCACGGCATGGGCATTCGCGAGGACGCCACCCCCATCACCCGCGACACCAGCCGTTTTGTGCCGCATTTCTTCCGGAGCGCCGCATGACCAGCCTGGCAAACCTGCCGAACTTCCTGCTGTATTTCGCCGCGTCCGTGGTGCTGTTCGCGGCCTTCCTCGCGGCCTACACGCGCCTCGTGCCGCTGCACGAATGGCGGCTGATCCGCGAGGGCAACACCGCGGTGGCGTTGGCGCTGGCAGGAGCGATGCTGGGTTTCGCCATGCCGCTTGCCGTCGCGATCGCCCGCTCGGCGAACCTGGCCGATATGGCGGTATGGGCGGCGGTATCGCTGATCCTGCAATTGCTGTGCTTCGGCGCGCTGCGGCTGCTACGCCGCAATGCGGCGGAGGCTTTGGCGCGCGGCGATATGGCGGAGGCGCTTCTGCTGGGGTCGGGGTCGGTCGTGCTGGGGTTGCTGAACGCCGCGTGTTTGACGTGAGCAGTCACAACGCCAGCCTGATACCGAACGCTCAAATGACCGACCCATCGGCACAGTCATCCCCGTCATGGCTTACGAAGCCCCCGCCATCCAAGACTTTGCTGCGCTCAGCAAGGATAAGTTCGGCCGCCACTTACCACGGTCGACGACCGGAATGCGATCGACCCAAGAGCAGACCGGACTATTTGGCCGGGTGCTCGACGTGGCTATCGATCCATTCGAGCAATAGGTCGGCGATCTGCAGGTTGTTCTTGTCGAGCATGAACATATGCGTGTTCCCGTGGATACCGATCTCCGGCAGGTGCAGGAACGTGACGTCGCCGCCTTCGCTGCGGATGCTGGCGGCAAAGTCACGGCACTGCCCCATCGACGTGGTCCATCGTGAACCGAACGGTTCCGGCGCGTCGGCGTGGTGGTCGGCAAACACGATCAGGATCGGGATCTTCGCCAGCGTCGCACGCTCCGGCTGGGTGAACGAGGTAGCGCAGGCGTAACCGCTTTCCAGACTGACGATGCCCTTCACGGATGTTGGATTGAGCAATGCCGCGCGCTCGGGAAACATGAAGGTTTCCGAATGTCCCATCAGCACGGCGCCGCCGACCTTCTGCGCCAGCGCCGCGAGATCGGCAAAGCTCGGATTCTGCGGCGGGAGCGACGCGTTGAGATCGGGTATCCACATCTTGTAGAACGCGTCGACGGCTTCGATCGGAAACTGGGTGTCGGGGAAGGGGACGCCGAACTTCGGTCCGAGCCTGAACCAGGTCCAGGCGTATTCATGGCCGATGATCAGGACCGGCGCGAGATCCTTCGGGCTTTTGGTACCGAGCCTGGCCTCGTTGTACGAGGTGGCGTCGAACCCCGAGCGCGCGCGGCCGGCCTGATCGACCACATAGACGGGGCGCAAGCTGCGCAGGAAGTATTCGCTCCATCCCATGCGCCCGTCCGGCGTCGTGTCGTAGGCCTGGCCGCTCAGGCCGCCACCGTGGATCATGACGACGGGAAGATGTTTGGCCGCGACCGGGACCTGGTATTGGACGTACATCTGTCCCGTCGTGATGTCGCCTTCCCGGGTGACATCGGGACCGGTCTCAACGCCGCTGAGTGCCGCCGCATGGCGCACGGTGCCGCCGATGAAGAAGCTGCCCTGGGACTGGATGGTCAGCGGACCGCTGGTGTCGACCGTTTCCGCCGCATGCCCGTACCCGATCGACATGAGGCCGCAGATCACTGCGGCGCAGCGAAGCATGGAGCGCATCTTGTCGTTTCCTTTGTATGTTTGTGCCGGCCGCAGACGTTGGAGACGCGATAGTGCCAGTCCTTCATCGGGAATGGCTACCCCCGATCATGAGATCGGCGCGCCGCAGACCTTGGTGTGGCCGGCAGCCTGACGCGGCGACGGCACCATCATCGCGGCCTGGTTGAACGGCGGGGGCAGCGCTCCGGTATAGCCGTTGCGGCGCAGCACCTCCTGCGCCGTTGGTTGGCCGTTCTGCGCCGCCCGCAGCAGCCACGCGCTGCCTTGTCCGGTATCGCGCTCCGCCTGGCGTCCCCACAAATAGGATCGGGCGAGATTGTACATCGCGTTGGTATGCCCCAGCGCGGCGGATTGCTGCCACAGGCTGCGTGCTTCCGCCTCGTCGCGCGACAGCTCGCGCCCGTCGTCCAGCATGATGGCGAGGTTGTTCATTGCCCGCGGGTTACCGTATTCGACGGCATGGCAATACCAGTTGATCGCGCGGCCGATGTCTTTCGCAACCCCGGTGCCGAACTGGTATTTGTAGCCGAGCGCGTTCATGCCCTCGCTGTCGCCCTGCTCGGCGGACAACGTGTAAAGATGGAACGCCTCGTGCTGATCGGTCGCGACGCCCTGGCCGCGCGCATAAAGATAGCCAAGGTTGACCTGCGCTTCCGCGTCGCCGCGATCGGCTGCATCGCGCAACAGGCGCCAGGCGGTCGCAATGTCGCCGTCATTATACGCTCGCATGCCGGCCAGAGTGTCCGCCGATTGCGCCCATGCGAGCGTTACGCAAGCCGGCATCAGGCAAAACAGCAGAGACGCACGCAGCATCACGTCGGCGTCGTCTCCAGCCCGAGGTAGATCCGTTGCACATCGCGGTCATCGGCGAGGTCGGCCGCCTTGCCCTGCAGCACCGTCCGCCCGGTCTGCAACACATACGCATAATCCGCCACTTCCAGCGCCAGCTCCACGGCTTGCTCTGCCAGCAACAGGGTCAGGCCCTCGTTGCGTAGGCGTTCCAGCGTGGCGTACATCGTCTCCACCACCGCCGGCGCCAGCCCGAGGCTGGGCTCGTCCAGCATCAGCAGCTTCGGATCGCTCATCAGCGCGCGGCCGGTGGCGAGCATCTGCCGCTCGCCACCTGACAAGGTGCCGGCACGCTGGCGGCGCCGCTCGGACAGGCGAGGAAACAGCGCGAACACCCGCTCCAGCAGGTCCGGCACCCGCCGCTTGTCGCGCAATACCGTCGCGCCAAGCCGGAGGTTTTGCTCGACCGTCTGCTGCACGAACAGCCGCCAGCCTTCCGGCGACAGCGCGAGGCCACGGCCGACGATGGCGTAGGCCGGTTGGCCGGTGATCTCCGCGCCCTGCCACATGACGTGCCCGGAGGCCGGCGGCACCAGGCCGGCGATCGCGTTCAGCGTCGTGGTCTTGCCGGCGCCGTTGGAGCCGAGCAATGCGACGATCGAGCCGGCGGCGACCTCCAGCGAAACATCGGCGATACCGACAAGATCGCCGTAGCGCACCGCAAGATTGCGAACGGAGAGGAGGGGTTCGGTCATGTGCGGCACGCACTATCGGTCATTGCGAGGAGCGCAGCGACGCAGCAATCTCCTGCCGGGCGGGCCGCTCCTGCTCGCCAGGCAGGAGATTGCTGCGTCGCTGCGCTCCTCGCAATGACAAGTGTCGCGGTGCCAAGGGATCGCGGCGTCACGGTGCCGTCTCATCGCCGCACCCGCTTCATGTGGTGCCCGAGATACGCGGCAATCACCGCCGGGTCCTCCACCACATCCCGTGGCGCACCCTGCGCAATGACCTTGCCCTGATGGAACACCACGGCACGTTCGGTCAGCGACAGGATAACCTCCATGACATGCTCGACGATCACGATGGTGATCCCGCGCGCGCTGATCCGCCGCACCAGTTCGATCGCCAGCCGCGTCTCCGCCGGCGTCAAGCCCGCCAGCGCCTCGTCCAGCAGCAACAGCCGCGGCTCGGTGGCCAGCGCGCGAGCGATCTCCAGCCGCTTGCGGCCGGGTGTGCCGAGCGATCGGGCCGCGGTCTCCGCCAGCGGCGCCAGGCCGGTGAACGCCAGCACCTCGGCCGCGGCATGACGCGCGTCGGCGCGGTGCGGATGGCGCAGGAAGGCGCCGACCATGACGTTGTCGGCGACGCTCATGTCTTCGAAGGTGACCGGCACCTGGAAGCTGCGCGCCATGCCGAGGCGCGCGTGTTCCTCCGGCGTCGCGCGGGTCACGTCGCGGCCGGCAAACCGGATGTTGCCCTCGGTTGGCGTCGCGTCGCCGGCGAGGCAGTTGAAGAAGGTGCTCTTGCCGGCACCATTCGGGCCGATCAGGCCGACGATTTCGCCCTCGGTCACGTCGAGGTCGGCACCGTCCACGGCGCGGAATGCGCCGAACGCCTTGGCGATGCTCCGGGCTTGCAGCATGGGCGCTTCAGGCGGCACGGTCGGTGCTCCGCGCCGCCGCGCTACGGCGTTCGAACCGGGTCATCACATGGCGCCAGATCACCGCCATGCCGCCGGGTTGGAAACGCGTAATCAGCAGGATGATCGCGCCGTAGACGATGAAGGTGATGCCGGTCCCACCGCCGCCGAACCAGGCGTTGGTGGTCTCCTCCAACGGCACCAGGATGATCGCGCCGACCAGCGGGCCGAACAGCGTGCCGGCACCGCCGAGCGCCGCGGTGATCACCATCTTCACCGAGATCAGGATGCCCAGCGCGCTGTCCGGATCGATGAAGCCCACCATCACCGCATAGAGCGAGCCGGCAATCGCGGTGAAGCTTGCCGACAGCAGCAGCGCGTACAGTTTGTATCGCAGGATCGGCACGCCGAGGCTGCGTGCCGCACGGTCACCGCCTCGGATGGCGGCGAGGTAGTAGCCCATGCGGCTGCGCTGCATCTGCCAGGTCAGGGCCAGCAGCACGATCAACACGGCGAGGAACAAATAGTGGTACGGCACCGGGCTGATGAACGACAGGTCGGCCAGCGTGCGCGGCGTCGGCGGGCCCATCAGGCCGACCGCGGCACCGACCAGTTTCCAGTTGCCGGCGACGATGCGCGCCAGCTCGGCCGCGGCGATCGTGGCCATGGAGAAATAGTGCCCGCGCAGCCGGAAGGTCGGCGTGCCGACCACCAGCGCCAGCGCACAGGACACCAGCACGCCCAGCGGCGCGCCGGCGATCGGCGGCCAGCCCAGCTCGGTATAGACCACCAGGGAGCTGTAGGCGCCGGCGCCGAAATACACCGCGTGACCGACGGAAACCTGGCCGGCGTAGCCTCCCAACAGGTTCCAGGCGGAGGCGGAGATCGCCGCGAGCAGGACGAGGGCACCGATGCGCTGGAGAAACACGTCCTGCGTCAGCAGCGGCCAGGCGGCGATCAGGACGAAGCCGATCAGGACGAGCGCCCATTGCTTCATGTCGTGCCGAGCAGGCCTTGCGGCCGGACCCAGAGCACCAGCAGGAACAGCGAATACACCACGACGTCCTGGTAGACCGCGCCGATCAGGTAGGCGGACAGCGCCTGGATGACGCCGATCGACAGGCCGGCGAGCAAGGCTCCGGGTACCGAGCCGAAGCCGCCCAGGCAGACCACGACGAAGGCGATCAGCGCCAGCGATTCGCCGACCGTGGGGGAGATGTAGAAGAACAGCGCGATCAGCGCTCCCGCGACGCCGGTGGAGGCGGCGCCGACACCCCAGGCCAGGGCTTGCATGCGGTCGGGCCGGATGCCCATCAGCATCGCGGCGTTACGGTCCTCGGCCACCGCGAGGATGCGGCTGCCGAGCATGGTGCGGGTCAGCACAAGGTGCATGCCGATGGTGATGACCAGCGCCAGCACGCCGCCGAGGAGTCGAGACGCTTCGATGCGCAGGCCGGCGATGGCGAAGGTGCCGCCGACCAGATTGTCGGGCAGTGAGACGAAGTTGGCGGTGAACGCCCAGAACGCGGCGTAGCGCAGCACCAGCGCGAGGCCGAACGTGCCGAGGATCTGCGCCAGCATCGGCCCCTTCGCCATGTGGCGCACCAGGCCGAAATAGACTGCGACGCCGAGGGCGAACAGCAGCACGGCGGCAAGCGGGATGAACACCACGGGGCCGACATGCAACAGGGTGTAGGCGAAGAAGGCGACGTACATCGCCAGCATGACGAAGTCGCCATGGGCGAAGTTCACCACGTTCATCATGCCCCAGATGAGCGTGAGACCGGAGGAGAACAGCGCGTACACCGCGCCCATCAGCAGGCCGCTGACGACCACCTGCAGCAAGATCACCCAGATTGTCTCCCGTTGTGCTTGGGGGCGATCCTGGACGGTCGGGCGGGGTGGTGGCAAGCGTTGGCATCCTCGGCTGCGGGTGCAAGAACCTGGCATCGCGGACGAGCCAATGGGGGCGCCTTACGCCTACTGCCCTGACGACTGAGTCGTCAGCAACGCCGCCACGTCATGCCGGCGGCGGCGCCGGTGCGTCAGTCTCGACTGCGCATGGCGCTCGTGCGCCCGACTTTACTCGCGCTGCGCTTCAAGCTCGCGTTGCGTGTCGGCCAGGGCCTGTGGTTCGACCAGCGCACCTTGTCGTTCGTAACGCTTGCGGCTTCTACTGAAGCGCACGACGACGGCGGACCGCGCGCTCTTCGCCTTCGCGCGGCGGGTGAGCAGAGCATCGCCCGCCGGCAGAAATTCGAGGTCGTCGAGACCGACGCAGCGCAGGCATGCCGGGCCGGCACTTTCCATCACGAGGAGATTGCCGGTGCCGCCGCACCGGTGGCATTTCCAGGTGTCATTCAACGGCTGGATCACCACCAGCTCGGGCGGGCGGCTTGCCTGCGCTGCCAGGCGTTCGCGCTTTTTCTCCGACAGTGCGGGCGACACCCAATGGGTCCGGTAGCTCGCTTCGATCGCGGGATCTCCGCTGCGGCTGAAGCGCAACGTCTGGCGTTGCGGCGTGCGCGCCACATACTGCGATTCGCTGGGCTGCAATCCCCTTTGCTTCGCCCAGGCACGGAACATTTTCATGGCCTCGGTGATGCGAGGCAGATTTGTGTGGACCACCGCTTCGAGGCACTCGGCTTGCCCCTGTCGCCAGCGCTTCACTGTTGCAGGATCAGCCCAGCGAATCCCGACCAGCACGTCGAGGGGGCTCACGTAGCCCTGCGCCGCCAGTGCGGTCTCCGCTGCCTGGGTGACGCGATCGGCGAGCGCTCTGCGGTTGTTCCTGTTCATGGCCCAATAGCAGGAATCGTTATAAGCGGCTGATGGTCCGATCGCAGGACCGGTCCCGCAGGCGGCAACTTATACACCTCGCCCACGCAGTCGGAGAGGTCAAGACGCGTAAACGGCGAGGGTGAGGATGATCGGGTCGCCCCGCTGCACCCTCACCCGGCGCTACGCGCCAACCTCGCCCGGCGCAGACCGGAGAGGTTGCAACGCGGCATACCCGGCAGTACGGTCCCACACCGCAAGGTAATCCGGAGGAACCCAGCCATGAAAGTCGGAATGGCGCTGAACATGTTGTGCCAGCCGGGCCGCCCCGACGCCTCGGTGGTGCACGAACACATGGCGATGGGCGATCTGGTCGAGCCGCTGGGCTTCGACTCGCTGTTCGCGCTGGAGCACCACTTCACCGGCTATGCGATGTCGCCGGCGCCGCTGCAATTACTGGCGTATTACGCGGGCCGCACCAAACGCATCCAGCTTGGCACCGCGGTCATCGTGCTGCCGTGGCACGACCCGATCCGTGTCGCCGAACAGATCGCCTTGCTCGACATCATGTGCGGCGGCCGCTGCCTGTTCGGCTTCGGCCGCGGCGCGGCCAGCGTGGAATACGAAGGCTTCCGCATCCCGATGGGCGAAGCCCGCCCGCGCTTCATCGAAGCCGCGCAGATCATCAAGCAGGCGCTGGCGCAGGAAAGCTTCGAATTCCACGGCGAGTATTTCCAGATCCCGCGCACCGCGATCCGGCCTCGGCCGATCTCCCATCCGGAACGCCGGTTCTACGGCACCGCGGTCAGCCCGGACTCGGTCGATGTGATGGCGAAGCTCGGCTTCTCCATGCTGGTGATCATGCAGAACGAGTGGCCGAAGGCCGCGGCCGACATCCACCGCTACCGCGCGGTCGCCGCCGCCGAAGGTTTTTCCCCCCGCCCGCCGATGATCCTGACCAACGTGTCCTGCGCCGAGTCGCGGGCCGAGGCGCAGGAGCGCGCCATGCAGTGGCTCGGCGCGAAGTGGGAGTCGATCGACAACCACTACCATTTCTCCGACGGCCATCTGACGAATGTCAAAGGCTACGAGTCGTATGAGAAGATCGGCCAGACCTACGCGAAGATGAAGGAGCCGGCCCGCCAGGCCAAGGCGACCGAATTCTATGTCAGCATCCAGGTGGTCGGCACGCCGGACGACTGCCTCCAGAAGATCGCCGAACTGCACAAACTGAGCGGACTGGACCACCTGATCACCGAGTTCTCCTTCGGTGGCATGCCGCACGAAGAGGCGGAGCTGGGCATGCGGCTGTTCGCCGACAAGGTGCTGCCGGTGCTGCAACGCGACACGTCGTTCGCACCGCCGGCCGCGGCGCTCGCACCGGCGCCCGAGCCCATGCAAGAAGGCGTGTTCGCCCCGGCATAGCGGCGCCTCTCCTGCGTCATGCGCGGGCGACGGTTGCGGTGAGTGTGCAGCGTGCCGACCGCAACACCCTCACCCTACCCTCTCCCGCTTCGCGGGAGAGGAGTGCCCTCACCCTGCCCTCTCCCGCTTCGCGGGAGAAAAAAGCCCTTGTCCCACGCTCTCTTGCGAAGCGGGAGAGGAAACACCTGCTTTCGGTCGCCGCAAGTTTGTGGTAGTGCCACTCACAACAATAAGCTCTCCCGGGAGGCTACGCCGTGGTTTCCGATCCCAAGATGTTGAAAGCCGACCGTTGGTCGCAGCTTTGGCTCGGCCTGGTCTGCATGATCCTGATCGCCAACCTGCAATACGCCTGGACCCTGTTCGTCAATCCGATGCAGCAGGCGAATGGCTGGAGCGTTGCCGGCATCCAGGTCGCCTTTTCCATCTTCATCGCTACCGAGACCTGGCTGACACCGGTGGAAGGCTGGATCGTCGACGCACTCGGCCCCAGGCGCGGACCGCCGATGATGGTCGGCTTCGGCGCGGTGCTGGTCGCGTTCGCCTGGGTGCTCGACGCCTACGCGGCGTCGCTCACCGCGCTGTATGTCGGGGCGGCGCTGTCGGGCGTCGGGGCCGGGGCGATCTATGCCACCTGCGTCGGCAACGCGGTGAAGTGGTTCCCCGACCGGCGCGGCCTCGCGGTCGGCATCACCGCCGGCGGGTTCGGCGCCGGCGCGGCGCTGACCGTCATCCCGATCCGATTGCTTATCGAGAACGCCGGCTATGCCAGCGCCTTCTTCTGGTTCGGCATCGGCCAGGGCGCCATCCTGCTGCTGATCGCGCCGATCATGCGCGCGCCGGTGCCGGGCGAGATGCCGAAGACCGCGCCTCCCAAGGTGCCGCAATCCGCCACCAGCGCGACCCCGGCCGAGGTGCTGCGCGCGCCGGTGTTCTGGTTGCTCTATGTGATGTTCGTGCTGGTCTCCGCCAGCGGCCTGATGGCCACGGCGCAGATCGCGCCGATCGCCAAGGATTTCGGCCTCTCCTCCCAGGCGCTGCTGTTTGGCGGCAGCGCATTGTCAGTGGCGCTGGTGGTGGACAACGTCATGAACGGCGGCGCGCGGCCGTTCTTCGGCTGGGTGTCCGACCATATCGGGCGCGAATCGACCATGGCGATCGCCTTCACCCTGGGCGGCGGCGCCTATCTGTTGCTCGGCTATTTCGGCCACGGCCCCTGGACGTTCGTCATCTGCGCCGCACTGATCTTCTTCACCTGGGGCGAGATTTTCAGCCTGTTCCCGTCCACCTGCACCGACCTGTTCGGCCCCAAGTTCGCCACGACCAACGCGATGTTGCTCTACACGGCGAAGGGCACCGCGGCCTGGCTGGTGCCGCTGGCCAACGTGCTGAAGGGCGAGACCGGCAACTGGCAGACGGTGTTCGTGGTGGCGGCGGCGACGAATTTCATCGTGGTGCTGCTGGCGCTGTTCGTGCTCGGGCCGGTGCGTCGCCGCCGCGCCGTGCACCGACCGGTGATTGCATAAGGAGCGCAGCGTCAGGCGGCGGGCCGCACCCGCCGGCTTGCGGTGCGCAACTGGCCGCAGGCCGCCAGGATGTCGCGCCCGCGCGGCGAGCGCACCGGCGCGGCGAATCCGGCATCGTTGACGATGCGCGCGAAGCGCTCGATCGCCGGGCGCGTACTGGTCTGGTAGGCGCTGCCGGGCCATGGATTGAACGGGATCAGGTTCACCTTGGCAGGAAGGCCGGCGATCAGCCGCACCAGTTCGCGCGCGTCCGCCTCGCTGTCGTTGATGCCGCGCAGCATGACGTATTCGAAGGTGATGCGGCGCGCATTGCTGGCACCGGGATAGCGGCGGCAGGCGGCGATCAGTTCGGCGATCGGGTATTTGCGGTTGAGCGGCACCAGTTCGTCGCGCAGGTCGTCGCGCACCGCGTGCAGCGACACCGCCAGGTTCACGCCCAACTCCGCCCCGGCGCGGTCCATCATCGGCACCACGCCCGACGTTGACAGCGTGATGCGGCGGCGCGACAGGCCAATGCCCTCGCCGTCCATCACGATGGTCATCGCCTTGGCGACGTTCGCGTAATTGTACAGCGGCTCGCCCATACCCATCAGCACGATGGTGGACAGCAATCGCGGCGTCTCCCCCTTGGGCGAGGGCCACTCGCCGTAGGCGTCGCGGGCGGCCATGAACTGACCGACGATCTCGGCCGCGCCGAGGTTGCGCACCAGGGTCTGCGTGCCGGTGTGGCAGAAGCGGCAGGACAGCGTGCAGCCGACCTGCGAGGACAGGCAGACGGCGCCGCGGTCCTCTTCCGGGTCGGGGATATAGACTGTCTCGGCTTCCTGGCCGTCGCGGAAACGGAACAGGAATTTTCGCGTGCTGTCCTCGCTGGTCTGCGCCGTCACGGTGTCCGGGCGGGCGATCACGAAACGCTCCGCCAGCCTGGCCTGGAGCGGCCGGGCGATCGAGCTCATGCGGGCGAAGTCGGTCACGCCCTGGTGATAGATCCAGTGCCAGAGCTGCTTGGTGCGGAACGGCGCCTCGCCGATCGCCGCCAGTTCCGCGGCGAGTTCCGCGCGCGACAGGCCGACCAGGTCGCGGCGGCCGTCCGACAGCGCGATCGGCGGCGGATCGAACAGCGCCGACTTGGCCAGGATGCGCGTGCGTTCCGCCTCGGTGAGGGTGCCGCTATCGACCTCTCCCGCAAGCGGGAGAGGCGGCCGAGAAGCGGCGGGTGAGGGTGGCGCGGGTCCCACCATCAACCTTTCGGCGGCGGGCATGCCTTGACGATCGCCGCGTAGGCCGCGGAGAACCCTTTCAGGCTGAACGTATCCGTCACCTGCTGACCTTTCGGTCCCGGTGAGCGCGCGATCGCCCGCTCGCCTTTCTGGAACGCCGCGACGGCCGCCTTGCCGTCACGCGCGTAGGCATCGCGCTCCCTGGTGAAGAAATCCAGCCCGGCCTGATCGATCTGCACCGTCACGTTGGCGTCCTTGGCGTAGTCGAAGCCGGCCTCGATCGCCACGGTGTCGCGCGCGGTGGTGCGCTCGGTGACGGTCAGCACCACCTCGCCCCGCCCGGAGAGGGTAGGACTGGAGCTTTGGGCGCGCGTGAGGGCGTAGCAGACCGTCTGGCTGCCTTCCGCATGCGTCGCCGCGGTCCAATCGTCGAACTTGGCGATTTCCTTGGGTGCGTTGGACGCGGCTGCCGCCGGGTGCGCGGGCTCGGGCTTCTTCGTCTGGGCCGCGGCCGGGACGGCCAGGGAGAGGCAGAGCAGGAGTGGGAGTGGGATTCGGGTGTGCATGGCGGGAGAGATACGGCGGCGGCGGCGCAGGGACAACCTCCGGCGCCCGATCAATCGGGGAGGATGCGATGGACTGGCGGGAGCGCGGTGGCCGTCGGTCCGATGGTGGCGGGGACAGCCGGGTGGGCGTGCGCAGAGTCCGGGATGCGATGATCGCGCCGCTGACACCCGCATTGCCCCACACAATGTCATTGCGAGTTGACCACCGGCCGGCGGCGGCCGACCCGCCCTGGATGAAACTGCGGAGGTCGCCAGGGGGGAAGAGGCTCCCCCTCCCCTTGAGGGAGGGGGGTGGGGGGAGGGGTTCATGCGGCACGAACCCCTCCCCCCAACCCCCTCCCTCAAGGGGAGGGGGAGTCTCTCTGTTTCTTGCTACTCCTACTGAGTCGTAAACGCGCGAAGCAACCCCATTGGCGATCTCAACGCTGGCATGGCGCGAATCGGCGTCCGCCTGATAGCGGTAAAGATTCGAACTTTCCGAGGGAGGGAGAGTTGGGTCTTCAGAAAAACGGCGGCACAGACGTCCGCTTCGAGGCCTACGCGGCGAAGCTGGCAGCGGGGTTGGGCCACGCCGACCGGGTCAGGCCGTTCCAGGACTACTGTGTCGGCTTGCTGTCGGCGGAAGACCGCAAGAGCGTTGAGCCGCTGGCAGCGCTGACCGCGCCCGAGCGCACGGCGGCACAGCATCAGTCGCTGCTGCATTTTGTGGCAGAAGGCCCCTGGTCCGACGCGACGATGCTGAGAGAAGTGCGCGCGCAGGTGTTGCCGGTCGTCACCCGCGAGGAACCGGCTCAGGCGTTGATCATCGACGACACCAGCTATCTCAAGAAGGGCAAGCACTCGGTCGGCGTGACGCGGCAGTATTGCGGCGAGCGCGGCAAGCAGGACAACTGCCAGGTCGCGGTCAGCCTTTCGCTGGTCACCCACCCGGCCAGCCTGCCGATCGCCTACCAGCTCTACCTGCCGCAGGACTGGGCGGATGATGCCGAACGGCGGGCCAAGACCGGCGGGCCGGCGGACCTTGCCTGCCAGACCACGCCGGAGATCGCGTTGGCGCAGCTGCGTGCGGCGCGGAGCGCCGGCCTCTCGGCGGTCGTGGCGTTGGCCGATGCCGCCTATGGCAACGATGGCAAGTTCCGCGCTGGGATCACGGCCGAAGGACTGCCCTATGCGGTCGGGGTATTCTCCAGCCTGCTGGTCTGGCGGCCTGGCGAAGCCCCGCCGCCGCGCGCCGCGGGCGGCCGAAGACCGCGGCGCCAAGCTGGCGAGAAGCGCCCGCGGCCGGTCCAGGTCAAGACGCTGGCCCTGGAACTTCCCGCGGATGCCTGGCAGACCATCGCTTGGCGGGAGGGCAGCAATACAGTGCTCACCTCGCGGTTTGCGCGGCGGCGGGTGCGCCCGGCGCCGCAAGCCGCCGACCGCGGGGAGCCCGCCGAACCCGCCGCGGAAGAGTGGCTGCTGATCGCATGGCCGGCAGGCGAAGCCGAGCCAACCCGCTATTGGTTGTCCACCTTGCCGGCCGACATCGCGTTCGAGCGACTGGTCGATCTGACCAAGCTGCGCTGGCGGATCGAGCGCGATTATCAGGAACTCAAGCAAGAGGTTGGGCTGGGTCACTACGACGGCCGCGGCTGGCGGGGCTTTCACCATCACGCCAGTCTCTGCATCGCTGCCTACGGGTTCCTGATCTCCGAGCGGGAGACGCTTCCCCCCTCAGGAGGTCCCCGAACCCGGCATGGCATGCGATCTGCCGTTTCCAGAGGTTATCGACCCAGAGGTGCTGCCATTGCGCACCCAGCGCCACATGCCGAACTCGATCGCTACCTTGCGC
>Ga0181521_10001661_pt1 | contig 27206 bp, 24 predicted proteins | sample PEATcosm2014_Bin_32_FD_119764 | JGI IMG/M metagenome (GOLD analysis project Ga0181521, IMG submission 119764) | Peatland microbial communities from MTU Mesocosm Facility, Houghton, MI, USA - PEATcosm2014_Bin02_60_metaG | ecosystem: Environmental > Terrestrial > Soil > Wetlands > Peat | place...
AGCGGGTAGCCCGCAGCAACTCTCGCCCAAAATCCACGGCCGGGCACTGGGATCTCATGTCTCCGACAAATCTTCGTTAGCGCGACATCCGAGATTTTGAATTGCGCTGCCAGCTTCGTCATTGGCTGAGACCAGACCATCTCGAAAAGGCTTTTACGACTAAGTTCGCATTGCGGTGTCATCACACACCTGTAGCGCGGTCACCCGCGGCGATGGCAAGAGATACCGACGCGTCGCGGCATTACGCAAGCAGATTGAGCAAGCCCCCCGGTCGTGATCTGTCGGGAGTGGCACCGACGACGAAGAATAGTTTGGGACCAGCGATCTAAACGCCTACAATTTGCCTCTATCGACCCCCCTAGCGAAGGTCACCAAGAGAGCACGCTCGTCCTAAAAATGATGCTATGCAGTTTCTTTGATTGAGAAACCGAAATCGCCGAACTGCGCCTTCAGAGCCGCCAGCGCAGCTTCCATCGAGTCTTTCGACCACTGGTTGGTCAATGCGAAGGTATTCCCGTTCAGATGGAAGAGCTGTTCGTCTTCAGTGAAAAATCGTTTTTCAATCTTGGGGCTTTTTGGATGCCGATTGATCAATTCGACTCGGAATGCGGCTCCCTCGAGGTTACCTGCAATCCCTTCAAACATGTGTCGGCCCGTCGCTGCCTCAAGCTCTGAAGGGAGTTTGCCTCGTTTGATCAACTGGCGCACCGCCGCCAACATCACTTCGCGTTTGTACAGCTTTTGTTGGGGACCCTCGTCCGTAGACACATCGTACCTTGTCCAGTCGGACCCTTGTTCGGCAGACGCTCGGATTTCGCGCTGCTTCTGACGAATCTGCACTTGGAAATTGCCAGCTTCTGGCAGTGGAATTATCTGCTCGATATCGAGAATCAGTTTTGGACCCAAGCGATAGGGACGCATCCGCACACAGCATATATCGAGGTCGCGTTCATTAAGCCAAAGCACCGTGGAAGTCACTTCGGTGCTGAAATCGGCGGCCGCTAATACGATGCGAACGTCTTCGCCGAACCGACCCGCGGTCGGCTCTGGCCAATGGAAGAAGTCGAGGAGCGCTTTCGCAGGGTCGTCGACCGGCAGGCCACGCTTTTCGACGTACGAACGATAGGTCTCAACTGCGTCGTCGAACGTCATCCGGGAGACCATCGAGGCGTAGCGAAGCGCCTGGAGGTCAGCGAAGCTGTCGTCTGTTGTCCGCTTCAACTCAATAACGACGAGGCGCGCCTGTTCATCCACCGCGAGGAGATCGATGCGGCGGTCGCTTTTGTCCCAACTTGAGAATTCCTCGCTAATGACGAGAGTGTTCGGCGCTATCGCTTCGATGTGATCGCGAATCAGTCGCTGCAGGTCCTTACGTTCGAGTAGTCCGAGCGACGCGAATTTCGCCAATTCCAGCGGAGCTATGTTATCTGTCGAGAGTTCGTATAGGGCCATCGCGGTGTCGCATATTACCCTTCGGGTGGCGATTCTCCTAGCGGTTCGGGCGTGAGTCCCTATTTACACCGCCCCGAGAGGGCCAAAACCACGACCGACTCTACTTATCTTGTTTAACCGTGTTGAAACCTGAAAGTTTCACGTCTACACAATCATCTACAGCAACAGATTTGTTCGTAGCTTAACTCCATAAATCGCATGTTCGATACACGATACCGCGACTGGATCTCATCTAAGCTAATCCCCACGCCTGCCGCCAATCTGCCTGTCTCCTTCAATTACAATTGCTTGGTACTTTTGATCCCAAGACCAGTTCCGGTGGTCCGTAAGCACCTTCAGTATAATCTTTTGGAATTGTTTCTCGTGCCCTCTGAACCTATCGTTTTCGACATATATGCGCCTTGCCATCATCGAGACTAATTTGTCGGGAACGTCTTGGGCATGAACCAGCTCTTTTCCATCGGAGGGCATGTTCCTGGCGAGCTCGGACCAATCATACAGTTGCGGTATTAAAGAACCGTGGACCAGTATCCACGCGAAGACGTCCAATTGCGATCGTTGCCGACCGCTGAGGACAAAGTCAGTCGCTATGGATTTCACGACGTCTGGATATTTTGCGGGCGGAATGTACTTCAATCCGCTGTCCTCTAGTAGTTTGTGCCATTCGGGCGTATCCGGGAACTCAAGATCCTCGACGTTCCATTGGACATCGGCAAGGGATAGATGGAGCATCCACGGTCTCTGCAGCAGTTTTCCTGACGAAGATGCCTTCATCCAATATGAATCCGGATCTAGTTTCGGCCGGTAATTTTGGCTACTGGACAGCAAAAGTGCTTCCTTGTCCATAAAGTTGGCGCCCATGACACCACTTCGCGTTACCGACCTCTGAACAGAGCGTTCGTTGAAGTTAATGACAGATTCGATTTCGTTGACGCCTTGGTGGAAGTAGGTATCTTGCCGAGCAAGCTGCTGATTCTCGTCTGAGATCGAGCTCTTCTGATCAAAGCTATCTGTCGACGCATCGATATAGATGGCCAAGACAAATCGGGGACTCGATGACTTACTCACGATATTTTCGAGCTGATCAAAAAGCGTTAGCAGTCCCGAGTTGTCGAGGAGCCCGCCATCTGCGAGAAGCAGGGTGCCAGGCTTTGCGTAGCCATAATACCAATCGTTCAAGAGTAGATTCGGATAGATGATGGGGTACGCGGACGACGCGTATACCGCGTCCGCAACATCAACGCTTCTCAGGTCGATCGCGCAGTCGGAAAGGTTGTCTTCCTGGACCGTTATATTGCCGAAGACGTCTTTCACTGGCGCGGCGAACATGTTCGTGAAGATGAATCGCTGGTCATGCGTAACATCGGTCGCATTAATGAACAGCGCAGGTCGACGCGGGAGATCTGCGAGGGTCGCTTTTCTATATACGCGGTTGAAATAATCCCGAGCAATGTTGCCGCGATTAAAGTTCGTAGTGGCGACTCTGATCCAAGTCCAAGGGTTGAAAATACCGTAGAGGTACCACTCCTTCAATCGTATCGGAGCGGACATTTCCTCACCAAAGTCCGTCCAAGCCTTGGAGTCAGCGTCGGATTTAAGCGCATTTTTGTTCAGGACAAAGTACGCTGCGGAAAGCGAACCGCCGGAAACCGATGAGATAACATCAATCTGATCCAGAAGGTCTTGATGCGCTGGAATTTCGTGAGCCATTCGTACCTCAACATGGGCTCTGTGAATTTCGCGCAAGACTGCAGTTGTAAGATAAGCGGCCCGGCTCCCGCCTCCCGAAGAAGCCAATCCGATCAATACCGGCCTTTCATCCGGATCGTATGAAGGTAAATCCTTCATCATTAACTCGGGATTTTTCTTTCCTAGCGGTGGATACAAGAATAGCTGCGGTCCGGAGCTACAACCTAGCCAGATTAATAAGAGCGATACAAAGGCGCATGTCTTTAAGAGACGCTTCTTCAATGGGCGCATCGCGTGATGTGGTCATCCTGCGTCAGATGTTTGAGGTTCGGCGACGGCACGGCGTTTTAGTCTTTGACCTTTCTAAGAATTGAAAAACCCAAACGGCATACTTGTCAGGCCTTGAACCTCTTATCCAATTAAGCCGGGATTTCCTTTTTGACTTGCCAATTCCAAGGCTTTCCATAGATCGAACTGCATTCCAGTGCAAGGTTGTAGCCAATCTTCATCCGCGGTGTTCCCAGTAGTGCGGGGAGAGGCCGGTTTCGCGTCTGGGGGGCTTCCAATGCCTGAAGATGCCGTTTTCGTTTTAGCTTCTGGCGACACTTCTCCCTGGGTCCCCGGCGTCGTCATCGAAATGTGCTCCGCTTTGCGCTCACTTTATCCCGCCGGCGACGGTAGCGCCGCGATTTTCCGCAGCATGCCGGCAAACAGCCGCCACGTCAGGTGACTCTCCGCCAGCAGCAGCCAGTAGTAACGTGCGTGCTTTATCAAACGCCCGCCGGTTTTCACCAACCGCTGCTGCAAGCTGGTTAGCGACCACTTCCCGATCGGCGCGGGCAGCGCCAGCCGCCGCCACAAATTCCCGAGGTTGTAAGCGATCAGGCTCAGCCACAGCCGCACCTCGTTGGCGCGAAAGCGGTGGCAGCTTAGCCGCGTCATCGCGACCGTCTGCTTGCCTTCCTTTATCCATTGCTCGGCTGTCCCGCGCTTGTTGTAGAAGCGCACCACCGCCCGGCTCGAAGGCCCAAGATTGGTCACGATGAAGCCGACGCGGGGAAACAATTCCCCGCAATGGAATTCGACTTTCGCCACCACCCGCCGGGCCATCGTCCAACTCGCCGCCTGATAGAGAAAACTCTTGAACCGAACCACCGGCTTGTAGCTCGGCCGTCCCACTGGCCGCGTCAGCAACTCCGTAATGTTCCGCTGCAGATTGTCGTTGGCAGGAAGGCGGATCGCGTACTGCACGTCCCGTTCTTCGAGCGCCTCGTAGAGCTCCGGCTTGGCAAAGGCGGCGTCGCCGCGGAAGGTTACTTCTTTGCCCTGCGCCTGTTGCCGCTCGATCTCGGGCAGCAACAGTTCTTCCCAGCCGTCGGCGCTGTGGACGTTGCCGGGCCGTAGCTTGGCCGCCAAGCAGTCGCCTTCGCGATTGAACAGTAGCAACGGATGATAGCAGGTGGACTCGAAGTGGCCGTTGTAAGCACTGTGCTCTTGCTGGCCGTAGACCACGACTTCAGTACTGTCCATATCGAGCACGATGCGCCGAGGCGAATCGATAGCTTCGGCCCTTGCAACTAACTCCCGGTTGAGCGCGGCCAGACCGGCGAGGTTTTCCTCCTGCGTCAGCACTTCCGTCTCGAACGACTGCAACCGCGAGGTCAACGCTGTCCCGCGCTCCCAAATCTTACGCGAGCCAATGAGCCGGAAGGTCGGATCCTGAGAGAGGCGCTCGGCGTCGTTCACATCCTCATACCCGGCCAAGCGGCTGTAGATCGACTGCCGCAGCAGATCGGCCAAAGGCAATTGGATATTCTTGCCCCGCCGGGAATCGCTCAAGTGCTGGTCTATGAGTTCGCTCAAGCCGAGCCGTTCGTCCAGCTCGCGCACCAGAATCAAACCACCGTCGGAGGTCACTCGCGCGCCCTCAAACTCGACCCGCAGAGCGCTGTTGAACGAGGGCTGAAAGGGCCGTTCTTGCCTCTCACCCACCGCCTCGCCACCTCCGCACCGCTCTGATCGCATCCAAACCCACGTCCGTCAGCGCGTTTGTCACATTTTACCAAATTGCTAGTTCACTGAGAAAATGGAAATCTGGGCTTATAATCTGACGGGCATCGGGGAGCAGGCCACGACTCCTCATCGTGACTACGGAAAAGGCCTGCGGCTGATTTGTTGAAAAAAGTTGATTAATCGCCAGAAGCTCATTCCTCGTAACAGGAGTTTCGGTTAATCTCCTGCTACTGACGGAGTGCATGATTAATGTCGATCATCGACCTAGATCTCTCAGATCGTACCGTGGCGGCGATTTGTCTGATGTCTCACATGCTCTACCCAGATGATGCGGAACTACGCCTGGCGAATGAAATTAACTTACGGACGATAACTGCCCATTGGTGTTCCGCTCGGTTTGCGCAGGAAAACAGAAGGGTACAAGGCCGGCTCATACGCCGGATCTGCTCAGAGACTGGGAAGGATTTCCGGCGAGAACTTGCGGACCCAGTGACATCGATGAAGAGACGGTTCTTCGACTACTTGCTAGAGCCTGTCGGCGGGACTTGTGACGCCGCCTTCCAGCTCACAATGTCACCTTCGATGGAAAAGCTCGACCGGGAGTCGACAAACCGCTGGTGGTCGACGGTTTACACGGGGAAGCTGATATTGCTCGTTGGCAGAATACATGAGCACCACCCGCAGACCGAAGCGAGCCTGAACAAGGCAATTCATATCTTGTGTGAGACCGAGGGCAAGGACGAAAATCTCAAGCTTGCGCTCCGGCAGCGAGGTTTTCCTGGGGTCTATGAATCGAGCCTCAAACAAGCGTGGAGCAAGTTCAAGCCGGTTGCTCATTTGTGCGCGGCATACGTGGTCACGCAGACTCTCTACCGGGGACCGGAATTCGGCGGCGAGTTCTGGGAGTGGTGGAAGGAACCGCCTGTTTTCCACGACGTTCTTCCGTTCAAGGCGTTCTGTGCGATTGCTAAATGCGTGGAGACGTTCGCAACTTCATTCTTGTCCCGCGGTCGACAGCCTCTCATTTCACGCGAGAAGATCTATGCGCTCCCCGAAAAGATTCTGGATTGGTTACCTCCTCATTCTCTGTTTTGGATTCTTAGCGAGGACGAGATCGCAGCTTTGAACACCTATCGGGCTCCGAAATTTTGTGTCTGACGGCGCCGAGATGCTTGACTGGGTTCTGTTCTGAAAGACTAGTCCTCGGGGTTCTCGCCCCAATACTAAAAGCGTTTTTCTCCACCGTAGATTGCTTGCGTGAGACCGCGGCGCTCGCGGGGTTACGGCCGAACGTCCCATTGGGCTGGTCGCCCCGGACTATGCGCTTTGTCTCGAACATGAAGATTAACGCTCGAAGAGTTAAGGAGGCGGGTCCATGTTGAAAGTATTTCGTGAGCTGACGGCCTTCGGAGAGCCGAGATCTCTAGAGACGTTGATTGCCCGGCTCGACAACCAAGTAAGCGAAGGTTGGTCTCGCGATCGAGAGCGCGAGCAGGAGCTGCGGCGGCTCGGCCCGGAGCAATTTTCTATTTTCTTATACGGCGCGAATGCTGAACACCCTGCGGTTGTGCTCGCGATGCTCCTCGACGGCCGCTGCCTAAAGGTTGTCAATATTTTCCCCCAAGAGGCAGGGCAAATCACCGTGCGTCAGTACAACGAAATTCTGTGCGATTTCTATCTGAGAGTTTTGCATCCGGCTGCATCGGAAGCCCATCTTCCGGTTGAGTTGTCATCCGGCGAACGCACCATCGAGGAGGCTTTCCACCCCGAGGTTCTGGCCCGTCTCAAGACCTTTGTCTTCTGCGCCGAGGGTCTCTGGTCACGCCCCTCATGGTTACATCCTTTCGATCAGGAGCGGCTGTTCGCCTTCCTGATCGAAGCACAACGACATTCCAACAAAATCGATATCGGACTTTTCCGTCATTGGTTGGAAAACGACCGGCACTGGCCACCCAATAAGGTCGACCAGCTGCTCGGCGAGATCGAGCTCGGTGCCGATTTGCTTGCCTACCGCGACGAGAACTGTTGGCGCCTAACGGACCGCCAGGTTCTGCTCGCGAGTATGTCTGCGCGGCCCGCCGACCCCAGCTTGGTCGCTCAAAACCTTACGCCACTGGAGTCCAGGTCGCCCTCCGGATCGGCGCGAATGCTGAGATCGGCTCGGCGGCTCGTCGCGACTGTTTTCAGAGCAATCGCGACGGCTGTCGGACAAACTGGGCGGCCTCGATCGGGCGTCCAAGCTCCCGCGCCCGGCGCGGTTGGCTAAGAGGAGGAAGAACGATGGGAGAGATCACAGCCACTGCATTTCAGGAAAGAGCCACGCCTCTTGGTGTCCCAACGACGAGTAGTGATAGCCAGACCTGTGGAATCGAGATCCGCGACCGGATACGCGAGCTTAGACGGGTTCGCGCCAAGGACCTGGTCCCAAACCCCAAGAATTGGCGGCGGCATCCGAAGGCGCAGAGCACTGCGCTGCGCGCGCTGTTGGCGGAGATTGGGTACGCGGATGCGCTCTTGGCCAGGGAATTGCCCGACGGCCGGCTGATGCTTGTCGACGGACACCTGCGCGCAGAGACCACGCCCGATGCGGTCGTGCCGGTGTTGATTCTCGACGTTAGCGATGCGGAGGCCGATAAAATCCTGATGACGCTCGACCCGCTCGCGGCGCTGGCCGAACCGGACACCGAACGGATCAAAGCTCTTCTGCAGAACGTGCGGACGGACAGCCCGGCGGTGGAAGAGCTGCTCAGGCGCACCGCTGGTGACCAAGTGTGGCGGCTCATCCATCCTGAGGATTTCATCGAGCCTCCGGCGCAGATCGACAAGGCCGCCGAGTTGCAGAAGAAATGGGGCACCACAACCGGCCAACTGTGGCGGATGGGTGAGCATCGGCTGCTGTGCGGCGACTCAACCAAGGCCGAGGACGTTGTCAGGTTGATGGCTGGCGAGCGGGCCGTTCTGTTCGCGACCGATCCGCCTTACGCGGTGGGTTACACGGGCTGCGCCCACCCTCAAAGCTGGGGGAACAAGGGCGCCGCGAACCGAAACAAAAATTGGACCGGGCAGTACCTCGAGGCGCCAAGCGCGGACGTGAAGGACAGCGAGGAGTCGGGCCTCGAGCTCTATCGCGGCTTCGTAAGAGTGGCGATCGAACACGCAATCACGCGCAACGCAGCATGGTACTGCTGGCATGCGAGCAGGCGCCATTCGATGGTGGAGCGGGTTTGGGCCGAGTTCGGCGCCTTTGTGCATCAGCAGTTAATTTGGGTTAAGACCCGGGCGGTACTGACCTACTCGCTGTATCTGTGGCAGCACGAGCCGTGCTTGTTCGGCTGGATCAGCGGTCAGAAGCCAAAGACATTCCGAACGGAGGTCGGCGAGCGCGCGGGCGAATTTCCGTCAACGGTCTGGGCGGTTCCGAGTTCCGAAGTCGAGACCGATGCGCACCCCACCTCGAAGCCGTGCAAGCTCTTCACGCTGCCGATGCAGATGCACACCGAGGCCGGCGAGATTTGCTATGAGCCGTTCTCCGGGAGCGGATCGCAGTTGGTGGCGGCGCAGCAAACTGGCCGCCGCTGCTACGCGATCGAAAAATCTGCCCCCTTCGTCGCGGTGGCGCTGGAACGGATGGCCGCCTTGGGCCTCAAGCCGGAGGTGATACGCGAATGATGAAGCGCCAGCCGGATGGAACGTTTCGCAACGCCAGGCAGGCGAGCGTCCTCTCCCCGGTGGTGCTCAGGGCGCGCTGGGTCGAAGCCGAGGTGGGCAGCCTCAAGCGAATGGGGCTCGCTTTCGACGCGATCGCGGAGCAGGTCTCACGAGTGGGGAAACATCTGGCGCAACCGATAACTCCGCTCCCGGCGGGAGTGACATTTCCTCCGGACTACACGATCAGCAAGCAGGCCTGCCACAAGTCTTTCCGCAGATTGATTGCGCGCGAGCCGGCGCTTGCGGCCGATGAGTTTCGCAAGTTGGATTCCTCGCGCTGTGAGGAGATGTTCCTGAATTTGCAGCCCGGCATCCGCAAGGGCAACCCGCGGTCGGTCGAAGCGGGAGTCAAAGTGCTCCGCCACACCGCTCAAATCAATGGCTACGCCGCGCCACAACGCCATGAACTGACCGGTAAAGATGGAAGTCCTTTAACGCTCGTACAACTGCTCGAAGCAGTAGGGACAATCGACGATGAAGAAGGAAAATGACAACGGACTGACACCCGACCAGATCGCAATGTTCAAAAACGTGGTGCGCGATCCGGTCCTGTTCGCAAGCCACGTACTGGGACTCGATCTGTGGCCCCGCGAAATGGAGATCCTCCGATCGATCAAGAATCAGCGCAGAACCGCGATTAAGGCGTGCCATGGAGTCGGCAAGACGTTCACGCTGGCGGTTGCCGCCCTCTGGTGGCTTGCCCGCTACCACGACGGCATCGTCCTGACGACTTCGTCCACCCAGCGGCAGGTGCGCACCCAACTCTGGCTGGAGATCCATCGACTGGTCAAGGGCGCGAAGATTCGGTACCCCGAGCTCAAGGCCACCGAGCTCAAGTTCCGGGGCGAGAACAACTTCGCGATCGGCTTCTCCACCAACCAGTCCGAAAACTTTCAGGGGTATCACGGAAAGTATGTCTTAATCATCGCCGACGAGGCGCCCGGGATAGAGTCGGGAATCTGGGATGCGGTGGCTGGAACGATGGCCGGAGGCGTGGTGCACATCGTGATGGCCGGGAATCCCACTGCCCCCTCAGGTGCCTTCTTCGACTCCTTCACCAGAGACCGCGGGCTCTGGAAATGCTACACAATAAGCGTCTTCGACTCGCCTAATCTGAAAGGCATCACACTCGAGCAGCTGCTGGAGATGGATCCCGCCGAGGGCGGTCCGCTCGACCAGAATCCGATACCATATCTGGTCACGAAGCGCTGGGTTTATGACCAATACCAGTCGTGGTGGCGCGGCGACGAGGCCAGCTCTCCGCACTGGATGTCGCGGGTACTGGCGGAATTTCCGGCGCAAGCCGAGGACGCTCTGTTCCGGATGATCTGGCTTGAGAGGGCCAAGCAGCGCTCGATAGAAACTCCTGCCTCCAACGTTCCCACAGGTCTGCCGTTATTCGCTGGTGTCGACGTCGGCGGCGGAACTGCGGAAACCGTCATCTACGTGTGCGAGTTAAGGGAAGGCCGCATCAGGATTATCGGATTGGACGCATGGAGGGGACAGGATACTCGGGGGCAGGCGGTCAGATTCCTGAGCCAGTTTCGTTCGCGGCTCTGCCTAGTGAACGTTGACGCCATCGGCATCGGCCACAATTTCGCCTTGCACCTGCGCAGTGAGAGGTTTCCGGTGGAGATGGTCAACGTTTCCCTGCCCTGCCCGAGCAAGTCGAATCTCGGGGAGAACGACCCAGCAAAGCGCTTTGTCAACCAGAAGGCGTGTGCCTATCAGACGCTGGCGGACGCATTCGAGCGCGATCAGGTAGACGGATTGACGGACGAAGAAACGATCGGGCAGCTCGCCGGAATTCGGTGGGAGCTCGATTCACAGGGCCGGATCAAGATCGAATCGAAAGAGCTGGCGCGCGGGCGGGGCGAGCTCTCGCCAGATCGCGCTGACGCGTTAATGCTGGCCGTGTGCAAGCCGCCGCCAAAATACGAGTACACCTCGGCACTTCCCCAGCAGCGCGTGGCGCACGATTCAGACGGTGGTCCGGAACTTGATGACTTTATAAGTGATTTCGGATCTCGGCGAAGGACCCAGTGGGACCCCATCGCGGCCGGGAGTCTCGCGCGATACTTTCGCAGACACCGCGGAGCCTGGTAAGGCGGGCGTCGATGCAGAAAAGAAGGAATCTCAGCGCGCTCGCGGCGCTCATTGCCTGTGCGGTCGTTGCTCAGAGTTTCATGTGACGGCGGCGAATCTCCCGAGCAAACGGCGAACCGCATTGTGAGTGCCTAGAGTTTCGTTACGAATTTTAATACATGTATTGCAAGCCGTGACGAAATGAAGAACACCAGGGTTCGCAGATGTAAGCACTGTGAAGAGCCCTTCGCGATCAACCGGCGCGGACGGCCTCGACTATACTGTCGCCCATCGCATCGCGTGCGCGCCCAGGAGAAACGGCGGGAGGCTGAAAGCAAGCTACCCTCAGAAAAAGAAAACCGGCTGTTGACAGAATGCCTGACGAGGTTGGCACGGCAGCGTCGGAGATACTGGATGGTGCCGACGAATTGGAAAAGGGGGCTCCCTCCACCTTACGAGCGCGCCCGAGCAAAGGTTCGGGACGCCTTGGAGAAACTGGCACCCGAGGTCTTCAGGCAGCCCTCAGCGCCCGCTGAAATTGAACTGCGCGAATTCAACAAGACCTACCGCCGACTCGCGGTGGAGCATCACCCAGACCATGGAGGAGCAAGCCAAGTCATGCAGGCCCTCAACCAACTGCGGCAGGCCCTGCAGACCGACATCGAGCGAGCACACCCGTGGGCCGCCGCATCCGCGCGCTGATTAGAGTTGTCGCTACCGAAAACCTGATCCGGGGTGACGGGCTGGTCGGGCTGTGATAGCGGAACGACCGATGGTCGAGTTTCTGACCAAGCTCCTGCTCGTCGCGCGATCCCGGCTGAAATCGATGGCCCGGAGACAGTATGTGAAACGATCGAACGAACGATCGTGAGCATGCCGGGAGCACAACGGCATCTCATGCTAAAACTCTAGCCTTTTCAGCGCATTCGGAGTTTTCAGTAGCCACAGCGCCGCGAAAGTTGCGAGCCAAGCAAGAACGACGAGTCCTGTTATCGTTAGCTGATTCCTGTTGATTCGTATCTAGTTTTATAATATTTACGCATACCGTGTTGAAGGTAGAGAATTCCGCTCGAACCTCTGCGACGTGCGCCGTGAAACGCAAATCCGATCGGTCAATAGCGCGTGCGAAGAAACCTAATTTCGGTGAGGCGATACGCCGCAGGCGAAGAGACCTGAATCTCACGCAGGACGCTGTCGCGACGCGAATCAAGACTTCGACGCCATATGTGGGGCACTTGGAATCGAGCAGGCGGCACCCGTCCGACAAGATTGTCACGATGCTAGCGGAAGTGCTCGGCCTCGACAGCCGCAAACTGTTCTTTCTCGCCAACCCGGAGACGGAGGCTTTAATCTCTGCTCAACTGGAGCGGGCAGAAGGTTCGGTTTCGGCCTGGGACCAGTTCCGAAAGAATGAACAACTTCAACGCATCCACAACATCTCGAACGGCGAGCTGGAGCTGTTGTCGCAAGTGACACGTCTCGGGGAAATTCATTCGCCTCGCGATCTGATCTATATTCTGAACGCGGTTCGTCACGCACTCGGAAGATAGCTATCCACGCTCTGTTTGGCTCCCAAGCCATAAAACTCTGAGATCACGCTGCACGCCGGCGATACTACCGCAGCCCATCCCAAAACTCGAAGCTTTTCTAGCTTTCAGAGTTTTTACTAGCCACAGGTGTATGCTCACTACGATGAGGTGGCCTCGATGACGAAGCCCGACTACGACGATCGCTTCCGCGACACGCTCGAACGGCTGCTGCCTGAAACGTACAACCTAATGTCTGTGCAGGCTGCCTTGGAGGCGCTGAAGGATCATCAGACCGGGGTCATCCTGGCTCAGTCGTTCAGTGCGCTCATGGGAGATCGGCTCGCTCGCTTAATTCGCATCTTCGAAAACAGCGACGACACTGCGACGTTCTGGTACCTACACAGGTGTGAGCCAGTCAACGTCGCGAAGGACGTGGACATCCCTCGTCTGGAGGATCTCTCTGGGAAACTCAGACTCGTCCGCAACAAGACGTTCTTTCACATCGACAAGAATCATGTCTTCGACTCGCAGGCGGTCTATACGGACGCTAACATCATCGCGGATGAAGTCATCTGGGCGATGGAGACCGTCTGGCGGACCCTGAATCGACTCTACGAGGAGCGCTTTGGACGTCCCTATAGGCAGGGTCATATGACCTTGGACAACATGCGTGAGATATTCAACCGCGATCTCGAAAACATGCGCGAGAAGGGAATCGTGAGAAAGTAAGTCGGCGATGCGGGGAACTCTGCGATTTCGTTTAGACCAGCTACAGGAACAATTCGGAGAGGAGACCCACGGCTTACTCTTTGAGGTTCATTCAGTCGGCCAAACAGGGCCTTTACCCCCACCAGGCAATCGCCTTTCGCTCGGGGTTGGATTCCATATAAGCCACAATGGCTAAAAGGCGCGCCAGTGCATACGCATCCGGGAAAACTCGCACGCGCGGCGGCGATTGACGGCCAGGTCAGCTAGCAACTCCATTGACAGTATCGCGAGTTCAATCCGCATGCGTTGCATGCCGAGACAGTCGCTGCGCCGAGTTAGCGGCTATCGCAGCGCGGGCGATTCCGCGCAGCATGCCGGCGAATATCAGCCGATGCAGCGGGAAGATCCCGTACCAATACGCGATTCCCGGCAGCCCGACCGGATCGAATATTGCCGTCTGCCTGATTGTTGAACCGTTTTCTTCCGCTACGACCTCGAAGTCGAGCCATGCGCGGCCCGGCAGCCGCATCTCCGCTGACAGCCGGAGCTGACGCGGAGGATCGAACGTCTCCACGCGCCAGCAATCTACAGCGTCGCCAAGTTCCAGCGACTCAACGTCGCGTCTGCCGCGACGCATCCCGACGCCTCCCACCAGCAGGTCGATGAAACCACGCAAATGCCATAACCATTCGCCGTAATACCATCCTGTCGCGCCGCCAATGCGTTGTATCGGCGCAAATGCGCGCTCTGGCGATACGTCGACGTGCACCACGCGCGAATCGACGAGACGGTTGCCGAATCTCACTCCGCCCCAGTCGCGCGGCTCGCCGGCGGCGGACATCGCGTCTGACCATCGCGTGCCGCGGAAATCGAGATCTTCATTGCGCATCGCAAGCGCGATCGCTTCGCGCATTCCCCGCGGCCGGATTGAAAATACTTTGAGCGCGGTATCATCGCGGACTACCGTCGGATGGATCATGCTGTCGACAAGTTTGCGGCCAACGCGCGCATACAGGGGCGTCACCAGGCCGAGCCACAGGCTCGAGAGCCGCGGAGTAAGAACGGGCACGGGAATCATCAGGCGATGCAGCCCGCGCTGAAGCGAGTACTCGCGCAGGATGTCGCCGTAGGACACGATGTCGGCGCCACCGATTTCGTAGATTGGACTGCCCTCGACCTCGAGGTTCAGCGCCGCAAGCAGATAATCGATCATATCGCTGATAGCGATTGGCTGCGCCTTCACCGCGACCCATTTCGGCGTGATCATCACCGGCAGACGTTCCGCCAAAGCGCGCACCATCTCGAACGAAAGGCTGCCGGACCCAATGATAATCGAAGCGCGGAGTTCGATTACCTGAACGCCTGACTCACGGAACACTTCGCCGACCTCATGGCGGCTTCGCAGATGCGTCGAGAGTTCGCCGCTGCTCTCACCGAGACCGCCCAAGTAGATGATGCGTCGCACGCCTGCTGAACGTGCCGCGGCGGCGAAATTGCGAGCGCCCTCGCGGTCTTTCACTTCGAATGAACCCGCCGACCCCATCGAATGAACCAGGTAGTATGCGGTCGAAACGTCACGGAGAGCCGGCTCAAGACTTGCGGGATCGAGTACGTCGCCGCGAACGAGCTCAGTTTTAGCGGCCACGCGCGAGCGCAGGTAATCGGGCCGGCGCGCGAGGCATCTCAACGGAACTCCCGCATTCTCGAGCGCTTTCAGCAGCCGCCCGCCGACGTATCCGGATGCGCCAGTGAGCAGCACAACTGGCCGGTCTGATGCTGAATCTGTCATTGAAGTTCGCCGCGAGCGACTGCCGCATCAGACGTGGTTGCGAAGCATCAGCTCCTTCGGGTGTGGCTCGAGATAAACCCGTCCGCGAAGGTATGCGACGTCGAACTCGCGGAGGTTGTGCCGAAATAGAGTGATTGGCGCGATCAGGGGCACGAACTCACGGCGGTAGTCGTCGATTATCGCGATGAGTTCGGCGCGCGCCGCCATTCGAAAGAACCTTGACGAGGGCCTGCTCAGGAAGCTTTTGCTTTCCTTTCCGCCCAGCGCTTTTTCATCGCTTCGGACAGCTTCTTCCTGCCTGCGGGTGTGAGTTGCCCACGTCTCTTTGGCGCAGCAACCTTAGCGGATGACTTCTTCGCCCGCCGCTCTGCCCACCGTCTTTTCATCGCCAGTGACAATCGGCGGCGCCCTGCCGCGGTAATGCCGCCTTGTCTCTTACGCGCAGCTTTTCGAGTGGCGCCTTTGCCACTCATACCCGCGCTTTCGATTAGGGCAGCAATTGCCCGCCCTATCTTGTCTCTTTCGCTCCTCAATTCTCCGATGATTGTGCTTAGGTCCACTATCGGCTCTCCTTGACTGACGGTTGAGACAGTATCGTGTCTGCACGAAGGAACTTCAATAGCTTCCACCGTCGCTCAAACGCGCAGCGAAGGGGTCGAGCTGGCCCGGAAGCTTCTTCTGGAATACCTGTTTTAGCTAATATGTTTCCTGTCTTGTCTGTCTCCACAAGCGCGGGGTCAATAGTTGGAAAGCGCCACGGACTGCATGAATTGTCAGAGTAAGCTTGCCGCCAGGGGTTTGTTGCTCATGGCAGCGCTGATGCTATGCGCCGCACCCGCGCTGATGCTCAGCCCGCTGACACTTCCAAAGCCTGACCTGGAGACACAAGAAGGCCCCCTGCGGGGGGGCCTTCTTGTGTCTCGCACTGATGTACTTTTACTCCGGCCTGTTTATGTACTTTTGCTCCGGCGTTGACAAATGCTCTTTTTCGCACGGTCGACAGGCTGATCCTTCTTCGATTCGTTATTCGTAATAATCGCTTTCGAGTCTGAAGCTCGCCGCCGGACCACTAAGGACGTCCAGAAGGCTTAGGACTACCCCGCGTACCTCGCCGCTGACCAAATCAAATCCCAATTCTGAGGAATCAAGCGCCATTTGATGGCGGATTTCAGAGGCGCAATAATCCGCTAGCTCGGGCGACAGCCCATTGGCAGTTGCCAGAATCCGCGTGATGCTTGCCTTGTTGCTCGCTTGAAGCGACTCGGTGAGCGTGGAAAGAAGCACTCTGGTTGCATCGCGATCTTTCTTGAGCCTTCTGGACAGGGCTTTCACAAGCGCGCGCGACACATACGGATTGCCTACAACACCGCTGGCCGCGAAGTGTCGGGAGAGTCTTTCCGGCAATTCTGCGGCGGGACAATGCGATAATACTAACTCGAAGTACGCCGCGTAGTCATGAATCGATTCAGGATCTTGAAGGAGTTGGTTGTAAAGCTCGTCTGTAAGGGGTGATTGCGGCCAGCCAACGCACAGTGCGACGATCAACTCTGGTCGTGCCGATAACCAAGTACCATTTCTGATAATGGGCAATGCTTGAAGAAGCCTCGAACAGACCTGTTCGTCCCCGCCGAAATTCTCTGCCAGGATTTCGGCCGCAGCAAAAGAAGCACGAGGGAAATTGGTATTGGACGCGGTGAGCGCACTGAAACACCGATCCATTATGAGCTGAGAGTTCGGTTTGACGCGCGCGACAAAGGCGAGCGCGTGCGGGTTGGTAGCGAGCTTCGGATCAGCATTGAAGATCGAGAGAATTTCTGCCTTCAGATCAGGAAAATCCGCTGCCACGCGGCAAAGAGCGGACCAGCAGTCGTAGTGCCAACGCGAAATCCGATTTGGCAGGGAATCGCCGAAGACTGACTTCAAATAACTCCACTTCTCCGCAACTAGCCGGACGAGAGGCGAGTTTGGCTCATTCCATTTGCCCAAGTCTATCGATACCGGTTCTGGCTTCCCGCCCTGCTCTTGGAGATCGCGCACTACCTCCAAGCGCTCCAGAACCAGAAGACCCGCGAAGCCGGCGCGACGCCGTTCTTCGTAATCCGGTCCATAGCATGTGATCCCCTCCTTCAGTTGCTCGACTGCGCCTTCTGGCGAGCCCGCATGACGAAGGTTCCTATGATAGGCAATGGAGGCAATTGTTTTGAGATCGTCATCTTTTTCAACATCGTAGTCCCTAAGGACTGAAAGAGAGAAGTCATCATCGGGAGGCTGGCTCGAAATCTTGGCCAGCACGCGTAGCCGCAGTTCTGCGGGAAGTGGCTGAGCGAGCTCCGCGACGCGCGCGCGCATCAAAGAATCGCCTGCAAAGGCGAGGGCACACGCAGCAACTGGGGGATCACGCAGACTTAACAGTTCTAATGCGAGATCGCGAACTTTTTGCACTTCGGGAAAATGCACAATCATGTAGTGGTCCATCGATTGTCGAACGAACCCTGCACTCTTTTTGCGTGCTTCGAAGCATGCCGAGACAATTACCTCTGTGTCGCCCTTATCTCTGAGAGAGCCAAGACCTTCGACTACGAAGTCCTGATGAACGCATTGAGGATCTTTCAATATTTCCAACAGTCGCGCACGGACAGTCGGTTCATCGGAGATAATTCGTGGCATCAAATGAGCGATTAGTGCAGCCTTCCGCGCAGGGCCGTTTGCCATCTCCATGAGTGCCTTGGCGACCTCGCCATCTTCCATGCCCCAACCCTCTAACAGGCCCCACGCCGACCAATGGGGAAACGATACACCTAGTGTCTCGATCAGAGCCTGCTTGGCTTTCGGCGTGCGGCCGACCAGAGCCGCGAAGGCGAGTCGCATCGTATCGATCTTGTTCTCCTCCAGCCAAGAATCGATCGCATTCGTAATAACAACCTCGCTCTCAAAGTTTTCTCGAAGTAGCTTCCAGGGTGTCGGTTCGTCGTAGATTCCGATGAAAGGATGCTTGTCGTTCGCGATGACATAAGCGCAATACTTCGCAACGTCAGCGTCATGCGGAAACGCGCTGAGCAGCACCCGTGTTGCGATCTCATTTGACAACAAGTCACCACGATGATCGTATCTGCCGCCCAAAGCCTCTAGGCATTTCGCCTTTAGGCTTTGCGATCCCAGCCAGCCCCTGATGAGCCCATTGGCGATCTCGTCACGCCAACCATAATCAACGTCAATCTCTCTTCGTCTGCGAGACATCTCAAGTAGAAAATCGAAATCGGAGTCTTCATGAATGCCGCGAGCGATCCGTACACCGATGCTGGCCAGTCGAACCTCGAGACTGAGTGACTTTCCAGAATGGTCCAGGATACTTTCTATTGACGGGTGCTTTGGCCATCCAAGCGCAAGTGCTTCCGTTGCGGCAGCCCGGAGCCTGGATCGCGGAGACTTGAGAGCGAGTTGCGCCAAGAGATCTCCGGCGGCGGTGTCGCTTCCGAAAACCTCGGCAAGAGTTTGGCCGGCTGCCCGCTGAGTGTGCGAGTCTTTGTTGTGTAGCCCGCCTAGTAAAACCTCAAAGGTCTCTGGCTCTTGAGGCCAGTGCCTCATTGCTGTCAACCAACCCTTCAGCCATCTGGTACGAGCGTAACCCCACCGTCGTACCCGCCGCCGCACCAGTTCCACCGTTTTTCCGGAGTGCAAACCCTGTAAAGCGATGTCCAGCAAGCGCTCGCGATGAGGCAACCAAGGCTCGCGCTCGATACCGAGAAAGCATTCATCTGCAATGCTCTTTGCCAAATCGGCTGGGCAATCGAAATCCCCAAACGCCGTTTCAGCGCGAAGCTGTGCAACCGCAAAACTTTCTGGCGGTGTGGAAGCTTTCATCGTCTCTACCAACAAACGCAGTTCATCTGGTCGACGCGTCATTGAAAAGAGCGAGAGCAGGACGTCTTTCCAGCGTGGACTTGCGAAGTGCTTCTCCACGAAAGATTTCTGATCGGCCAGCGTCAGCCGCGCCAGGTGAAAGGCGGCGAGATATTCCTGAAAGGAGCGGTGAAAAAAACTCAGTTGTTTAGTCGCTTGGCGAACCAATAGACCGAGTGTACCCTCAGCCATATGGGTAAATTGACCGAGAAGAGCTCGAGCCTGTGACGAGTCCATTCCGAGTCCAAGCTCGTCATCCACCAGGAATTGTCGTACAACCTCCTGCAGATCGTCATCTGAAATCAGCCCATCTGCGCGCGTGTCGTGGACCTCGAAAGCGACACGAGCCAGCACACGCTTTAATTCGTTGTCCTCGAGGCCTTGAGGAGCCGAAGCCACAGAGGCAGCAATGCGCCTACTGGCAGGATGTTCGGTGAGGAGGCGATCGATCATAAGCTCGAACGCTTTGAATCGTCTCGTAGGAAGTACGGACTGCTCCAGATGCAGATACAGCAGGAGGAGCAGAAGAAATGGAACTCCGGAGAGATCGCTTAGGTCCGATGACCGCGATAATTCGACCAAGAACTGGTCGACGTCATGTTTGACAAGTTCAGGCAGGTTGTCGGAGTCGTGATCTCCGCCTCTAGCCAGATACTTCAGGCGAAACCATTTCTGGCACAATTCGCTCCGCTGCCTGTCAGAGAGAGACGCCAAGTCGCCAGCCTGCCAGCCGCCGCCGAACAAAGGCAGCCGGGTGAACCCGTATGGGCGTGTTACTACAATGGCGGATAGGTCGCGCAGCTCTATAAAGACATGCAATCGATCACACGCAATGCGACCTGCGGTTTCATCTGTCCATTCATCAAGTCCGTCCACGAGAAGCAGTAGGCGCTTGTCTTCAATGGCGGCTCTCACAAGAGGCCAAAGTCTGTGTTGGTCGCATTCCTCCAACCAACGCTTAAGGCACTCATTCAGCGAGGACTCTCGATCATCGGAGATAATCAGCTTCGTCCAAAACGCGAACGGTACCCAGACCGGGAGGAGTCCCCCAAACTTGGCCGCCAACTTCGTCATTTTCGGAGATTCAGACAGAAGATCAGTCACAATGTAGCGAAGAAGCGAGCTCTTACCGCTTCCGGGTACACCCACAACTATCGAGCGCTTGGCTCGTGATAGCCAAATCTCTATGGCTTCGCGCGCAGTAAATGATTGGAGCGAGGTGCTTAACTCTTTAGAGGATCTCACCGACCGTGGCTCCGACCCTGGAAGTGCTTCGCTTGCCGCCAGATCTCTGTCGTCGCGTCCCTGCGGTTGAGTTTTCGGAGCGCTGCCCTCAACAGGCTGACTTGATGCATCTGCGCCATCGTGTGCGTAGACATCAGGCAACACGTAGCGTTCCTCCAGCGGGATCGCTTGTGAACCGACCTTTCTAGGTACGGGTATTCCAGGGTCCGCACGGTCGAATACGAGCCGATAGAACTGTCCTAGCTCACGACGAAATGTCTGGACCGCAAACGCATCTAGACGGCCGACGAGAGCATCAGCGGCTTCCTCTCCACAAAAGACTCTGGTCCATTCCTTCCCGAAGAAATCGTGGACCAGCTCTGGGTGCCCCTTCAGGAGTTCCGAAATTCGGTTCCTGTCCCAGGGGGAAAAGCGAACATTGTGTTGCGAGAGAAGCCTCGCTTGGTCTTCGATTATTTCCGCGTACTGCGTGCGAACTCCACTCTCTGTGAGACACAAAACAAATTCGGAGGCCCGCGCAGACCATTTACCGTGCAGGAACTTATCTACTGCGGCTCGGATATCGGCCGACCCAAACTTCTCTTCGCGCTTGCATTGATATACAGAATATGAGCCCGCGCCTCGATGCCGAGCAAAAATATCAATCCCATCCTGGGCTTGGCCGCGCTCGCCATACAGTTGACAATGCTCAATATCGGCCTCACGACGCACCAGTCGCACACAAAGCCGTTCAAAGTCCTCCCACCGAAGCCGATCTAGAGGCAGTTCTTGCGGCCTCGTCTCCACAGGTGGTTCGACCTTCGAGGAAAGTGGAGCTTCGAGCCACGGGGCCAATTCTTCGAGATCGATCTGACTTTCCATTTCCATCTCCCCCCTCATCCATTTGACACTACTCTGAACAGTCGCGTAAACCGCAGAAAGACCCGGTCGTCGCCGGCACGGATGGTGGCGTTAGCAACTCCATGTTCGCTCCGGACTGAACAGGTTGAGGCCGTTCAGGGGCCCACAGATGCCTTCTTGTCCTACGTTTGGATGGCGATTACTATCGCGCTGTTCGTAAGGGGACAGATTGTGAACAGGCATTCGATTGTGCTCGTCGCTTTTGACGGTCGGACTGTTCCCGTGCGCATCCGCATGTCGCACGGTGGGGATCCAAATCCATTCGACGCGTTTTCGCTGTCCACTAAGAGTCTGACCCGACGGAGCCGATTAAGGAACCGACAGATATCGGCGAAGTTCAACGAATATTCTTCATCTTCGCTGGGCAGCGGGAAAACTCGAGAAGGATTCCTTGAACGAACGGTTAACATTGGCGGTCGTCAGCGGAATATCGACTTGATCCGGCTGTCTAACGACCGGATCGCCATCTTCGAAGCCATGAACACACTGATGCCGGCAGCCGCCCTGAAGAGTATGCAATGGCCTAAGTCGAGGAATGATTGACAGTCTAAGGATTGCCACACGGAGATCCATGCGATTGCTGTTACTCCGAAGCATTAGACGTGGCCTAGCGGTCTCTGCTGCGATGGTGTTGGTTTCTTGCACCAGTCCACTCGACGTCGCTCCTGGCCAAAACGTTGACCTGCAAACGTCCGCGGACTTTTACTTCTATCGTCCAAGTGACCCTTCTCATAATGTGGTCAACCCTGCCGTTCAAGTAGCGCAACTCGTTTTGGAGGGGGCATATTGGGTGGGCCCGCCGACCGTCAGTATTGCTAACGCGAACCTGAAAATAAGCCCGACTACGGTAGAGTGGACAGAACAGAATCTTGAAGACCAAACTGAGACTCACAGCTCGGCTCCTGGGTTTACTTTGTCAGCTACAGCAGTCGTGAGGTTCGGCGCCGATGCTCAACCGGGCAGCACGCACATTGGGTTGCGTCTTCCAAATCTGAAGACCGTCGCTGAAGCATTGAATGCGGTCCCGACATTTCCCAACGCGGAATATGATGATGATAGAAACACAGTGTGGCTCGAAACCTACACGGTAGAGGAACCGAGGAACGCGGTCGAGAAATCAAATTAGACGGCGAAACAAAAGGCATTTGGCTATCTTTGCGTACTAGGCATAGTGTTGGTGGTCATTTCTGCTACTGGGAAGGTCGGTTATCCAAAGATGAATGTTCAATTGAAGAAAGACTTTGCGACTAGCGTTCGAAGACAATTGGATCGCTATCCGGTCTGGGAACCCGGCGCGCCCTTCGAACTAGGCGCTTATGGTGTGCTGCGCGATAGAACCCTGCACAAACTCGTCAATATCCGGGAGTTCGGCGTTGCCTTCTCTGTGTTGAAGGTAAATGAGACTCCGTACCTGTGTGTGGCGAATTGCTGATTCTTGGGGAAATCAGTAATTCGCCACACACAGGGAATTTTCAGGGCGGAGCAAGGAAATTCATCTGGCGCGCGGCACGGCGCGAAACTCCTGTGTTTTTAGGGTGGATGGAGTTTTGAGGAGGCACAGCAATCGTTGGAGCAGTTGGCGGCCCGACACTGTATGTGTTGGGGATCGGCGATTTCTCCCGTTATGCTCTCGTGGCTGTAATAGTCGGCGTCTCGGTTGGCGTAGCACTGTCGCGTCGCTAACCAACCCGCCGATAAACCGTCAGTGGAACGGTGACTTGACGGTTGTTTGCTATCAGGTTAACAATCGCATATTGAAACCGTCAATTCACGGAGATGTTGGCAGGAACGAGGCTCACGGGAGCAATCGTGATAGTTGGCACCCGGCCATGATTGAGCGCGATTGCCGAGTTCGCACAGAGCGGATGGACATCACTACTGCAAAGTCAAAATCGAAATTCCCGCTCAGATTCCTGCCGCTCGAAGGTTGCCACACTATTCGAGTGACAAGTGTGCTACTACGCTACGTGACCAAATGTAACTTGGCGCTTTTGGCTGCGGTGATGTTGATTTCTTGCAGCGGCTCCTTCGACGTCGCGCCTGGCGAGAGCGTCGAGTTGGACGATTTCTCGGACTTCATCTTCTACCATCCAAATTCTCCTGATCCCGTTGAAGATGCTGTCAACCCTTCTCAACGCGTTCTTAACCCGCCCCTTCAAGTTGCTCAAATGATTCTAGATGACGCCCACTGGCAAGGACCGTCAGGCATCAGTATTAGCGACGCAAGCCTCCAGATTACTCCCACCACGGTGGAGTGGAAAGAAGATAGCATTGATGAGAACGGTAATCAGATTGAGACTACTATGTCGGCCCCTGGATTCACCTTGTCGGCTAAAGCAGTAGTGAGCTTCGGCCAGATGCTCAACCGGGCGACGTACACATTGGACTGCGTCTTCCGCATCTGAATGACGTGGCTGAGGTGCTGAAGGCAGAGCCAAGGTTTCCTAGAGCCGATTATGCTCCGCCAGATAGACTACTAGTGGGATCTTACACAGTATGGGAGTCAAGAAGCGCGATCCAGAGACATGACCGTGTAGTAGAGCTGGAGGCAATTGGCTTCCTATTGGGAGTCAGTGTGATTGCGATGATAGTTCTTTCCCTGCAGAACCGCGCGGCTTGAAACCACGGTTATAGTCGCTAGATCGAGTGACGCACTCAGCCATGACGGCCATATCCGAGGACACCGTTCAGTCGCAGCTACAGTCTTCCACGCTAAGTACCTGGACTGGCAGACGACTGCTGCTCTTGAATCGTTCGAGCGCGCTCTTGGTGAGAGTGGTCTCGTGGAAGATAAGACGGCAGCCGCCTTTCCTTATAGTGACGGAACATGAGGTGCAGCGTTCAAACCCGGCGCCCTCGGCGAGGACTCGAGGCAGAGTCTCAACCTTCAAGTCCAAGAGGAGTGTGCAATATGTCCGAGCAGCAGCGTACGATCCGTATTCTCGTAGATAGTTTTGAAGATATTCAAGTAAGAGGCGCTCTGCCTCAAGGCTTAGGTGAAGGACTCCAGCGAGTAGTAGATGTTGGGCTAGAAACCCTGGAAAGGGGCATAGACGATACGTTGCGAAGCCTATTCCTAGTCCTGGGCAACTCAGCACTTGAGTCAGAACAGTTTGAGGTTGATGGCGTTCGCTTCACTCTGCGCGTGGATGCCTCGGGAGGTGTCTCGCTCGCCTCACTTGTCAAAGGGTCGCTTGGCGCGCAGAGTGGCCTGGAGTTCAACATCGCTCGACGTAAGAAGGGCTGAGGGGAGTCACATGAAGCGAAAGACTCTGACCGGCGCTAGTGTCCACGTCCACCGAGCCCGTCGTCGAGTGTACGGGCTTGGCCTACCGGAGTCCTCTGCCTGGATAACTCATCAGATGTTCGTACTGACAGAAAGATGAGCACGAAAGCGCACGCCTTTTTGGAGATGCTTCAAAGCGCTGCATACTCAAGTATGGGCGAGTCTGCTGAGCAAGCCGTTGATGCGACGCGCAAGGCGTTTGACAAAATATTGCCGAAACTGAGTCGGCAGGACGCTCAAGACGTCGCGGAGCGGCTGGAAAGAATAAAGCATTTAGATGAGGCGATAGGGCGACTAGAGAAGAATTCCACAATACCATCGCGCGAGATCGACGACTTGCGGGCTCGATACACCCAGCTGCAAAATGATATTGCCAAAGGGCTAGTGGAGAGGATCAGCGCAGTAAAGACACCCACGAAATTGGACGATCCAATTTCGAGCTTCTTGCTTTCAGAGTGGCGTCAGATGGTCGAGGAAGCGATAAAAGGCCTTTCATTTTCACTGCCCAAAGAGCTCGTAATCGGAACGCTCCCGACGGCTCGTGTGAACGCTATGACAGTGTCGGTTCCGTCGAGTGACGAATACGTCGTCATTTTCGAGAGCCAGCTGATGCCTTTTATAGGACTTCTCGCAAAGCTTTGTAGTAGAGCATTGCCGTTCAAGATCAGCGACGAGGGTAGGATCATCGCCGCATTCGATAAAGTGTCGATCAAAAAGCATATCGAACAGAACGAGAGTGTCATAAGTGATTTTGAAGAGCTGCTTGAGGCCTACCTCATAGTGGGTCGGCCCGGTGCAGCACGGTGGGCTCTCTCACCGTTGGGACCAGACGAAACTACATTGAGCGGAACCCTTCTGTATTCTATGGGGACCTTTGTCTTGGGTCACGAATACGCGCACGTCTTCGCGAACCATTTGAAGGGTGCCCGAAAAACACCCATCACCATAGCCGGGCAGCCTGCGGAGGAAGTACTTTGGCAGTGGCGACAGGAGGATCAGGCCGACACTTACGGTTTGGTCATAATGTTGCACGCCATGCGAACATCGGAGCTGTGGCTCCGCTTCTGGGGCCCTAGTCTATTCTTCAGTTGTACCGACATCGTCGAAAGGGCGCGCGCTATATTGCTAACCGGAGAAGAATCCAAACGACCCCCGAGTTCGACTCACCCTCCAGATGAAATGAGGCACCAGCACATTCGTCGGTTTATGGAACAATTCCTCGAGGCTCGCCGAGAGAGTTTGGGACCGGAAGCAGAAAGAGTCAAAGAAGCTGCAGCCTCGTTCGACGAGATTATAAGGGTCTTGTGGGAGGGGTCGCGACCTGGTCTGTACCGTCTTCATCAGCTCGGGAAACGTCCGTTGGTAAAGACGTAGCCTGAACGCCGAAGGGCTGCGGTCGGCGACGCTATCGAGTGAATTCGGGATTTACAAAAGTCGACTGTCGAGCGCGTTACTCTCTTCAGCACGATTCACCTTACAGCGCTTAAACCGCGAGGCCTGTACCACCCTTGTGCCTACCGAAAACCCGAAAGCGGCTAATAGTCTAGGGTTTTAAAATTCACCGCCATGATGTCGCCCGGCATAGGTAGTTCCAAGGGAACTGCTAATAGCCAAACAAGATCGGTGCATCTTTAGCGAATCAAGCCGACCCGTCGCCACTCGAAAGAACCTTGACGACCGCCTGCTCAGGAAGCTTTTGCCTTCCTTTCCGCCCAGCGCTTTTTCATCGCTTCGGAGAGCTTCTTCCTGCCTGCGGGTGTGAGTTTTCCACGTCTCTTTGGCGCGGCAGCCTTAGCGGATGACTTCTTCGCCCGCCGCTCTGCCCACCGTCTTTTCATCGCCAGTGACAATCGGCGTCGCCCTGCCGGGGTAATGCCGCCTTGTCTCTTACGCGCAGCTTTTCGAGTGGCGCCTTTGCCACTCATACCCGCGCTTTCGATTAGGGCAGCAATTGCCCGCCCTATCTTGTCTCTTTCGCTCCTCAATTCCGCGATGATTGTGCTTAGGTCCAATATCGGCTCTCCTTGACTGACGGTTGTAACAGTATCGTGTCTGCACGAAGGAATTTCAATAGCTTCCACCGTCGCTCAAACGCGCAGCGAAGGGGTCGAGCTGGCGCAGAAGCTTCTTCTGGAATACCTATTTCAGCTAATGTGTTTCCTGTATGAGGCGAATTACTGATTTTCCCAGAATCAGTAATTCGCGACACACAGGCCCAAAAGACTCTACTCATGATCTGACGGGCATCGGGGGGCAGGCCAGAAGCAATCGTCCCGAACCAGGTTTGTGCCCGGCTACGACGTTACAATACTTTGCGGCCGTAGGTGCTCTGCCCACAAGCTCCGTGCCGCCTACAGCGAACGAGAGGAGACCTGAATCCCACACTTTCGGTCGCGAGATCTCTTCACTGATAATGTTCGTGAGTTCCGTAGCGATGCCTCGCCGGTCTACCGGCTCACAGTCGCGACCGAACGGGTCCAGGTACACATCGATGGTCCAACCGCGCGGGAATATCACCGGCCGCAGTACCTTCTCCCAGCGAGAGAAATCCCGAGTCTGTTGCTCGTGTAGCCATTCAGTCATCTCGACGCCGATCCTATTCCCAAAACGATCGATGCAGACTATGTCCGGCGAATCGTTCTGATTATGCTTCCAATCTATGATTTCCTCTCCAGCGAAATCAGGCACGGCCTCGAGGAAGCTAGCGAAGATACCTGCCTCGCGCTCCCATTTTGTCTGCTCACTCAACGGTGCTTCCCTTTGCCACGTGACCCCAAAATGACCCAAAACCCGAAAAGCGAGCCATGGATGAGTTGAGTGTGAAGCGGCAAGCGTGGTCCTCTGGACGAGAACGAGGAGGACACGAAGGTGGCGAAGAAGGGACATTCGGAAGAGCAGATCC
>Ga0181521_10001662_pt1 | contig 27204 bp, 25 predicted proteins | sample PEATcosm2014_Bin_32_FD_119764 | JGI IMG/M metagenome (GOLD analysis project Ga0181521, IMG submission 119764) | Peatland microbial communities from MTU Mesocosm Facility, Houghton, MI, USA - PEATcosm2014_Bin02_60_metaG | ecosystem: Environmental > Terrestrial > Soil > Wetlands > Peat | place...
TTGCCCGTCTCCGCTTCACCGGCACTGTCAGAATAACTCTGGACAGAAGGGCGGCAAAGGAATTACCATCGAACGGTAACAGCGTCTTTTCCTTCGTGTCTCACCGAAGGGGTTCACCCCAGTTATCCGTGTTCATCTGTGTTCGTCTGTGGCTGATTTTCCCGATTTTCGGAGATACTGGAGACATGCTCTCAGACGCCGCTCCCGGCTTGCGCGTGCGCGCCCTGCGCAAGGCTTATCAGGATGTAGTGGCGGTGAACGGGTTGGACCTGGAGGTGGCGCGCGGGGAATGCTTCGGGCTGCTGGGGCCGAACGGCGCCGGCAAGACTACCACCATCGAGATATGCGAAGGGCTCACGGCGGCGGATTCGGGCGAGGTGGAAGTGCTCGGCATGCGCTGGCAGCGGGACGCGGCGCGCTTGCGCCAGCGCCTGGGAATTCAGCTTCAGGAGACGCAGCTATCGGACAAGCTGACGGTCTTCGAAACGGTGCGGCTGTTCCGCAGTTTCTTCCACCAGGGGCCGGCGCCGTTGGCCGTGATCGAGCGCGTGCAAATGGAGGAAAAACGCGACGCGCGCGTGGGCGGCCTTTCGGGCGGGCAGAAGCAGCGTCTGGCGCTGGCTTGCGCGCTGGTGGGCGATCCGGAGCTGTTGTTTCTGGACGAGCCGACCACCGGCCTGGATCCGCAGGCGCGGCGGCAGCTTTGGGATTTGATCGAGGATTTCCGGCGCGCCGGCCGCACCATCGTTCTCACCACGCATTATATGGACGAAGCCGAGAAGCTATGCGACCGCGTGGCCATCATGGATCACGGAAAGACTATCGCGCTGGGGACGCCGCGCGAGTTGATTGCGTCCATCGGGATCGAGCACCTGGTGGAGTTTTCCGCCGACGGCGTGAACGCGCTGCCGCTGGCGGGAATCCAGGGCATCCGCCACGTGCGGGCGGAAAACGGCGGCATTCGCATGCAGGTGACCGAACTGCACCGCGCGGTGCCGGCGCTGCTGGACGAGCTGCGGCGGCAAGGCGTGCCGCTGACGGAGCTGCGCACGCATTCGGCCAGCCTGGAGGACGTGTTCGTGGCGCTGACGGGGAGGCATCTGCGCGATGACTAAAAGCTGCATACGCTTCCGCGAATTCCGGCGCGAGCCGGCTTGGCAGGCCGCGCGTTGCCATGGTCTGCCTCACCTTCCAGGACCTGCGCGATGAATAGAAGCTGGATCGACCATCCCCTGGCGCAGCTTACGCTGGTGCGCTTCTACGAATTCCTGCGCGAGCCGGAAGCGCTGTTTTGGGTTTTCATTTTTCCGGTGCTGCTGGCGGCGGGGCTGGGGCTGGCGTTTCGCAGCCGTCCGGCGGACGTGTTAACCGTGGCGGCCACCACGCCGGAGCTGGCGCGCGCCATGCGCCAGGAAAAGCAGCTTGCGGTCGAGCAGTTGCCGGGCGCGGCGGCCAGCGAAGAGCTGCGCACCGGAAAGGTGGCGCTGGTGGCGGAGCCGGCGCCGGGCGGAGCGGTGCTCTATCGCTACGACGATACCAACCCGGAAGGGCGCACCGCGCGCATGCTGGCGGATGCGGCCATTCAGCGCGCCGCGGGACGTACGGACGTGGTGCGCTCCAGCGATCAACTGGTGCGCGAGCCGGGGTCGCGCTACATCGATTTCCTGATTCCCGGCCTGCTGGGCATGAACCTGATGGGCAGCGCGATCTGGGGCATGGGCTTTGCGATTGTGGACGCGCGGCGCAAGAACCTGATGAAGCGGCTGATCGCGACACCCATGCCGCGCGCGTATTACCTGCTTTCGTTTCTGCTTTCGCGGCTGGGGCTGCTGGTGGCGGAAGTGGGGCTGGTGGTGGGGTTCGGAGCGGTGGTGTTCGGCGTGCCGGTGCGCGGCTCGCTGGGGGACCTGGTGGCGCTGTGCGTGATGGGCTCGCTCTCCTTCAGCGCGCTGGGACTGCTGATCGCCTCGCGCGCGCGGACCATCGAAGCGGCATCCGGGCTGATGAACGTAACCATGATGCCGATGTGGATTGTCTCGGGGGTTTTCTTTTCGTCGCAGCGCTTCCCGGCGGTGCTGCAGCCGGCCATTCGGGCGCTGCCGCTGACGGCGGCGATCGACGCGCTGCGCACCAATATGCTGCAAGGCGGCGGCCTCGGGCGCGTGGGTCCGGAGCTGGCCGTGCTGGCAACCTGGATGGTGGTGTCGTTCGCGGTGGCGATGAAGGTGTTCCGCTGGCGGTAATCACAACGCGCCGCGGAGAGTCTCAATCTTCAGGTAAAATCCACCGCCTTTGCTCCGGCTGTGGCGCACGCTCTCAGCGTGCTGCGTCGAGAAGAAGTCTCCGAACTCTTGATGTCGTCCCCGCAAATGTGGGCTGCCGGGGAAATGACTCGACCCGGATCTGGCGGTTAGCCTGGATTTCGCGGGCAAGTGGATGACCCCGGAGCAGAAGGACCTCATGCGCCGCGTGATCGCTCAGAGTTGAATTTGCCAAGGATGGGAAGGCCCGCCCGGCAAAGCAACAGCCGGACTTCATCCTCGTCAAGGGCCGCTCCCGCCCACAAGGGCATTAATGAAGTAAATAGCTTCAGGACAAAGACGCGCTATGCGCTACTCGCGCGTGCCGCGCGCCCCGTGGCGCGAGGCCTGAGAGAATGCCGTGGCGAACCGGGCTGGCGAGAGACCGGTGGAGCAGCGGAGGACCAGCGGAGGAAAGAGCCGTGACGGGCGCCGCGCATTTGGCCTTGGGGTCCCGAGGTTCTCGAATGGAGAGGTGACGTTCCGGAGCTCATAGATAGGCATACTCGCGAAGCGGACGGATGGCAGTCAGGGAAGCATGTTCGGGTAAAGCGCAGGTTGCCTCCGGGTCTGACCGCAGCATGATATCCGCACGCCGGCATCGCGGCCGTGCCATATGCGTCGCGCCGCCGGGCACGTCCGTCAGACCGGTGTGCGGCCGGCGCCGCCGGCGCGGAGCGCCGGACCGCGGCGGCTGCATGTCCAGCGATTCGGGGCGCACGGACGGCGCAAAGCGCGCCTGCTTGTTGCTGCGCGACCGCGAGTTCAGAGGGCCCGAGACCGCGCCGTGGACGACAATCTCTCCCGGGCGAACCGCGGGCGAAAGCGGCAGATGCTCAGAAGCTCAGCCGCAAAGCCAACTCGAACACGCGTTGATCGACGCTTTCGCGGCCGTTGCCGGTGGTTGCCGTGATCACCGTGTACCCACCCAGGTTGTTGATGGTCCCGTTGGCGTTCAATACCATGTTGCTCACATCGGAAGCGGGATTGGCAAAGTGCGGAGTATTGGCGGCGTTTAAAGCCTGCGCGCGGAACTGTACATGCACGCGCTCGTTCACCCGGAAAGTGCGGAACAGCGCGGCATCCAGATTGACCTGGCCGGGCCCAAAGAGCGAGTCGAAACCCGAACTGCCGAAACGCACCGCGGTGATCGTCGCATAGGCGAGCGGATCGAAGAAGGATTGACCGGGGCCGACACCGCCAATGATCGCTACGTTCGATTTGATCTGGTCGGCGTTCTGCGAATTTCCCGGAGCGTTCAGCGAAGTACTGGAGCTCGACACCGTGAAAGACAGACCCGTATAGCAGTTGAACAAGCCGTTGAGCTGCCAGCCGGAAGCAATGGCCGTGGCAAAACCGCCGCGGCTCAACCATTTCTTGTTGCGGCCGAAGGGCAGCTCCGCGATTCCAGAGAAGGTGAAGACCTGCGTACGGTCGAACGGCGCGACGGCCCGGTTCAGCTTTTGGTAACCCGGGATCGCGATCGAGGGTCCGGCATCTTCTTTGTCGGCGCAGCAAAGCATGATCGCCTTGGCAAACGAATAGCTGGCGGCAATTTGATAACCGCTCTTGAACCGCCGGTTGAGCGTGGCCTGAAGCGCATCGTAATGGGCGTGCCCCCACGGTTCAAAGAAGTTCGTGGTGGCGGTTCTGCCGAATTCCTGATCGAGCGGCTCGCCTGCCGTTCCAGCTCCGGGGACCATCCCGTCGTTGACATTGATCTCATACTGCTGATGTACGTCCCGCGTCCCCACATATCCGGCCTGCGCCACGAACCCATACTTGAGTTCCTTCTGCAGCATGAAATTCCAATTCATGATGTAGGCTCGGGTGTACGTGTCTCCCAGTGAATTGAGCGAGATGCCCGAGGGCATGGCGAGGACACCGTTGCCGATCGCCGGAAACGTCTGCGGCGGGATGCCTGCGGCGAGCGAAGTCACCGGCTGATAGGAATTCGCGCCGGACACGGAGTACGAGATCTGATTGGGATAAACCCTCAGAATCTGTTGGCCGATGAAGAACGGATCGTAACTGATTCCAAACCCGCTCCGGATGACCAATCCTTCGCTCGGCCGGTAGGCAATACCCAGCCGCGGAGCGAAGAGCCGCTTGCTGAAACTGGTTCCACAATCGCTGCTGGGATTGGTGCTGGAGCCGCACACGATCATGGTGTTGTTCGCGGCATTGTATTGCTGCATGTCGCCGGCCGGCGGCGCCATGTACTCCCAGCGAAGGCCATAAGAAAGCGTCAAGTTATGCGCGACCTGCCACTTGTCCTGCACGTACAGCGAGTAAAACCACTCCGTGCTCGTATTGTTGCCATTCTCCTCGCCCTTGGCGATGGTGTAAGCATCTCCCAGCAGGAAAGAGGCGTAGCTGTTGTACTGGTTTTGAGCGGGCCCGCCGGAGAGACCGGTGATTCCATCGGCAAAGCTGAAGCTGCCCGACGCCTGGTTTAGCTCCTGAAACATATTCAGGTCCTTCTTCAGGAGATTCACGCCAAATCGAATGGTGTGGGCGCCGTTTGTCCAGTTGCCGTTGGCCGTATATTGATAGTTGCTGTTATGGAAGTAGAAAGGGACGGTGCTCTGGTTGCCCAAAGCAGTGTAGCTGCTGATGGAAAACGCGGGCCAGCCGCCCTCCGCTCCGTTTGGCCCGTTCGTCCCCGGAATACCGAGAACGCTCGATCCGATGTCCTGGCCGAGGCCCGGCGGCACCTGGTTCGAGTCCTGCAGGGTATACGCCCAATAGCCGTCAATCACGAACCGGGGAGAAACCACATAATTCGCGGTCACGGTATTGCTGAATATGTTGCCGTGCCCGACGCCTTCCGCCCCGCCCGTCGATCCCAACTGCGGGCCTCCCAGCGCGCCGAATGCCGGCGGGTCGTCCATGTAGTACTTGAGCCAGCCGAAGCGCACGCCGAAGTTCAGCTTATCGGTGGGGTTATAAGTCACCTTGGCATCGGTGGTATCGCGGTTCTGTTTGTATGGACCGTCGGCAAAGTAGTTGTTTGCGAGCAGATTCCCCGGAACGTTCGGAAGGGGTGTGAGGCTGGCGATCTGCTGCGCGATGGGGCTGATTCGCGACGAGGGAACAATGTTGCCGGGGAAGGGGGTCCTTCCCGTGCCGTTCGTCGCGCCGGTCAACGGATCGTAAATAGCGGTTGGGTCCGCCGACTCGTTTCCCGATTTTATGGCTGCCGTCGGGACAGTTTCGTAACCCGAAGCGTTCTGCCGCGTGAAGTTGCCGTCGTAGCTGACGAAATAGAAAAGCTTGTTTTTCTTGATCGGGCCGCCGGCGGTTCCGCCGGCATTGTTCAAGATGGACTTGGGGTTTGGCGTTCCGGCCGGCTGGAAGAAGGGCTTCGCCATCATGCCATTATTAAAGTTGTACCAGAAGGCGGACCCGTGGAGCTGGTTGGTGCCGCTCTTCACCTGCACGTTCACCGCAACCCCGCCGGTGAAGCCCTGAGCGGCATCGTAACTATTGGACACTATGTTCACCACGTCAATCGCTTCCAGACTGGGGACGTATGCCGCGATCTCCTGTACCCAGGTGCTCTCTACGGTGGCGCCGTCGATCGCCAGCACATTTCCGCTGCGCGTAACCCCGCTGGCCATGTACGCGAGCGACCGGGAAGGATTGGCGGACACCGAGTTGGCGTTTTGCGGCGGGGTGATGCCGGGCACCGTGATTAACAGGTTTTGAAAGTTGCGTCCCGCGGGCAAGGGGATGTCCTCCAAGGCCTTCGAACCTATTTCCTGCCGAACATCCGCCCCGTCGGTTTGTAAAGCCGCCGCCGCGCCCGTCACCTCAATGCTTTGGTTTACGGCTCCCACCTGCAGTGTGAAATCGGCGCGCATCGCGGCGCCGCTCCTCACCGCCAGGTCTCGCTGCGTCGCCGTCTGGAAGCCGCTCATGCGGACCTCGACGTTATATGTTCCAGCGGGAATGGATGGAAAACTATACACGCCGCCGTCGTTGGTCTTGATCTCCCGGGATTCATTGGTCTCCACCTGGGTGATCCGAACGGTGGCGCCGACCACCCCCGCGGTGCTGGCGTCCGTCACGCTGCCCACCAGGGAGCCGTACAGGTTCTGAGAATGCGCCGGCGGGAGCGCGGAGATGAGAAGGAGCAGCGATGCGGCGAACGGGATGTAGCGCGAACTCGACATAGAGACCTCCTGGCTATGCGGACCTTCAAATTGAAAGACCGGCGGTTCAACAACGCGAAAAACGGGAAGGCAAGAGCACCTCCCGGAAAGCCCCAAGCAGGATCGTAAATCGATTTATTATGTACTGGGTTGGAACGTCTGTCAATAGGGTTGGCGCTATTGTTTTCCGCCGCCCGCACGTGCGAAACTCCAGGGGTGGAGTCAATCCAGCCCACCGTTCCCCGGCTCAGCCATGTGAAGTCCCCGAAACCGATCAGCTTGAAAGAGCTGGCCAAACAGTTGAACCTCTCTCCCACTGCCTTGTCCCTCGTGTTGAACGGGTCCCCAGCCGCCAGTTCCATTCCCAAGGTGACCCAGGACCTGATTTTTGCGGCGGCCAAGAAGTTCAACTACCGTCCGAACCTTCTGGCGCGCTCCCTGCGGGTCAGACGAACGTACGCTATCGGCGTTTTGATGCCGGAACTCAGCGAGGGCTATTCCTCGCTCGTGCTCGGCGGCATCGAGGAGTTCCTCTCCAGCGCCGGCTACATGTACCTGGCGACCAGCCACCATCACGAAGAAAAGCAGATCGTGGAGGATACCTCGCTGCTGTGGGAGCGCGGTGTCGAGGGCATCATTGCCGTCGATACGCCGCTGAGACTGGTGCCGAAGTGGCTGCAGATGATATCGGTTTCCGGGCACGAACGGATTCCGGGTACAACCAGCGTGGTTTTGAATCACGATTCCGCGGCGGATTTCGCTCTTCGGCACCTGATGGAACTTGGCCACCGCGAGATCGCCGTGATCAAGGGGCAGAGCTTCAGCTCCGATTCCGAAGTGCGCTTCCAGTCGATCCTGAATGCGGCTGCGAAGCTCGGCCTGTCGATCCCCTCGTCGCGAGTGGCGCAACTGGAAGGGAATTCGCCCTCGCCGGCAACCGGCTATGATGCCGCGCGCAAGCTGCTCGATGGGGGAGCGTCTTTTACGGGCCTGTTCTCGTTTAACGATATTTCCGCCATGGGCGCCATGCGGGCCTTTCAAGACGCCGGGCTGCGTGTGCCCCGGGACGTCTCGGTGATCGGCTTCGATGATGTACTGGGAGCCGCCTACCACACTCCGTCGCTCACCACCATTCGCCAGCCGCTTCGCAAGATGGGCATGATCGCGGCGGAGACGCTGCTCAAGCGGTTAGGAGCCGGGACGGAAGAATCCTCGGAATTCATCGAAGTGGAGCCGGACCTCATCGTTCGCGAATCGACCGGTAGAGCACCGGCCGCGAAGGGGAAGCGGCGGGCGCGGTGAGCCTGCGGGCTGCCGCTATGTCCGTTCGCATGCGGGCCTGGCCTGGGATTCATCGATCCCGCGGCCAATCTCATGGTTTCCGAAGCCAGCCTTCCGTCGCCCGCCGCGCCGGGTTCGGCAGTCGGATTCGCAGCATATAGCTGGCCGTTTTGGATTGACATCCGAAATAGTCGGCAACTACAATAAATCGATTTATTCGTATGCGGACTGACAAACTGGGGCTGCTGCTGGCGGTTACGGGGGCATGCCTCTTCGCAGCGACACCAGCGGAAATCGAAAAAAAGGTCGATGCTCTGGTGGCCCGGATGACCATCGAGGAGAAACTCGGCCAGATGTCGCAGACAGGTTTTCCCAAGGGTCTACCGGACCAGGCCAAGGACGAAATCCGCCAGGGACGCTGGGGCTCCTTCTACAATGGCGGGACGCCGCGGGAGAAGGCGGAGGCGCAACGCATCGCGACCAGGGAGAGCCGGCTGGGGATTCCCATTATCTATGGCCAGGACGTGATTCACGGCTACCGGACGGTTTTTCCGATTCCCCTGGGCCAATCGGCAAGCTGGGATCCGGAACTCGTCCGGCGGGCCGCCCGGATCGCCGCTCAAGAAGCCTCCAGCGTAGGCATTCACTGGACCTTCGCCCCCATGATGGATATTGCCCGCGACCCGCGCTGGGGGCGCATCGCCGAATCGTTAGGCGAAGATCCGTATCTCGCAGGCGTACTGGCCGCCGCCATGGTACAGGGCTTTCAGGGCGATTCGCTGGCTGCGCGGGACTCCCTCGCCGCTTGCGGCAAACATTACGTGGGCTACGGCGCGGCGGAAGGTGGACGCGATTACAACACCACCTGGATTCCGGAGGCTTTGCTGCGCAATGTCTACCTGAGGCCGTTTGAAGCTGCGCGGCGGGCGGGCATCGCAACCTATATGTCCGCGTTCAACGACCTGAACGGCGTTCCGGCCAGCGGGAACGCCTTTACCCTGCGGCAGATCCTGCGGGACGAGTGGAAGTTCGATGGTTTCGTGGTGAGCGACTTTGACGCCATCACGCAGATGGTTGCGCACGGATACGCCGCCGATTCGGAGGATGCGGCCTTGAAGGGCATACGGGCCGGCGTGGATATGGAAATGGTCAGCACCTCCTATTACCACAGTGGCAAAGCCCTGGTCGACTCCGGAGCGCTGGATTCCCGGCTGGTGGACCAGGCGGTGCGGAACATTCTGCGGATCAAGTTCCGGCTGGGGCTGTTCGGCCAAAGGCCCCAGCCCGTGGAGGACCCGCCGGCTGAGCCCTCCGCCGGCGCCTTGGAAATTGCCCAAAAACTGGCGGCCGAAAGCCTGGTCCTGCTGAAGAACCAGGACCATGCACTGCCTCTGGCGAAGTCCGTTCGCCGGATCGCCGTGATTGGGCCTCTGGCGAACAGCCCGGCGGACCAAATGGGTACCTGGGCGATGGGCGGAAGCCGTGGATCCGTGCGGACCCCCTTGGCCGCGCTCCGCGAGGCGCTGGGCGAGGACCGTATCGCGTGGGCGCAAGGCCTGAGGAATAGCCGCGACACCAGTCATGCCGGATTCCAGGCCGCAGGGGATGCGGCGCGCTCCGCCGACGTGGTGCCGTTGTTCCTCGGGGAAGAAGCAGCGCTTTCCGGGGAGGCCAGTTCGCGTGCGGTCCTGGACTTGCCGGGCGCGCAAGAAGAATTGGCCGGCGAAGTCCTGCAAGCCGGCAAACCGACCATCGCGATTCTTCTGGCGGGCCGGCCGCTTACCTTTCACAGCCTGGCCCAACGGGCCAACGCGGTGCTGTATGGCTGGCATCCGGGCGTAATGGGCGGACCGGCGATTTGCGATGTGCTCTTCGGCGGCACGGCGCCGTCGGGCAGGTTAACCGTCACGTTTCCACGCACCGTGGGACAAGTGCCCATCTACTACAACCACCTGAATACCGGCCGTCCCGCCGCGGAGTCGGGCCCCGAAGCGGCCAACAAATTCACGTCGAAATATCTGGACGTCAGCTTTACGCCCGAGTATCCATTCGGTTTCGGGCTCTCCTACACAACGTTCGAGTACTCGAAGGCGAGGCTTTCCACGCCGGCGCTGCGCCTGGGAGAGAAGCTGACGATTCGGGCCGATATCGCCAACACCGGGAAACACGATGCCGATGACGTTGTGCAGCTCTACACTCGGCAATTGGCAGCCAGCCTGACCCGGCCGGTTCGCGAATTGAAGGCCTTTCGCCGGATCCATCTTCGCGCCGGAGAGAAACAGACTATAGAGTTCGTTCTGAGCACGGACGATCTGGCGTTTTATAAGCCTGGAGGACAGTTGAGTACCGAACCGGGCAGATTCCAACTCTGGGTCGCGCCGGATGCGGCGTCCGGACAGATGGCCGAGTTTCAAGTGGTCCGCTGATCGGCGCCGGCCGGCAGGCCCGCGCCGCTGCTACCGTTGCTTCACGAGTCCGGGCACATCGGGCGAAATCCACCCGTGGTTGGGGTTGAAAGCTCAGACAAACAGCTCCGCCATGGCGCGCCGGATCTGCCGGTTCCGCATGAACCAGCTCCATACCTTGCCGGTGCGCAGGTTCTCCGCGCTGAGCAGCGTAATCCCTACATCGATGCCGAGCACGTCGCGATCCGTCCAACCGTTGGTTGGATGGAACGCATCCACGAAGCCATAGTGTTTGTAGATCCGGCCGCCGAACCGGGAGCGCATTTCCATGAGCGCGGGAACGCAAATCCGGGGAGCCAGCATCAGCGACCCTCCGGCGGCGCAAGGGACCACCGAACCGTCGATGTTTTTCGTGGCCGGAGGGCCGCCCCACGCCTTATAGCCGTGAGCGCTGTCCGAGGCGGTAATGCCCCATATGTTTTCCGAGTAGCCCGGAAACTGGCTCTTCAGATCGATGCAGAACTGCCGGTGTGCGAGTGTGGCCTCCACCGAATTCCGATACCAGTTGGTTCCGGGCGGACGCTTTTCAGGATGGTTCCTGTAGTCGATCCAGGCCTGCGAGTACTGATGTACGAACAGGGGTGGGGCGCCGCTGATATACGTGTGCCCGGCATAAGTAATGGTGGGGCGGCGCCAGGCGTACCACGATTCAATGGGCAGCGGAGAGGTCGATGAGGCGATGCCCAGCAGATACATGATTTCCAGCTCGCAGTGATGATCCCAAAAATTCTTCGAGAATCCGTCCTCGGGCTTCCAGTGCATGTTGAGGAGGGTCGGGTTTCCGTTCATCATCCATCGGAAGTCCATGCGGTCCCAAATCTTGCGGGCCAGGCGGACGATCTCCTCGTCCTTGCTGAAATACTCCTGCGCGGTGACCACGCCGGCCACCAGCAGGGCTGTGTCGATGGTGGAAACTTCAGTGGTCCCGCGGCGCGCGCCGGTCGCGGAATCCACGAAGTGATAGAACCAGCCGTGCTCGTGAAACGACTTGTCCCCGTAGAAGCGAAGCGTGGCCCGGACGCGGTCGCGCGCCTGGGCGCGCGCAATCCAGCCCCGCTCGGCGGCGATACACAGCGCCGTCAGCCCGAAGCCGGTGGCGGCGCTGGATGCCCAGACGCGGGGGTCGGGCGTGGCGCTATCGGCCAATGCGCGGTCGCGAACCAGGCCGGTTCCGGGATCGGCCTGCTCCCAGAAGAACAGGAACGACCGGTGCGAAAGGTCTTCGAGGAACTGGTCCTCCTCCTTGGTGAGCCGGCGGCCCACCGCCGCCGCCGATAGGGCCAGCGGAATTCCGCCCACAAATGCGCGTCTCGTCAACCTGTTCATTTAGCCGGTGCCTCCGTACGGGCCGGCGGCTTGGTGGTCGGTTCTCCGGTTCCACCGGTCCGCCAGCTTTGCAGCACCGCGCGAACCTTGGCAAGTTGCACGCCAACCTCCGCATATTCCGCCTTCGCGCTGTGATGCTCCACGCTGTAGTATCCCTGATATCCGGCATTGCGCAAGTTGGTCATTTTCTCGACCAGCGGCCCCTCCGTGATGTTCCAGGGAATATGGGTGTGACAGACCCAGGGGCGGCTTCGGTCCGTGCCTTTCCCCGACGAGCTTGCGCAGGCCGGCTATCGGGCCCCCGGATCGGGCTTTGATGATGACAGTAACGAGGTCGATTACGCTCTTCGCCAAAGTTATGCCCGCTGTCGCTACGGCCAGGAACACCAGGAGTTCGGGACCGCTCTCATGCTCTTCGAACGCAAACGTCGACGGATCGCCGGTTAAGGCATTGAGGTGTTTGTCGATGAGCGAATAGGCGTAAGGCGAGTGTTCCCGATGGAAACACCCCGACGTAACGCGGATTTTGATCGAAAGAGGCAACTCACCGGTTGCCGGCGAACGATGCGCCCCGAAGCGGCGCATTCGTTGGGAGAAGGTTTTCTGCCGGTTGTCGTCCATGAACGGGACTTTCCTCCCTCGGATCATCGGCTCGAACGTTACAGTTCCACAAGCCCCAGGCTGATCTTCAGCGCGTCATCTACCTTGCGCATGGTCGGCGCGTCGAGCGCCCCGAGGCGCTTTACCAATCGTTCGCGGTCCACGGAGCGGATCTGGCCGAGGTGGATCGCCGACGGCAGGGTGAGGCCGTTACCCTTGCCGGGCGCCACCGCCACTTCGACCGGATACGGGGTCGGCGAGAGCTTCGACGTGACGGCGGCCACTATGGTGACGGGGCTGTGCCGGTTCCCGATGTCGTTCTGGACGATGACGGCCGGCCGGGTCTTCCGGATCTCGTGGCCGCGGCTCGGATCGAACTCCACGAGCCAGATCTCTCCGCGCCGAGGAAACGTCATGTTTTTTTGGCCTTTACGGGTTTCTTCGACTTGCGGGAGTCTTCCAACGTCTGGCAGGCTTCCTCTTCAAGAGGGAACCACTCGGCCGCCATGGCGAGGTCGCGCTCGGCATTCGCCAGATATCCGGCCTTGAGCTGTTCGCGAAGGCTTTCCCTGCCCTGGGTTTCGACGTAGTGCCGCACCGCCCGGTCGATGAACCGGCTGCGGGCGCCCTTGGACGCCACGCGGTCGAGCACGGCCACGGTCTTGTCCGGCAAAATGATGTTGATGCGTTTGCTCATGGTATGCATGTGTCCGTCAGTGCAAAAGGCTGATATCTCTTACTACACACGACGCGTGTGTATTTCTTTCACTCATCATAGCAAACCTTCAAACGCCGCAATCTTGTGCGCCGCTACTTCTTCCTGCCTGGCGCAAATTCGAAATAGGCCAGATTGTTGCCCTTCTTGTAGTGCAGCGTAAGCAATTGCCGGCCGGCGTGCGGAAAGGCGATTTCCCCGCAGTTCACCGCCTTGTTCCACTTGTGCATGCTGCCCGTATCCACCGGGAATTTGCATTCGCCCGCAGGCCGGTTATTGACTGAGAAGGTAACGGTATTGGCTGCATCCGAGTACATGGCGTTGATGCTGTAGGTCCCGGCGCTCTTGACACGCACCGTGTAGTTGACCCATTCGCCGTCCTCTGCCCATCCGATGTAGAGTTGATCCTTCTCGGGAGTGACCAGATTGGGGTGGTTGAAATCCGCGAAGTCCTTGGTGTACGAAATATCGACGCCTTCCTTCTCCCGGAAGTAGCAGATGTACTCCGGCGTGCCGGGACGGCAATGATTGGGATGGTGGTTCAGGTCGCCGCTGCCTTTGTTAATGGCATCTGTATCATGATAAGCAACGCCTTCGCCGCCCAAGTCATATAAAGCGCACTGAACCGTTCCGGGAATAGTCTGTGGGCCGGAACGATGGTGTTCGTCCTGGAATGGTTTCCCTTTGTAGCCGCCTGGCAAGCTGGCACAGAAGCACAGGCTGAGAAAGAGAAAAGGCCCTAACGCCGCGCGGAAAGCTGGACCACAACGTTGCATGCTTCCTCCTGCGAACTGGAACTGCAACCAAGTCTTGCAGCGACGGGAGCCGGGCGGAGTCTCGCCCGGCCGCGTAGAAAGATAAATCGTTTTACCGGTGAAAAATTATCACAAGACGGCGTACCCTGTCAAGACTGGCCGTTTGGCCGGGTTGCTTCCCCATGACCCCTACCGGCCAACTGGCTGCTTGGGAGCGTCTGGGGGCCAGGAAATGGCGGGGCGCCGCTTCTGCACCGCGCAGTCCCTCAAGAACAGGTTGATCAGGTTCTGGTACGGCATCCCCAACTCGGCTGCCAGGCCTTTGAAGTAATCCACCGCGGCGGCATCGAGCCGAATGGTGATCTGACGCTTGAGTTGCTTGGCGTAGGGGTTTTTGCGAGACCGGGAAAAATCGTATTCACTTCTCATCGGAGTCTCCAATACACTGCTTCTTCGCGGGCTGTCGCCCTTCTGGCGGAGATCAACCGGATCACGGACGCGGACTGCCGGTAGCAGTGGTTCACGATCAGGCAGCGGGCTTGAAAGCTATAGCCCATCAATACAAACCGTTCCTCTTCGTCCGAATGATCCGGATCGTCGAGCAATCGGGCATTCTCATCCAGAAAGACGGTCTGTGCTTCCTCGAAGGAGATGCCGTGCTTTGCCAGGTTGGATCGGGCCTTCCGGGGATCCCAGGCAAACTCGATATCGCCCATAGCATTATCTTAGCAATATTTGATCGGATGGCCGAACCTTCCCCGCGGCAACGCCATTGAAATTGAGGCTCTGAGCGAGAATTCGACGGAGTGCCCAATTGGCGTGGGTCTCAGGATTTCGGGTTCGGTCGAATCGCTCCGCACGAACCGCGCAAACCGCCGGCTGGTCGCCTCGTCGATCATGGCAATCCGGTACAGCTCCTCCCCGCGCCCCTCCAGCCAGTCGTGCTCACTGGTATTCCACTGCACCAACTCTTCAAACCGGCTCCGCCCGCATCATCCATTGCCGCACGGTCTCTTTGCGCGCCAGGATCCCGTGTCTCTTGCCCCAATACTCAGCGGCCAACGTCGGCCCAAATCCTTCGTACACCGGCGCCGGTAAGATCTTCGCCGCATCCCGCTCGACCTTCTCCTCGATCCGCCGGTTCGACAGCTTCCCCCGCAATCCGTGCACCAGCCGGTCACGGCCGGCCTGGGTCATCCGTAGTTGTCCTTCCTGCATCCCACAAGCGTGGGCCCGTCAAGGGGACATTTCTACTTTGCCCAAAGGGGACATGATCACTTTGCTGCCACAGGACGAAATTGTCGACTGGCCGTTTCGCGCCGGTCCTGCCGGTCCCTCCTCAATTTGAAGGCCGCAAGAAGCCCTTGACTTGTCTCCCACCTCCGGCTACATTCGTCTTGAATAAATCGTTTTATTTTAACCGGGACGGCTGCCGGCCCCGTTTCGGCGAGGAGGGTGTCCAGCATGATGCGAGCGAACTGTTTCACGAGTTTCTTATCCGTGATAACCGCCTTGGTCTGCTGCGGCTCGATCTTCTCCCTGGCGGCGGCTGCTTTGTCGCGCGACGATCAGGCTTTGCTCGAAGATATGTCCCACCGTTCGTTTCAGTTCTTCTGGGAACAGTCCGATCCCCAGACCGGCATTACGCACGACAAGGCGCGGCTGGATGGCCAGCCGTCCGACTCCAGTGCGCGCGATGTCGGCAGCACCGGCGCCACTGGATTCGAGGTCACGGCGCTCTGCATCGGCGCCGAACGCGGCTGGATTTCCCGCAAAGAAGCCCGCGAGCGGGTGCTCAACACCCTGCGCTTCTATGCGGATCGGGCCAAAGACGAGCATGGCTGGTTCTACCACTTCATCAATGTGGTGACCGGCCAGCGCAACGGCAACAGCGAGGTTTCGGTCAGCGACAGCACCTGGCTGTTCGCCGGCGCCCTCACCGCGCGGCAGTACTTCCACGAAGACCCCGAAATCGCCCGCCTGGCAATGAAGATCTACCAGCGCGTGGACTATGCATGGATTCGCAATGGCGATCCCTACCTGATGTCGCACGGTTATCGTCCGGAGACCGGCCTCCTGCCGGCCCGCTACGAAAAGTACTGCCAGTTGGCGTTGATGTACCTGATGGGAATCGGCGCCCCCTGGCGTCCCCTCCCGCCGGAATCCTGGTACGCCTGGGAGCGCAATCCGAACAGCTACGCGGGCTACAACTATATCGGGGTTTCGCTGCTGTGGACCTATCAATACCCGTTTGCATGGGCGGACTTCAGGGATCGCCGCGAGGCGCGCGCCCCGCATGCCGATTGGTGGGGCAACGCGATGATCGCTACGCGCGCGCACCGGCAGTTCTGCATCGACCTGAAAAAGGAATTTCCGGGCTATTCGGAAAACATCTGGGGCATCACCAGTTCCAGCAGCGCGCACGGCTATAAAGCCTGGGGCGGACCGCCGCGCCGCACCTCAATCGACGGCTCCGTCGTTCCCTGCGCCGCCGCCGGTTCCTTGATGCTGACACCGGATATTGCCCTGCCGGCGCTCCAGGCGATGAAGAAGGAGTTCGGCGGCAAGATCTACGGCCGCTACGGCTTCACCGATGCGTTCAATCCCAACAACGGATGGGTTTCGCCGGATGTGATTGGCATCGACGCCGGTATCACTCTACTCAGCGCGGAGAATCTGCGTACGGGATTTGTTTGGAAGTGGTTCATGAAGAATCCCGAGATCCAGCGGGCGATGGACCTTGCCGGTCTCCGGAAAGTGAAGAAGTAAGCAAGGAGGTGCGCTCTGTGAGCAGCACTCGAAGGCCGTTCGTAAAGGCCGCCGTGTTGGCGTTCCCCGCCAGTGAGGCGAATGCGGGGAAGGCTCGCCGGGCAAGGCAACATGACGAGGTGACATAGCATGCGACGATGGTTTTCTTCTTTGATCCTGATGGGCGGATTGGCCGGCGGCGGCTTCCTGGCAACTGCCCTGATCGGCAACTCCGCAGCCGGGCAGAATCGCGAGAAATCGCAGGCGGCGGCCCAGGCCACCCCACGTTTTTCGCCGGAAGATGGCGCATTCCTGGACGAACTCGAGCGGCGTTCCGTCCAGTTTTTCTGGGATTACGGCGATCCGAACACAGGCATCTCGCGAGAGCATGCCTACTGGAATGGTGCGCCGTATCCCGCGGAAAAGCGCGATCTCGGCAGCACCGGCGCCACCGGATTCGGCATCACGGCTTTGTGCATTGGCGCCGAGCACGGCTGGATTCCGCGCGACAAAGCGCGCCAGCGGGCGCTGAATACGCTGCGCTACTATGCCGATCGCGCCCCCGGGGAACACGGCTGGTTTTACCACTGGCTGAATGTGGTCAACGGCGAGCGCACCAGCGCTGCCGGCGGTACAGGGGGCAAGGGCGAGGTCTCGGTCAGCGATAGCACGTGGCTGGTGGCCGGCGCCCTGACGGCCGGCCGGTACTTCCGGGAAGAACCCGAAATGGCCCGGCTGGCAAAGAAAATTTACGAACGTGTCGACTACGCCTGGATGCGGAATGGCGATCCGTACACGATGTCGCACGGCTGGACGCCGGAGAACGGCTTTATCAAGGCCCGGTATGACAAGTACTGCCAGCTTGCCTTGATGTATTTGATGGGAATCGGGTCGCCCACGCACCCGCTTCCCCCGGAATCCTGGTACGCCTGGGGGCGGAATCCGAACAGCTATGACGGCTATCAATACATAGGCGTCTCCTTGTTGTGGACCTATCAGTATCCGTTCGCCTGGGCGGATTTCCGCGGCCGGCACGAAAAACGCGCGCCGCATACGGACTGGTGGGCCAACGCCATCACCGCCACGCGCGCGCATCGCCAATTCTGCATCGACCTGAAGACGGAGTTCCCGGGCTATTCAGAGGATATCTGGGGCATTACCAGTTCCATGAGCAAGTCGGGATACAAAGCATGGGGAGGTCCGCCTCGGCGAAACAGTATCGATGGCAGCGTGGTGCCCTGCGCCGCGGCCGGATCTCTGATGCTGACTCCGGACATCGCTCTCCCGGCCCTCCGCGCCATGAAACAACGTTATGGCGATAAAATCTGGACGAAATACGGGTTCGCCGATGCTTTCAACCCGAATACCGGTTGGGTCTCCCCGGACTTGATCGGGTTGGACGTGGGCATCACGCTGCTGAGCGCCGAGGACCTGCGCACGGGAAACGTCTGGAAGTGGTTCATGCGGAATCCGGAGATGGCGCGCGCGATGCAACTTGCGGAACTCGAACCATGACTTCCTTTTCCATTTCGCGGCGAGGCGTGGCCTTCAGCGGGTGGTGTTCTCACGGTTCGGGTAACTGCCAAGCTCCTCCACCGGGCGGCGTGCGGGCTCGGCAACAGCGACTTTGCCATGCAGAATTTCCGCGTGGGTAACATTGCGCCCGTACCTGGCTTTGTCTCCGCTGTGGCCGGCCTGCACGGCAGCGAGGTTGGAATCGACGTTAATCTCGCACGGGGCTAACGGCTTTTTGAAAGGAAGCGGTTTCCTGGGATATGCGCCCGGGCACAGCCCCATTTGGACTTCCTTGTTCGATCTTCGCGATGCGAAAGCCGGAGCGGGTTGCGCCGGCAAATTCCGCACTTCCCGTGCAGATGTTGCCTTTCGAATCCGATGGTTTTCCGACGCCCCCGCAGTTGAGTATGTCGTCTTCAGCTCAAAGACCGGAAGTTGTATGGAACCGGCAGCGGGGCGAGCGCAAGCATGGGCATCCGAACTAACGGAAGCCCACGCCGTTAACTTAAACGCCGCTCAGGGAATACGAAGACTTGTGTTCGGATTCGTGCCGCCAATACGGCGGCCGGCCGTAATGAAAGTAGAGCCGGTTTTCATACTCTCGAGTGATCGGCCTGGACGCGATGTACTCGGGGCCGTTCCGGATGGCTTCACGGGAGAGATCTACGTAGACTTTAGAATCGTGCCAGCTCACGCGTTCAATCCATGCGGGCGAAACCAACACCTTCTTGCCCGGCAACCAATTCCGCGTTGCCACCTCGATGTAGCGGATGGCCCAGGCTTCATCGTCCACCACAAACCCGTCCACATGGCCGATCTCGCCATCGGCGGCCTCAATGTGATAGCCAGTGATGGCCTCGGTGCTGCGCAGGTGCGAATCCGTCGACTCCCTCCGGATCCTGTCCGGCAACGTTTCCGCGGAAAGAGTTGTTGGGACAGCCACGCCCGTGGGGTAGTACGCCGTGCCCCATAGAAACGGACCACCCCAGTAATAGGGAAACCCGAAATATCCGAGGTACGCGGCCTCGTGTTGCCGCGAGACGGGCTGGTGTGTGTCGATGTCGGGGCTATTCTCAACCTGCTTTTTGGTCAACGCCACGTCCAATCGCTTGGCATCCCAGTCCGTACGGGTTATGGAGAACGGTGAGATCAGCACTCGCCGGCCGCCGAGCCAGCCGCCGGTATCTACAACGAGATAACGGATGCCCCAAGTCTCATCGTCGAAATAAAGCTGATGTACAGCTCCTATGTCGCCGTCGATAGCTCGAATTACAAAATCCTTCAAATGCTGATTCGTTAACATTGCCTGTGCCCTCCCCAGGCAGTTGGCGATTGCGTCTGCCGGAGGCGTCTGCGCCAGCTACCAAACAAACATGCGGGCGCCGCCGCCGGATTGGGTGATACGCCCGGTTTGGAAGGAACTATTGCGTACGGGAATCACGTTCCCGTCACTCATGCCGCTAAACTCCGGGTCGCTGCCGACCAGCTCTTCAACTTCCAGCGCATCGTGGCGGTTCATGATCTCAGCCGCTTTGTCCACCTCTTCGTTTGACCCTGTCGCGAACACGAGGACGCCGCCACGCCGCACTCCCTTTACGTAAGCATTCGCCTCCCGATCGCTTGCCCCGATGGCCCTGAGCTCCCGCTCCAAACCCACCTCGAAGTCGGTGCGTGGGGTACTCATGATCCCATTGGCCGACATATCCAGCGGCTCTCCGAGAACGCGGATCTTGGTCCGAGCGAGCGCACTGGCATCGAGGTCGTGGACGACTTGCTCCGCCACGCCCGGCTGCTCAAACAATCCAACTGCTGTTTTCGACATATTGCACCTCCGGCTAAAGTTCAAGTACAACCAAAATCATTGGGAATTCCTGTCTCACTTCCGAGCACGAGAAGGACCGAACGTTTTTGGGATGGGACATTCCAACCCGGATCACCAGCCAACCGCACAAATGGCGGGCACCGGAGCGCTGCGTGTGAGTGGCCTTCGGGGCCGGGAACAATAGACGATCTATGGTCACTTGACCAGATCCAGTCAGGTCGCTCGAACAGCACGTGCAGAATCTGCCAGCGCGAGTGCAAAGTCCGCATCCGGCAGGCTCGGCGCCAAGGCGCCTTCAAACTCTTGGAGGGCGCTCCGGTAGAGAATTCCTCGATCCAGAAGAAACTGGCCTGCCTCGTGCATATGAATGGAAGAGTTCATAACCATTCCAGGGAGGAAACACCATGCACCAAGAACACCGGCGGGCCGCCGAGCAGCACGAATTGGCGGCGCAGGCCCATCGTACTGCCGCCGAACATAACGAAAAAGGGGATTGCACTGCGGCTGTATGGCATTCAGAACGAGCGCTGGAGTACTCGGATCGCGCTTACAAGCTTGCCATAGAAGCCCACAACAAGTCCGGGAAGATCGTGAGCCTTTAAATGTCCACTCGTTACAACCACGGATCGCATTTCGAGAATCACCAACGAGCTGCCGAGCTGCACGAGAGCGCCGCCCACGCCCATCGCAGCGCCGCGGAAGCCCATGAGAAACAGGATCACCAAACCGGGCATGAGCTCTCCAGGCAAGCTCTGGAGCAATCCCGGCAGGCGCACATGCATTCCGAGCAGGCGCACCGGGCCGTTGTGAATGAACATGGCGTCGCGATCTTTGGTCACCAGGAGATCGCCGCCCTGGCTCATGCGCTCTGGCAAGCCCGAGGCTGTCCGGAGGGATCGCCGGAAGAAGACTGGTTCCAAGCCGCGCAAGAATTGCGGGCCCGCAGCGAAGGTTCCCGGAAGTGACCGCATACCGGAAAGGATCGGAATCCATCCAGCGCTGCTGTTTATCGCGCTTGCAAATGCGGGCCGTTCGCTGAGCCGCGCCGCTGCTTGCGCACCGGCGGGCGCCGGAGAGCGGCGCCAGATCACGGCGCGGGATTTTACGCGCACATCGTCCGGCGCGCGCAGAAAGATCCGCATCGGGCGCTACGGCCCCGGCGGATCCCACATCGAACCCGCCTGGAAAGAGGAGATCGTCGGCTTGGCGGCCGCAGGGGTCGCCAAACCGCCGCAACTGTTGAACGGGGCGGGGAGTGAACGAAGGCCGGCGTCCCGGTCATCGGACGCATTCCCGGGCGAAGCCATCTGGGCGATAACGGCGGAGGCTATGGGATCGTTCTGGAGTCTCACATCCCGCTCCGCAGCTCATGAGCCGGGTTCCCATTCAGGCAGCTTTGTCAGTCCGAGGCCATGCATCCGCGGCCTAATCCCCCTCCAGGTATTCCGCGGGCACGTCGTCCTCGGCGACTTGCCTGGTGTGAACTTCAGCCACGTCCGGGTCGGGCGCATCTTCCACTCCGCCGATCGCCTCGGCCTCAAAGAATTGCCCCTCCTCGATCAGTTCTGCGACGCTCTCGGAGCCTGCCTCCGCGATTCCCGACAATCCTTGAGTATCCCCGGACTGGCCGGCTGAATCCGCCGGTCTGCCTTGTTCTCCGGTCGAAACGATCGCGTACGTTCGCATACGTTTATCAACTTGCTGTTTCATACTCTTATTGTTCGCACGCGACGTGCCAATGGAGGGCGTGTCTCCAAGCACGCGTCTGGCCAATTTGCCGGCCGGGCCCGGTAGAAGACGGGGCGCGTGAAGCGGCGCACAAAACCCAGTGCAGGGGTTGCCCGCCGATAGTGGCTGGTAATCAGCAATGGAGGTAAACGTGCCCGTGTATTGCTGTGTGCAGCATGCACAGGCAAACCACCCCGGATTGTGGAGGAGGCATTTTGACTACTTTAGATACGGTAACGGAAACGGCGTCGGAGCTTGGCAGGGATGCCAAAGAGGCGCTGGAGAAATTGGGCCGGTCCGCCGGCCGGAAATTCGACGAGGCGCGAGATGAGACAGGCGACGCGCTCCATGCGGCTGCCTCCTCCGTTCGCACAACGGGACTCCAGGGTTCCGCGGCAATCGGCAACCTCGCTGGCAGCGCGGCCGATCGACTGGATGCTACGGCATCCTGTGTCGAAGATATTGACCTACGCGATGTATTCACCGGCCTGCGGAGGTTTGCCCGCCGGCATCTGACGGGTTCCCTGGTGGCCGCGGCTGCGATAGGATTTCTGGCCGGGTCCGCTTTATGCCGGGCAACCCACTCGCGTGGAGATGCCTGAAAGCATAAAACTTTAGCTCGCCGGCGGTTGCGCCCCCAGGCACACCTGATGGCGCGGACGCTCGCTCCCAGCGGTTGTCGCGTAACGGCTGACTCCCTGCGTGTGGGGTTTCGGCGGGCGTCCGCGAGCCGGAAACAGAGAGTGAGGCGATGTGGCTCTGCGTGAATCCGGCGTCAGGCCGCTCTAGGGTTTCCGGCCATAGCGGGATCCCACGTTCTTCGCGTACACCTTGGTGAACTCGGCTCCCCAAAAGAATAGTTGCGCCGAATAGTATACCCAGAGGAGCAAAACCATGGGCGAGCCGGCGGCGCTATATATGGACCCGAAGCTGACATGCGCGAAGTATAGCTCCATAAGCTCCTTGCCAATGACGAAAAGCAACGAGGTGATCGCGGCTCCGAGGGCGACATCCTTCCATTTCAGTTCCACGTCCGGAACGATTCTGTAGAGGGCGGCAAAGAGCGCCGCTGTCAGCAGATACAAAATCGTCACTGCGGCAGCCCGTGGCACGGAGATGCGCATCGCCGCAATCCACGAGTTCAATACCAGGGAGACCAGCAGCAGGAAACCCGTTCCCAGCACTGTCGCAAACGAATAGAAGCGATCCTTGATGAGCTGAATGACACTTGCGGCACTGTTTCGGCAGGGGGGAAGCGAAACATGCCAGATGGTGTTCATGGCGTCGCGCAACTCCACAAAAACGGAAGAGGCGCCAAATGCCAGGATTGCCAGGCCGAGCAGCGTCGCGACCGCGCCTATCCCAGGTTGGTAGCCGCCTTGGATGATTTCCTGAATTGTCCGTCCCACTTGAGGACCGGCCACTCCTCGGATTTCCGCCGCGAGCCGGCCTGCCGCGGCGTCTCGCCCGTAAACCATCGCGGCCGCGGCGGCGACTATAACAATAATGGGAGCCAGCGACAGCAGCGTATAAAATGCCACGGCGGCGCCCAGGCGCGGAGCATTGTCGCTCATCCATTCGCTGGAGGCCTGCCGGCACATCCGGGGCAGCGCCCGGAGGAGAAGCCACGAGGGCCTGTTGGCGTCGCGGGACGCGCTTTGTCCCGATGGTTTTGCCTCTCCGCCCATTTTAAGACTCAAGCCAGGTTGCGATCAGTGGCGGCGCGCACCAGGGCGACAGCGCTGGATCAGGCCCCCACGGGCTTTTCCTCATTGCGCAGTCTGGCGATCCGGTTCTGCAGCGTTCGCAGGCTGATCCCCAACATTTCGGCAGCCCGTTTGCGATTGCCCCCCACGGAATCGAGGGTCAGTTTAATGTAAACATCCTCGAGTTTCGCGAGTGGCTGCCCGGGCTGGATCATTCCAGTACCCTCGCCTCCGGCGGAGTGCCTGGCATAGGGGCCGGGGCTGACGCCGAGCGCCGGGGAAGGCATGTCCCTCAGCCGGACCAAACCCTCGCCCGCCATGATGGCGGCGCGTTCCAGAATATTGCGCAGTTCCCGCACATTGCCGGGCCAATCATAGCGATGAAACAGATCCAGCACTTCGGCATCGACCCCGGTAACGCGCGTGCCATGTTTCTTGTTCAGAATCTGCAGGATGGCATCGGCGATCGGCGGGATATCTTCTTTATGTTCGCGCAGCGGCGGAACTACGATCTGGAAGACGCTCAAGCGATAGTACAACTCCTCGCGCAGATGCGTTTCGATTTCCTGACTGGTCGCCGCCAGTACCCGTACGTCTACCGCGATTTCGTGCTTGCCGCCAAGCCGCCGGACTCGCAAGTCCTCCAGAACGCGCAGCAGCTTTGGTTGCGTGGACTGCGGCATCTCGCCGATCTCGTCGAGAAACAACGTGCCCCCGTGAGCCTGCTCGAAACAACCGGCCGAACGCTCCATGGCGCCGGTGAAAGCGCCTTTCTCGTGGCCGAACAACTCGCTCTCAACCAGAGCCTCGGGTAAAGCGGCTGCGTTGATCGCGACGAAAGGCCCTTCGCTGCGGCTGTGCTTATGGATCTCCCGCGCAACCAGCTCCTTCCCGGTGCCGCTCTCTCCACGGATCAATACTGGCGCCGAAGTGGGAGCCACTTGCCTGATCAGCGAGAAGACATTCTGCATCGCCGGGGACACCCCGACCAGGTCCCCAAGCACGCCGCGAAGACTGAGGTCGCGCTTCAGCTCTGCGGTTTTCTCCAGACTTCTCTTGTAGCCAATCGCCCGTTCCAGAAGAATCTTGAACGTGCGCGGTTCCACCGGCTTTTCCAGAAACCAGAATGCCTGGAGATCGTGCACCGCGGACAGCGCCTTTTCTATGCTGCCAAAGCCCGTAAGCGCGATTGCCGGAGTGAGGTCGCCGCGCTCCTTCAAATGGCGGAGCAGTTCAAAACCGTCCATGCGCGGCATGACCAAATCCGCAACGATGACGTCTGCGTCGAAGGTAGTGAGCCGTTCCAGCGCTTCCAGCCCGTCGGCAGCGGCCTGCGTGTCAAAGCCGGAGTCGGACAGCATGGCGGCCAAGGCGGCACGCTGACGCTCGTCATCGTCCACGATCAGTATCCGGCCCGGAATCGCAGGAAGTCGGGTCACTGGCTCTTATTCTAGCAAGCCGCCTCCGCATGGGTGACGTCTTTCGGATCGGCATCGTCCCCGTTGCGAACAAAGTCGAGGATGTCGAATGGCTTCGCCGCTCGATCCGGGAAGAATCGCAGCCTGGCGAGTCCCAATACCAGCGTGCCCGCTCGGCTAAACAATCCTGCGTCCCTGAATCAGGCGGAATATCAATACCAGCACTGCCACCACCAACAGGATGTGAATCAGCCCGCCCGCGGTGTAGGAGGTGGCCAATCCCAACGCCCACAGAACCAGCAGAATTATGCAAATTGTCCAAAGCATCTTCTTGCTCCTTCGCGAGGTCCATGACTTGCAGGCGCGGGTCCAAAGCGCCGCGTGGCCGGCCCATGGCCATACGAGGGTGGAGACGGGGCGCGCGATACCGCGGCAGGCCTCCTGGCGAGGGGAGCGTTTCGTTCCCTTCTGACCGTATTTGGTCATATGACGCGTGGGCGTCAATCGTTTCGGCGCGGCGTCGCGAGCCGGCCGCGATCCTCCACGTTCCCGGCGAACGCGCTTGGCATCACCCGTGCATGCCTTGTGCCGGTAGCTGCACAAGCAGACGACATTCGGAAAGGGAAACCATATGGAAAATGGCGCTATGACGGCGGTCGCGGCTGAAGAAGCGGCCGGCACGGCGGATGTGACCACCGAGGTCCGCCGCGAAGCGGCTCTGCTGAAAACGGGGGCCTTGCAGGACGCCATCTTCAACAGCGCGAACTTCTCGAGTATCGCCACCGACGAAAAAGGCGTCATTCAGATATTCAACGTCGGCGCCGAGCGCATGCTGGGCTATACGGCCGCCGACGTGGTGAACCAGATCACCCCCGCCGATATCTCCGATCCGCGGGAACTGATTGCCCGCGCCGCGGCGTTGAGCGACGAGCTGGCGACGGCCATTTCGCCCGGCTTCCAGGCGCTGGTTTTCAAGGCCTCGCGCGGCATCGAGGACATCTACGAACTGACCTACATCCGCAAAGATGGCAGCCGCTTTCCCGCCATCGTTTCGGTAACGGCGCTGCGCGACAATCAAGGGGCAATTATCGGCTATCTCCTGATTGGCACCGACAATTCCGCTCGCAAGCAGGTCGAAGCGGAGCAGGCCAAACTGGACCAGCGCCTGCGCGACCAGCAATTCTACACCCGCTCCCTGATCGAATCGAACATCGACGCTTTAATGACCACCGACCCGGCCGGGATCATCACCGACGTCAACAAGCAGATGGAGGCGCTCACCGGCTGCACGCGCGACGAGCTGATCGGAGCGCCGTGCAAGAACTACTTCACGGACCCGGGGCGCGCCGAGGCGGCTATCAAGCTGGTGCTGCGCGAGAAGAAGGTCACCAACTACGAGCTCACGGCTCGCGCCCGCGACGGCAAGGCGACCGTGGTGTCCTACAACGCGACCACATTTTACGACCGCGACCGTAAGCTGCAGGGCGTGTGCGCCGCCGCGCGCGACGTCAGCGAGCGCAAACTGCTCGACCAGGCGATGCAGGAACAGAACGTCGAGTTGAAGAGAGCCAGGGCGGCGGCGGAAAAAGCCAACCTCGCGAAATCGGATTTCCTCTCCAGCATGAGCCACGAGCTGCGCTCGCCGCTCAACGCCATCCTCGGCTTCGCCCAGCTCATCAGTTCAGATTCCCCTCCGCCCACGCCTTCCCAGGTGGCCAGCATCGATCAGATTCTCCACGCGGGATGGTATCTCCTGGAGTTGATCAACGAAATCCTGGATCTCGCGCAGATCGAATCCGGAAGAATGGCGTTGTCGCTGGAACCGACGTCGCTTTCCGAGGTGCTGTCCGAATGCCAGGCAATGATCGAGCCGCAGGGCCAAAAACGCGGCATCAAAATGATCTTTCCCCAGTTCGACGTTCCCTGCTTTGTCGATGCCGATCGGACCCGCTTAAAACAGATTCTCATCAACCTGCTTTCCAACGCCATCAAGTACAACCAGGCCAACGGAACCGTGGTGGTGGAGGCGGCCCGCGCCGGAAGCACGCCGGAACGGGTTCGCGTAAGCGTCAAGGACACCGGCGCCGGCCTGACTCCGGACATGTTGATGCAGCTTTTTCAGCCGTTCAACCGCCTCGGACGAGAGAGGACCTCCGAGGAAGGCACGGGCATCGGCCTGGTGATGAGCAAGCGGCTGGTGGAACTGATGGGAGGCGAGATCGGCGTGGAGAGCACGGTCGGGGTGGGCAGCGTCTTCTGGTTCGAACTGAACGCGGCAGCGGCGCCGCAACTGACGGCCGACAAAGCCGAACTCGCGGCAAATCCGCAAGTATCGCTCCACCAGGGCGCGCCGTTGCGCACGCTGCTTTATGTGGAGGACAATCCGGCTAATCTCCTGCTGATCGAGCAACTCATCGCGCGGCGCCCGGACATGCGCCTGCTCAGTGCCAGAGACGGCAACCTGGGTATCCAACTGGCGCGCGCCAACCAGCCGGAGGTGATCCTGATGGACATCAATCTGCCCGGCATCAGTGGGATCGAAGCCCTGAGAATCCTTCGCGAAGACCCGGCAACGGCGCACATTCCCGTGGTTGCCCTCAGTGCGAACGCCATGCCGCGCGACATCGAGAAGGGCCTGGAGGCGGGATTCTTCCGGTATCTCACCAAA
>Ga0181521_10001665_pt1 | contig 27193 bp, 23 predicted proteins | sample PEATcosm2014_Bin_32_FD_119764 | JGI IMG/M metagenome (GOLD analysis project Ga0181521, IMG submission 119764) | Peatland microbial communities from MTU Mesocosm Facility, Houghton, MI, USA - PEATcosm2014_Bin02_60_metaG | ecosystem: Environmental > Terrestrial > Soil > Wetlands > Peat | place...
GCGGGATCTCAAGGCCCGTGAAAAGGCGAGGCATGGTCCCTCCTCATCATACGGCAAGAGGCCGAATCACGTAGCCGACGCCGTACGATTTCCCTTTAGCAAATTTCGCCGCCGGCGAAAATCCGCCCATGCTGCGATCGCGAAGGATTCTCAATTTCCCGACGGCTTGTCCCCAAGCGAAGCCAGAAGCAGGCGCACGGTCGGCAGGATATTCCGCACGATGGTCTCGACGCCAGCGGCGTTGGGATGCAGCCCATCGGTCAGCGTGAACTGGGGATGGCCGGAGACGCCGTCGAGAAAGAAGGGATAAAGCAGCGCGCCATATTTGGCCGCGAGATCTGGATAGATGGCGTCGAATTCGTCGCGATAGGGCTGGCCGAGGCTCGGGCTCGCCAGCATGCCGGCGATGAGCGCCTTGACGTTCTTTTCCTTGAGCCGCGCGAGAATGGAGTCGAGCGCGGACCTCGTCGTCTCGGGGTTCAACCCGCGCAGCATGTCGTTGGCGCCGAGTTCGAGGATCAGCCCGTCGGCGCCCTCGCCAAGCGACCAGTCGAGCCGCGCAAGACCGCCGGACGCGGTGTCGCCCGAGACGCCGGCGTTGACGATTGAAACGTGATAGCCCTCCTTGCGCAGCGCGGCTTCGAGCACGGCGGGAAAGGAGCCGTCTGCGGGCAGGAAAATCCCGGCCGTCAAACTATCGCCGAACGCGACGAGCTTTATCACGCGAGGCTTCTCCTCCTGGCCCGGCGCGGCCCGCGCGTCTCGCGGCTCGCGCGCGAAGAGGGCCGCGAGCAGCACGGCGCCAGCTTGGAGAAAGTCGCGCCGGCCCCTATATCGGAAGGCCTTGGGCGCGCGGCCCCCGACGCTAGCGGCGGCGGTCTTCTGCGGTATATTGGATGTCATTGATGGATGAACCGGCGGTTGAGCTGCACGATGTGCATCTAAGCCTCGGGCGCGGCGCCGCAAGGGTCCACATTCTCAAAGGACTGTCATTGCGGATCGCGCGCGGCGAGACCGTGGGACTCGTCGGTCCGTCGGGGTCCGGCAAGTCGACGCTCCTCATGGTGCTGGCCGGGCTCGAGCGGCCGGATTCCGGCGCCGTGCGGGTTGCGGGCCGCAGCCTCGACGCCTTGAGCGAGGATGGGCTCGCGCGCTTTCGCGGCGAAAACATCGGCATCGTGTTCCAGTCCTTCCACCTGATCCCGACCATGACCGCGTTGGAGAACGTCGCAATTCCGCTGGAGCTGGCGGGCGCCCCCGACGCATTTTTTCGCGCGAGCGCCGAACTGCAGGCCGTCGGGCTGAAGGATAGGCTTCGCCATTATCCGGCGCAATTGTCGGGCGGCGAGCAGCAGCGTGTGGCGCTCGCGCGGGCGCTGGCGCCGAACCCTTCCATTCTGGTCGCCGACGAGCCGACCGGCAACCTCGACGCGGCGACGGGTGAGAGCATCATCGAGCTGATGTTCGCGCTTCGCCGCGATCGCGGCGCGACTCTCGTTCTCGTCACCCACGATCAAACGCTCGCGGCGCGCTGCGACCGCACGATCAAGGTCAATTCGGGGCGGATCGACCGGAGTGAGGTGGTGGCGGGGTAGGCGCGCATTCGCCCAGATGGCGCCTTGCCCTGGTTAAAATCGGGCGTGGGGCGCTCAACTTATTTGTCCGTTTGGGTCAAAGCGGTCGTTCGCATTGTGCCGAAAACGCGAGCAATCGACGCCGCAATTTAGCGCGTGATCTTGAGCGGAGATTCTGCGATCTTGCCACGCCTTCCTTCAGGACTAAAGGAGCCGGTCGATCGTGGGCGTTTTGGGTTTATTGCCCGGGCAGTGGGGGGCCGATAACCGCGGCCGTCTCCTTGGGCGATTTATCCTGATAGCGCTTACCATTTACGGCCTGGCGATGGTCGTCCCCGACTTTTACCGTCTGGTTCGGCCGCTCGGATCGTTCGGATTGACCGCTGATAACGACGGCCTGATTTTCGATGTTCAAGGGCAATTTCGCGAGATTTCCGATTCGCCGGCCTGGCAAGCCGGCCTGCGGGCGGGGGATCGCATCGATCTGCGGGCGATGCGCTGCGTCCCGGTCGATACGAATGTTTGCGCGACCATTCTCGCCGTCAGGGGCGGCCAACAACTTATCTTGCCCGGTCGCACTGCTGAGCTGAAGCTGGCTGAAAGCTCCGGCCATTTCGCCGGGCGAGTGGTTCTTGTCGCGCAACCGACCCCGTCAAACTGGTTGCGGGACCTCGTCACATTCCTCGACCAGCTCGCAGGCGTCCTCGTCGTGGTCGGCGCGGCATGGCTGGTGTGGACCCGTCCCGGCCGGATGACCTGGGGCTTCTTCGTCTACGCCATGCAATTCAACCCTGGGCAGGACTTTGAATTCTATGCCCGCTTGCAGCAGTGGCCGACGGCGCTCCTCGCCCAGCAGATCGCCGACTGCGTTTTGCAGGCGGCGGGATATGCGGGCTTCGTCCTTTTTGCGTTACGCGTCCCGAACGATCACACCGAGGCGCCGTGGCGCCCCCTCGAGCGCGCCTTGCCTTGGCTTGCGGTCGGACTTTGCGCCCTTATGCTGCTCAGCATGTCCAGCGCCTTCGGACATCCGACCGAGACGCTGACGCGGGCGGGCTTGATCGTCGGCTTCTTCATTAGCGCGTTCGTCGTCTATATCCTTCTCGCACGGCGCAAATACCTCTCGCCGCAGGATCATCAACGGTTGCGCTGGGTCATATGGGGCTGCTTGATTGGGCTGCCCGCCTGTATGATCGCCGAAATCGCGCAAGTGACCTCCCTGCCGGCCCGGTTGAGCGGCGGTTTGGTTTTGCCAGAGGACGCGATCGGGCTTCTCTACCTGGTCAACGGCGTCCTTTGCCTCTTCGTGATCGAAGCGATCCGGCGGCCGCGGGTCATCAACGTATCGATCCCGCTGCGGCGCGCCACTGTTCTCGGACTGATCGTCAGCGCGCCCGCTCTGTTTCTGCATGAGCAGGCCAACGGAATCTTTGAGAGCATCGAGCTGCCGACCTGGGGCTGGTTCATCGTCGCCTGGATCGTTGTTTTTCTGATTTCACGCCTGCATGAGCACGCTGTCCACTTCCTCGAAGGCTGGTTCGAACTGGGTCTGCGCCGCTCCGAGGAGCGGTTCGCGGAAATCAGCAGGTTGGTTCTGGGCGCAAAGAGCGCGGTTGAGATAGACCAACTTCTCGCAGGCGCGCCGCTGCATGCGCTGAAGCTTGCCTCATCCGCAGTGTTCCGTCAGGACGGCGCCGAGTTCAGGCGAGAGGAGGGCGGAGTTGGATGGACGCGGTCGATGGCGGCGGCGATCGATGCCAAATCCCCGCTATTGGCCGACAAATCGAATGGGCCGCCATTTGAAATCGACCCCGATCTGCTGCGCGAAGTCGCCTTTCCCGCGGGTCCGCGGCAGCCGGTTCTCGCGACCCCGATCTGCAATCAACTTCGCTGCTTCGCCATAGCCTTTTACGGTTCGCATGATTCAGGCGCCGACCTTGACAGCCCCGAGCGCGAGCTGATTGGAAAGCTCGCCGCCACGGCCGCGGTCGCCTATGCGAAGGTCGAAGTGGACTCGCTTCGCGAGAGGATCGCTGTGCTGGAGCGCGAACTTCCCCGCAATTCCCAGCCAGCCGCCAGGACGGGCTGAGCCATGGCGGCGCGTCCGGGCATCCTATTGCGGCCATCTTGAGCCGCGACACTGGCGCTGGCGAATCGGCCTCGGCCGGCCGGAGCTGGGTCATTGCGGACATGTTGAAGATCGGGATCGTCGCGACCGGCGTATTGGCGACCGGGGCCGCTGCTGCGGCCGACCTGGCCGCCCCGGGCGTCGTCGCCCCTGCGGCCCCCGGCGCCTGGACCGACGCGATCACGGCCGGAATCCAGATTGAGGCCGGCATTCTCGCCAATCCGGCCAATCCGGCGAACGGCCAGAACTTCGGCCAACTCTATTCCGATCACGCCAATTCGGTGATGCTCAATCAGATCCTTATGACGTTTGAGCGGCCCCTCGACCCAATGGCCGCCGGCTACGATTTCGGCTTCATGCTGCAGGGCGTTTACGGCGCCGACGCACGCTTCAATCATGTCCTCGGCTTCGACGATTATTTGCTCAACGGCCGCAATCAACTTGTTCCGATGGGAATTTACGTTCTTGCGCACCTGCCCTGGCTCACCGCCGGCGGCGTCGACGTCAAAGTCGGCCTTACCGGCGGCGCAATGGGATTTGACGCCGTCGATCCGAACGTACGGCCTTTTTACACTTACGGCTACATCTCGAACTATCTCGTTCCGTTCCTGCATGTCGGCGGCATCGCCACCTGGCATGTCGACGATGTGCTGGCTCTGTACACTGGCATTGACTGCGGGTCGCAGACCTCGTTCGGCTCCAACGACAACAACAGCTTGCCGGCGGGCTATTTCGGCTTCGGTCTCAACAGGCTTCTCGACGGCAAGCTCAACGTGCTCGCGATGAGCCGCCTCGGCCCCGAGGGTTCCTTGCGGGTCTACCCGAACGCGAATTCGCTGATGACCTCCTGGAACGACGTCACGGTCAGCTATAATCGCGATGACAAACTGACCATCGCTGGCGAAGCCAATTTCTACTATGACGGCGTATTGAACAACACCGCATATGGTCTCGCCGCCTACCTCACCTACGCCTATTCCCAGCAGGTGAGCGTCAACGCCCGCGTGGAAATGCTGCGCGATGACTCCGGCAAGATCGTCGGCAACTACATCGGCGCGGATTCATACACGAACAGCATTCGCGGATTGCCGTATGGGTTCATCGCCGCTCCGGCTCCGACGACCTATGGCGAAGTTACGCTCAATGTGAGCTTCAGGCCGCACGTCGACTGGGCGCAGATCGACCTGCCAATCAAGACCCTCGAATTCCGTCCCGAGATTCGCTACGATCGTTCGCTCAACGGAACTTACGCCTTCAATGCGGGGCGCGACCAAGACGCCTTCATGTTCGGCGGCGACGTCATCTTCGGCTTTTGAAGCGACTCTTCGGACGGCATTGCGCACTGGCGGCCCGGCACGTTGACCAAGCGTCACTTTGCTCTAGTCTATAGATTAGGCAGACAATTTCGCCGAAAGGGATGCCCCATGTGGCCCATCTATCTCCAATCGCTGGCCGGCGGCGCCCTGATCGGCCTTGCCGCCGCGCTTTATCTGCTGGTTGACGGCCGCATCGCCGGGGCCGTCGGCATATTCGCCGGCGCGTTGCAGGGCCCAAGTCCCGGCTTCTGGCGCAATCTCGCCTTTCTCGCCGGCCTTATCCTCGGCCCCGTCCTCTATCGCGCCGTCTTCGGCGCCTTCCCGGCGGTGCGCATCGACGCTTCGCTCGGCGCGCTGGCGCTGGCCGGCCTCTTCGTCGGCTTCGGCGCGCGGCTTGGCTCGGGCTGCACCAGCGGCCATGGCGTCTGCGGCCTCGCGCGTCTGTCGCGGCGCTCAATCGTCGCGGTCGCGACCTTCATGGCGACGGCGATCGCCACGGTCGCGCTCATGAACGCTGCGGGCATCCCGTGAGAGGAATCAGATGACAAAGCAAATCCCTCAACAACTCCCCCAGCTTGGAGCCGCGCTCCTCAGCGGCCTGATCTTCGGCTTCGGGCTGGCGCTCTCGGGCATGCTCAATCCGGCGCGCGTGCGCGGGTTTCTGGACATATTCGGTCATTTCGACGCGAGCCTCGCCTTCGTTCTGGCCGGTGCGGTCGCCGTCTCGACGGCGGGTTACGCGCTCTCCCGCCGGTTGAAGGCGCCTCTCCTCGACGACGCCTTTCACATCCCCGAGCGCGCCGCCATCGATCGCGCCCTCGTGCTGGGCGCGGCGCTGTTCGGCGTCGGCTGGGGCATCGGCGGCTTTTGCCCCGGCCCCGGCGTCGCCGCGCTGGCGCTTGGCCTTCCCGCAGCCTTCGTCTTCACGGCGGCCATGGCGGTGGGCGTGCTGGCGCATGATTATTGGCGGCGCGATCGCGGACCGGCCATCGAGCGGGCGGCGCTCGCGGTCGAGCAGGCGGACGCGTAGGCGGGCTCTCGCCCGGCGCTCTCAAAGAAGCGTGATCTAAAGAAACTTGCAGACATTCGCGATAGGATCATGCGTCGAGAGGACGCAAAGATCATGATCGATTCATACCTTGAATAGCCGCGCTCCAGCCCCTGACAATCTGTTCGATCTCTCCGGCGTCGATCCGCGCGCGGAGCAGTCGTTGACGCTGGTCGACGCCGAAGGCGTGAAGATCGAACGCATCGTCTCCAGCGGGCAGGCCAGCCCGCCGGGTTTCTGGTACGACCAGGACTTCGCCGAATGGGTGCTCGTTCTCGCCGGATCGGCTTGCCTGCGTCTCGACGGCGAAGCCGCCGACCGGGTTTTAAAGCCGGGCGACCATCTCTTCATTGCGGCGCGCCGCAAACATCGGATCGAGTGGACCGATGCGGCCTCCGCGACCATCTGGCTCGCCGTGCATCTACGCCGATGACCGTCGCGAGCAAGGTCCGCATGACTCTGGCGAGACTCAGCTCGAGACAAGATCCCCGGCGTGACGGAGCTGGAGCGTGAGCCGGCGCGGGCAGGCGCCCGGCTCGCGCCTGCCGCTGGATCTGCGCGTCGCGCTGCGCGATTTGCGTGGGGGCCTTAGCGGATTTGGCGTTTTCCTCGCCTGCATCGCCGTCGGCGTCGCCGCCATCGCGGGCGTCGGCTCGGTTTCGCTGTCGCTGAAAGATGGCCTCGCGCGGGAGGGGCGCGCGATCCTCGGCGGCGACATCTCCTTCGATCTCGCCCAGCGCGCGGCGAGCGCGGAAGAGCTTGGCTTTCTTTCGGCGCAGGGGCGCCTCTCCGCCGTCACGCTCATGCGCGCCATGGCCCGGCGCGACGGTGGAGACGCGGCGATCGTCGAGATCAAGGCTGTCGACGGCCTCTATCCGCTCGCCGGCGCGGTGGTTCTCGATCCGCCGCAGCCTCTCGCCGATGCGCTGGCCGAACGCGACGGCGCCTATGGCGTCGTTGTCGATCCAGCCTTTTTGCCGCGGCTTGGCCTTGTCGTCGGCGACGTTTTTTCGATCGGCGACGGGCGCTATCGCGTGGCCGCGCGTCTGACCCATGAGCCGGACCAGCTTGCGGGCGGCGTCGGCTTCGGGCCGCGCGTGCTGATGAGCGCGGCGGCGCTGCGCCGGACCGGTCTGCTTCAGCCGGGCGCGCTGACGCATTGGCTCTATCGCGTCGCGCTCGGCGCCGGGCCGGCTCCGGCGAGCGACGCGGCGGTCGCAGGGCGCGCCGCGGCCGCGCGACAAATGTTCCCCGACGCCGGATGGGAGATGCGCACGCGCAACAACGTCTCGCCGCAGTTCTCCAAAAATCTCGACCGCTTCACGCAGTTCCTGACTCTCGTCGGCCTCACCTCGCTGATCATCGGCGGCGTCGGCGTCGCCAATGCGATCCGCGCCTTCGTCGAGCGCGAACGGGCGACGATCGCGACGCTGAAGTCGCTCGGCGCCGGCGGCGCCACGGCGTTCGCGATTCTGTTGACTGAGGTCATGCTGATCGCCTGTCTCGGCGTCGCGCTCGGGGCGATCCTCGGCGCCGCCCTGCCATATCTCGGGGCGTTCGCTTTCGGCGCGGTGCTGCCGTTCCCGCTGATCCCCTCGATCCACCCCGGCGCGATTGGCGAGGGCGCGCTTTATGGCCTCCTGACCGCGCTCGCGTTTTCGATCGCGCCGCTCGGCCGCGCCCACGACATCCCCGCCCAGGCGATCTTCCGCGCGGGCGTGGAGCCGCTCGGCGCATGGCCGCGGCCGCGCTACGTCCTGATGACGCTGGCGGCCGCGCTGGCTCTCGTCGCGGCGGCGCTGGCTCTCTCCGGCGACCGAAAGCTTGTGCTCGTCTACCTTGGCGGGACCATCGCCGCTTTCGCCCTGCTGCGCCTCGTCGCTTTCCTGATCATGATGCTGGCGCGGCGGCTGCCGCATCCGCGCGGCGTCGCCCTGCGCCTCGCGATCGGCAATATTCACCGGCCGGGGGCCTTGACCCCTTCCGTCGTGCTTTCGCTCGGCCTCGGTCTCGCGCTTCTCGTCGCGCTGGCGCTGATCGACGGCAATATTCGCGCCGAACTCAAATCGAGCGGCGAGGGCGCGGCGCCGAGCTTCTTCTTTCTCGATGTTCCAGTGGCGAAGGCGGATGCGTTCGGAGACTTCATCAAGGCGCACGCGCCGGACGGCGCGCTGGAGCTTGTGCCGATGCTGCGCGGGCGCATCGTGCGGCTGAATGGCCTTCCAGCCGATTCCGCGCACCCGAAGGAGGGGGTCGCCTGGGTGCTGCAGGGCGATCGCGGAATTACCTTCGCCGATGCGCCGCCGGAGGGCTCGACGCTGGTCAAGGGCGAATGGTGGCCGAAGGATTACGCCGGTCCGCCGCTGATTTCGCTGGAGAGCGAAATCGCCGAGGGGCTTGGGCTCAAGATCGGCGACGAGATCGGCGTCAACGTGCTTGGCCGCACCATCACCGGCAAGGTCGCCAACATTCGCAAGGTGAACTGGCGTAAGCTTGGCATTAACTTCGTGCTGGTGTTTTCGCCGAACAGCTTCAAAGGAGCGCCCTATAACGATCTCGCCACCTTGACCTTTCCGGCCGGCGGCGGCGATGCGCGGGAAATGAGCCTCCTGCGCGAGACCGCCGCGGCCTTTCCGGCGATCGCGGCGCTGCGCGTCAAGGATGCGCTGGACGCGGCGAGCGCCCTCGTGGCGAAGCTCGCCGTCGCCATAAGGGGCGCGTCGAGCGTCGCGCTCGTCGCCTCGATCCTGGTGCTCGGCGGGGCCGTGGCGGCGGGGCAGCAGGCGCGGATCCATGACGCGGTGGTGCTCAAGACGCTCGGCGCGACCCGCCCGCGGCTTCTCGCGGCTGCTCTCTATGAATATGGCGTGATCGGCCTCTGCGCCGCCATCTTCGGCGTCGCGGCGGGCGCGGCGGGCGCCTATGGCGTCACGAGCAAAATCATGGACATGGACTTTACGTTTCTTTGGCCGCAGGCGCTCGGCGCCGCCCTGCTGGCGCTTCTCGTCACCCTTTTCCTCGGGCTGATCGGCGCCTGGCGGGTGCTTGGGCGCAAGCCGGCGCCATATCTGCACGACCTTTGACGCGGCGGGATTATATCCCGGCAACCTTAAGTATAGTTCATGATGCGCGCCCTTGTGGGATGCGGACGTCTGGGCCATATTAGCGGCGACGCTGAGCCTTTTAGACGGCTGGCGGCCGGAGGCGGTGGAGCCTCCTAAACAAATAGAGGGATTCATGTCCGACTTCGACCGCAACGCAGGCGCCCGCTGGGGCCAGGGCGTCGCACGGGCCGGTCGCGCCGAGATCGACCAGGGCCTGCGCTCCTATATGCTGGGCGTCTACAATAACATGGTGGTGGGCCTCGCGCTGACCGGGCTGGTGGCGCTCGGCGTGCACATGCTCGCGGTCACCACGGACCCGTCGCAGGCGGCCGCCCAGATGGGCCGCATTTCGCTGACGTCCTTCGGCGCCGCCCTCTATGGCACCCCGCTGCGCTATGTCGTGATGCTGGCGCCGCTCGCCTTCGTCTTCTTCTTTTCGTTCCGCATCAACCAGATGTCGGCGTCTTCCGCGCGCGGCCTCTTCTTCGCCTTCGCGGCGGTGATGGGCCTGTCGCTGTCGTCGATTCTTCTGATTTACACCGGCTCCTCCGTCGCGCGCGCTTTCTTCATCACTTCCGCGACCTTCGGCGGCCTCAGCCTCTACGGCTATACGACGAAGCGCGATCTCTCGGCGATGGGCTCGTTCCTGGTCATGGGCTTGATCGGCCTCGTCATCGCGAGCCTCGTCAATCTGTTCGTCCAGAGCACGGCGTTCCAGTTCGGGCTTTCGATCCTCTCCGTCCTGATTTTCTCCGGCCTCACCGCCTGGGACACGCAGGCGATCAAGGAAATGTATTACGAGAGCGATGGCTATGAGATCGCGACCAAGAAATCCGTCAACGGCGCGTTGATGCTTTATCTTGATTTCATCAATATTTTCCAGTCGCTACTCTTCCTCGGCGGCGACCGCAACTAAAGCTCAAAAGCTCGTCATTTTGAAAGGCTCCGCTTTACCGCGGAGCCTTTTTGCTATGGGCGTTCGCGCGGGCGCAGCCACGCCTGCAAGTTGTGGGGCTGCGTCCGACAGCTTGACCTGATCCGGTCGAGCGCAAGAGGGTTCGATCGCCTCTCGCACGCCACCGCTGCGCTTTCGGTCTGCATGACCTCCCCGAGCCAAACCCACTTGACGCGCGTCTCGGTCGATTGACTGTCTGGCGGGTTTGGGATCTCTGGGCGCGATGCTCGCGAGAGCTTCCTTCAGCGGGCTTGTTAGTCCGCCGCCAAGGCGCCCCGGCATATCTTCGCGAAAACGGCTTAATCGCCTCGCTGCCCGGAGGAAGTCCAAAACCGCCACCCCAGGAATGCAAAAGGGAGGCGTTTGAAATGAGTGGCAAAGGCGCCCTCGCCATTTCGATCTTTGCGGCGCTGCTCGCCGCCGTCCTCTCCGGCGTCGCCCTTTCCGCGCAGGACAAGTACGCCCTGCACGTGCCGGATGGACTCTCGTTTTCTGAGTTCAGGGGATACGAAGACTGGTCGGTTGTCGCCGTCAGTCAGTCAGGCGATCTGATTGAAGTAATCCTCGGCAATCCCGCAATGATCGAGGCCTATCGAGCCGGCGTCCCTGGCGATGGCAGACCTTTCCCCGACGGCGCCAAGATGGCGAAGATCCATTGGAACGCGAAGAAGAATGCCGAGGAGCCCGGCGACCCGACAGTGCCGGATACCCTTCACGACGTTGACTTCATGGCGAAGGACAGCAAGAGGTTCGCGGATAGCGGTGGATGGGGCTACGCCGAGTTCGAGTTTGACCCCGCATCCGATACGTTCAGGCCCGGCGCCTTGGCCGACCAGCCGCCGCAGGCGAACGACGCCAAGTGCGGGTTCGCGTGCCATACGCTAGTGGCGGCAAGAGATTACGTTTTCACAGCATATCCGAAGAGGTGAGGGCTAATAAGCCTCATGCGCTGCCATCCGTCGCAGCCGAGTTCCGCCGCAAGGCTCTGCTCAGGGGCCGGAGCCGCGCCGGGCCCAGGTCGCGACGAAGAGCGTCAGGCCGAGAATCACCGCAAGCTGCACCCACAGGAAGACGAAGGCGTCGGCCCTGACGCCGAGCGGCGGCGCGCCCGGCAGCACGTTGCGCAGCGCGGGCACGGCGAAGACCATCGCCCCGAGAGCGCTGATCAGCGTCGCTTCGATCTTGCGCGCGCCGACGAAGGGGAGGCCGCCGATCGTCAGCGCGCTCACCGCGATCAGGATCATCGAGCCGAACAGGACAAAGGCGAAAAAGACCTGCGCGGCGGGACGTTGCGCCCGCACGGTCAGCGACAATCCGGCATTTTCGCCGCCGGCGGGATCGTTCTGCGCCGTCGCGACCTCCCAGCCGGCGATCTCCTCCCACGTCGTGAGGCGCACCGGCACGGCGGCTCCGGCCGCCGGCTGCTTGCCTTCGACGGCCCGGATCCGCAAGGTCCCCTCGTAGCGATCGATGGGATAATTTTCGAGCGCGCCTCTGACGTAGAGCTGCAGCGTCTTCGAATTGGCCGCCTGCCCGGCCTGCAGTTCGACATCCTGGACGTCGATTCCGTCGCTGACCTCGACGACCATGTCGGTCGCGGGCGCGCCGAGATGGCGCAGGCCGCCCGATTCGCTTTTGGTCGCGAAGTCCAGTCGAACCTGGAGCGCTTGCTTGACCGGATCGACGTTGAGCACTTCGAGATAGATGTCGAGCGGCGGTTTTGCGCTCCTCGCCGGCGCCGCGAAGATGGTCTCGATGGCTGGAGACTGGTGGTAGAAATCCGCGAACAGCGCGGCGTAGCCGGCGACCATGGCCGATAGAGCCAGCGACAGCGCGAGGAGGCGCTTGCGGCGGACGCGCGAGGTCGCGGCTTGATCCGGCGCGGCGGCGCCCTTGGGGGACGACGCATCCAATCGGTCTACTCCGAAACCAGCCTCAGCCGCTTGTCGAGAACCGCGATGACGCGGCGCAGGTCATGCCCGCGCTTCAGCACGAGCCCGTTCGCCGCGACGACCGCATAAAGACCTTGCTTGCGCGCGAGCCGCGGGCTTTTCTCGATTACGTACAGGGCGCATTCCGAGGCGCGGCTGTAGACGGAGAAGACGGCCTTTTGCGCGGTGAAATCGAGCGCGTAGTCGCGCCATTCGCCGCTTGCGACCTTTCGGCCATAGAGATCGAGAATCTCGCGCAATTCGAGCCGATCGAAGCTGACGACCGCCTCTTGGGGGGCCGAAGGCCGGACGGCGGGCGCTCTGGAGGCGAATGGCCTCACGCGATCGGCCATGACTGGAGGGCGGCGATCTTCGGCGGACTCCAGATCAGTCATGCGTTTTGCCGCTCTTATCCCTTGAGGCGCGCATCATCGCGCGCCGATCCAGCCGGGGCAAGACCCTGCTTGACATTTTTACGACGTGTAAGCTCGGCGGTTTTTAGGCGATTTTGCGCGTCGGCCGCCCTTGCTGAGCGTGCGCAAAGACAATATCTCGGACGAGGGCCGGATGCGCTCGCCGCGCGTCGGGCCAAAACGCGCCACCAATCAGATCAGTCGCGAGCTTTGCCGGAAAACGGCCAGGCTCCCGATGAAAATCCGCTCCAGAACAAGTTCATTTCAAGGAAAGAGTCGCTCGATGTCAGAAGCCGCCGGTCAATCTCAAGCCTTTCAGGCAGATGTCGCGAGGCTGCTCCATCTCATGGTGCATTCGGTCTATTCCGACCGGGATATTTTTCTGCGCGAACTTTTGTCGAACGCCGCCGACGCCTGCGAGAAGCTACGCTATGAGGCGCTGGCCGACCCGTCTCTGGCAACGGCGCCCTTCAAGGTAACGATCAGCATCGACAAGGACGCGGGAACGCTCGCCGTCGAGGACAATGGCGTCGGCATGACCCGCGAGGAGCTGGCCGATTCGCTTGGCACCATCGCCCGCTCCGGAACCCGCGCGTTTCTCGACCGGATCGGCGCGAAGCCGGCTCCGGGCGATGAGGCGCAAGAACTGGCGGAGGAAGACGCGGCGGGGGACGCCGGTCGCGCCGGCCCCCACGTCGATCTCATCGGTCAGTTCGGCATCGGCTTTTATTCGGCTTTCATGGTGGCCGACCGCGTCGAGGCGATTTCGCGGCGCGCCGGCTCCGCTGAGGCCTTCGTCTGGAGTTCGGACGGCAAGGGCGCGTTCACCATCGCGGCGGTCGAGCCCGACCGCGCGCCGACGCACGGAACGCGCATCGTTCTTCATCTGAACGAGGCCTCGAAGGTTTATCTTGACCCCTTCACGATCGAACGGATCGTGCGCGAACATTCGAGCGCGCTCGCCGTGCCGATCGAACTGATCGACAAGCCCGGGGACGAGCCGCGCCGGCTCAGCGACGGTCAGGCGCTCTGGACGAAGCCCAAAGGCGGCGTCACGCCCGAGCAATACGCCGATTTCTACCACACGCTCGCCGGCCAGTTCGACGACCCGGCGCTCACCATCCACTGGCGCGCGGAAGGGCGCCATGAATATAGCGCGCTCGCTTTCGTGCCGTCGTCGCGCCCGTTCGATCTCTTCAATCCCGAGCGCCATGGCCGCGCGAAGCTCTATGTCCGGCACGTGTTGATCACGGACGACGCCGATATTTTGCCGCGGTGGCTGCGTTTCGTGCGCCTCGTCGTCGATTCGGCCGATCTGCCGCTGAATGTCTCGCGCGAAATGATTCAGGAGAGCCCCGTTTTCGGAGCCATCAAGAAAGGCGTCGCCAATCGCGTCCTGCAAGAACTGACCAAACTCTCCGAAGCCGACGCTGAAAAATTCGGCGGAGTCTGGCGCAATTTTGGCTCGGTGCTGAAGGAGGGACTCTATGAAGATCCGGAAAAGCGCGATGCGCTGTTCGCGCTTGCGCGCTTCGCCAGCTCCACGCATCCGGACGGCGACCGCACGCTGAAGGATTACGTCGCCGGGCTGCGCCCGAACCAGACCGCGATCTATTACCTGCTTGGCGATGATCTGAAGCGTCTGGCGGCGAGCCCCCAGCTCGAAGGATTTTCCGCGCGCGGCGTCGAGGTGCTGCTGCTGCCCGATCCGATCGACGCCTTCTGGGTCGCGACGGCGGTCGGCTTCGACGGCAAGCCGTTCAAATCGGTGACGCAGGGGGCGGCCGACATCGCCTCGATCCCCCTTCTCGACGCGAGCGCGGAAACTCCGGCCGACACACAACAGCCGGCGGCGCTCGCGGCCCTGTTCGTCCTGATGAAACAGACGCTTGAGGGAGCGGTCGACGATGTGCGCGCCTCCGAGCGGCTGGCCCAGAGCCCAGCCTGCCTCATCGCGCCGGATCGCGGCCCCGATCGCCGGCTGGAGCAATTGCTGGCCGAACATGGGCAACTCGGCGCGGCGACGAAGCCGATCCTCGAGGTCAATCCGAAACATGCGCTGATCCAGGCGCTCGCGAAACTCGTCGGCTCGCCCGACAAGCAGAAGATCGAGGACATCACCTGGCTGATTTTCGACGAGGCCCGCGTGATGGAAGGCGAGAAGCCGGCGAACGCTCCCGATTTCGCGACCCGCCTGACGCGGGTTCTGCTCGAATCCGCCGCGCCGCCGGCGGCGTCAGTGGATTGAAAGCGCTGTCGCCCCTGTTCGACGCCGCGACGCCGCGCGGATCGGCGCGGCACGCGCTCTCCCGCGCGTTCGCCGAGCGGGGCATTCCGTCCGCCGAGCTTGACGCGCGCGTGCTGCTCTGCGCCGCGCTTGGCGTGGATCACGCCGCACTTGTGCGCGATCCCGATGCGCCGCTTGGCGCCGGCGCCGAGCTTCTTGCGCAATTTTCGGCGCGGCGCCTCGACCGCGAGCCGGTTTCGCGAATCATCGGCTATCGGGAATTCTGGGGCGTGCGCTTCGAACTCGGCCCCGAGACGCTTGACCCCCGCGCGGATACGGAGACCCTGGTCGAAGCGGTTCTGGAGCAAGTGGGCGCCGATGTCAGCCGGCCATGGCGTTTGCTCGATCTCGGCGTCGGCTCCGGCGCCATTCTCGGCGCGTTGCTGCAGAGCCTGCCGAACGCGTATGGCGTCGGCGTCGACATTTCGCCCGCGGCCTGCGCCGCCGCGCGGAACAATCTGGCGGCGAACGGGTTTGCGGAGCGCGGTTGCATCGTTTGCGGGGACTGGGCCGCGCCTTTGAGGGGCGGGTTCGACATTATCGTCTCCAACCCGCCTTATATAAGGGGCGGCGGTCTGGCCGGCCTCGCGCCGGAAGTCGTCGTCTACGATCCGCGGCTCGCGCTCGACGGCGGCGTTGACGGCCTTGACGCCTATCGGGCCATTATTCCGGCCGCGAGGGGTCTGCTGGCGCAGGGCGGCCTGCTCGCGCTTGAATTCGGCCTCGGTCAGGGCGATGACGTCGCGGGGCTTTTGCGCGCGGAGTCTTTCGGTGAGCTGAACTTCCGACTTGACCTCAACGGTCGCAAACGTATTATTTCCGCGCGTCGGGCTTGAGTTCGCCGTTGCGCTTCGATCACACCGAACGGCCAGTTGGAGATATTTTCTAAAAACCCTTGGCGTTTCAGACGAAAGCGGCTAGTTTCACGAAACAAGGACGGCTCTATCGCTTCTGTAAAGCTTCGGTCGGCGCTGAGATTTTTGGGTCTCGCCTGATCAGGGGCATGTGAACATGGCGAGGCCGCTTCCGTTAAAGCTGCGACGCTCGGCGAAACCGAGAATCCGTCCCAAAGCTCCAAGACCCTGTTGATTGAGGGTCAAGGATTGATGCCGCGGAAGCTCCGCGCGTGTCGTCACTGGCTGGAGAGCCCAACTATCGCTCGCGCCTTCGTTCTTTAGAAAGAAAATGGTCCCGCAAGGACCGTTAACGGCTCGCCGATAAGGCGATGCCCGGGAGTCGCGGTTACGGCGCCACTCAAGGAACATCGATGAGACCTGGACAGAACAAACAACGCATGCGCGGCCGCCCGAACAATAATCGCAAGGGACCGAACCCGCTGACGCGCTCATACGAATCGAGCGGTCCCGACGTAAAGATTCGCGGCACCGCCCATCATATTGGTGAGAAATATCTGCAACTCGCCCGCGACGCGCAATCGTCAGGCGACCCGGTTACGGCGGAGAGCTATCTGCAGCACGCCGAACATTATTTCCGCCTCATCGCGGTGGCCCAGCAGGCCCAGCAACAGAGCGCCGCCGGCTATCAGCGTCAGCCCGGCGACGCCGCCGCCGAAGAGATCGACGATGGCGACGACTTCACCGGCATTCCGGACCGCTTCGCCTCGCCGGTCGAGCGTTTCGCCGCGCCGCCGCAGCAGGCCTACGCGCCGCAGCCCTCGAGCAATCCGCAGCAGCCGGGTCAGGAGCGCGGCTTTTATGGCGCCGGCGGCAACGGCGCCTCGGAAAAGCAGGGTTTCGAGCGGCCCGAGCGCGGCCCGCGCCAGGATCGGACGTTTCAGGATCGGTCCTATCAGGACAGGCCCTATCAGGACCGCAGTGGCCAGGACCGCAGTAATCAGGACCGCAGTAATCAGGAGCGCAATAATCAGGAGCGCTACGGGCAGGAGCGCAATAACCAGGAGCGCTATGCGCCGCCCAGGGACCAGGGCCCACGGGATCAGGGCCCGAGAGATCAAGGTCCAAGAGATCAAGGCCCGAGAGATCAGGGGTCGCGGGATCAGGCCCGCAATGGGCGCGGCCAGCGGGATTTTCGCGGTGAGCCTTCGCGCGACCAGCGCGTTGAGGCGCGGGCGACGGAAGATGTGGCGCCCAAGGGCCTCCCGGCTTTCATAACAGCTCCCGTCCGGACGGTCCCCGAGACGATCGTCGATCCGCTCGAGGCGGACGTCGCGGTCGAAGCCTTCGGCCAGATCGATGACGTCAGGTCCGAAGCCGAACGCGAGCCGAACGGCTTCCACCTGCGGCCGCGCCGGCGCCGGCGCAGCAAGGCGGAAATGGCGATCGACCAGGCCGCGGCGCATGACGGTTCGAGCGATGCGGAAAGCAGCGCCGAGGATCCGGTCGGCGACTAGATCGGATGATTTTGGATTGGATCAATCCAAAATCATGAAAATGACCCGAAAGCCGGAACCCGGTTGGTTTTCGCGCCCGGCGATGGCTTGGGAGGCGCAGGCGTCCCGCCGCGTCTGTGCGCGGCGAGCGATCGCAGCCGCCTGGCGCATGGTCAGGCATCAGCTGAAATCATGCGGGGCGGCGACGCGACCCTTCCGCCCGCGCTTTTTTTTCCTACATTTGACTTAAGTCGGCCCTCGATGAGGGCGAATTGAGTTAATCCACGAAAGGCCGCCGGGGCCGCCTCGCGGGGGGAGATATCAGCCATGAATTTTGAAAAATACACCGACAGGGCGCGCGGGTTCGTGCAAAGCGCGCAGTCGCTCGCGATGCGCGAGGGGAATCAGCAGTTCACGCCCGAACATCTCCTGAAAGTCCTGCTCGACGACGAGCAGGGGCTTTCCGCCGGCCTGATCGACAAGGCGGGAGGCCGCTCGCGCGATGCGCTGGTCGCGACCGAACTCGCCCTCGCAAAGCTGCCGAAAGTCGAAGGCTCCGGCGCGGGCCAGGTCCATATCACGCCGCCCTTGGCGCGCCTCTTCGACAACGCCGAGAAGATCGCCGAGAAGGCAGGCGATTCCTATGTCACTGTCGAGCGGCTCCTGCTTGCTCTGGCGATGGAGAAGAATTCGGAAGCTGGCAAGATCCTCGAAAAAGCCGGCCTCACCCCGCAAAACCTCAACAAGGCCATCGAGGAGTTGCGTAAGGGGCGCACCGCCGACAATGCGACGGCGGAGAACGCCTATGACGCGCTAAAGAAATATACCCGCGATCTGACCGAGGCCGCCCGCACCGGCAAGCTCGATCCCGTGATCGGTCGCGACGAGGAGATCCGCCGCACCATCCAGGTGCTGTCGCGCCGCACCAAGAACAACCCGGTGCTGATCGGCGAACCCGGCGTCGGCAAGACCGCGATCGTCGAGGGCCTCGCGCTGCGCATCGTCAACGGCGACGTGCCGGAGAGCCTGCGCGACAAACGGCTGCTCGCGCTCGACATGGGCTCGCTGATCGCCGGCGCCAAATATCGCGGCGAGTTCGAGGAGCGGTTAAAAGGCATCCTGACCGAAGTCACCGCCGCCGCCGGCGGCATCATCCTTTTCATCGACGAAATGCACACGCTTGTCGGCGCGGGGAAGGCCGATGGCGCGATGGACGCCTCGAACCTTCTGAAGCCGGCGCTGGCGCGCGGCGAACTGCATTGCGTCGGCGCGACGACGCTCGACGAATACCGCAAGCATGTCGAGAAGGACGCGGCCCTCGCCCGGCGCTTCCAGCCGGTCTTCGTCTCCGAACCGACGGTCGCGGACACGATTTCGATCCTGCGCGGCCTCAAGGAGAAATACGAGCTGCACCATGGCGTGCGCATAACGGACGCCGCCATCGTCGCGGCGGCGACGCTGTCGCACCGCTATATCGCGGACCGTTTTCTGCCCGACAAGGCGATCGACCTCATCGACGAGGCGAGCGCCCGCCTGCGTATGGCGATCGATTCGAAGCCCGAAGAACTCGACGAACTCGATCGGCGCATCATCCAGCTCAAAATCGAGCAGGAGGCCCTGAAAAAGGAGACCGACAGGGCCTCGAAGGACCGGCTCAAAAAGCTCGAGGGCGAACTCGCCGAGCTTGAGGAGAAGTCGGCGGCGCTCACCACGCGCTGGCGCGCCGAGAAGGACAAGCTCGGCTCCGAGCAAAAGCTGAAGGAGCAGCTCGAGGCCGCCCGCACGGAACTGGCGCAGGCGCAGCGCAAGGGCGAATATCAGCGCGCCGGGGAGCTGACCTATGGCGTCATTCCGGGCCTTGAAAAGCAGCTCGCCGAGATCGAATCGAAGCGCGCCAGCGTTCTCGTCGATGAGGCGGTGACGCCCGAGGACATCGCGCAGGTCGTCTCGCGCTGGACCGGCATTCCGGTCGACAAGATGCTGGAGGGCGAGCGCGACAAATTGCTGAAGATGGAGGAGACGCTGGGCAAACGCGTGGTCGGCCAGAAGGAGGCCGTTAAGGCCGTCTCGACGGCGGTGCGCCGCGCTCGCGCCGGGCTGCAGGACCCCAACCGCCCGATCGGCTCCTTCATGTTCCTCGGGCCGACCGGCGTCGGCAAGACCGAGCTGACCAAGGCGCTGGCCGCTTTCCTCTTCGACGATGAGAACGCGCTGCTGCGCATCGACATGTCGGAATATATGGAGAAGCATTCGGTCGCGCGGCTGATCGGCGCGCCGCCCGGCTATGTCGGCTATGAGGAGGGCGGCGCGCTCACCGAAGCGGTGCGGCGCAGACCCTATCAGGTCGTGCTGTTCGACGAGATCGAAAAGGCCCACCCGGACGTCTTCAACGTGCTCCTGCAGGTTCTGGACGATGGGCGCCTCACCGACGGGCAGGGGCGTACGGTCGATTTCCGCAACACGCTGATCATCATGACCTCGAATCTCGGCTCGGAGTTTCTGGTGCTGCAGAAGGAGGGCGAGGATTCAAGCGCCGTCCATGACGAGGTGATGCAGGTGGTGCGGGCGCATTTCAGGCCGGAATTCCTGAACCGCGTCGACGAGATCATTCTGTTCCACCGCCTGCGCCGCGAGGACATGGGCAAGATCGTCGAGATCCAGCTGAAGCGCCTCGACAGGCTGCTGGAGGATCGCAAGATCGTGCTGGAACTGACGCCCGAAGCCCGCGAGTGGCTCGCCGACAAGGGCTATGATCCGGCCTATGGCGCGCGGCCCCTGAAGCGCGTCATCCAGAAGAACGTGCAGGATCCGCTGGCCGAGCTCATCCTCGCCGGCAAGATCCACGACGGCGAGAAGGTGCGCATCGGCGCCGATGAGCGGGGCCTCCTCATTGGCGATGAGGCCATCCGCGCGGCGGCCTGAAATTCTTCTCGCCTCCGTCTTCAAATCATGCCTGTCCGGGGGGGCGCGCGCTCCCGGACGGCGTCCCGCTTTGAATTCGGAGACCGTTTTCTCGCCGCCGCGCGGACTTGGCGCCGAGGCGTCAAATCGAGATGTGGACAGGACGCCGGAAAAGCCCGCGATTTGGGCCGAAAAACATGAAAAAACATGACCTTCGCGGACGCTTGGTCTATAAAAGAAAATCATCGGGACGCCGCTTTTGCGCGGCGGCCGAAATCCAAGCGAAAACAACAGAAAGTTAAGCTTTTACCATGGGTGAACCCGTCGCCGCTTCACAGGCCTCCGTCCCGACAGAGGCGGAAGCCTATTATGGCGCCGATTCGATCAAGGTCCTGCGCGGCCTCGACGCCGTCCGCAAGCGCCCCGGCATGTATATCGGCGATACCGATGACGGCTCGGGCCTGCATCACATGGTCTATGAAGTCGTCGACAACGCCATCGACGAGGCGCTCGCGGGCCACGCCACGAAAGTCACGGTGACGCTCAACGCCGACGGCTCGGTGACGGTCACCGACGACGGGCGCGGCATTCCAACCGACATCCACAGCGAGGAGGGCGTCAGCGCGGCCGAGGTCATCATGACCCAGCTGCACGCGGGCGGGAAATTCGACCAGAATTCCTACAAGGTGTCGGGCGGCCTGCATGGCGTCGGCGTCTCCGTCGTCAATGCGCTGTCCACCTGGCTGAAGCTCAGGATCTGGCGCGAGGGCAAGGAGCATCTGATCCGTTTCGCGCATGGCGACGCGGTGACCCCGCTCGAAGTCACGGGGCCGGCGCCGATCGTCGACGGCAAGCCCAAACGCGGCACGGAGGTCACGTTTCTCGCCTCGCCCGCGACCTTCACAATGGTCGATTATGATTTCGGCACAATCGAGCATCGGCTGCGCGAACTCGCCTTCCTGAACTCGGGCGTTCGCATCGAACTCACCGACGCCCGCGGCGCGGAAGTGAGGACCGAACTGCTCTATTACGACGGCGGCCTCGAGGCCTTCGTGCGCTATCTCGATCGCGCCAAGAGCCCGCTCATAACCAAGCCCATTCTGATCAAGGGCGAGCGCGAGAATATCACCGTCGAGGTGGCGCTGTGGTGGAACGATTCCTACCATGAGAACGTGCTGCCCTTCACCAACAACATCCCGCAGCGCGACGGCGGCACGCATCTCGCGGGCCTGCGCGCCGGCCTCACCCGCCAGGTCACCGGCTACGCCGAGCGCTCCGGCCTCCTAAAGCGCGAAAAGGTCGATCTCACGGGCGATGATTGCCGCGAGGGCCTGACCTGCGTTTTGTCGGTCAAGGTGCCCGATCCCAAATTCTCCTCCCAGACGAAGGAGAAGCTGGTCTCCTCGGAAGTGCGCCCGGCGGTCGAAGGCCTCGTCAACGAGATGCTCGGCTCCTGGTTCGAGGAGCATCCGCAGGATGCGCGCACCGTGGTCGGCAAGGTCGTGGAGGCGGCGCAGGCGCGCGAGGCGGCGCGCAAGGCGCGCGAGCTGACGCGCCGCAAAGGCGCGCTCGACGTCGCCAATCTGCCGGGCAAGCTCGCCGACTGTCAGGAGCGTGACCCCGCCAAGGCGGAGCTTTTCCTCGTCGAGGGCGATTCCGCTGGCGGCTCGGCGAAGCAGGGCCGCAATCGCGAATATCAGGCCGTCTTGCCGCTCCGCGGCAAGATTCTTAATGTCGAGCGCGCCCGCTTCGACAAGATGCTGTCATCCCAGGAAATCGGCACGCTGATCACGGCGCTTGGCACCGGCATCGGTCGCGACGATTTCAACGTCGACAAATTGCGCTACCACAAGATCATCATCATGACCGACGCCGATGTCGACGGCTCGCATATCCGCACGCTTCTGCTCACCTTCTTCTTCCGTCAGATGCGCGAACTCATCGAACGCGGCCATCTCTATATTGCGCAGCCGCCGCTCTACAAGGTGAAGCGCGGCGCCTCCGAGCAATATTTGAAGGACGAGCGCGCACGGGAGGATTATCTGATCGGCAACGGCCTTGACGGCGCAGTGCTGCGTCTTTCCGATGGCGTCGAACGCGCAGGGGCCGATTTGCGCTCGATCGTCGAGGAGGCGCGGACCGTGCGCCACGTGCTGAACGCGATGCATTCGCGCTACGACCGCACTGTCGTCGAACAGGCCGCGATCGCTGGCGCCTTGCGCTCGATCGGGCCGGACGACGAGGCTGCGGCGGAGGGCTTCGCCGCGACGATCGCCGTGCGGCTCGACGAACTCGCCGACGATATGGAGCGCGGCTGGCGGGGCGCCGTCGCCAATGGCGGCTATATGTTCAGCCGGGAGGTGCGCGGCGTGCGCCAGGCCGCGACGCTTGACGCTGGCCTCCTCGCCTCGAGCGAAGCGCGCCGCCTCAACGAGCATGCAGCGACGTTGCATGACGTCTTCGCCCGCCCGGCGCTGTTCGTCCGGCGCAGCGACGAGACGCAGGTCTCCGGCTCCGGCGACTTGCTCGACGCCGTGATGGCGGCGGGCCAGAAAGGCATCTCGCAGATGCAGCGCTACAAGGGCCTCGGCGAGATGAATCCCGAGCAATTGTGGGAGACGACGCTCGATCGCGATGCGCGCTCGCTGCTGCAGGTCAAGATCAAGGAGGGCGACGACGCCGACGATATTTTCGTCAAGCTGATGGGCGATGTCGTCGAGCCGCGCCGCGAATTCATCCAGGAGAACGCGCTCTCCGTCGCCAATCTCGACGTCTGAGGAGCCTTCGCGGGGCGCCCTATGCGCTGCGCAAGGCGGGGTTTCGCGCGGTGGCCTCGAGCGGCGCCTGCCGGTCCTTGAGTCGCGTCACATCGCCCGGATCCAACCGGGTCGCGCAATTCGCGACGATGCGCCGTCCGCGCAGCGCCAACTTCTCGCGCATCCGCTCGTCGTCGATGGTGGCCGCCAGATCGTTCAGCGCGCGCAGGAGCCGCAAACTCACCGCGACATCGCTCACCGAATAGTGATGGATCTGTTCGAATGCGGTGTCGAGCAGATGATCGAAATCGATCCACGGAAGCACCACACGCACAACATAGGGCGGATCGCTGATGAGGGTCGCAGGCGAGGCGCGGCTGGCCCAGCGGATGAGGATGCGCGTCAGCTGGTCGATGCAGTTGATCGCCGTGCTCGGGTCGTTGATCGCCGGTGAGATCGCCTTTAACGCGATGTCGACGATCTGCAGCACGCCGAACTCGACGTCCTGCTGCATCGTGCGCATCGGGCCGATGACGAATGCGGATCGAATTTCCCTGTTGAGCTCCTCCGTCAGGCGGCTCTTGCGCGAAACGGTGAAGAGGGGGGCGCGCTCCGGCGTAAAATGACCGATCGGGCGCAGGACGCGGATGCGCAGTTTGTGGGCCTTGGCCAATTTGAGCAGCCGGTCGCCGTCGATGAAGCAGGTATAGCCGGACTGATCGTTGAGAACCGGGACTTCGGTCGCTTCCGGCTCGAACGCCATGTCCTCGCGGCGCGCAACGGGTCCGCGCGTGTGCGGCATGATTTCGTCGATCACGCCCTCCGTCTCGCGCGCGATGCGATCGACGATGTGGTTGACGCTGACGGCGCGGGAAATATGGTGGATGAAGTAGATCAACCCCATCACCGAGGCGAGCGCGAGCATCAGCGCGCCGGTGACGGTCGCGACCGGCGCGAACGGATGGGGGAGGCTGCGCGCCGCGGGCAGGGCGGCCATGCAGTAGAGGAACGTGCCGAGAAAGACGCCAAGCGTCCATTGGGTCACGCGGTCTCTCACGAAACTGACGAGGATGCGCGGCGAGAACTGCATCGAGGCCAACGTTAACGTCATCAGAAGAATCGCGAACACGATCGAGACGACGGTCATGATCGAGCCCGCGATCGTGGCGAGCATCACCTGGGCGATCTGGGGGTCCGCGCGGGAGGGAAAGAGGGTTTCTGGGACCCAGGCGCTGACGACGGGGAAGTTCTCCTCCGCCGACGACAGGATCATTCCCGTCAGTCCGAGCGCGAGGGTGATGAGGAGCGGCCGAATCAGGAAGCCGCCGCGCAGGGCATACATCCAATTTCGGACACGGATCGGCAGGCGCACTTTCAAGACTTTGTCTCTCGGCTTTCTCTCGGCGTCGCGACGCGATCGCAACCGCCGCCGCGAGCTTATCAAATCGCCGGGCGAAGTCTCGCTTTGTTGCAACCGGGCCGCCCGCAGCGGCGCGCAGACAGCTGATTGGGCCGGCGCGGCTTTACGCGCTCTTTATGAAACACAAAAGGGTCAACGATCGCGACTTTATGCGATTAGCTCTAAATAGATTTGACTTTGAACGAAATGCGGCGCGCGCCGCCTTCCTTCGGCCAAATCTCCGATAGAGGGCTCCCGCGTCGCCGCGAGGAACTGGAGTTTTCATCGATGAGCTGGAGCGCCATCGTAAACGCTTTCAGGCGGCTCGACGACCGCCTTTCCGATGCGGTTTATCTGCACGGGCGTTGCCTGACCGGGCAAGAAAAAATCGTCCGTGGCCATCGCGCCGAGGCGACAGGCAAGAGCTTGAACCTTCAAAGCTGGGCTCCCGGCCTGATGCGCATCGCGCATCGTCATGATGCGAGAGGTTCGATGCGCTGAACCCTTCGGGCGCATCCTAAGAGCGCCTCCAACCCGCCAGGGTCAGGCGCGAATTCCGCGCGAGCAAGGACGCTGGAATCGCGTTAGAATGGCGCGGCCGAATGCGCGCCGCAGGTTGGAGAATCGATCATGGACGCCAAACCGTTCCCCGTGACGCATAGCGAAGCGGAATGGCGCAAGCTTCTGACGCCCGAGCAATATCGGATCATGCGTGAGCATGGCACCGAGCCGGCGGGGAGCTGCGCCCTGAATTACGAGAAGCGCGCCGGCGTCTTCGTCTGCGCGGGCTGCGGGCAGCCGCTGTTCGGCTCGACGCGGAAATTCGAGAGCGGCACCGGCTGGCCGAGCTTCAACGATCCGCTGCCGGGGGCGGTCGAGACCTCCGAGGACCGCAGCTACGGGTGGATTCGCACGGAGGTGCATTGCAGCCGCTGCGGCAGCCATCTCGGCCACGTCTTTCCCGACGGGCCGCCGCCGACGGGCCTGCGCTACTGCATCAATGGCGTCGCGACGAATTTTCTGCCGGAGTGAGCGGCGGATTTACGGAATATAGACCGCCTCGATCACTTTCAGCTGCTCGCCCAGCGGATCGGCCTCCATGCGCACGACTTCGGCCATCAGCTTGTCGCGGAATTTATAAGCGCGGCGCCAGCCATCCTCGTTCGTCGGCGGCCAGGGCGTGAAAGTCTTCTTGTCGATCATCAATGCTTCGCAGCGCAGGCGCGGGCCGGTGATGTTGCGGGCGATAATGTACATGACGTGCCCCACCATGGCGTCCGGACGGCGGACTTTTCAGAGAAAATCACGGCTAAAGTGAAAACGGCGATGAGCCTGATCGGGTTCGATCGGCGCGGCCCTGATCGACCGCAAAATCTTAATCCCGTCGATCCAGATGTAAATGCGTTTCTGCTCTGGCGCCAAGTTCGCGCGTCGGCGCCGGATTTGGTTCCGCCGCGCGGCGAAATGCGCTAAGCCCGAGGCGGAGAATGTCATCCCCAATTCGCGGAACACCCCATGGCTTTGATCGACGGTCCGCGCCTCGCGGCGAAATCGCGCACGACGAAGCAGCTCGTCGTGTTCCTGCATGGCTATGGCGCCGATGGAACGGATTTGATCGCCATCGCCAAGCAGTGGCAGGGATTTATGCCGGATACCGCTTTCCTCTCGCCCAATGCGCCCGAGCCCTGCGTGCAGGCGCCGGGGGGACGCCAATGGTTCCCTCTGACGATGCGCGACCAGAACGAGCGCTGGGCCGGCGTCAACAAGGCGGCGCCGGGCTTCAACGCCTTCCTCGACGCCGAACTGGACAAGCTTGGCCTTGACGATTCGAAGCTGGCGCTGGTCGGCTTCAGTCAGGGAACCATGCTGGCGCTTCACGTCGGGCTGCGGCGCAGCAGACCGCCGGCGGCCATCCTCGGCTATTCCGGCCAACTCGTCGGGCCGGAGCATCTCCCCGAGGCTCGCTCGCCGGGAGCGAAGCCTTCGCCGATCCTGCTCGTCCACGGCAGCGACGACGACGTGATTCCGCTGGAATCCCTGTTCGCCTCCGCGGAAGCGCTGGCGCAGGCCAAAATCCCCAGCCAATGGCATCTCTCGATCGGGCTCGGGCACGGCATCGACGGAGCCGGGCTGATGCATGGCGGCCTGTTCCTGGCGCAATGCTTCAAGTTGAAGTTGAAGCTGAGCCCCGCGCCCGGGGGCTAGCGCGACCCGCGACCCGCTCTGCTCGACACCGCTCGGGAAACGGGGGCGATCCCGACGGGTTCGGTCGCCGGCGCGAATTGGGGAAGCGTCTCGTGCGCCCGCCGCATGGCGGGCACCGGACGATAAAGCTGCTTGGTCGCCTCGACGATCAGGACGCCGGCGCCCGGAAGGCCGAAAAAGGCGCCGATCCGCTCGAAGACGACGCCGGTGCGCAGCAGCGGGCGATGCCTAAACGGCGGCGCATAGAGGGCCTCGGCCCAATGGGTCGGCGAAAACAGCGTTTCGCGCATCAGGTCGCGCAACTGGCTGCGGGAGAATGGCTGGCCGTGGCCGAAGGGCGTGCGGTCGAGACGCGCCCAAAGCCCGGAGCGGCTCGGCGCGATGACGAGAACGCGTCCGCCCGGGGTCAGGATGCGCCAGATCTCGGCGAGAAGATCGCGCGGATGTTCGGTGATTTCGAGCCCGTGGATCAGGATCGCCCGGTCGATCGAGGAATCGGGCAGCGGCATCTCCGTCGATTCCACGAGCGCCGAGGCCGAATAGCCCGAGGACGGCCAGTTGACCACGCCCTGCTGCGCCGGCATGAAGGCGAGGACGCGCACCGCCTCCTCGCGGAAAACCCCGAGATAGGGCGTCGCATAGCCGACGCCGAGGATCGAATAGCCGGCGCAGTTGGAGAAGCGCTCGCGGACGATCCGGCCGATCAGCCGCCGCGCGATCTCGCCAGCGGGCGTATCGTAGAAGGAGCGCAGATCAACGACATCGAGCGACATGCGGGTTCGTCCGGAAGGATGTTCTCAGGATCGCGGCGGTGCGGGATGCTTGA